>Ga0209487_1003755_pt1 | contig 11829 bp, 13 predicted proteins | sample Poulit2012_FD_187524 | JGI IMG/M metagenome (GOLD analysis project Ga0209487, IMG submission 187524) | Agricultural soil microbial communities from Georgia to study Nitrogen management - Poultry litter 2012 (SPAdes) (version 2) | ecosystem: Environmental > Terrestrial > Soil > Agricultural land... | reverse complement strand
ACTTAGAGAGTCTTCCTCAGTCTTTTGAGTGTAAACTCTTAACGATGTTGACGACTAGAAGAAACAGTATGTCCTCTCATACAAAATTACATTAGAACCCACGCGGGCTTTCCCCGTGGTAGGTCAGTCCCTGTTCGTTTTTATCGCTTCTTCTCTCTTGATCTCACGAATGATTTCGTCTTCTAATTGCTCAACGAGGGTTAACGTTGATGCAGGAGCCATAAATAGTGTCCATAAGTAAATTCGTTTCATCGAATACTTTTTTGTAATTTTGCTAAACGTATCAAAGAAATGGACAACCAAGGCAAGTGCAACGACATATTTGATCCACACATATGGTAGAAAAAAAGACACGATTAAAGTTGATATTAAAGCGACGAAGGAAATATGGGCTTCGTCTCCTTTTTTTTGTCTCGAAATTACCCCGAATAAAGAGAGATTGAATAAAGGAATGTATGATAGTGCCCTTAGAGATCGGCGAGCACTGTTATCAAATATTTTCATTAATTTAAAACTTGACCAAACATAGGATACAACCAACGAAATCATAAAATAGAAGGCAATAACAATAGAAAAAATAATGATGACAGATGTTATCAAATATAAGCCCTCTAAATCACTGGGAACTGTATCAAATCTAACAAAATCTTTAATAAGTTCAACCATTTTCTTTCACCTCTACCTCTAAAAATACCGCGTTTAAGAAAAGTTCCCTTTCCCCTTATCTAAAAAAAGAAAAAAAGGCTAGCAAATGAGCTAGCCTTTTAAATTATATTAAAAGAGTGACGGGTGTTCATCTTCAACCTCTGTTAAACAACACATACCTCTTAAATGCTCCACGCCTGTTCGTGATAACCCCGTTCTAGCTTGTAAATCACTCAAGCCCCTAAACACACCTTTCTTCTTCTCTTCGTACAACGCTTGTGCGGTTGTTGGTCCGACATTCGGAACAGAAGAAAATGGTGGGATTAATTCGTTTTTTTCTTTATCGATTAAATATCTTGTGGCGTGAGATTCATACAATCTAATGTTTCCAAACTTTACTCCGCGCAACTTAGCTTCGATGATTGTTTTCAGTGCTGTTAAGCTACGATCTTTAAGGCCTGCTGCGTTTCTTTCGTTTTGTGAAAATAAGTCAGCGATTTCTTGCTCAAGTGTTTCTTTTTCTCTGAAGCTTTGCTCGACATCACCCATAAATAGGTAGATGTCTTCCTGATTGTACCTCGCTGACATAATAGCAGCTGTGAACTCTAATGGGTAATGAACTTTATAATAACCCACTCGCGTAGCATCGAGTACATAAGCTGCAGCGTGGGCCTTAGGGAACATATATTCGATTTGCTTGCAAGACCAAATATACCAATCGGGAACATCGTGTTTCTTCATTGTTTCTTTCCATTCAGGTTTAAGCCCATTACCTCTTCTAACAGACTCCATAATGGTAAAGGATAAAGATTCGTCCATTCCCATTGAAATGAGATAGCCCATAATATCATCTCGTGTACCGATAACTTCGTTGATGGTAGCTGTCCCGTCTTTGATTAATTCTTGAGCATTTCCTTGAAAAACCCCTGTACCGTGTGTGAGTCCTGAAAGAGTCACTAAGTCACCGAAAGATTTTGGTTTCGTTTCTTCAATAACATCTTGTACAAGGGTGGTTCCCATTTCTGGTAATCCGAGCGTTCCAGTTTTTGAATCGTAATCTTTTGGATCAACACCTAGTACATTCTTTGGTTCAGTAAAAAGACTGAGTGTTTCTGGTGCAGATTCTGGAACTTTCATTGGCGAAATCCCTGTGTAGTCTTCTAAGAATCGTAATAGAGTTGGTGCTTCGTGACCTAGGATATCTAACTTTAAGATGTTCTCTTCGATATGCTCGTAACCGAAGTGGCTTGTCATAAAAGCCGCCTCTTTATTGTTGGCCGGGAAGTTGTATGGACAAATGTCTTCCATATCCATATCATCCGGAACAACAAACATACCTCCAGGGTGTTGCCCCGTACCTGTCCTCGAACCTTCGATCTTTTTGGCTAACCTCTGGACTTCTGCTCTGGATGTTCTAATGTCGTTGTTGTCAACGTAATTAGAAACGTAAGCAAAAGCTGTTCGCTCGGCAACTGTTTGAATAGTTCCTGCTCGAAAGACTTTGTCCTTACCGAACATTTTTTGAACAAACTCGTGAGATTTAGCTTGATAAATCCCGGAAAAGTTTAAGTCAATATCAGGGACTTTATCTCCATCGAACCCTAAAAAGGTTTCAAAGGGAATGTTTTGCCCATCTTTGCGTAAAGAGTGCTCTTTACACATTGGGCACGCACCGTTGTGCTGTTCCATTGATTTTCTTACCAAATCTTTCGTCGTTTCGAAGTTATCTGCGAAGGATTTTAGCGTCGAATCTATCACTTCTTCACTATATACTTCTTCATCGAGTAAATCTCCGAACTTTTCAGGTAAATCGAAACCCGATTGCAAGTCGTTACTTGGTTCGAAAAAGACACTCCAGGAACAACTGTCGCATACATAGTGTGGGTTCAGTGGGTTCACTTCAGTGATTTCTGTCATTGTTGCTGCAAGTGAAGATCCAACAGAACCTCTAGAACCTACTAAATATCCATTATCTAAGGAGTCATTTACTAAGTCCCTCGAAATCATATAAATGACGGCGAAGTTGTTTTCGTTAATCGCATCCACTTCTCTTTCAAGTCTTTCTTGAACATAACTTGGCAGTGGGTCCCCGTAAGTTTTTCTCGCATTAGAGAATGCTAATTCTGAGAACTTTTGAGCGATATTATCGATGTTTGGAGTATATAGAATTGGATTCCCTTCTTTGTCAATCGGTGTTGGATTTACCTCTTCCACTCGACTAGACAATAAATTTGGATTCTTCACAATATACTCGTACTTCTCATCTTCCTTTAAGTAAGGGAAGCTCTCAAACATCTCTCCTGTTGTCCTAAAATGGGCCCTCCCTAATGGAGCCTCTCTTCTACCTCTCCGCCTATCGTGTGCGTATGATGGCGGAAACTCTGAGTAAACAATGATGTTGTGGATTATTCGGTCTTTTGGATCTGTGTAATTTGCCCCATCGGTCGCTACAATGAATTTTCTTTTTTCTTGAGCGATTCGGTGAACGAGCTCCCAGGCTTCGATCACATTTTGATGATCATCTGTTTGAGCCCCTTCTTCATTCGAAAGATGTTCAGCAACATCATCTGGTTCAATTTGGATAACATCATAAAAATCCATTTCCTCTTCAATCATATACCGTGGCTTTTCTAGGGCATATTCAAACAAAAACCCATTATGACCACCACTACCGACGATTAATCCTTCTCGGTTTTTCTGAATGAGCTCTTTAGGAACAACTGGCTCATTTTCATTTGTTGGAGATCCGAGTCGGCTTAAATAGTTCGTTGATGATTTAGAAATGATGCGATATAAGTTTTTTAGGCCTGTTTGGTTCTTGGCCCAAAGTGTAATTTGCTTTGGAAACTCACACTGATAATCCATTTCTCTTTCGTATTCTTGTAATTCTTCTGTTGTGTGAATACCCTCATCACTTAACTTATTCACCATATGTATCCAAACTTCCGCTGTTGCTTTTGAGTCATCGTCCGCTCGGTGAGCATTTTTTAGATCGACGCCAAAATATCTAGCTACAGCTCCTAGGTTGTGTCTGCTAATATCTTTGTTTAATTTTCTTGATGTTTTAAGTGTGTCGATCATCGGTCGTCTCTTGTAGGATAAACCAACTCTTTTGTGCATTTGTTCGATCATATGATAATCGAATTCTGCATTGTGAGCGGCCATCATTGCATCCCCGATAAACTCATTGAACTCTTCTAAAGCTTGTTTGGGATCAATACCCTTTTCTTCAACCATCTCATTTGTGATCCCTGTCAACTCTTGAATAAATGAATTGATCTTTTTCTCTGGTTTCACAAATCTTTGGAAAACGTCCACAATTTTTCCGTCGACCACCTTAGCAGCACCTATTTCAATAATGTCGTCTCGTGTTGAGGATAGACCAGTGGCCTCCACGTCAAACACGACAATGTCATCTGTTAATTCCCTAGGTTCATTATCATATACCATTACTGTTTCTTGGATCATATTTGCTGTCATTCCGTAGATTGGTTTGATATTATGCTCATCTGCTGCTTTCTTAAAGTCCGGAAATGCCATAGCCACTCCCACGTCCGTGATAGCGATTGAGTCGTGACCAAGTTCTTTTGCTTTTTTGACGAAATCTTCAACAGGTGCAGCCCCTTGCTTTCCTGTCATAAATGTATGGTTTTGCAAAGAGACTCTTGGTTCCGGATACTTGTCGTCTAACTCTTTCTCTTTAGGAGCTTCAATTATTCGGATGTTATCGGGTGTAGGTTTTAGCGTTAATTCTCCCCTATTGTAAGGATCAAACTGCACCCGCCCCTTTACTTCAACATAATCACCTTCTTCAATAGAGGGTATTTGGTCTGTGAAGTAAGAAACCATAATCGTTGATGTTTGATCGTAAACCAAAGCTCTAATTAGAAAAGAGCTGTTTCTGGTTTTTTGACTCTGGAAGTCGATCAATTCACCTTGAATGGTGACAAACTTCTCGACATTTTCTTGAAATATCTCTTTGATTTTATCCACTCTGTTCAACTCCTGTTTTTGTTTTGAAAGATTTTAACATATTCTTAAACGCCCTTGAGAAAATTCAATAATAACATTCATTGTTTGGGAAACAAATAACTTTTTCCTCTAAGTTTGACCTTTCCGTGATAAATTATTTAAAACTATTAAGGAGATGATTTGTTATGAATGGTGGAGCTCATACATTAGCAGGGGTTGCTACTGGTATAGGTATTTCTTATTTTGGTGATCTTTCGTTTTCAGAGGGAGCGATTGTCACGACTGTTACCACAGTCGCAGCTCTTGCACCTGATTTAGATACGACAGGCACGCTCGCAATGCGGCTAACCAAACCGTTTCGGATTATCACTGGCATCCTTTTCAGTATTCTCTTTTCAATTTTCATTACTTTATTCTTTCAATCTAAGAATCCGCTCAATTTTGTGGATATCGATAAAGAGATATTGATCGGGGCTGGCGGGGTTTTACTCGCCCTGTTTTTGATTCGCAGAATACCCATTAAGATTCAATTACTTATTATGGCGGTGGGAATTGGGTTAGTCGGCTATCACTTCGACTATGAATCCATCATTTGGTTTGCTGTTTTTGCTGGTATTTCTGTCTTTTTACCTCACCGTTCCTATACACACTCGGTACTTGGCCTTGTTTTCTTTGGATATATCAGTCATTTAGCATCCATCGATTTAGGTTTACCGCTAGTGTTTTGGGGTGGAGTTCTTGGTTATATCTCTCACTTGTTGCTCGATTGCCGATTTATTCCGGGCAACCGAATGGGGATCAAACCACTGTTACCACTCCCTAAACCGGTCATATAGGCCAAAGACTCTTGATTTATTTTTTGTTTCTACAAACAATACAGTAACTATTAAAGACAAAAAGACGCTATTGAAAGCGTCTTTTTTAAAAGAAAGCAGGTTGATCAGTATGGGCCGAACTTATTGGCTTTGCGATGAATGTGGCAATATAGAAATTAGATACACGGGTAAATGTTTTAGTTGTGGAACTTTTGGATCAATGAGAGAATACAAAAAATCAAAAAAGAAAAAGAATGAAGGTAGTAAATCAAGCTTTACAATTGGAGAAACAACCGAAGAACCAAGTATATTAGATGAAGTATCAGATGATTATCTTCAGTCTGGTATCATTTCTGGTATTGGTGAATTTGATGAAGCTTGCGGAGGCTCGATCACGCAAGGGTCTGTCATCTTGGTGGGGGGTGATCCTGGGAATGGTAAATCCACCTTACTCACTCAGGTTCTGCACAAAGTTTCCTTAGATTACAAAACTCTTTATGTATCTGGAGAGGAGTCAAAAAACCAGATAAAGAAACGTGTGACGGAAAGACTTAACCTTTCGAGCAATGATAATTTTTTAGTCTCTTACAGCAAAGATATTGAGGATATTGAAGGTTTTGTACACAAGTTTGAACCTAAAATTCTCGTAATCGACTCTATCAATACAATCGGATCAAGGGATTTGGACGGTGACCCAGGGGATGTCGGTCAAATGAGGCACACAACGAACCGTGTGGTGAATCTTGCTAAATCTACAGGGACAACAATTATATGTGTTGTCCAAGTAACCAAGAATCAACAGCTCTCTGGCCCAAAGAGTCTTGAGCATATGGCAGACACTGTCTTTTACTTAGAAGGTGATAAATTCAATGATTTAAGACTCCTCCGAACAATCAAAAATCGATTCGGAAGCGATCAGTCTGTTGCTTGTTTCAGAATGGGACCTAGTGGTATGGAGGAAATTCCAAACCCATCTGAATACTTGTTACAAAACAGACTTAAGAACTCTCCAGGAAACTGTGCGGTGTGCATCTCGGACTCAAGGCCTTTACTTGTAGAGGTTCAATCGCTTATATCTCCTTTGATGTATGAGAATGCTACGCCGAGAAGAACGAGTGTCGGTTATAACCGAAGCAGACTTAATATTTTAATTGCAGTACTTGAAAAACGATGTGGTGTCCGAGGTATAACTTACAATGATATTTTTGTAAATGTCGTCGGTGGATTAAGCTTGGATGACCCGGGTACGGATTTAGGTGTTGCTTTGTCTATCTATTCTGCTTTCGAGGATGTTCCTGTAGATGAGGATATTGCGGTTATCGGTGAGGTTGGTTTATCTGGTGAAGTTAGGCCAGTTTCTATGATCGAACAACTTGTTAAGGAAGCTTCTCGTGTTGGTTTTACTCGAGTTGTTGTACCTGTTTCCAGTGTAGATTCTTTAGAAGAGCTAGAATTACCCATTGAACTCATTCCTGTTCGGACAGTTAAAGAGACAATCGAAGAAATATTTTAAAAAAGAAAACACCTCTCAAATCCGAGGGGTGTTTTTTTAATAATTAAAAATGGTTAATTGGGCATTCCTCTCTTGCTCTTTATAAAACTCCGGTATCAACTGTTCTTTGTTGTATTTAACACCGAAGTATTTCTCGGCTTCTATAATCATATAAGCTGCTTTTTGTTGTTTCTCTCTGCTTAACAAAAACGATAGGCCTCTCGTGACAGCTGTTAACCCTCTGTTGTTTGAGAGTAGCCCGTAAGATTCCAGGAAGATCCTTAATTTCTCTAAATTGCTCATTGTTTTAGATCTCTTTGCAACTTCCAATGAGATTTTAGCGTACTTCTTCTTGAAATAATCTGGCCATTTTCTCTTCGGCACTAAACACTTCCAGCTTAAATCTTCGTTATCTTTATCGATGAAAATCGTTAGTATTGTATTTTTTTGTGGACAACGAAGTACAACTCTTTCCATAAAAAATCGCCACCTTTTTCAATGATTTTAAACACTGAAACAGGTTTTTGGCGATTTAAGTAATATTTTCCTCACCATCTCTGGGCATCTAACTGCATAATCCTTGAGTTTAATCTGGCTCGTTCACGATCCGTGTAATCAATAAATTTGGCGGCATATGTGACACTCCCGTTTTCGTTTTCATATTTCCTTAATATTTCAGCCTGTCGGTTAAACATTTCTCCACCCAGGCTGAATGAAACGGATACAACTCCTCTGAATACGTCAAAAGGTGAAACGAAGGAAAAACCTCCGACACTTAAGTCGTTGATCGTCACCTGTAATTGCCTTTCTTCACCTTCGACGATGCACTTGCTAGAACGCAACACGATCCTGAAATGTTCTCTTCTATTCTTCTCAGACACACAACTCCCCCCTTTTACTATTGAAGATGACGTGCTTCTCTTTTTGATCACAATACTTTATTTCTTTTCTTTTTCTATCTTTTTAAGCATTTTTCTAGAAGGAGAAAATCTTAAATACAATAAATCTAATCTAAGTGCTTACAAACAAGGGGTGATTTATATATGTCGAGTGTGAAGTTAAACAAACAGTTGATCTTACTGAACTTCAGAAGAAAGATCTTTAGGTTTGTGAACATTAAAGTTGTCGCATATGGATATAACGATCTGAGGGTAGTTACACGAAAAGGGAAATTGGGGAACAGAGGCAGGGAGTCTACCACTAGCTTTTCTGGTCCGGACTCATTCAAGAATGCAATGAGACACGCGCACAATTTAGAAAGGGATTTTAACCGTAAAAATTACGTGAGTCAATCTAGGATCGAAGAAGCGTTAGAAAGTATGTACAGCCAGCTCGATCGCTCACGAAAAACTAAAGTTGCTGGATCAAAGGGAGAAAACTGTGCCTTTTGTAACACGTATATCAACCAGATGAACGCAGAAAAAATTAAGAAATGGGCTGATGGAGAAGGCAATTGGAATTACTCGAAGGATAGTCCGCTATACAAAAAGGTCATATGCATTGATTGCCAAATTGAAAAAGAAATTTTCCAAACGAGAATTGATGAAGATTTCGAGTTAAAGGAATAGATAGAAATGCATAAGAAATCTTTGTGGATTGTTGTTGGGATTACTATTATTATTGTGTTAGTGGCGTTGATCATTTGGTTTAACCTTCCTGAATCAGAACAGAAAGCCCCGGGAATGGGTTACCCACTTGATTTCGTGAGTGATGTTAATGAATAGAAGTGATAAATATTTACTCACGTTTTGTATCTTGTTTGGCCTTCTTGTTTTTAGTGTATTCTTCTCGATTGAGTTTGGTCATTTAGAGGGGAAATTCGATAAAAATAAAGACGCGGAAGAAACCCTTAATGATTTCATAAAGGAACGTGTTTATTATGTGGGAGAAGCGAGAAAAGACTTTGACTTTATCAATTACTCGGATATTGCCCTGATTGATAATTTGAACAAGAATGATTTCATCTTGTTCGACGCTTCAATGATCAATGACGTAGAAATATCCTTTCCTTCATTAGTGGAAGAACACACCCTTTTATTTATCGGAGAAGATGTAGATCCGTTAAAGGTTCACGGGGAATTTGAAGAACTTAGTGTGGAGTTTGTCCCACTTGAGGCGCCTAGAAAGATTTATTATCAAATGTATGGCTTCACTTACAATGAAATTGATGAACGGTATATGCCTGTGTTCTTTGCATCAACAGATCAAGAGTCTCTGTCCGAAGAAGAAATTATTCAAGAAATACAAAAGATCGTGAGTAAATTCCACAAAAAAAAGAATGCTAGTTCTAGCTAGCATTCTTTTTTCTTTCTTTTTTAGGTATGTACTCTTCCTTAAATTCGCCATTGTAAATCTCTGTTTTATCCATTTTGTCATCGAAGTTTCTTCGGTGTGTTTTCCATTCTCCGTCCACTCGCTTCATTCGTTTTACATCATATACATACCGGAAGGTCTCTCTCTCCCAGGTTACCGGGACTTTTTTATTAAAGAAAATTACCTCCCCTTTAGGTCGTAAGTCACCCATTTTTAAACCCCCCTATAGATATTTATGCTCAATATTTAAATTTGTTTAATTATACAGATGAGATTTTTATTTGTCAAGGGGGTTAATATTTCCGCCAGACTACATTTTTTAATCCACGAAAATTCTTATATTCCTCCTCTCCCTCCTCTTCATTGATTATTTTTTGGTAGAGGTCAGAATTTCTAATGACGTAGAAAACTTCTTTCCAGTTACCGAACACCTCTTCTAACATTTGACATTCAATGATCAATTCACTTTGCTCTTTTGTTATTTTTCGTCTTCCGAGGGGTGTCTTTTCAAATCTCATCTCACCTTCAGCTTCTAGAAGTCTAACCCACTCGTAAACCCTTCTTGCGTCGAGGTCGTTTTCTCTAATTAAATCACTTAGTTTTATGTACTTTTTTTCTGGTTTATATTTATAAAAAAGCATAATCATCACAACCTTTACTAATGAATGATTGGCGAAGCACCTGGTCACTTGAAGGTTCTCACCATTTTTGAAAAGTTAGTTGACTTTCTTCTAAAGTGATATATCCTAATTCTGAGTCAGAAATATAAACGAGGAGGTGTCGCTGGTGGTTATCAAACATATGAAATTTTTAGGTCTACTCGCCATCGGTTTAACCGCTATCATTTTAACAAGTATTTTGTACTTTTCATCTTTTAGTGCAGAAAGTGATGTTTTTACATATACGGAAGATAATTTGAGGTCAGAGTGCTTTGATCAAGTTGTCTCTAGTGATGGTGAGTGTGTTAATTCTTTATATAGCAATCTAACGGACGTTGGTGAAGATGCATCAAGTCTCTTTAGTCTAGCATATACTTTTGAGGTGTCCGGAATCTCTGGCGGAACTGATAAAGGTATGGGTTCAGGTAAATGAGATCTCTTTGAGCTCGCTATATAAGCGAGCTTTTGTTTTTTTGGTTTCCTCGAGCTTATTATTCATCACTCTCGGTTCTTGAAGTCAGTAGAAAAATCTGTATAAAAAATATATTGAAGGGGGGAATTTTTTATGCTAAAGAGAAGTGTGGTGTTATTATTTGTTATGGCCACCCTCATTGGTTGCACCTTAGATGATGAAATCAAGACACTAAAAAATCAGGCCAGCTCTAATGATTTCGATGTGTTAGTTGAGACTAAAAAAGAGTTAGAAAAAATCGTAGAAGAGGGTGAAAAAGACCGACAGGCCAAGAAGGTGTTAAAGGATGTAGATAAAAAGATTCGGGAAAACATCCGAGAGAGCATAAATGAAGCTTATAGTGATAAACGTTTAGAAGATGCTTTGAAGTACAGTGAGATGCTTGTGGAAATGGAGCCCGAAGACGAAGAAGCCCGTGACGCTTACAAGCGAATGAGCACAGAGTATAAAGAACAAAAGGAGTTCGACGAAGTTACTGAATATGCCAAAGGAGTTTTTGACGAACTTGAGAAAATATATAAGGATTGGGACGCCTTGTTAAGGGAGGCAATTCTAAAAAACAGAGGTGGTGAGTTCTTCCAAGACTTTTCTAGAGAAAGGCTAAAAACAACTCAAGACTTAACAAGAGATATAGAAGAAAGAAGACTTTTGACAGAAAATGATGTTTACCGAGAAGTCCTAAGTGACTTGCACAGTTATTCAAGCAACATCGAAAAAATGTTTATCGACCTATTATTAGACAAAAAACAATCTCTTTCTGAAGTTCGCAATAAAGGAAAAATTCTGGAGCCAGATTATTTTACAGGTGTTTTTCTGGATATTCAGAGTGATATGGATGATTACATAAATGAGGTTGATGGCGAAGGGAACAAGATTAGGAATATCAATGGTAATTTACGTTTTGGAATCTCGGAAGAATAGCCTCTGCCCAAAAAGCCCCCTTCAGGGCTTTTTTTGTGCCCCTTGATTTTATTTTTTTTTGGGTGAATAATCATATAAAGGATTATAAGAGAAGGGGGTCATTAAGAAAAGGATGTCGAACAAGGGTTTTAACTTAACAGTTATTTTAGTGTTTTTATCTATCTCACTTTTCCCCGTCCAAATATCGGCTAGTAATCTGTTTTATAAAAATGATATTTATGAGTTTTCTCTTGAGCTTGATTCGAGTTGGGAGGAATTGGACAAAGAGATGATCGAGAAACTTTCCCCCAATGATAGTCGGAGATTGATCGCCCTCTTTGAGAACAAAAGTGAGGATGCAACAATCTTTATTCGGACTTACCCTGAAGATGACGAGAAAACAATTGTCTTTGATAATATTTCAAAAGAGTACACTCTTGCCAGTTCCAAAGAAAGAGAACGAATGCTTAAACCTATACCGATATTGTTTGGCGTTGGACTAGTTGAGTTTGAATATAAAAAGAATAGAGGTATATTTGAACTAAAAGGAGGAGATAAAGA
>Ga0209487_1003754_pt1 | contig 11829 bp, 10 predicted proteins | sample Poulit2012_FD_187524 | JGI IMG/M metagenome (GOLD analysis project Ga0209487, IMG submission 187524) | Agricultural soil microbial communities from Georgia to study Nitrogen management - Poultry litter 2012 (SPAdes) (version 2) | ecosystem: Environmental > Terrestrial > Soil > Agricultural land... | reverse complement strand
TATGAACAAGGTGATGAGCGGCCGGTACAACAAGCTTTAATTCTTCTTGTACGAAAGTATAATAGTCAAATAGATCATGATTTTCCGGCAGCACGACAACACCAAAATCCAGTATATCATTGACTACCTTTTCTTCAATTCGCTTTGAACCATCCTCTACTAACTGGAAAGTAATCTCAGGATATTCCTGATGAAAAGAGGCAATTAACCCCGAGAAGAAGAAAGAATTAATAATGGAGGGAAGTCCAATACGAATATGCCCTTTTTCCAAGGTGAATAAATGATCCAATTCCGTTTTCAGCTGCTCGAATTGCTGATCAAAAATCTGTGCATGCTCATATAAGACATGCCCTGCATCCGTTAATGACAGCTGCTTCCGGGAACGGATAAACAGTGGCACACCCAACTCATCTTCCAACGACTTAATGATCCGACTGATAGCTGGTTGGGTGATGTATAATTGATTTGCCGCACGTGTAAAACTGCCGGAACGCGTCACTTCTAAAAAATATTGCAAATGCTTGATATCCAACCTTGTCACCTACTCCTAAAAAGTACGTATCCATGCTTTACTTTGCATACCATTATAGCACTTCAACACCTTTTGTGTATGGGTTAGAGCACTTCTATATAAAAAACCGACTGGTGATCACACCAGTCGGTTTATCTACATTGTACTACTCAAATTTAATTTTCAATGCTTCGGCGAATAAATGTGGTAAGTCTGTGTTGTTATGCAGGCCTGCAAATAGATCTGCTTGGGGTCCGAATGCATATAACGGGACGTCTGTTCCAGTGTGTTCAGTGCTTGTCCATCCTACTAACGCCCGCTTACTGATCACTTCATTAATAGCATTGGCAGGTTCTTCAGCATTTCTGATCTGACTGATTTCCTCTTCTGTCAAATCAATTTCAGCATATTTTTTCACAACTTCCTTCGCATTGCTTTGCTCTTCATTTAATGCTTCAGCCATGAAATCTCCAGTCGCAGTAACATCTCTGAGTATTTCAAGGTTTGCATCGTACTCTCCGTAACCACCTACCGACATACCACCTGTATCATGGTCTGCTGCAACAACAACTAATGTATTTTTATCTTTCTTAGCGAATTCAACTGCCGCTTGCACCGCTTCTTCAAAAGCTTCGGAGTCTGCCATGGCCCAAGCAGCATCATGGGCATGACCGGCCCAATCAATCTGACTGCCCTCTACCATTAAAAAGAAACCATCCTTATCTTTTTTCAAAACATTAATTGCTGCATCCGTCATTTCCGAGAGACTTGGCTGTTTCGTTTCCTCCCTGTCTAATTCAGGAGCCATTGGTCCTTCTGCAAATAATCCCAGTAACTTGTCTTCCTCTTTTTTTACATTTGATAAAGCTTTGCTATCCTCAACAAATATATACCCATCATCTTTTGCCTGTTGGATGAGATTCTTCTCTTGCTTTCCATCTTTGGATTCAGGTAAAAAGATTTCTTTTCCACCGCCTAAAATAACATCAACATCATTCTCCAATATTTGCGGTGCGATTGCTGCTTCATTATTTCTATCATCTACATGGGAAGCAAATACAGCTGGAGTTGCATGTGTAATCGTGGAAGTTGCAACTAAACCTGTAGATAGCTTCCTTTCCTCTGCAGCTTCAAGAATGGTATCCAGCTCCTCACCTTCAGGAGACATACTGATCATCCCATTGTTTGTTTTCTCCCCGGTTGCCATCGCCGTCCCTGCCGCGGCGGAATCCGTCACTTCTGAATTTGCCGAATGGGTTCGCATCATTCCAACTAACATGGAATCTAGTACCGTTTCTTCTCCTTTATACCAACGATAGTTTGTTGCGTAAGAAGCTGAATACCCATCCGGAACCATGAAGATAACATTTTCAACCTTTTGATTTGCCTGCGGTGGCGGGGTTTTCTTAGCCTTCCCTTGCTCCGGTCCAAACGCCAGACTACCACCCGTCAATAATAGTGCTGAACTTAATAAGATGACTCCTGTCTTTTTAAACAATTTGCATCCATCCTTTCAATCTATTATTTACTCCATCTTTATACTAACCTATGAGTGTTGAGCCAGTATGAACAGGGTGTAAAAAGATTGTAAATTTACAAAACCTTTACACTACATTCATACTGGCTCAACATTCGTTTGCTATAATGCAGTTGTGAGAGGGGGAAGCCTCTCTCCAACATAAAAGCGACTAAGGGGGAAATTATTTATGACGTTCAAAAGGTACTTCATGTTCTTGGTAATCGTTGCTCTAGCGGTTTTAATGACTGCATGTGGAACAAATGCAGAGGAAAGTAAGACAGAAACCGAGGGATCCGCAGAAGAAAATGAATCAGCAGAATTAGAAGGCAGTGTTGAGATTGACGGATCTGGTACGGTTTACCCGTTAATGGCCAAATTAGCTGAGGAATACATGATCAACGAGCAGGAAAATGTATCGGTTGAAGTAAGCCGTGCAGGTACAAGTGCTGGCTTTAAAAAATTCTTAACAGAAGACGGAACTGATTTTAATAATGCTTCCCGTCAAATTAAAAAAGAAGAAACAGCCACTGCTGAAGAACTTGGAACGGAAGTAAAAGAATTGAAGGTCGCTTTAGATGGATTAACTTTTGTCATTCACCCGGAAAATGATTGGGCTACAGAACTTACGGAAGAAGATTTAAAAAGAATCTTCCTTGCTGATAGTGGTGTTACAAAATGGTCGGACATTAATCCGGATTTCCCAGATGAAAAAATTAACACGTATGGACCAAATGAAAATCACGGTACGTATGAGTTCTTTTACGAAAGCATACTGGAAGAACAGGATTTGGTAAGTGACATTAATCTCCAACAAGATTATTCAACACTTGTCAAACTCATATCAGAAGATAAAAATGCAATCGGGTTTTTCGGATTTGGTTATTACGTTAACAATAAAGATAAACTGCAAGCAGTACAAGTCGATTTCGGCGATGGAGCCGTTGATCCCTCGCTCGATACAATTGCTGAAGATGGTGACTACGCACCATTTACCCGTCCCGTATTCACTTATTTAAATGTTGATCACGCGAAAGAGAAACCACAAGTTTTAGACTATGCAATTTATATGATGAACCATGTCAATGAATTCGCTGGTGAGACAGGATTTGCACCAATACCACATACGGAAATTGAAGGGTACCTTAAATTTTTAGAAGGACTTAAATAAACATTGAAGAGGGTTGCATTAAGCCCCCCTCTTCTTTCCAATTTTACCTACTAGAAGGGAGTCGCCTGCGTATGAAAACACAGAGCAGCTTAAACGCAGAGAACACTATTTCTGTAAGGGAAATGATTGCTCAGAAGAAGCATACCAGATCTATTAAAAATGCAACGGAAAAATCCATTCCATTCCTTCTTCTGTTAATTGCGACCATTTCAATCCTGACAACTGCCGGAATTGTCTATACCTTATTATCAGAAACGATTATGTTTTTTAAGGTCGTACCTATTTTGGACTTTTTCACTGGAACCGTGTTGAAGCCATTAAGTCAAAATCCTGAGTTCGGGGTATTACCGCTACTAACCGGTACCATCTTTTCATCAATTATCGCGATGATTGTAGCAGCTCCCATCGGACTTATGACGGCAATCTATTTGAGTGAATATGCATCAGATAAAGTAAGGAATACCCTCAAACCAATGCTGGAAGTACTTGCTGGCATACCGACGATCGTGTATGGATTTTTCGCCTTTACGTTCGTTACACCGATTTTAAGAGAAATTATTCCCGGACTTGAAGCAACAAATATCCTTAGTCCCGGTATGGTCATGGGAATCATGATTATCCCTATGATTGCCTCCTTATCTCAGGATGCAATGAGTTCCGTCCCAAATGCAATGCGTGAAGGGGCTTTGGCACTCGGATCAACAAAATTGGAGGTTACAGCACGTGTTGTGATTCCGGCCGCTTTTTCCGGGATTATTGCCTCCTTCGTGCTTGGGATTTCCCGTGCCATCGGTGAAACAATGATCGTCACGATTGCAAGTGGAAGCTCCAAGAACTTTACCTTCGACATTACACAATCGATGCAAACGATGACGGCATACATTGTTGAAGTGACAGGCGGAGACGCGGGTGCCGGTTCAACCATCTATTACAGCTTATATGCAGTTGCTATGACATTATTTGTTTTCACCCTTATCATGAATCTATTTGCACGGTATATCTCTCGTAGATTTAGGGAGGAATATTAAAAATGAAGTATGTTGACGCAATACAGGTTAAGAAGAGAATGGATACACGCATTGCAGTGAATCACGTTGCGAAGGGGATATTTTTCCTATCAAGTCTATTTGGCCTCATCGTACTTGCTATCTTGCTGTATCGTGTCTTCACTCAAGGGATCAGTTGGATCAATATGGATTTTCTTACCGGGAAATTATCGACAATGCCTGATAGAGCAGGAATTATGGGCGCCATACTCGGCACGTTCTGGTTAATGGTTATCGTTGGTCCGGTTACGATGTTTCTCGGAGTTGCAACGGCCATTTATTTAGAATTATATGCAAAAAAAGGACGTCTTCTTTCCTTCATACAAACGAACATTGCAAATTTAGCCGGTGTACCGTCGATTGTATATGGAATTTTAGGGATGACTATATTCGTTCGAGCCTTGGACTTTGGCAATATTATCTTGGCCGGCGGGCTTACAATGTCACTGTTGGTGCTGCCCATCGTCATTGTTTCAAGCCAGGAAGCAATTCGTTCCGTACCACAGCATTTAAGTGAAGCTTCGTATGGAATGGGTGCTACGAAATGGCAAACCATTCAGAATACCGTTCTCCCTGCCGCATTGCCAGGCATATTAACGGGCGCTATTTTATCACTATCCCGTGCCATTGGGGAGACAGCACCACTTGTCGTTATTGGAATTCCTGCTTTATTAATTCCCTTTCCGGGTGGCATTTTTGACAAATTCACAGTACTTCCTATGCAAATCTATTATTGGACACTTGACGCAACACTAACAGCAGAATATGCGAATTTAGCCGCCGCAACAATCGCTGTCCTGCTTTTCGTCCTGTTTATCTTAAATGCAACAGCAATCATTATTCGAAATAAATTCCAGAAAAGATATTAATTCAAAAGCGGAAGTTTCCAGTCAAATCTAAGGAGTGAATTAAGAATGGGTATTTTAAGAGAAGCAGTGCAGAAAAATATAGACTATCATGCAAATAACCGTTTTTTAGAAATTTCTCCCGAGAGCAAAGAGGTTGTCTATCATACAAGTGATCTGAATTTATGGTATGGCAATGTGCAAGCCTTAAAGGATATAAACTTAGCTATCCATGAAAAGGAAGTAACAGCCATTATCGGCCCTTCCGGCTGCGGGAAATCTACTTTTTTAAAGACTTTAAATCGGATGGTTGAACTTGTACCTGGCGTTCGTACAACAGGAGATATCACCTATCGTGATAAAAACATCCTTGATAAATCCTTTAAAGCAGAAGAACTAAGAACACTGGTTGGAATGGTCTTTCAAAAACCAAATCCATTTCCCAAATCTATTTACGCAAATGTTGCATACGGCCCGAAAATTCATGGCATCCGAAACAAAAAAATACTAGATGAAATCGTCGAGAAAAGTCTCCGCGCCGCATACATCTGGGATGAAGTAAAAGATCGGCTTCATGAGAATGCATATAGACTTTCCGGTGGTCAACAGCAACGGCTGTGTATTGCTCGTTGTTTAGCAATAGAACCAGATGTTATCTTAATGGATGAACCTACATCCGCACTTGACCCGAAATCTACAAAGAAAGTGGAAGAATTAATGCAAGAACTAAAACAAGATTACGCGATTATCATCGTCACACACAATATGCAACAGGCTGCCCGTATTTCAGATAGAACCGCTTTCTTCTTAGATGGCGAAGTAGTGGAATATGACCAGACAGGTAACATTTTTAACAATCCAACAGACAGTCGGACTGAAGATTACATTTACGGACGGTTTGGATAAGTATAAAAGAGCTAACCTTATGATGTTGAGGTTAGCTCTTTTTAATGCTTGCAACCGTTGATTTACTTATAGTGCCGTGGAATATTTCATACAATTAGAAGTGAAACTATTTCTGTCTCTGCTGCTCAAACACTTCAATAAACTCCTCGGGTGAAGTTTTGACGATATAGGAGTAAACGCCGCTCATTGTGTGCAAATAAAGGAGCCCTCCTTGGCCAGCGATCTCCCTATACGATATATCCAGCACTTCTGTTATCTGGAACGTTCGATGTTTGGTGACAACTTGATCGGGATACAAGTATAATAGGCGTTCATCCTCTACATCTGTTTGCTCGAGACCGTTTACTTCCCTTAGCACTTTGATATACGGCTGTTTTGCTATCCATTCCAATGTAAACCCTCCAGCTTGATGCTACAAGTTTTCAAAAAATAAACGAAGCACATCCGCGCCACCGATAAATGTTCCGATCGAACTGCCCAGATTCGCCAGCACAACGATCAGCAATATGCGGGTTACTTTATTATTCCAGAAACCTTTCACACTAAAAACATCTTCCGAAAGATTCTCAAAATCCGCCACACTCGGCCGACGGAAATAGGCTTGCACAAATCCGGCAAAAAATCCAGCTGCGATCAATGGATTTAATGAGGTGATCGGCGCTGCAATAAAGGCAGTCATAATCGCAAGCGGATGCCCCAATGCAATGAGTGCTCCTAACGCTGAAAATGAACCATTCCAAAGCACCCAGCTGATCGTTTGTGCAATTCCGGCAGACGGATTTGTATAAAAAGTATACGCAATAACTGCGATAATAAAAATCGGAATGGCCCAGGCAACCATTTTCGGGATCTTAGATTTCGCAGGACGTTCATTTAACCTGTCTAAATCATGATCCGTATGTATTTCATTTTTTATACCGGGAACATGTGCCGCTCCTAATACAGCAACAACTTTATCACCTGGAGCTGTCTTGATTTTTTCTGCCAAATATTGATCTCGCTCATCTATTAGTGGCTTCTTCAGTCTCGGAAAATATTCCGTTAAGTCTGCCAGCATGGAGTTCAGCATATCCTGTGATTTCATCTTTTCCATTTCCTCTTCCGTAATGCTCTCTTTACTGAAAATACTAAAGATGATCTGTGTAAGCAACTTAGCCTTTCCCGTAAATCCTATACCGCCCCATATACGCGCAAAAGTTATTTGTATATCTCTATCTGCAAGTACAAGGTCAGCATCTATTTCTTTCGCTGATTCTATTCCCTGAATCATTTCCTGGCCGGGGCTAATGCCGAACTGTTTTGCCATCCGGTTTTGAAAGGAAGATATAGCAAGATTCATTAAAAGCAATGTCGCTTTCTTTTCTTTAATCACCTTAAATATATCCATATCCCGCCACTTGTTTTCCTCTTTAATCGACTGGTATCTTTGCTCATCCAGTTCAATACAAACAGCATCCGGCCTTTCCGCTTCGATTACTTCCTTTACCTGTTCCGCACTGTGTTTCGACACGTGAGCGGTGCCAATAAGTACAATTTCTTTGCCATCCAAATCTATTCTGGTAATGTTTTCTTCCGACATAAACTACCTTCCTTTTGAGAAAAACCCTCGTTTCATAACGAAAATAATGACGTTATTGTTTATCCATTATTATACGGCATATGTACGCTATTGCATACCCGATAACTGGAACTTATTGCTTCTGTTCTAGAGAACCGTCCGTCATTTCATACACTTTGTCACAATAATCAATCAGTCGTGTATCATGTGTAACGACGATGGTTGTTTTTTCACTTTCCGTTGTTGCTTCCTGCAGCATATCCATCACTTCAAATGCACGATCTGAATCCAGTGATGCTGTCGGTTCATCGGCAAGGATGATACTTGGATTTGCATACATTGCCTTGGCGATCGCCACCCGTTGCCGTTCACCACCGGATAAATCAGACGGAAAATGATTTAACAGATCTTCTATACCTAAAGCCTGATATAAGGACTGCAGTCTTTCTCTCCCAAGGTTTTCTTCCTTCACCTTATCAAGCAGCTGTAATTGCTGGCTTACTGTTAAAAAAGGAACGAGATTAGATGCCTGCAGAACAAAACCAATTTCTTGAAGACGAATCGCAGCGCGTTTCTTTTCACTCAAACGTGTAATAGGATTGCCATTCACGAGAACTTTCCCGTTACTTGGTGACTGCAAACCCCCTGCAATTGTTAAAAAAGTACTTTTACCTGAGCCAGATGGACCGATTACAGCAATTAACTCTCCCTTTTCGGCCTTAAAGTTCGTTGTTTTTAGTGCTTCCACTTCTGTTCTGCCTGATCCAAATATCTTATTCACATTTTCCATTTCAAGTACTGACATGATTTAACCTCCAATCGCATCTAACGGATCTATTTTTACAATGGAACGTACAGGAAATAGCGCCCCTAAAACGGAGACAATGACTAGGACCGCTCCATATATGAGCATTTCGCCGTAGTTAAACATAACCGGTACAGCAGCAGGCAAAAATGCCCCTGTAATCATCGCGAGCACGAGACCAATCAAGACACCTGCTAGTGACAATAATAGTGTTTGCGCAATGACTGAATTGGCAATATATCTGTTTGAAATCCCCTGTGCTTTCATTACACCATAAATGCTAACCTTTTGGATCGTTAAAACATATAGGAAGATTGCCAGAATAACTGCAGAAATTACAAACAGAAAGTAAATCATTAATGTTAATGTTAAATTCTGTTCGGAATACCCGGGCATATTTTCGATAAACGTCGTTGTATCAATTACCTGCAGATCCTTATCCACCGATATACTCTCCAGGTTATCTGTGCGGACAACAATCCCGTTTATTTGATCTTCATAGTTTTCTATATCGTTTCCGTAACGGATTTGCTGCACTGTTTTCAAATCACTATACAAGACAGGAGCCGCAGCAAACTTTGCATGGTCTGTAAAACCGACAATAGACAATGTCACGTCTGTTGAGGAAAGCGTAAGTGTATCACCGATCTGAAAACCATCTTCCTTCAACGAGTCATTTGCGATAACTTCACCTGTTTTCTTAAACGGCTTTCCTTCCGTCAATTCAGGCATAATGAATTTATTATCTTTAATACCGAAGATAGATACATTTGTTTTTGCATCATCTGTACTTGCAATGGCACTGAAGTTCCCCAACACGGCATAGTCATCTGCACCTTTACCATCAAAATCCTTCATACGCATACTTGACTGCGGCAGGCTAATATCCGACTCTTCCGTTAGAATAATTCCATCCGCATCCCACTTGTCGACAGCTTCTTTGTTCATATTCTCCAACCCATTTGCCAGGCCGGATAAGAAGAATAATAGATACGATATAAGCATAAGCACGCCAACAATCAATGTAAAACGAAGCTTGTTGTTTTTTATTTCGTTCCAAGCTAAAAACATATGATCACCTTTCTGATTGTTTATAACAAATATATATGTAACTACTATTCATTATATAAAAAATAAGTAAAATCAGCTTAAAAAAACCTTTAGATACGCATTCACTCTTTATTTCCTTCGATCTGTTGAATCGTTACACTGTTAATCAACCGAGCAACTTTTTCAGCAGGCTGGTCCATATTGTTTGCGAGCCAATGTTTCATTACGTTAATACCCCCACCGATAAGAAAGGTTCCAGCATACTCAGACAAGTCGCTATCGATGTCGTACTGATTGGGCAAGTTTTTTATGAGAAATTGCTGTGCGACATCCATAATGCGGCGTTCAAACGAAGGCCCATTATTTCCATTTAGGAGCGTCTGGCAAGTGTCGTACTTGGAAGCGACATACTCCAGGAGCTTCTCGGTCATTTGCACTGACTCCTCTTCCTTTACGAAATTATATTGATTCAAATAAGTATTTAAATCCGCTATTATTTCTTCTTCTATTTGCTCCATTAAATCAAATGAATCCTGATAATGGGCATAGAAAGTAGAACGGTTAACATCGGCTTGTTCACAAATCTCTTTGACTGTTATGGATGATAGCTGTTTGGTTTGTAATAACGCCATTAAACTATCTTTTAAAACCATACGGGTATATTTCTTTCGGCGGTCCAATTTTTTGTTCACGAAATTGTCACCTTCTTTTTTGGTATTACGCAACACTTTTCTATTATATGTTGCTTTTTTTACGCATTTTATAAAACTGTTTGTTGTAAGTGCAACACCATGTCTTATATAATGTTATCGTATCTGAATGGATGAAGCAAGAAGGGGTGAACAGAGACAGTAATGATAGAATTTATATTAAAGCATAAAAAATCGGTTGTCATCACCTTTATCGTTCTGGCGATAGCTAGTGCGGTGGTGCAGTTCGGTGTCCAAACCAATTATGACATGGTCGATTATATGTCGGATGATGCACCATCCATTGAGGCCACGGATTTGATGGATGAAGAGTTTGATGATGACGTGACCAATACACGGGTCATGATAAAGGACGTTGACATCCAGGAAGCACTAGAATACAAGGGAAAATTGGAAGACATTGATGGTGTCTCCGGGGTGATGTGGCTCGATGATGTGATGGACATTACGACACCAATCGAAATGGAGGATAACGATACTGTTGAATCGTACTATAAAGAGGGCAATGCGCTGTTTTCCTTTGAAATTGAAGAAGGAAAAGAAGTGGAAGCGACAGACGCGGTCTATGATTTGATCGGTAAAGACAACGCAATGTCGGGGGCAGCCCTGAATACAGCAATCTCACAGGAAGCGACAGGCGATGAGACGATGAATGCAGCGTTGATTCTTGTACCGGTTGTGATTTTGATTCTGCTACTTTCCACAACGTCTTGGCTGGAGCCGGTTTTTTTCTTATCAGCCATTGGCGTCTCCGTTCTGATTAACATGGGAACGAACATTTTTCTGGGTGAAGTTTCCTTTGTAACCGAAGCAGTAGCGCCGATTTTGCAGCTGGCTGTTTCGCTTGACTACGCCATATTTCTGCTCCATAGCTTTAACGATTATCGGAAGACAGCAGAAACCCCAGAGAAAGCGATGAAGCTGGCAATGAAGCGGTCCTTCCCGGCCATTGCAGCGAGTGCGTCAACGACGGTTTTCGGATTTACAGCGTTGATGTTTATGGATTTTGGGCTTGGTGCAGATCTGGGTCTGAACCTGCTGAAAGGAATTATTCTCAGCTTTCTCAGTGTGATGGTTTTCCTTCCTGCTCTTACGTTGATCCTGTATAAAGGCATTGATAAAACCAAGCATCGACCATTTTTGCCGAGTAAATACAATATCGGGAAATATATCGTTAAGCTTCGTATTCCAGTTCTATTGCTCGTAGCTATTCTTATTGTTCCGGCCTTTTTAGCACAAGGTAATACGGATTTTCTCTATGGAGACGGAGGGAATGCGGATAATACTCGGGCTGGTCAGGATGAGAATGAAATTGAAGCTGTATTTGATAAATATACCCCAATGGTGCTCTTAGTACCAAAGGGAGACCTGGCGCGGGAAGATGCACTCGTGCAGGAACTTGATAAACTTAATGAAATAAAAAGTACGATCTCCTATGTGAACATGGTCGGGGCAGGCATACCGCCGGAGTATCTCGATGAATCAGATACCGAAGCCTTCTTTTCAGAACATTACAGCCGGATCACGTTAAATACGACAACGGATACGGAGGGTGATGAGGCATTTGCTCTTGTTGACAAGGTTAAGGGAATTGCTGCTGACTATTATGGCGATGATTACCATACCTTGGGGGAAAGCGTGTCGATGTATGATATGAAGGATATGGTGGAAGCGGACAATAAGTTGGTCAACACCCTGACGGTGATTTCCA
>Ga0209487_1003752_pt1 | contig 11829 bp, 8 predicted proteins | sample Poulit2012_FD_187524 | JGI IMG/M metagenome (GOLD analysis project Ga0209487, IMG submission 187524) | Agricultural soil microbial communities from Georgia to study Nitrogen management - Poultry litter 2012 (SPAdes) (version 2) | ecosystem: Environmental > Terrestrial > Soil > Agricultural land... | reverse complement strand
TTTCGGGATATACAACTGACCAGGCAAAACAAATTATTTTAGATCGAATTAAGAAGGAAGTGACGCATGAATCAGCAATCATGGTTAAAGAAATTGAAAACCGTGCAAAAGAAGATGCTGATAAAAAGGCAAAAAACATCCTTTCATTAGCCATACAACGTTGTGCAGCAGATCATGTGGCCGAAACAACTGTATCTGTTGTTGATCTACCGAATGATGAAATGAAGGGCCGTATTATTGGTAGAGAAGGTCGAAATATCAGAACACTTGAAACGTTGACTGGTATTGACTTGATCATTGATGATACACCTGAAGCCGTTATACTATCGGGATTTGATCCGATCCGTCGTGAAACAGCCCGTCTCGCACTTGAAAATCTTGTACAAGATGGTCGAATTCATCCAGCTCGTATCGAAGAGATGGTGGACAAAGCAAGACGAGAGGTTGACGAACATATTCGAGAAGTTGGGGAAGAAACAACTTTTGAAGTAGGTATTCATGGGTTACATCCTGATTTGGTAAAAATTCTAGGTCGTCTAAAATATCGTACAAGCTATGGTCAAAATGTATTGAAGCATTCCATGGAAGTTGCTTATCTTGCTGGTCTACTCGCTGCAGAACTTGGTGAGGACGTAACATTGGCAAAAAGGGCTGGTCTGCTTCATGACATGGGTAAAGCCATTGATCATGAAGTAGAAGGAAGTCATGTGGAAATTGGTAAAGAACTTGCAGTGAAGTATAAAGAACCTGATACCGTCATAAATGCGATTGCTTCACACCATGGTGATGAAGAAGCAACATCAGTCATTTCTGTATTGGTTGCTGCAGCTGATGCACTATCTGCTGCTAGACCAGGTGCAAGAAGTGAGACGCTCGAAAATTATATTAAACGATTAGAGAAGTTAGAAGAAATTTCGGAATCGTTTACGGGTGTTGAAAAATCATTCGCAGTTCAGGCTGGAAGAGAAATCCGAATTATGGTTAAACCAGATGAAATTAATGATGTGAAATCCATTCATATTGCCAGGGATATTCGTAAACGTATCGAAAGTGAACTTGAATATCCCGGACACATCAAAGTTACAGTTATTAGAGAAACAAGAGCAGTTGAATATGCGAAGTAATCTAAAAGCAGCCGACGATGGCTGCTTTTTAGATTTTTGACAAACCAGTATGTATTATGGAACACTATTGTTATAGATAGGGTGGTTGTTGAAATGAAAATATTATTTATTGGTGATGTTGTCGGATCGCCGGGCAGAGATATGGTAAAAGAATATTTACCTAAGTTAAAAGACACATTTCGTCCAAGTGTCACAATTATAAACGGAGAAAATGCGGCGGCTGGTAAAGGTATTACAGAAAAAATTTATAAAAACTTTCTAGCATGGGGAACGCAAGTTGTCACATTGGGAAATCATGCTTGGAATAAAAAAGATATTTTTGATTTTATTGATGATGCAAAATATTTAATACGACCTGCGAATTTCCCACAAGGAAACCCGGGAAAAGGTATGGTATTTTTAAATATCAACGGTACGGAAATTGCTGTAATCAATTTACAAGGCCGTACATTTATGCCTGCGATTGATGATCCGTTTGTAAAAGCTGATGAGCTCATTGAAAAAGCTAAAAAGAGAACGAACATCATCTTTGTGGATTTCCACGCAGAAACAACAAGTGAAAAGTTAGCAATGGGATGGTATTTAGATGGGCGTGCAAGTGCAGTTGTTGGTACACATACACATGTTCAAACAGCTGATGAGCGCATTTTAAATAGTGGTACTGGTTATATAACGGATGTGGGTATGACAGGACCATATGATGGCATTTTAGGCGTTGAAAGGGAGGCTGTATTAACCCGATTTAGAACGAACCTACCAACGCGTTTCGATGTATTAAAAAACGGCCCTAATCAGCTCAATGGCGTTATTTTGACTATTGATGAATCGACAGGTCATACGCATAAAATTGAACGCATATTAATAAATGATGATCATCCATTTTTTGGCTAATTAAAAATGTCATTGAAGATCAATAAAGTTTCATGCATAATAATGTTAAGGTAATAAGCGCTCGTCTCCAAGAATATAGTAGCCATAGCACTACATTTAGGATATGAAGGAGGTACGACGTAATGGATATATTAAAAGTTTCTGCAAAATCGAACCCGAATTCAGTAGCAGGGGCTCTCGCAAATGTATTAAGAGAAAATGGAAGTGCCGAACTACAAGCGATAGGTGCTGGTGCTATTAATCAATCGGTTAAAGCAGTTGCGATTGCTAGAGGTTTTGTCGCACCAAGTGGTGTCGATTTAATTTGTATCCCAGCTTTTACCGACATTGTGATTGAAGAGGAAGAACGGACAGCTATAAAGCTCATCGTTGAACCAAGATAAATAGAATATGTTTAAATGAATGGAAGGTGTTACGTTTGTCTATGCGTAACACCTTTTTTAAGTTTGGTTGACCATAAAATGAGAGATTCATAAAATTGCTGTCTGATGTTTCAATTTATGACTTTTTAAGTACGATTTAATCATAATAGTAAGATTTATTTGCGAATGTGATATGAATATTGTTTAATTCTTATAGAAGCTTTATACTACAATAGTAGGTGACTTGTAATTTTCGATCTACTGCATGTATGGTGAATACATATATGTTTATTATAGGAAAGGAGTTTTCAAATGAATGACAAACAACGTGAGGAACAAGCACAAATTAATCAGGTAGATGCCGCGGACAGAAAATCCGGACAGGATAAACCCTTACATGAAAAAACAAGTGCTGATTTCGCACATTACTTTCAAACAACATATGAACCGCCGAATATAAATAAAGCACGTAAACGTTTCCGTGACAAGATAGAAGTCCATTACGATTTTAATATTGATGAAGATATGGCAAAAGTTGGCGAAGGTAAAAAGTTTTTAATTCGTACATATGGTTGTCAAATGAACGAGCATGATACAGAAGTCATGGCCGGTATATTAACGGAAATGGGTTATGAAGCAACAAATGATACAAATGAAGCTGATATCATTCTACTGAATACATGTGCTATTCGTGAAAATGCAGAAAATAAAGTGTTCGGAGAAATTGGCCATTTAAAACCACTAAAATTAGAAAAACCAGATTTAATTTTAGGTGTCTGTGGTTGTATGTCCCAGCAAGAATCGGTCGTTAACCGAATTATGCAAAAGCACCAACATGTGGACCTTATTTTTGGGACACATAATATCCATCGCCTCCCAGAACTGATCAAAGAAGCAATGTTCTCAAAAGCAAAAGTTGTTGAAGTGTGGTCTAAAGAAGGCGATATCATTGAAAACTTACCAAAAGTGCGTCACGGTAAAATTAAGGCTTGGGTCAATATTATGTACGGCTGTGATAAATTCTGTACCTATTGTATTGTGCCAATGACAAGAGGGAAAGAACGAAGCCGCCGCCCAGAAGATATTATCCAAGAAGTGCGTCACTTAGTTGCTAATGGCTATCAAGAGGTGACTTTACTTGGTCAAAATGTGAATGCTTATGGTAAAGATTTTGAAGACCTTGAGTACCGCTTTGGCGATTTAATGGATGACTTGCATAAGATTGATATTCCGCGTATTCGTTTTACAACATCACATCCAAGAGATTTTGATGATCATTTAATCGAAGTGTTAGCGCAAGGTGGTAACTTATTAGACCATATTCATTTACCGGTTCAATCAGGTAGTAGTGAAGTTTTACGACGGATGAACCGAAAATACACACGTGAATCTTATTTGGAACTCGTTGATAAAATCAAAAAGGCTATTCCAAATGTAACCCTAACAACTGATATCATTGTTGGATTTCCTAATGAAACAGAGGAACAGTTTGAGGAAACGATGACACTCATGGAGGAAGTCGGTTTTGAGGCTGCTTATACATTTATTTATTCACCAAGAGAAGGCACACCTGCGGCAGCCAAAAAAGATGATGTACCGGAAGATGTGAAGAAAGAACGACTGCAACGTTTAAATAAACTTGTGAATGAACAGTCCGCAGCCTCTATGAAAGCTTATAAAGGCAAGATTGTTAAGGTACTTGTCGAAGGCGAAAGTAAAAAAGATCCAGACGTACTTGCCGGGTACACTGAAAAGAATAAAGTTGTAAACTTTAAAGGACCAAAATCATTAATTGGTAAAATTGTGGATGTAAAAATAACTGAGACACGAACATGGTCCTTAAATGGTGAGTTGGTAGAACAAAAGCGCAAGCGCTCGGGGAGCGACGTACAAATTGAAGACCTTCTGACGAGATAAAGGAAACACGGCGACGACAGGAGCCGATGTTGACTTATCATAGGAAGAAGATCGAAATTTGCTAGTCGTTGAGCGCTTAAGCTGGACGCGGACTTACTTCATAATTAAAGTTGTCCAAAAATATAAAACTGTTTGTAGGGTCTTAGAGTAGAACAAACAATCGGAGTGAATGATGATGGCAGAATATACACGTAAAGAAGTGCTTGATGAGGCGCGACACCTGGCTTCGATGTTATCGAACATTGAAGAAATCAATCGTTTTAAAGAAGTAGAAGCAAAAATCAATAATAATAAAAAGGTCCAAAAAAATATTTCTAGCATTAAAACATTACAGAAACAAGCGGTTAACTTACAAGCTTATGAAAAAAAAGCAGCACTCGAAAAAGTCGAAGCTGAAATTGACCGTTTACAAGATGAAATTGATGCAATACCAGTCGTACAAGAATTTAAAGAAATTCAAATCGTCGTCAATGACATCTTACAACTCGTTACGGGCACAATTGCTCGTGAAGTCACAAATAATGTCATTGAAGCAACCGGTGGCGATCTTTTAGAAGGTAAAACTGGTACTAAAATACCGAGCACAGAAGAGTAAAATATAAAACCTAAGTATGGATAGATCCATACTTAGGTTTTTTGCTTTGTTTTCTCAAGTTGTTTTGTTAATTTATATTATAAATGATTAAATCTTAATTTTGTGTGTCCATTATTTAGACTAACATGAATATTACGCATCATTATGTAAAGCTGATCATATTAAAAAAGTTGTGTTGGTATGAATCAATTTAAAATCTTTCTGTTTTTAAATTGCATATTGCTGTTAACCCTCGTATCTTGTAATCAAGATGCTTCAGGTTCAGAAATATTTCGTGATGTGGTCATTGAGACAGAAGATGGATTTAGATTCCAAGATATAGACTGGATGACTAACTTAGAGAATATGGAAGACGATATCTCTGGAGCTGTCTATAATGACGAGTTAGCTAGATTAGAAGTACATGAAGAATTGGAAGAGGTACAGAGAATTTCTCTATACTATTTTGACGAAAATCTATTTACTTCTGGTGAATATATTATTTTATTCACAAATAAGTCCGATTATGAAAAATATATAGATGAAATCAAAGAGACAGCAGAATCCTACTTCACAAAACATCAGCCAATGAACAATGGTTTGAGCGAACTCTCAGATGACGTGTCGGTTTCATGGGAAGGTGATGACAATAGCTATTTCCGATTATTAACTTCTGAAGGAGAAGACAAATACACAATCCATTTTAAGGTGTCAGGACCACAGTCATTATCAAAAGGGTTGGAGTAGAATGGCCAACTTTTTTAAGAAAATACAGTATATTACTAGTGCGTAACTAAGACGGATTGTATGAATATTAATGAGCACATTATTTTGGCTAAAGATTACCAAATAGTGTGCTTTTTATACTGAAGCAATGGTGAAGGTGAAGCAAGGCATCTTAAGTGGTACACTAAGAGATGTCTATTGAAGGAACAACATCGAACAATATGAAAACAGCGAGCGTTCAAAAGGACAGTAAAGAAGGCGCGAAATCTTCATCAATCTTACCCGTTCTTCAATAGGCGCAAAACAAGGCACCATTGGTCTGGACGTATCCTGCTAATCACGACTTGGCAAGTTAAAGATAAGTCTACATTATAAAGATATGCCGGATGCGGCAAAATGGGAATAGGAACCATTTTGTTTTTATTTAGACCAATGTAAATTTCCATTTATAGTTGACCTTTTGGACCCTTTCCGTTCAAACTTTATATCGGCCAATAATTAAAAAAGGGATGATCATATATGATAGATGTTCATAGTGATATTGTTCAGTTTCGTGGCACGCATTATGATTATGGGAAATATCAAGGACAAAAATTATTAGACACACCTATATTATCTCATCGGATAAAACAATGGAAGTCAAAAAGAGAGCGCCATTTTATTATCGATTCTGAAGCTTTTACAAATTATATGAATGATCTGGCACCGGGTATAATACAAGAAATTTGCGGATTAGCAAAAGCGACAAAATTAGATATGGATACAGCGTTCAGTTTATTTAGTGGTTATTATTTAGAATTTCAGAGAAGTGGGTGTTCTGTATTCGCTGATCAGAATTATATGATTCGTAACTATGACAGCCATCCTAGGTCATATGAAGGGCGCTACTTATTATATCAACCAACAGATGGTGGATATGCAACAATTGGATCATCAATGCAAATTACAGGTAGAACGGATGGTATGAATGAGAAGGGACTGACGATGGCCTATAACTTTACACATCGTAAACAGTCAGCAGATGGATTTATATGTAATATGATTGGCCGTTTGATCTTAGAAACTTGTGCAAATGTAGAAGAAGCAATAAAATTATTGGAAACTATTCCACATCGTCATTCCTTCAGTTATATTTTATTAGATCCGTCGGGAAAATCATGTGTTGTGGAGGCATCTCCACGAAAAGTTATTGCACGGTCAGCCCAAGTGTGTACCAATCATTTTCACGTCTTAGATGAAGAAAATCGTTACCGTCAAGATGATTCACGTCGTCGAGAACAAATTTTGAATCAGCAGCAAAAGGACATAACAAATCCTTATCAGGCTTTTCAAGTTTTAAACCAGCCACACCATCACATCTTTTCTAATAAATACAGTGCCGCAGCAGGTACATTACATACAGCCGCCTATTTTCCAAAGACAAAAAAGGCTTGGATTGCAATTGGTCCAAATCAACGGCCTATTATTTTCAACTTCGAAAAATGGTTGAATGGTAATGATACATTAATTACACGTATTCGGGGAAAAATAGAATATCCAAAAGGTTTTGCGAATATGAAGTGACCGAAAAAACATAAGACTCATCTCTTTGAATTTTAAATCAATTCAGATGGATTATTAGGCATTTTACACTAACTTAGGTGATAACAATCCACAGAAGAAGATGTGGTGCTTAGAGAAAAATCACCACATCACTCGATCAACAGTTGAACCACATGTGTCAATCTAAGTCTTCGCTGCGTGACGTACTTACCTTATTTTAACTGAAATACACCAATCTCATCATTGAGTTGATCAGCTAATTTCTCCAGTTCATTTGCGTGATTGGAAATTTCATCCATTGAACTTGACGTTTCTTCGGTCGTAGCAGCAGCTTGTTCAACACCTGCAGCAGCCTCCTCAGAAACGGAAGCAATATCCTGAATGAGTCCGTTCATATAACTACTATTATTAGCAATATTTTTTAAGTTTTTTGAAATGGAAACGATCTTTTCAATCATTGTAGAAACAGAGTCATTAATAACTTCAAAGTTTTGTCCTGTTTTTTCAATTTGTTCAGTACCTTCTTTTACTTCCTCATATCCTCTGTTTAAAGAGCTAACAACATGGCCTGTCCCAGTTTGGATGTTGGTAACAATGCTCGTAATTTCTGAAACAGAGTCAGATACTTGATCGGCGAGTTTTCGTATTTCATCCGAAACAACTGCAAATCCTTTACCATGCTCTCCTGCCCGAGCAGCCTCAATAGCGGCATTTAAGGATAAAAGATTCGTTTGATCAGCAACCTTTTGAATGACAAGAACCAATTGAGAAATTTCATCTGAATGTTTGTCAAGACCTTGCACCTGATCAACTGCCTTTGCAACGATAGAATCAATGTGCTTCATTTGTTTCACAGATGTTCTCATTAACATTGTACCTTCATTTGTTAAAGTCAGTACGTGATCGGAATTTGTAGAAACGTCTAAACTTTCCTGTTCAGAAGCACGAACCGTATCTACAAACCCACTCATGCTTTCTGATAAATCGGCGGCACTATCAGCCTGTGTTTCAGCACCTGAAGAAAGCTCCTGCATGGTTGAAGCTATTTGGTTACTACCTTCGTTGACCTCATAGGCAGATTGTGTTAATGTCTCACTACTTGCAGATACTGATTGTGAAGCATTAGTGACTTTCAATAAGATGGTTCGAATATTATTCTTCATTTGGTGTATAGCACTAGCCAGTTGACCAATCTCATCTTTTCCTTGGTATTGCATCGACTCTACAGTAAGCCGACCATTGGCAACTTCAGTCGTGATATCTACGACTTGATTCAACTTTGATGTGATTGAACGACTAATTAAAATAACGATTAAAACACCGATTGAAATAGCTATGATGTTAGCAATAACTAAAATTAAAACACTATTATTGATACCTTGATTGGCACTTTCTATTGTAGCGTTTTGTTCTTCAAATATCATTTCTATTAACATATCAGTGGCCTCTACGGTCGAAGATCTTAATGAACTTGAGCTTTCCCTTAATGAATTGAGATAACTATCAGAGTAATTGTTGTTTTCATCGATGACATTATAAAATGTGTTATTAATGCGATTATTGTTGTCTTGTATTAACTTAAATAGTCCTTGTTGTCCTTCTGTACGCATAGTAGGTTCTAATTTTCTTTCAAGTTCCTCGAATTCATCGAGTAATTTTTCAAATTCCTCAATATACTTTTCATTTTTAGTAATGATGTAGTCAGCAATTTGTACATCTTTTGTTTGAATAAGTGAAGCCATTTGTGCCATATCATGTGTTCTTAAACTTTCTTCCTCAAATTTACTGATGTCTTTACCAGCCAATGATAATTGGAAATATACAATAACGCCCGAAATGATAAACAAAATGGCTGCAATTGCAAAGGATGTTAGGTATTTTTGACCAATACGTCTATTTCTCCAGCGGATTAATTCAGGAAAATGATTAAATCCGTTTTTTATTTTCGACCAAATTGCTTTCTTCTTTTTCCCTTTGTTTGTTTTATTTTCCTTGCCTCTCATATTCAATCCCTCTTTTTTAAAATTTATTATAGGTAAAATAAATGTTCTTTCAATATATCGGTTATAAACTAATAAGTATTAAGTCCTATGTTTTTTTAACGATCACTCGATTATGCAGCCTACAGGTTTTTTGATTTGAAATTGATTTATTATAGGACATGAAGATTTGACAGATGTGAAGGGTGCAAATGCACTTTACTATTATAAACTGTGAAAAATTCAACATTTAAACAGGAATAATTACTCAAGACTGGAACACTATCTGTTTGTAATAGCTAATGAATTGTTCGATATGCTTAGTTAAGATTATAAAAATATGTTCTTAAAGTGGCACGCCTAGCATGAGAATTAATAGTCTAATGTGTGAGGGGGCTTTTGATTTCATACTTTTGTACTGATTTAATGATCTTTTTTGAAATTGTAAAGCTGACCCAACGTTCTCACAGAAAATAATCATGCTTTACCATGCACATAGGTATTTGTCTTGCATAAAATGAATATGACAAAAGAGGAGGTATTCGTAAATATGTCTTATCATGATCAAGAATATAGAGAAATCATAACAAAAGCTGTTTGTGGTAGGGGCCGGAAGTTTTCTAAAGAAGAGCATAGCATTTCACCATCACACCGACCATCAAGTATTCTTGGCTGTTGGGTTATCAATCATTTATACAACGCCAAAATTAAATCTAAGGATACGGTTGAAATTAACGGAAGCTACGACATTAACATCTGGTATTCATACAATGATAATACAAAAACAGAAGTTGTTACAGAGCGTGTGAATTATTGCGACTTCGTGCCACTATCTAAGCTCGATCGTAACTGTTTAAATGATGATCTTGAAGTCATCGCCAAAGTTGTGCAACAACCGAATTGTCTAGAATGCAAAATTTCTAAAAAGGGACATAAAATCATCGTTGAAATTGAAAGGGAATTTGTTGTTAAAGTGATTGGTGAAACAAAATTATTTGTCAAAGTTGACCCACGTGGACATAAAAACCGCAATGACGATGATTGGGATTTTGAGATGACTGATGATGAATTACGTGATGTTAAACCAAGTTTTCATGGTAGTCACGGCAAAGATTGACATATGTACCGAGAGGGTTATTATACCTCTCGGCTTTTTATAAAGTGCTTACATTTAGAGGGGTTCATTTAATAACGATCACAACTCTTGTCGATTTATGGTATAATAGCGAAAGTATATATCGCTTTCTGGGGGATGAATATGTCGAAGCTAACACCAATGATGAAGCAATATTTAAGTATAAAAGCGAATCACCAGGATGCATTTTTATTTTTCCGTCTCGGTGATTTTTATGAATTATTTTATGAAGATGCAACCTTAGCTGCACGGGAACTAGAAATTACACTAACAAAACGCGACAGTAGTAAGGAAGATAGTATTCCAATGTGCGGTGTGCCATATCATGCTGCTGAAGGTTACATAAAAACTTTGATTGATAAAGGATATAAAGTAGCGATTTGTGAGCAGGTTGAGGACCCTAAAACGGCTGTTGGTGTTGTGAAACGTGAGGTTGTCCAAGTCGTCACACCAGGAACTGTTATGGGAACAACGATGTTAAAGGAGTCGGAAAGCAATTATATTGCAAGTTTATCACAATTTGATGATGGCTCATTTGTGGTCGTGTATAATGATTTATCAACAGGTGAAAATCGTTTGATTTTAATTCAGCACGGCTGGGATGCGGTTATTCATGAACTTTATAATCAGTCTATTAAAGAAATCGTCATTTCATCAAAGCTCCCAGAACCGTTGCAAAAAGAATTAGCAGACAAAATACGGGTTACATTATCATATCAAGATGAAATCACCTTTAATGCTGAATATCGTGGTTTATGTGATGATATTAATGATGAACGTTTAATGAAAGCATTTAGTAGAATGTTAAACTACATTCAATATACGCAAAAACGTTCATTGGACCATTTGCAAAGTGCGGAAATTATCGAACTTAAAAACTACTTATCGCTAGATATGTATTCCAAGCGTAATTTAGAACTAACTGAAACAATTATTAAAAAAGGGAAACATGGGAGTTTATTATGGGTACTCGATGATACGGTCACAGCGATGGGTGGGCGGACACTGAAGAAATGGTTAGAAAGACCATTGTTAAATCGTGCGCAGATTGTAAAGCGATTAGATATTGTTGAAGGACTCTATCACAATTTCATGGCCAGAGATGCTGTCCGTGAAACTTTAAAATCAGTCTATGATTTAGAACGTTTGGCAGGCCGTATCGCCTTTGGAAATGTGAATGCCCGTGATTTGATCCAACTTAAACAATCATTACTGAATGTGCCAACACTTAAAACAACCTTAAAACAATTTGATCATCATTTGATTGTGGAACTTGGGGAGGCCCTGATCTATCCAGAAAGTCTGGTTGATTTATTATCAAATAGTTTGGTCGATGATCCGCCATTGTCAATTAAGGAAGGTTCCATTATTAGAGATGGTTATCATGAAAAACTAGATACGTATCGAGATGCTTCCAGGAATGGGAAGCAATGGATTGCGGCACTTGAACAACAAGAAAAAGAAGCGACGAACATTCGTTCATTAAAAATTGGCTATAATCGTGTGTTTGGTTATTATATTGAAATTACAAATGCAAATAAACATTTAATTCCTGAAGGTCGGTATGAACGTAAGCAAA
>Ga0209487_1003751_pt1 | contig 11829 bp, 7 predicted proteins | sample Poulit2012_FD_187524 | JGI IMG/M metagenome (GOLD analysis project Ga0209487, IMG submission 187524) | Agricultural soil microbial communities from Georgia to study Nitrogen management - Poultry litter 2012 (SPAdes) (version 2) | ecosystem: Environmental > Terrestrial > Soil > Agricultural land... | reverse complement strand
GCGGGCGTGGTGTCGCCGCATTCAAAGCGGACATTGTCAACGTACAGGCTTCCGCTCCCGGAAGAACTCGTTACGTTGAAGCGAATCCGCGTATCGGCCGTTACTTCTGCGGCAGCAAGCGTGTGCGCAACTGTGCCGGAGCCCGTGTTGTTGTTTCTGGTGAAGCTCCCAACGGCAGATGTAGCAATACCGTCCGCGTCGTACAGCCAAGCATTGATTGCTGAACTACCTGTCAGCTGGTTGTTGTAGTCATAAGACAGCGTCACCGTCTCGTTTTGGCACTGCGGCAGGGTCAGATCGGCGGCGCGGTAGACATATCGGTTGGTGCTGCCAGGTCGTATGCGCAGACATAGGCCGTCCGGGCAGTCGTTCTCGCCAATCACTTGAATGTCGCCATCGGTCGGGCTTTGGGAGGCCCCGGAGTCGTTTTCAACCCAGGGGCTGGTCCACAGAATGCTGCCGTCGCTGCCGCCGTAGAAAACGTTTGCAAAGCCGTCAAAATAATCGCCGCCTGAAATAATGTAGCCCGTGGCCACCGTGCTTTCGGGCACATAGGTGGTGCCCTGCGCCAGCGTGTCGCTGATATCAATATCGTTCTGGCGAACAGTGCCGATGTTTTCCAGGGTGACCGTATAGGTGATGGTGTCGTTTGGCCCGGCTTCGGACACGTCGGCGGTTTTGGTCAGCGCCAGGTCCGTGATGCCAACGGTGGCGTCGGCGTCGGACGAAACGGGGCTGTTGTTGAAATCAAGCGCGGTCACGGTTGCGTTGTTAACGCTGTCGCCGCCGGGCGCTGTGACGGTTGTGGCGCTGAAGCGAATGGCAAGAACCTCGAACGGGTTCAGTGACTCATCCAGATTCCACGTCAGCTGCTGGCCAGACACGGACGGATCGGCCGCAGCGCCGGTGATGGTGGTGCCATTGGGCAGGTTGATGATGGTGCTGCCGGCATCGTAAGACCAGCCGGTTGGCAAGGTGTCGCTGAAATCAACTTCGGTGACCGGGCTTTCGTAGTTGTAGGCGCTCAGGGTAAATTCCACCGTCTGCCCGGCCAGGTCGGGAATGGCGCTGGGGCTGGCCGACTTGACCAGCTGCACGGGCGGAAAGTCTTCAATCTCGACCGCAACCTCAACTTCACCCTCGACATTCTTGTCGGGGTCGTTGGGGAAGGTTTGCGAACCGTGGCTGATAATGATCCGGTTGGTGATGGTGCTGTCCGGGAAGGTGGCCGGATCGTCGAGAAAGTCGGGGTGAACCTGGGCCCGGTATTTGAAAATGACCCGCTCGTTGGGCAGCAGCAGGCCGCCTTCCGACGGGCTGGCGCCGTCGCCCACTCTGAAATAAATGGTGCCGCGCGGGCCTTCGCTGGCCACAAATTCAGCCAGGTCACCGTCAGTGACGTCAGTCTGCGGGCCGGTATTGCTCGAATCACCATCGTCGCGCACCAGCACCATGCTGCCGGGCACATAGGTGAGCCCCAGCGGAATGGGGTCTTCTGCAGCCACGCGAATGGCGCCATCGCCGCCCTGGTTGTGGAACTCGATAGCATATTCAATGATGTCGCCGGGATGCAGGTTGGGGCCGGGTGAGCCGCCTACTTTGACAGCGGTTTTATCCAGCGTCGGAATGACTTCGGGGCGGAACAGCTCGGTCATGAAGGTGAGCGCATGCGGGAAAAACGCATCTTGGGTTGTGGAAAACACGAGATCAGCCTCGACACCCGGATTGGGCGCCCCCGGATTCGGGGTGTTGGCCAGCTGCGGGCCGCTGTTGCTGGCGCTGTTGGACACATCCACCATCTTGAGATCGATGGCGTAGTTGTTGACCGGTGCGGGATTGCGGTCGGTGTTGTTGACACCGAAATTGGCAATGCCGCTGTTCCAGAAATTGTTGGCGGGGCTGGCGGCATCGGACAAATCGCCGGGGTTGATCACGCCCGGGCCGGTCAGGCTGAAACGGTCGCCCGCAATGCCGCGATCGCCTTCCCAGACCAGCGCGCCCAAAGCAGCGGAAAACTCGCCCTGGGGCGGCGTCAGAATGCCGTTGACGGAAATGGTTTCGGTATCTGTGCCCTGAATATACCCGCCATCCCCGTCAAACAGCATCATGCGCCGGAAGGGTTCGCTGTCATCCCTGTAGATAACAATAATGGCCCAGCCGCCGTAGTTGCCCAGGCCGCCGGACTGGGTGCCAGTGGACAGGCTGGCGCCGCCCACCGCGTAGGTGCCGTCCAGGGCGTTTTTGACAATATCGGTGATATCGGCGTCGGCCATATAGGCACGCCGATTGTTGGCATCACCGGGATGCAGGTGGAGATGGCCATTGCGTCCGGCGTCGGCCCGAATCTGCTGATAAGAGCCCCCGGGAGCGCGCAGATAAATGGTTCCGGCGGTGCTCATGTCGTATTGATTTGCAGGCGACTGCCCGCCCCAGTACAGCTTGGCAATCTCGATGTCGTCGGCGCTGATGCCGGCCGGCAGATTCAGATCGGCCGTGGATGAGTTTGCAGGTGCACTGCCGCCCACCGGCGCCACGTTGACCGGCTGCATATTGCCGCTGTTGTTGGTGCAGGTCCCTGAAACACAATCCAGCAGCTGGTTGCCGATCTGTACCACAGCGCCCTGGGCTTCCACGCTGTGGCGCTCTTCCAGCTGCGCCAGCGACATGGTTGGCGCAACCGCCATCACCAGCAGGGCAAGAAGATGAACAAACCGAATTTTTCTCGAAAACAAACAGGCGCTGATGTTAGTCACTTGTATTTCCCTATAAGATTCTTTTTTTGTATTGCAGTTGCCAATGCCGGAGAAACCCTGATTCTGCGACGCTTCACAACTACTCGAGCCGAAGCAGCGCGCGCAATGCTAACGCGCGACAAACGCCAACTCAATCACGGTTTCTAACCAAACGTGAGATTAGCCCCGCACGGTTGCGGCAGCTGCTTCTTCGGAGCAGGCCGACACTGAATACAAAAATCCGAACCCCTTTGGTTTTGGACATGATGTGCGCTGTCGTGCACAATTGCATATGCTTGCATCCGGCGACAACGCCCCTTTTTCATTACATACAATATGATTGTTGCCGGTTTTGCGGGCAGTTTCATCAACCACTTCTCACACACCCTCACGCAATCTAACAACATGGCCAGTCCTGCCAGGCGGCTACAGGCCACTGATGCAGACGAACGATGGTGTATTGAATTGAGATACAAGCAGCCGGCGGAACGCCGCTGCCGGGGTATTCAGGCAGCCGGGCGGCCCGGCATGCTACATCGGCGCGCGCATATCTCCCGACGCGGGGCGGGACACGGCGGCATGCAGCGATGAAACAGAATGTCAGTGCCTGCTTTCATGGCGGTATTACACGGCCTCTTGCAGAACAACCTGCCGACGGCCGGCGGCTGCAAGCACGTGCCGGGCGAGACCGGCCTTGTCCACAAAGTAGTCCAGCTGGTTGCGGGTGCGCTCCAGCAGGCGCTCGTCGACGATGGGCAGCGCCAGCTCGCGATTGACCTGGCTGTCGAGAAAGTACAGCCCCTTGAGGTTGTGGCCCTTGAGGTTGGCCAGCAGCGGCTTGAGGGTGTATTCCATGGCCAGCAGATGTGAACCGCTGCCGCCGGTCATGACGGGCAGAACGGGCGTGTGTTCCAGCGCATCCTGCGGGAAAAAGTCGATGAGCGCCTTGAGCACGCCCGAATAGGCGGCCTTGTATACGGGCGAGCCCACCACCACGCCGTGTGCGTTTTCGATGTGTTCGACAATGTTTTTTACCGGGCGGCTGTCGAAGCGACCCAAAAACAAGTCCTCGTGGGGCACGTCGCGAACCGACAGGTGGGTCACGCTGCACGAGCGTGCCTCGAGCTGCCTGCCGATGTATTCAAGTACGTGACCGGTGCGCGAATTTTCCGACGGACTGCCGGACAGAATGACAATGTTGTTCATTTTCTTCACTTCCTTTTCTATTGCAATGTATTCACCGCGGGTTGGTTGGCAAAATCCGGCGGCTGCCCGTTGCGACAGCCGCCGGTCGTTTTTCAGCTGCTCACCGGCGCTCAGCCGGCTTTCAGCAATTCCTTTTCTATGGACACCTGCCTGGCCGGATGGCTGTCGGGCAGATGGATGTTGCCCTTGCCAAACAGGTTCTCGCGCAGGGTGGAGGCTTCATATTCCTTGCGGTATATGCCGCGCGCCTGCAGAACCGGCACCACGTGGTCGATGAAATCCTCGAACGTGGCCGGACTGGCGGCCTGAATGATGTTGAAGCCGTCAGCATCGCCTTGCTGGCTCATGGCTTCCAGCTCATCGGCAATCTGCTCGGGCGTGCCCACCACCTTGGTGGCGCCGATTCCCAGGCCGTGATGCAAGACCGCCTCGCGCACCGTCCAGCGCCGGCTGGTGCTGGCCACGGTGTATTTCTGCAAAAACCCGTGCGATGCATCGGTGTAGACGTCCTCGACGTATTCATCCGGGTCGAACTGCGAAAAGTCCACGCCCGTATGGCCCGACAGAAGCGACACCGTGCCCTCGTAGCTCAGATAGGAGGTCAGCTCTTCGTATTTGGCCTGTGCAGCCGCTTCGGTGTCGCCGACGATGGGCACAATCGCCGGGAAAATCTTGACGTCCTGTGGATCCCTGCCGTATTTCGTGGCGCGGCCGCGAATGTCGTCCACAAAGGTTTTCAGCTCGGCCAGGTCGTTGGCAATGGTGGTGAAAATGGCTTCGGCATGCCGGGCGGCAAACTCCCGGCCCCTTTCCGACGCGCCCGCCTGGAACAGCACCGGCGTTCGCTGCGGTGACGGGTCGACCAGGTGAACCCCGGGCACGCTGAAAAACCTGCCCCTGTGGCCAATGGGGTGCACCTTGTCGGGGTCGGTGTAGGTGCCGGTTTCCTCGTCGGCCACAATGGCGACGTCTTCCCAGCTGTGCTCCCACAGCTTGTAGACCACCTCCATGTATTCATCGGCGCGCTCATAGCGGGTGTCGTGCTCAATCTGCTTTTCAAGGCCCAGGTTGACGGCCTCGCTTTTGAGATAGGAGGTGACAATATTCCAGGCAATGCGCCCCTTGGTCAGGTGGTCGAGCGTGGAAAACTCGCGCGCCAGCTTGTAGGGCTGGGTGTAGGTGGCCGAATAGGTGGGCGCAAAGCCCAGATGCGTGGTGACCGCAGCCATGGCGGCGATCTGCAGCAGCGTGTCGTGCAGCGGCACCTGCACCGCGTTTCTGATTGCCGGCCGGTGACTGTTCTTGTAAACATCGTAAATGCCGATGACATCGGCCAGAAACACCGCGTCGAACTTGCCGCGTTCCAGCAGGCGGGCCAAATCCGTCCAGTAGTCCAGGTCGCCGTGGCGGCGGCCCTGGTCAGCGGGGTGTCGCCACAGCCCCGGCGAATGCGGGGCCACCGAATTTTGCGTAAAGCCGTTCAATCGAATTTGTTTTTTCATTGGAAAACACCGTATGCGTAAATATTTTTGAAACCCTGCGGACGGGCCCGGGTCATCAAACCGCGAACCCTGCCACGATAATGAAATCTTTAAGCGAAATATAGTCAGGAAAAGTCATGCTAGCCCGCATATTTTGTGAAGTCGATCACATATACGAGCCGTGGCGCAAGTATATATTGGTTAATTTATGCAAACAGATGAGGCTGGCGCCGGCGCAGCCAAAACCGGCGCAGGAAAAATTTTCCCCACCCGGTCAACGCCGTCGGAAAAATGCCAAAAAGGGCCGCAAAAGCGCTGCGGGCAACCCGGAAACTGAACCGCCGGCGGGCCGCCGCTGAAGCGCAACGGATGGCGACCTGCCGCAAGCAAAGACTGTGAAAAGACTGAAACAGGCTGCGCTGTCAGGTGATTTCCGCATCTGTGCGGCTGTCTGCGGCCACGCACAGCGGCAGGCTGAAGGACACCCGCGTGCCGCGGCCGGGCTGGCTGTCAATGTCCAGACGGCCGCCGGCCGCCCCAATGACATCGGCCGCCACCGTCAGCCCCAGCCCGCTGCCGCCGCTTCTGCGGGTGTAAAAGGGCTCTCGCGCACGGGCCAGGGTTTCGCTGTCCATGCCGCAGCCGCTGTCCTCAAGAACGATCAGCGCGCATTCACCACCGCCTGACCGGGCCCGGCTGACGGCAATTTCAAACCGCCCGCCGCGCGGCATGGCAGCGCGCGCGTTGGCGGCCATATTGAGAATTACCAGCTCGAACTCGCCGCGCTCCATGCGCACCGGCAGCGGCCCTGCATGGCGCTGTATTGCCAGGCCGATTTCGGCGCCCAGCAGCTGCCTGAGCATGGGCTGCATGTCGACCAGCGCGGCGTTGACGTCAAAGGATTCCCGGCTGGCCTCGCCCCGGCCGCTGAAGGTCAGCAGGCGCTGGCTGACCGCGCTGGCGCGGCGCGTGGCCGAGTCTATGCCGTCCAGCGCCGCTTCCAGGCTTTGCTGATCGGTGCTGTTCAGGGCCGCCTGCCGGTAGCTCATGATCAGGGTGAGCAGGTGGTTGAAGTCATGGGCCAGCCCGGCCGCCAGGCGGCCGGCCGCCTCGATTTTTTGCGAATGGATAAGCTGGTCATGAACCTGTTCGCGCCGGGCGATTTCTTCGCGCAGCCGGTCGCCGGTTTTCTGCAGTTCGAGCTGGCGCAGCCAGGACGCGCCCAGGGCAGCGCGAAAGGCCGTGGAGGTGCGATCAATGAGCAGGGTCACCAGCAGAAAGACCAGCAGCGTGACAAGGCCGTCGGCGGCAAAATCCCCGGCCGAAACGCCCAGCCTGTTCACATCCACGATCACGCCGGCCGCCACCGCTGCAAAAATCCACGCGTACAGCAGCCACAGCGCCCGCCGGCTGACCATCAGCCCCGCCATGATCAGCCAGGCCATTTGCAGCGGTGCCTGGTAGCGGTTGGCGGTAAAGCCCTGCATAACGTAGGACAGCATCAGGCTGATGGCGATGGCCACCAGAAAGTACCTGACCACCGGCCTGAAACGACCGCGCCGGATGAGCCACACGCCAACGGCCGACAGCGCGGTGATCACGCCGGCCGAAACCAGCGCAACTCCTTCGCCCTTGCGCAGCGGCACATCAACCAGGGCCAGGCGGTAAGCCCACATCAGCGGGACGGCAAGCAGCAGGCACAAAAAAACAACCTGCAGAACCTTTGCGTTGCTGCGGTCAACGGGGTCGGCTATGGGCAGGCGGCCCAGCCACCCGGTCAGCCCCGTCCACAGCGCCCGGCCCCTTGTCACCCAGGAACGCATCAGGCATCCGGGGCGGTGATGAGCACATAGCCCCTGCCGCGCACCACCCGCAGCGGCAGCGCGGGCATGCCGGCCGTTTCAACCTTGCCGCGCAGCCGGTAAATAAGCATGTCCAGCCGGTGCGGGTCGTAGTCGTCCTTGCCGTCGGCCAGACGCTCGACAACCTCCGTTCGCGGCACCAGCTCGCCGGCGGCGCCAAACAACATGCCCAGAAAGGTGCGCTCGGCCTGGTTGAGCGCCACGGTGGCGCCATCGGGCGCATTGAGCTGCCAGCCGCCCTGGCTCAAATGCCAGCCGCGGGGCGCAGCGGCAACAGACGGCGCGCCACCACCCCCCAGGCGGGCCGCCAGGGTGGCAACCGCCGACCTGAGAACGTCCGGGCTGATGGGCTTGGGCAGATACAGATCGGCGCCGGCGTCAAAGCCCGACACCCGCCAGCTGGCCTGGTCATAGCGCGTGAGCATGATGATGCCAATGCCCGGATGCTGCGCCTTGAGCCGGCGCGCCAGGTCCAGGCCGCTGCCGTCGGGCAGCATGACATCCAGTACCGCCAGGTCAAATTCCATGCTGCCCAGCAAATCCTGTGAGTCCCTGAACGAGCCGGCCGCTGTAACTGCCAGGCCGGCCTGCTCAAGCTCGGCCGTCAGCATGCGCTGCAGCTCGATGTCGTCTTCCACCAGCAGCACGCTCAATCCGCCCAGAACAACCCCTTTATGCACAAACCTCACCCCTGTAAAAGCAACATGAAACAATGCCCCGTCTTGTTTTTGCCGCGCGAAGCGGCCCTGCGCCCTTCATGATAATTAACGCTCTCTTTAAAAGACTTTTCTTAACTTGATCATACCCCCTGGCCGGCGACTTATTGGCAATGAATCACCTTTTAAAGGCGCTTGAGTGACTGCGAGCAGGTTTTACAAACCCCAAAAGAATCAAGGGACTGCCAAACCACGAGTATATTTCCTACAGGGTTGAGGTCAAGACGGATCTGTTCAGAAACCCGGCTGTCCGTCACGCTGGCCAGACTCTCTCAAAATCAGCTGCAACGACATGGGACTGGCAACCATTCTTTCGCGCGCCGCAATCGGCATTGAAGCTCCGGAAATTCTGGTGGAAGTCAATCTGTCGCCCGGGCTGCCGGTTTTCGCCATTGTCGGCATGCCCGAAACCGCCGTGCGCGAAAGCAAGGACAGGGTGCGCGCCGCGCTGCGCAATTCCGGCTTTCAGCTGCCCTCCTGGCGCACCACCGTTTCGCTGGCGCCGGCCGACCTGCCCAAGGAAGGCGCGCGCTTTGACCTGCCCATTGCCGTTGGCCTGCTGGCCGCCTCGGGCCAGGTCAGCACCGATAATCTGGACCGCTGGGAATTTATGGGCGAACTGTCGCTGACCGGAAGGCTGCGCGGCATAAAGGCCGCCCTGCCGGCCATTCTGCGCGCCCGTGAGCAGGGCCGCAAACTGGTGCTGCCGCTGGCCAATGCCGAAGAGGCCGGGCTGGTTCGCGGCGCCGACATTTACCTGGCCGAATCCCTGTGCGACGTGGCGGCCGCGCTCAACGGCCACGGCGACCTGCCGCGCCCCCGGCCGCCGGCCGACAGCGAGCACACGCACGGGCCCGACCTGTCGGACGTGCTCGGCCAGTACCGCGCTCGCCGCGCGCTTGAAATTGCCGCCGCCGGCGGCCACAACCTGCTGCTTCTGGGCCCGCCGGGCACCGGCAAGACCCTGCTGGCCTCGCGGCTGCCCGGCATTTTGCCGCCCATGACGGAAACCGAAGCGCTGGAAGCCGCCGCGGTGGAATCGGTGGCCGGCGCCCGCCTGGACCCGGCCACCTGGAGGCAGCGCCGCTTTCGCGCCCCCCATCACACAGCCTCGGGGGTGGCGCTGGTTGGCGGGGGCTCAAGGCCGCGGCCCGGTGAAATCTCGCTGGCCCACAACGGAATTCTTTTTCTGGACGAGCTGCCCGAGTTTTCGCGCCACGTTCTCGAAGTGCTGCGGGAACCGCTGGAATCGGGCCGGGTCATGATTTCGCGCGCCGCCGTACAGGCGGAATTTCCGGCCCGGTTTCAGCTGGTGGCGGCCATGAACCCCTGCCCCTGCGGCTATGCGGGCGACCCGTCCGGGCGCTGCCAGTGCACGCCCGATCAGGCAATCCGCTACCGCAACCGGGTATCCGGCCCGCTGCTCGACCGCATCGACATGCACGTGGAAGTTCCGCGCCAGTCGCTCAGAGACCTGCCCAGGGGCGAATCTTCCAAAGCGGTGCGCAAGCGGGTCATCCAGGCGCGTGACGTTCAGCAGCAGCGCGGCCACATCAACGCCCTCCTGGACGTGGCCGGCATTCGCCGCCACTGCGGGCTGAACAACCACCAGGCCAATCTGCTGGAGGCCGCCTGCGAAAAACTGCGCCTGTCGGCGCGCGCCCACCACCGCATTGTGCGCGTGGCGCGCACCATTGCCGACCTGGCCGGCAGCAAGGCTATCCAGACCGAACATCTGTCCGAAGCCATTGGCTACAGGCAGCTCGACCGCGAACCGCCGCAGCTGGTGCGCATTGCCTGAACCTCGTTTGACCGGGGCTGTCCCAGCGGTATCATTGAATCTGACAGTTTCCGGGAGAGTTCATGAGCCAGTTGGCAAGACTGCTGCTGATCGCCCTTGTTCTGGCGGTCGGGCCAACATGGGCAGCCACCGTCACCACCCGCATTGACGGCGTTGACGGCGAGATGCTGGCCAACGTGCGCGCCAGCCTGTCGCTGGTTCGCGCCCAGGACTTTGACGATGTATCCAGCCTGCGGCTGCGGCAAATGGCCGATGACGCCCGCGACGAGATCAGGCAGGCCCTGCGTCCTTTTGGCTACTACAGCCCGCAGGTGCGGGTGCGCCTCGAAAGACCCGGCCAGAGCGATTCGCCCTGGCAGGCCAACATCAGCATCCGGCCCGGCGAGCCGGTGACCATCAACCAGCTGGAGATTGTCATCGCCGGCGATGGCGAAAAAGACCCCGAGCTGGCCCGCTGGCAGGCCGACTGGCCGCTGCAGCCCGGCGCGCGGCTCGATCATCGCCGGTGGGAAGAGGCGCTGCATGACCTTGAGCGACTGGCGGAGGAACGCGGCTACTTTCAGGCCCGCTACAGCCAGTGCGGCGTGCGCGTTGACCCCGATCGCCACAGCGCCGACATCAAGGTGGTTTACGACACCGGCCCGCGCTACGTTTTTGGCGGCTACCGCTACGACGACAACACCTTTGGCCGGCGCCTGATGGATCGCCTCAGCATTCTGGAGCCCAACGAGCCCTACAGCCTCAGGCGCCTGGACCGGCAGCGCGAAACGCTTGCCGGCACCGGCCTGTTCAAGCGGGTGGTGGTCGAGCCCGACCACGACAACGACCGGCACGAGGTCAACCTGGACTACCGGCTGGAGCCGCGCCTGCCCAACACCTGGCGCACCACGCTGGGTTTTGGAACCGACACCGGCGCCCGGCTGCAGCTGGGCTGGACCCGGCATTACCTGTCCTCGCGCGGCAACAGCCTGGACATCGGCGCGGGTGTCCAGCAGCGCCGCAACGAATACGTCATCCAGGCCGACTATCTGCACCCGCGCGGCAGCGATCCGGGCGATTTCCTCACCGCCGGCACGCGCCTCAAAAGCGAGCAGGACCGCTTCCGGTTTCACGACGAAGACCGCATCGAGCCTGTTTTTGACGCCTTCAGGGGGCGCAGAAACCAGGCCGAAGTCAGCTTTGGCCGCCTGCAGGAACGCTACGTGTTCGGCCCCGAAAACCGCCCGCTGGAAGAACACCTGTTCGTGTCGGTTCTGCATGAATCGTTCGATGCGTTCAGGGAAGGTTCCTTCAGCGATGAAAACCTGGCCCTGCTTGAACACAATCCGGCGCTGGCGCCGTTTCTGGACACCGACAACCAGGTGCTGGCCCTGGGCGGCGACTGGCGCCTGCCGTGGATACGCGGCACCGGATTTGACGCCCACGGGGTTGTTTTGCGCGCCCGCCTGCTGGGCGCACACAAATCGCTGGGCTCCGATGTCACCTTCGGCCAGGCCTGGGCCGGCGGCCGCTGGCATTTCCGCTTTGGCGAACGGCACAAGTTTCTGCTCAGCGGCGAAGCCGGCTACACCCAGGCTGACACTCACCGGGTTACCGTCGAGCTTGACGGGCAGTCCCTGGACCTGAACCTGACCGTTCTGCCCGAGCGCTACCGCTTCAAGACCGGCGGTGACCGCACCGTGCGCGGCTACGGCTTTGAAGAGCTGAGCACCAACCGCAACGGCGCCAACCATTTGCTGCAGGCCTCGGCCGAATATGAATACCGGGTGGGCGAAAACTGGTCGCTGGCCGCGTTTGGCGACATCGGCAACGCCTTTAACGACACCAGCCGGCGCAAGCTCAAGCGCGGCGTGGGCGTCGGCTTTCGCTGGTACACCATGATCGGGCCCATTCAGCTGGATTTCGCCCGCGCCCTGGACCAGTTCGACAAGCCCTGGCGCCTGCACTTCACCATTGGAACCCGCCTGCTATGAAAAAATGGCTGATCTTCACGGCCGCCGCCGTGGTTTTGATACTGATGATCGTTGCTTC
>Ga0209487_1003750_pt1 | contig 11830 bp, 8 predicted proteins | sample Poulit2012_FD_187524 | JGI IMG/M metagenome (GOLD analysis project Ga0209487, IMG submission 187524) | Agricultural soil microbial communities from Georgia to study Nitrogen management - Poultry litter 2012 (SPAdes) (version 2) | ecosystem: Environmental > Terrestrial > Soil > Agricultural land... | reverse complement strand
GGTCGCAGCGATCCCTGTTCTTCGCAGGAAATTTGGTAAAGGCGAAAATACCTTCCAGACACCCGGCGGCTATCTCATCCCGCTGCTCGCCTTTGGCATCTGCCTCATATTTCTGACCAGCACGACCGCCGTGAATCTTATTGCAGGTGGCGTGGCTCTGGTGATTGGTGCGATTATCTACTACTTCCGTGGCGAGAAGATGGAAGATGCCGAAACGGAAGTGGGTTGACGATGAAGGAGATGAAAAAATTAATGATTGCATTCATATCCGCCCTATTACTAACTCTGTTTATCGAAGGGTATAATTATTTTCGGGGAGATGAAGTTATTGATGTTGCAAGGGGTGCTAAAGTATTTGTGATGAATTTTGCGGCTTTTTACACTGTCTTTTTTTTATTAGAAAACCGAAAAAAGTAGACCCACTTGGTATAGAGAAATTAATACGCCTTAAACATTACTTCTCACTACACAACCTCGCCCCGAAAACTTTCTGAGGGTATACGTTGCATTACGAATCCGATCAATCCCATAAAACACGTTACACTTTCCCATCCGGGAAACAAGGGCAGCACAAGATCTGTATAAACTATCTATAAAGTCTCTGCAGTTAGCTACTGTGGCTTGAAGACAGAATGGAAATAAGGCCGAAATATCACCGTAATGGGGTGCTTTTAAAATGGATTTGAGCAGATTCGATCTAACGCCCCATTGATGTCAACGATGCACCCTAACATCATCCTCCCTATTTTATAATTCGGATTTGATATAGTGATTGTTAAGCATTATACTCATATCATTATTTTTACTAAAACTATCCGGCACGGGGACTGGCTTTTTCATTGACACATCTCTATACGAGAACAAATTGTATTTAGACGCTGCGCACGCACTGTAATGCGATTACTATGGTTGGTTGAGACTGTCATTCGTACAACGTTGGATACATCAAATCATTAATTTTTGGGGACAACGATGAGAAATCTATTAATACTACTATTTATTCTGCTTCTAACATCATGCGGCACCGAAAATACTCCGGTCTATCAGCTTACAACAGCCACAGATCCTGCAGAGGCGGGTTCAGTATCTCCTTCGGGCGGGGAATTTGACGAAGGAACCAGTGTAACCCTTCAGGCATCTGCCAACGAACACTGGGTTTTTTCAGGTTGGAGCGGCGGGTTGGCAGGTAGCCAAAATCCGGATTCTCTGATAATGAATTCAGATCAGCAGGTCACAGCCCATTTTATTAAGAAGGATTACCCTCTGACAGTTACGGCTGAAGGGGATGGAACCATCACCGAAAGGGTTGTACAGGCTAAGACCACCAATTATGAACATGGCACCTTGGTTGAGCTGACGGCTGAACCCAACCATGACTACTGGACATTTCAAGGCTGGACCGGAGATCTTGAATCTCCTGACAATCCTGTCACCGTAGAAATTGACGGACCCACCCAAATCCGGGGAGTCTTCGCCATTCATACCTATTCCGTACAGACAAGTGTTAACGGAAGCGGATCCGTGACGGTATCTCCCGATCAACAGGAGTTTGAGCATGGTGAAGAGGTAACGCTGACAGCTGAGGAGGAGACGGGCTGGCTGTTTACCGGGTGGAGCGGGGACATTGAGTCCGATGATAACCCGCTGATATTTACCATAGAGTCGGATATGGAGATCACTGCCAATTTTGAAGAAGCCTCTTACAGCCTGAAGGTAGATCATACTGGTGATGGCCGTGTCAGCTATTCCCCTGAAAAAGAGTCGTATACCCATGGTGAGGAAGTTCAGCTGAAAGCTACACCGAGAGGCGACCATCATTTTATCGGCTGGGAAGGAGATCTGGATACAAACAATCCGGAAGAGACCCTGGTGATGACTCAAGACAGCGAGGTCACAGCCATATTCCGCACGGTGGAAGAGTCTCTGATTCAAAGATATTCCTCCAGAAGTGGCATCAACAATATGGTGCTCTCCGCCGGTATTCAGCTGCAGAATAATTTAGGCGATGATATCACTCTGACCCGGTTCACGGTATTCAGCCACACAGGCGGACTGGTTGCTCGAAGTGACGAAGTGCACACCGTCGAACCGGGTAGTTCTATCGGATACACCCTTACGTTCAATTTCCCGCAGGCCGATGCAAATGTCAGAAACTTTGAAGCTGAATGGAGAGTGACTTATAAAGGAGAAAAATATATAAAGAGAGCTAAGTTCGGCGATTTTGGAACGGCTCACGACGCCATCTCTGGCGATTCGTTAATTGAACTGGAGTCAGACATTTAGGTAACCCCTTCTCTCCTCAATTTATTCATCAGCAAATACCCCATGGATGCAAACATCCAGGCGTTGGACCATCTCATAAAGGGAGTTTTGATGGTGTATCTTTTGAATTTTCTGAAGTAGAAACTGCCATTATCCGCCTGCATGTGATCGACGGTCCAGCGGGCGGTTTCCTCGGCCCTCTGCAGATCCCCGAAACGTGTCAGCGTCAGCAGAGATTGGGCAGCTGAGGAGCTATCTGCCGGGTAGGTGGTTTCTGAATGGAACTTCGGACGACCGCTCTCCAGTAGAAAATGTTTCTTGTAATTTTCATACCCCAAATAGAGGTGCTCATCATAGCTGGGTACATTGCAATGCCGAATGTATTCATCCAGGCAATCCAGAATATAGCCCGTATGATGATTAACCACCCGTCCCCTCTGCTTCGCCAGCGAATACCCCCAGGAACCATCCGGCCTCTGGTGATGGATCACAAACCGGGCAGCCAGATCCGCCTGCTGTTTCAGCCGCTCATCTTCCGTAAGTGAGTAGACCTGGGATAAGATCCTCACCCCTTTCATCGATGCATTCAACACCTGCTGGGTATCGAATGGCGAATAGGAGAAATAGAAACTGTCTCCCTGATAGGTGCGTTTCAAGTCCGTGGTCACAAAATCAGCCGAACTGATCACCAGCTCCTTCAGCCGCCGGATACCTGTGATTTTCCACGCCTCATAGAGCCCATTGGATACAATCCCTGTCGCCACGACGGTCGGCTGATACGCCGGGATTGTGGCATGTCTGGCCTCCCAGTCAAAATCATACCCCCAGCACGCTCCTGAAAAACCGCGTGGGATGAGTGATTCCAGATATTCGGCTTGCTCCTGGATGATGTAATAAAAATCCTCCTTGTGCTCGGGAAAAACCTCAGATAGATAGGCATATCCCTGAATAAAGAGGCCTAAACTGACCGGGTTCAAACCTTTCGGAACCAGCAACAGCGGACGAAGATTCAGTGGAAAACGTTTTACAAACTGCTGACTGCCAAACCGCAGAGCCTTGTTTGATTTCAACAGGGGCAATTTGAAAATGGGAGAGCGCAGTGCATCATAAGGATCATATCCTCTGTACTGACGCGCACGGGCATAGTGTTCCAGCTTTAAAACCGATTTCTCAAGCGTCATCTACAAAGTTGCAATGTTATCCCGATACCTATAAATATCCTCACGATCGTGCTGTATCCTTGAAAGCCGGTATGAGGAGGGTCATTTTCAATAAATGGGGTTTTTATAACCTCTGCGATAAAATCAAACAAAGTACTTTGTTCTTAAAAAACCCACCTCAATATAACTAAGTAACAGACCCGGAAAAAAATGTCTTTAAACTACTCTTGAAGTATCCTTCTATAAAAGCGATCTCTTTACACCCCCTCCCTTCAGCCGTGACAGATCCAGTTATGGATCTATCCTCCTTCCGGTTTTATACCCATCCCGAAACTTTCGAAAGTGGATCGTATCGGTTGCCCATTCTGAAACCGCCCTCTGATGAGATTTATAAATCGACCGTCAATTCATTTGCTATCATCTCTGCTTGTTTCAAAACGGTTTCTGTCGCCAGTTTCTGCATGTCTGGTGGATAGCCGTACTGTCTCAACGTCCGTTTGATAATCACTTTCAACCTCGCTCGGACACTCTCTTTTATGGTCCAGTCGATCGATGCATTTTTCCTAACTCTTTCGGTCAGAATGACGGCAAGCTCCCTCAAGGTGTCTTGCTGCATGAGTTGTTTGGCCGAGTCATTATCGGCTACGGCTGTGTAAAATGCATATTCATACTCTGTCAGCCCTAGCTTTTCAGCTTCCCCATCCATATTCACGATCTCCTTACTCAACGTAATGAGTTCGTCCATCACTTCGGCCGCCGTTAAAATTTTATTGTGGTATTTCTTGATGGAATCTTCCAACATCTCTTTAAGCGATTTGCTCTTCACCAGATTCTTTTTGGAACGTGCTTTTATCTCATCATTGAGCAACTTTTTCAGAACTTCCAGAGCCACATTTTTGTGTTCCATCCCTTTGAGCTCCATCAGAAACTCCTCCGATAGAATGGAAATATCGGGCTTCTTGATACCGGCCGCATCAAACACATCCACCACCTGTTCTGACACTAGCGCTTGATCTATGACCTGACGGATCGTTGTTTCAAGTTCTTCATCGGTTCTGCCTGAATCTGTGCTGTCAAATTTAGCTAATCGAGCTTTTACAGCCTGGAAGAAAGAGACTTCGTCTTTCACATCCATGGCCTGATCGTGCGGAACTGCAATCGCAAAAGCTTTCGATAGGGCCGTTACTTCATTAATGTATCGTTTTTTGCCATCTTCTAATCCGAGAATGTGTTCTTCTGCAGCCAGAATCATGGAGAGCTTTTGACTAGTATCCGCCTCAAAAAAATCTTCGTAAGGAAAACCATGGAACATCTGAGACACCACTTCCAGTTTTTCCAGCATCAACTGAATGGCTTGCTCCTGGGCAATCGTAGGGTCGCCCTTTCCACCTGCGTCGGAATAGAACGAAAGTGCTTTCTTTAAATCTGAAGCGATGCCCAGATAATCGACCACCAAACCACCTGGTTTGTCTTTATAGACCCGGTTTACCCTGGCAATCGCTTGCATCAAGTTGTGGCCTTTCATGGGTTTGTCGATATAGAGCGTATGCATACTTGGTGCGTCAAAACCGGTAAGCCACATATCGCGTACAATCACCAATTTCAGTTCATCATTCGGGTCTTTCATACGGTCGGCAAGAACTCGTCGCTGCTGTTTGGTGGTGTGATGTTTGGCTATTTTTGGGCCATCCGATGACGCGGAAGTCATGACTACTTTTATCACCCCTTTGTCTAAATCGTCTGAATGCCACTCCGGTTTTAACTTGATGATCTCTTCATACAGATCAACGGCAATCCTTCTGGACATGGCCACAATCATTCCTTTGCCTTCGAACACCTCCTGCCGAAGACTAAAATGGTGAACAATATCCCGGGCAACATTCTTAATCCGGTTTTCACTTCCAATTAAAGCCTCTAACTGCGTCCATTTGGCTTTCTCTTTTTGAGCCTCACTTAAATCATCTTCTTGAAGCTCATCATCCAGTTCTTCTACCAGCTTTCTACCCTCATCACTCAGGTTCACTTTCGCCAATCGGCTTTCATAATAGATGCGCACGGTGGCCCCATCTTCAACCGCCTGAGCTATGTCATACACATCGATGTAGTTTCCGAAAACGGCCGGTGTGTTTACATCAGTGCTTTCGATCGGTGTCCCTGTAAATCCAATATAAGTGGCATTGGGCAAGGCATCCCGCATATATTTTGCAAAACCATAGACTGTTTTCTTACCCACCACATTGCCGTGCTCATCTTTGTCATCAACCGTTTTGGCTTTGAAACCGTATTGCGTTCGATGGGCTTCATCGGCGATCACCACGATGTTCTTTCTTTCCGAAAGGGTTTCATATACATTGCCTTCTTCGGGCGAAAACTTTTGTATGGTGGTAAAAATGACGCCGCCAGACACCACTTTTAATTTCTCTTTTAAATCGTTTCGGTTTTCAACCTGCTTGGGCTCTTGTCTTAACAACTGTGTGGAAGAGGCAAATGTGTCAAAAAGCTGGTCGTCCAGATCGTTGCGGTCGGTGATGACCAACACGGTAGGATTGTCCAATGCCAACACAATTTTACCGGTAAAAAACACCATGGAGAGTGACTTTCCACTTCCCTGGGTATGCCAGACCACGCCCCCTTTTCGATCCCCCTTGGGTTGTCTTTTAACATCCGGTAGTCCATATTCCTCCGGGGGTTCTGCCGCTTTTTCTTTCGTGTCGTCCAACACGGCGCTTTGATTGGAAAGATAACCTGTCGCTCTTAATGTGGATTCCACTGCACGGTTTACAGCGTAGTATTGATGGTAAGCCGCCATTTTTTTGACGGTTGAAATGGTGGTTAACCCCGTTTTGGCATCCTCCTTTTTCGACTTTTCAAATACGATGAAATGGCGAATCAAATCCAGGAGGGTCTCTTTCTTCAGCATTCCGGTAATGAGGGTTTCAATCTGACTCACCAGATGGGAAGCTTCCTCTTTACCATCCGCAGACTTCCAGGCCATAAAACGGCTCAATCCCGAAGAAAGCGTTCCTGCTTTGGCTTCCAAACCATCTGAGATTACCGTAAACGCATTATAAGTAAATAGAGTTGGAACGATGACTTTGTAGGTCTCGATCTGGCGAAATGCCGATCGGATACTTGCATTTTCGTCGGCTGCATTTTTGAGTTCCATCACCACCAACGGCAACCCGTTGACGAAGAGGATCAGATCAAGGCGTTTGTTCACACCATTTTCTACCACCGTAAACTGATTGGCAACAACAAAGTCGTTGTTTTCAGGTGTTTTAAAATCGATCAGCCATACCAAATCCCCTCTTTGCTGCCCCTCTTTCTGATAACTTACGTTGATGCCCTCGGTCATCAAACGATGAAAGCGTTCATTATTCGTCAATAAATCTGGTGAGTGGAGGCGTTGAATTTCCTTAATCGCTTCCTCTTGTGCTTCGGGCGGCAAGGTTGGGTTGATTCTACGCACCGCATCGGCCAGGCGATGGATGAGCAGGACGTCTTCATAAGAACTGCGCATCGGGTTTTCACCATCATGGGCAATGCCCGGGGCGTAGAGGTATTCGTAGCCCAATTGTTCCAGCAATTTGATAGCAAAATCTTCAATGGTATTTTCGGTGATGCGGGTCATGATCTATATAATTTATCCTCCGTCCATTTCCGGGGATTGTTGACGATGTATTCCGATATGCGTTGATAGGATGGTTCATTTCGGATAATGTGGTCGTGAAACCGTGGTTGCCAGGCAAAATCGGGATTGATTTGCCGCGCATTTTTGGTCACGCCAATTTTAAATCCGCGAATGATGGATGCCAAATTTTTGGATTGTGGTCCAAATCGGTTTTTGGGGGATTGATTTTTGCCGGTCGTAGAGACGCAATGCATTGCGTCTGTATTGGATACGCATGGCGGTGATGGTGATGATGGCGATGGCGATGATGGCGATAATGGCGATGGCGATGATGGCGATGATGGCGATGATGGCGATGGTAGAGACGCAAGATTTTGCGTCTCTACGGTGAGGCCATCGTTGTGTCCATCGGCCGGTTTATTAATCATTACAATTCCATGAACATGATTAGGCATAATGATGTGAACCCCTAATTCAACAAACGGAAAATGATCGGATATTCCATACCAACAGGAATTAGCAATATGCCCAGTGGGGGATAAATCCATCACCCCATCCGAAATTTCCCCAAACCAACATTCCCGGTTCTGGGTGCATATCGTAACAAAATATGCCGCATTCCATCCGTAATCCCAAAACGGGGCACGGGCAGAGGCAATGCGATATTTGTTTTTAAATGTGTTCATGGGTAGAGACGCAATGCATTACGTCCGTATAAAATGCGTCTGTATTGGTATCAGTGACGTATGGTGATGCGTCTGTATGTTCCATCCCCCCATTGCGCACACAATTTGACGGCGATGATGGCGATGATGGCGATGATGGCGATGATGGCGATGATGGCGATGATGGCGATGATGGCGATGATGGCGATGATGGCGATGATGGCGATGATGGCGATGATGGCGATGATGGCGATGGTAGAGACGCAAGATTTTGCGTCTCTACGGTGGGTTCATCGGCCGGTTTATTAATCATTACAATTCCATGAACATGATTAGGCATAATGATGTGAACCCCTAATTCAACAAACGGAAAATGATCGGATATTCCATACCAACAGGAATTAGCAATATGCCCAATGGGGGATAAATCCATTTTCCCATCCGAAATTTCCCCAAACCAACATTCCCGGTTCTGGGTGCATATCGTAACAAAATATGCCGCATTCCATCCGTAATCCCAAAAAGGGGCACGGGCAGAGGCAATGCGATATTTGTTTTTAAATGTGTTCATGGGTAGAGACGCAATGCATTGCGTCTGTATAAAATGCGTCTGTATTGGTATCAGTGACGTATGGTGATGCGTCTGTATGTTCCATCCCCCCATTGCGCACACAATTTGACGGCGATGATGGCGATAATGGCGATAATGGCGATGGCGATGGCGATGGCGATGATGGCGATGATGGCGATGGTAGAGACCCAAGATTTTGCGTCTCTACGGTGGGTTCATCGGCCGGTTTATTAATCATTACAATTCCATGAACATGATTAGGCATAATAATGTGAACCCCTAATTCAACAAACGGAAAATGATCGGGTATTCCATACCAACAGGAATTAGCAATATGCCCAATGGGGGATAAATCCATTTTCCCATCCGAAATTTCCCCAAACCAACATTCACGGTTCTGGGTGCATATCGTAACAAAATATGCCGCATTCCATCCGTAATCCCAAAAAGGGGCACGGGCAGAAGCGATGCGGTATTTATTTTTAAACGTGTTCATGGGTAGAGACGCAATGCATTACGTCCGTATAAAATGCGTCTGTATTGGTATCAGTGACGTATGGTGATGCGTCTGTATGTTCCATCCCCCCATTGCGCACACAATTTGATGATGATGGTGATGATGGCGATGGTAGAGACGCAAGATTTTGCGTCTCTACGGTGGGTTCATCGGCCGGTTTATTAATCATTACAATTCCATGAACATGATTAGGCATAATGATGTGAACCCCTAATTCAACAAACGGAAAATGATCGGATATTCCATACCAACAGGAATTAGCAATATGCCCAATGGGGGATAAATCCATTTTCCCATCCGAAATTTCCCCAAACCAACATTCACGGTTCTGGGTGCATATCGTAACAAAATATGCCGCATTCCATCCGTAATCCCAAAAAGGGGCACGGGCAGAAGCGATGCGGTATTTATTTTTAAACGTGTTCATGGGTAGAGACGCAATGCATTACGTCCGTATAAAATGCGTCTGTATTGGTATCAGTGACGTATGGTGATGCGTCTGTATGTTCCATCCCCCCATTGCGCACACAATTTGATGATGATGGTGATGATGGCGATGGTAGAGACGCAAGATTTTGCGTCTCTACGGTGGGTTCATCGGCCGGTTTATTAATCATTACAATTCCATGAACATGATTAGGCATAATGATGTGAACCCCTAATTCAACAAACGGAAAATGATCGGATATTCCATACCAACAGGAATTAGCAATATGCCCAATGGGGGATAAATCCATTTTCCCATCCGAAATTTCCCCAAACCAACATTCCCGGTTCTGGGTGCATATCGTAACAAAATATGCCGCATTCCATCCGTAATCCCAAAAAGGGGCACGGGCAGAGGCAATGCGATATTTGTTTTTAAATGTGTTCATGGGTAGAGACGCAATGCATTGCGTCTGTATAAAATGCGTCTGTATTGGTATCAGTGACGTATGGTGATGCGTCTGTATGTTCCATCCCCCCATTGCGCACACAATTTGATGATGATGGCGATGATGGCGATGGTAGAGACGCAAGATTTTGCGTCTCTACGGTGAGGCCATCGTTGCGTCCATCGGCCGGTTTATTAATCATTACAATTCCATGAACATGATTAGGCATAATAATGTGAACCCCTAATTCAACAAACGGAAAATGATCGGATATTCCATACCAACAGGAATTAGCAATATGCCCAGTGGGGGATAAATCCATCACCCCATCCGAAATTTCCCCAAACCAACATTCACGGTTCTGGGTGCATATCGTAACAAAATATGCCGCATTCCATCCGTAATCCCAAAAAGGGGCACGGGCAGAAGCGATGCGGTATTTGTTTTTAAACGTGTTCATATGCCCAATTGTCCGAACAATTCTATGGCGAAATCTTCTATGGTATTTTCAATTCTTGTTGAACCCGCACCTCCCCACTCATCAGCTTCGGCAGCAACGTATCGCGCAGGGCGCTGAGGGTGTGGATTTGGGTTTGGTTATTTAAAATTTTAAAGAAGTAATCCTCGACTTTAGCTTCAAAATTTTGGATTTCTATTTCTGAAGGAAGTGCAACATCAAGCCTTTTGAACGTATTTGTAGTAATTGTATCAAATACACTTCCATAAGCTGCTGAATTTAATTCTTCAACCGAATGATTTATAAGCAAATACGTAAAGAAATAGCAATCCTGATATTTTGGCTTTATGCCATAATTAGACTGACTGAATGCCATGGGTTCAGAAAGAATACAGTATTTTCCAACTGTACCTCTTGCGGAAATTACAGTGCAATACTTCGGAAGTAACTTCGTAGAACTATTATTTAATCCCGCCTCGGTAATAGTCTTTTCGGATCTTGTAATAATTGACTTATGATTAGAAGAAATATCACCACCTGAAAGCCATTTAATTTTTCCATTCCAATATTCTTCTATTGATGTTTTTGGTGTACCTCCACCAACTAATTCGACAGCATCATAAAGTGAAGTTGCCTCCCACCCCTCATTCGCTTCCTCCACAAACCACTGCCGAAACAGCGTCTCCGCCATTTGCTCCAGGGTTTGATTCTGGCGGTGCAGCAGGTCTATTTTGTCGTCTAAGCTGGAAAGGACAGAGGCGATGGCGCGTTGTTCGGGGAGTTCAGGGGCATCAAATACATGTTCTTTAACTACATCCGTTTGCACTCTTTGTCTTCCAGAACTACCAGTCATAGACTTGATAGCTGTAAATCGAATAGTTGGTGAGACAGCTAAGTAATAAAGGAAGTGTTTGTCCGAAATATTATCTTTTGCACGAAGAACAATATATTCCGTGGACCCGTAACCAATCTCATCTTCATCTAAAATATCGACAAAAGATATTTTGCCATTTTCAAGACTTGGAGTAATCCGAGCCATTAATGTATCACCATTGCGAAACTTTACTCCGCCTTTATATTCTTCCAATAAATAATTGGGTATCCGTTTCGTAAACGGTTGAACAAATTCCATTGGGATTTTCTTTGCAATAGTTCCTTTCGGAATTCTTTCAGTTGGATTAATTCGAGCAAAGTCCTTCAACTTATATTCCTTCCACTCACTACTCATCGCTTCCTCCTTTTTCTATTTACCTGGCTGAATTCGTTTGCAACAATATTTTCATTTGTTCTATAGCAATATGGTTTAATTTTTCGAGTCGCTCCCTTTGGGACAACTCTTCACCAATAAAAATGGCGTTCAGGTTTTCCAGGTTCATACCGCCGTATCTTCCCGCTTTTGCCCTGATACCTATGGCGTTGGTCTTTGCTACCCATTCCTTTACACTAATCTTGTAGTTGTTCAACCCGGCTTTTTGTGTAATTGTGGCAAATTCGCCATAATTAAAATCCGGATTGTGAATCCGTTCCCAAATAGCCAGATATTCTAATGTATTACGGTTTCTGACCCAATCGGAAATGAAGAAATCACCGTCCTTGGCTTTCAACATATCCGTTAGTGAAATAAAATCATCCGGATCGATGGTAATGAATTTTCCCAGAACCTCTATTCGCTGAATCTTTTTAGCCATCCAA
>Ga0209487_1003749_pt1 | contig 11831 bp, 6 predicted proteins | sample Poulit2012_FD_187524 | JGI IMG/M metagenome (GOLD analysis project Ga0209487, IMG submission 187524) | Agricultural soil microbial communities from Georgia to study Nitrogen management - Poultry litter 2012 (SPAdes) (version 2) | ecosystem: Environmental > Terrestrial > Soil > Agricultural land... | reverse complement strand
ATAAGGAAATGAATCTCATTATTAAAATAAACAGTCACTTTGATAATATGTATGGTCCCCTTTTTCGAAAAAAATGGGGATACCTTTTCATGTTGGAATTTACTAGATATATCTTGACAACGCAATCATAATGGCATAACATAAATATACGTACATATTTGAAAAAATATTAGTTATTCACTTGTCATGTACGTTCAAGATATTGTTTTTGAATGTATTATAGATAACACCATCTTTTGGTGACTTATCGAAGGCTTGTTAAGCTAGTTTATGATAATTCATAAAGATATATAATAATAAATTAAATGAGGTGTAAACATGGCTGAAAATAAAGTCATTATTAATGCAGATATTGAACTAGGTAAGATTAACAAAAATATTTATGGGCATTTTGCTGAACATCTTGGCAGAGGTATTTATGAGGGGATTTGGGTTGGTGAGGATTCACCGATTCCAAACACAAATGGTGTTCGAAATGATGTTGTAGAAGCATTAAGAAATATTAACATCCCAGTTTTAAGATGGCCTGGTGGTTGTTTTGCCGATGAGTATCACTGGAAAGATGGAATTGGGCCTCGAGAAAACCGTAAACGTATGGTCAATACACATTGGGGTGGAGTTGTTGAAAATAACCACTTCGGTACACATGAATTTATGATGTTGTGTGACATGCTTGATACGGAACCATACATTTGTGGAAATGTTGGTAGTGGAACAGTTCAGGAAATGTCAGAATGGGTTGAATACATGACATTTGATGGAGAATCTCCAATGGCCAACTGGCGTAAAGAAAATGGACGAGAAGAGCCATGGAAATTAAAGTATTTTGGTGTTGGGAATGAAAACTGGGGCTGTGGTGGAAATATGCGTCCAGAACTCTATGCAGATTTATATCGTCAATACCAGACTTATGTAAGAAATTATGGTGACAATCAGATTTACCGAATTGCTGGTGGGGCAAATGTTGATGATTACAATTGGACAGAGGTTCTCATGCGTGAAGCAGGTCATTTAATGGATGGACTTAGCATTCATTATTATGTACATCCAGGTGGTTGGGAAAATAAAGGATCAGCAACAGAGTTCACGGAAGAAGTCTGGACAACGACAATGGAAAAGGCACTCCATATCGAGGAATTGATTAGAAGACATGGTACGATTATGGACAAATATGATCCAGACAAACGAATTGGCATGATTATCGATGAGTGGGGAACATGGTTTGATGCTGAGCCAGGTACAAATCCAGGATTCCTTTACCAACAAAATACAATCCGTGATGCACTCGTTGCTGGCTTGTCATTTAATATTTTCCATGAACATAGTGATCGTGTTCAAATGGCCAACATTGCGCAAACGATCAATGTGTTACAAGCAATGATTCTTACAGATGGTGCGGACATGATTCTAACACCAACCTATCATGTGTTTGAAATGTATAAAGTTCACCAAGATGCACAAAAGCTATCTGTTCATGCTCAAGCTACAAAAGCGGTGAAAAGTGGAGATAAAGATTTACCACAAGTAAGTGTATCTGCATCAAAAGATAAAGATGGCAAAGTAAATATTAGTTTGTGTAATTTAGACCATCAAGCAGAGGCAACTGTCCAATTGGATCTGCGCGGTATTATCAATCCAATTAATGTTTCAGGAAGAGTATTAACTTCTGAAAAGATGAATGATAGAAATACATTTGAAAATCCTGAAGTAGTGAAGCCGAAAGCTTTTGAAGACTTTAAAGTGAATGATCACGAATTAAACATTACATTACCTTCTAAGTCTGTAACAGTACTTACAGTCGAAGCATAAACAGTAAAAATGAAGCTGGGACAAAACCAAAGGGTCCGCCCGTTATGTCCCAGCTTCTTTAATAAGAATCTAGGAAAACACATATAGTAAATAGCTAGGCACTTGATAGATCACTGGATATCAAGTGTTATCATAATGAGCAGTGCTAGCAGAATTTTGCAGTTCGAATTGTAAAAGATAGTAACGATATAATTGTGATAAGAAGTGAGGAGACAATTGCAATGAGAATTAAACAAGTTAATCAATTAGAAGTAACGGCGAATGTAGGAAGTGAACCAAAATTACCTAAAAAGGTAGCAGTGGAACTCGAAAATGGTATACAAACTGAGTTAGATGTAGTTTGGAATGATACTCACCAATTTGATCAAGCAGGTGAGTATGAAGTACAAGGGAATTTGAAATTATTAGAGTATCCTAATCCTTTGGTAGAACAAAGAGCTGACCCTTTTATTTATAAACATTCGGATGGGTATTACTATTTTACGGGTTCTTATCCAGAATATGACCGTATTGTTCTTAGAAGGGCAAAAACGATTAAAGACTTAAAAGATGCGGAAGAAGTTGTGTTATGGCGTAAGCCTGACAAAGGGATCATGTCTAAGCATATTTGGGCTCCGGAAATCCACTTTATAGATGGTAAATGGTATATTCATTATGCAGCAGGTGATGTAGATGATATTTGGGCAATACGTCCGTATGTACTTGAGTGTAGTGATGAAAATCCTTTAACAGGAGACTGGATTGAAAAAGGACAAGTGAACACAAACTTTCAGAGTTTCTCATTAGATGCTACAACCTTTGAACATAATGGAAAAAGATACTTGGTATGGGCACAAAAAGTGGACAATGATACAATTTCTAACTTGTATATTGCTGAAATGAGCAATCCATGGACCATTAAAGGTGGACAAATTCTATTATCTACACCAGATCTTGAATGGGAACAACGCGGATTTTATGTAAATGAAGGGGCGGCATTCCTTAGAAAAGGTGATAAAGTTTTCATCAGTTATTCTGGAAGTGCCACTGATGATCGTTATGCAATGGGATTATTAACTGCACAAGCAGATAGTGATTTATTAGATCCAAACTCATGGACTAAATCACAGGAACCAGTATTTGTTTCAAATGAGGAAGCAATGGAATTCGGTCCAGGGCATAACAGTTTCACAGTAGCTGAAGATGGTGAAACTGAGTTATTGGTTTATCATGCTCGCCCATATAAAGAGATAGATCTTGATAACTCATTATATGATCATAACCGCCATGCAAGAGTACAACAAATTTTCTGGGATCAAGATGGAAATCCGTACTTTGGTAAACCAGGACAACATATTCAAAACCCAGAAATTAAAGCTACAGTCATTGTAAAATAAATGAGAGCTTTCCTTCATTCATGGACATGATCATATGTTCATGGATGGAGGGTTTTCATAATAGAAGATGACAGCGCTATTATTGCGAGAATGGTCACAAGTCATTAGGAGAGAAAACATATGAAAGTCAGTACTTTTCGTCAATACTTTGTAACAATATTGATTATTTTAATCATTTTACCCTCAGCTGTATTTGCAGAAAATACAGAAAACAAACAAGAAAACCCAACGTTTGTGGAAGGATCTGTTCACGATCCATCTGTCATTCAAGTAGGAGATACTTATTATGTATTCGGTTCACATTTAGCAGCGGCAAAAACGAAAGACTTTATGGAGTGGGAACCGGTTGCATCAGAAGCAAATCGAAATAATCCATTGTTTGATGATGTAACTGAAGAATTGAAAGAAGTATTTGAGTGGGCTGAGTCAGATACATTATGGGCTATGGATGTCACCGAGATCAATGGCAAATACTACATGTACTATAACGCTAGTAAAGGTGATTCGCCACGTTCTGCACTGGGGGTAGCTGTAGCGGACAATGTGGAAGGCCCTTATAAAGACAAGGGAATGATCTTAAAGTCAGGCATGTGGGACCAAGCAAGTGAGGATGGGAAAATCTATGACGCCAATATCCATCCCAATGTCGTCGATCCCCATACATTTTATGATGCGGATGAGAAATTATGGATGGTGTATGGCTCTTATTCAGGTGGTATTTTCATTTTAGAAATGGATGAAGATACTGGTCTACCTTATGAAAATCAAGGTTATGGTAAAAAACTCATGGGTGGAAATCATAGTCGAATGGAAGGGCCCTATATCCAGTATGTTCCAGAAACAGGATATTATTATTTACATATCACATTTGGTGGACTTGCTGCAGATGGAGGTTACAACATGAGAGTAGCCCGTTCTGAAAATCCTGATGGTCCATATGTTGATGCAGAAGGCAATGAAATGATCGATGCCCATGGTCCAACTGGTTCTTTCTTTGATGATGAAGCGATTGAACCATATGGAGTAAAATTAATGGGAAATTATGAATTTAATGGCTTGGGATCAACTGTTGGCTATATATCACCAGGACATAATTCAGTATATTATGATGAGGAAACAGGTGAGCAATTATTATTATTTCATACGCGATTCCCTAATAGGGGGGAAGCACATGAAATTCGTGTCCACCAAATGTTTATGAATGAAGATGGTTGGCCAGTTGTTGCTCCATATCGCTATACTGCTAAAGAGCAGGAAGATGTTTCTGAAAATGATATTGTTGGTGACTACCAATTCATTGATCATGGAAAGGATATAACAGATGAAGTTAAAAAGTCGATTCAAATCACTTTAAATGAGGATGGAACGATTGTGGGAGAAGCCAATGGAACATGGAAAATAGGCGATGACAATCATATTACGTTGGATATAGACAATGATATTTATAAAGGCGTCTTATCCCAACAGTGGGATGAGGCTAGCGAAAATGATGTACTCACATTTACAGCTTTATCAGAAAAAGGAGTAGCTGTTTGGGGAAGCAAACTGATTGATTTGTCAACTGAAGAAATCATTGCATACGTAAAAGGTAATTTAACGATAGGGAAGGTGAATGGAGTTGTTTCTGACATCACACTTCCAACAGAAGGGGCCTATGAGACGGAAATTTCCTGGGAATCTTCACAGCCTGATGTCGTATCTGATGAAGGGGTAGTGAATAGGCCAGATTCAGATCGTAATGTATCTGTTAGCTTAACAGCAACGATTAATAAAGATGATATATCAGACACTAAAAAATTCACAGTCACTGTACTTCCTCAAGAAGAGGGAGGTATTGTTGCATATTATCCATTTGATGGGAATCTAGAAAATACAATTAACCAAGGTGATGACGGGATAATCACTGGTGATACGATAGACAGTACTGGTGGTTCGATTTCATTTGAAGATGGAAAACTAGGACAAGCTGCATTTTTTGACGGTTCGTCGGGCATTCGTTTACCTGAAGGAATGATAAAAAGTAACCAGTATTCTGTTTCATTATGGCTGCATCCAAGGGAATTAACAGACTATACAACAACCTTTTTTGGTGCTACATCTAGGGAAAGTTGGATTAGCTTTGTACCCAAAGGTCATGAAGATGTCAATCATCAGTCGATGCTATGGTCTGGAGAAGACTGGTATGATGCAGGTCTTGATATGAATTTACCAGTTGATGAATGGACACATATTGCATTTACTGTCGATAAAGATGAATTGAGTGTCTATGTTAATGGTGAAAAAGAATATTCCGGAAGTGACTTCCCAAATATTTTTACGACCTCAGACGCTGTTTTTGGATTGGGTGTAAATTATTGGGATCTACCATTTGAAGGGTTAATGGACGAGTTACTTATTTATGATAATCTCGTTTTATCGGAAGAAGAAATTATGCAATATTTTAGTGATGGGGCTATTCCCGGCATGGATGGTCAAGGAGATGATTCTTCGATCGATTCAAGTTCAACCCATTTAATATGGTGGATTGTGTCTGTATCAATGGTATTCATAATTGTATTTATAATCTTAGTATTATTGAGGAAGAGGAAAAACAGAAATAGCTAAATTCCCAATAGATATGAGTTAATTTTAGATTATCAATTTAATATTATGACATCACAATATGTAGATGAGCAGATGCTTTGTTCATTACATGTTATAGCGAAAGGCCGGTTCTTGGTCATGTTGAAATGTATTCTAAATAGATTAAAAGTATTCAACACTTACACCTAGTTGAAATAGTGGACGTGAACTACAAAAAAGTGTGTAGGGATCGTCCTATTCATAATATAAGTTGAGCTTATATTTAATATTAAAGTAGGAGATGAAATTGTATGAAGATAATTTCTTTACGTAGGTTTATAGTTTTGTTTGTAATCAGTTTGTTGATTTTTCCACACATTTCCTTTGCAGAGACAGAAGATACACCGGAATTTACAGAGGCTTCTGTCCATGATCCGTCAGTCATTAAAGTAGGTGATGATTACTATGTATTTGGATCACATTTAGCAGCTGCTAAAACAAATGACTTTTTGAACTGGGAGCAAATATCAACAGGTGTCACATCAGAAAACCCCTTGTTTGACAATGTTTTAGAGGAATTAGATGAAGCTTTTGAATGGGCAACTAAAGTGAGTTTATGGGCACCAGATGTGATTCAACTTGATGACGGAAGATTTTATATGTATTACAATGCTGCTGAAGGTAGTTCACCAAGATCTGCTTTGGGTGTTGCAGTCGCCGATCATGTTGAAGGTCCTTATAAAGACTTGGGGATATTTTTAAAGTCAGGAATGTGGGATGAAATTAGTGAGGACGGAACAATTTACGATGCAAATATTCATCCAAATGCAATTGATCCACATGTGTTTTTTGACGAAAATCAGAAACTATGGATGGTTTATGGTTCTTATTCAGGTGGGATTTTTATTTTAGAGATGGATGAAAATACAGGATTTCCTCTCGAAGGACAGGGATATGGCACAAAATTAATAGGGGGAAATCATAGTAGAATAGAAGCACCTTATATTCAATACGTTCCAGAAACTGGATATTATTATTTATATATTACTTTTGGCGGACTTGATGCTGTTGGTGGTTATAATATGAGAGTTGCTCGATCCAAAAATCCAGATGGTCCTTATTTTGATGCAGCGGGCAATGAGATGACAGATGTAAAGGGAGCAGAAGGTACCTTTTTTGATGACAGGTCGATTGAACCATATGGTGTAAAGCTAATGGGGAATTACTTATTTGAGAGAAATCTCGGAGAGCCGGGAACTGGAATAGGCACAGGTTATGTTTCACCAGGGCACAATTCAGTATATTATGACGAACAAACAGAAGAACAATATTTAATATTTCATACACGTTTTCCAGAACGAGGAGAGGAACATGAAATTCGTGTTCACCAAATGTTTATGAATGACGATGGTTGGCCAGTTGTTGCACCATATCGCTACACAGAAGAAAAATTAAGCACCGTATCTGTATCGGACGTTGTTGGTGAATACAAATTTATTAATCATGGCAAAGAAATAACGGATGAAATAAAAAAATCGAGTTCGATTCAGTTAGAAAGTGATGGAACAATCACTGGAGATGAAATGGGAACATGGGAAATAAAAGATGAATATGAGGTTAGTCTAAATATTAATGGAAACAGTTACAATGGTGTATTATTAAAACAATGGAATCCAACCTCACAAAGTAATGTGATGGCATTTACAGCATTGTCTCAAGAAGGGATCAGTGTTTGGGGTAGTAAAATTGATTCAAAAACTGATGCTGAAATTATAGAAAATGTAAAAAATGAATTAGATCTAGGTGGTACAACGAGTGTGATGAATGATTTAAGACTACCAACTGACATTGGACAAGGAATAACAATCGAGTGGGAATCTTCTGATCCAGATATAGTTACAGATGATGGAGTGGTCACTAGACCTTCAGTTGGTTCTGAAAATAAAACTGTCACAATAACCGCGTTCATTACTAAAGGTAGTATCACTGAAACGAAAGAATTTGAGGTTACTGTATTAGCAGAAAGTTTAAGTGGATTAGTCGCCCATTATAATTTTGAAAATGATTTAAAGGATCAAACGGGTAATAGCCATACAGGATCAATCACCGGAGACAAGCTTGATCAGACTGATGGTGGTTCTATTACTTTTGGTGATGGAAAGTTTGGGCAAGCGGCAATATTTGATGGGATGTCGGGGATCAGTCTGCCGAATGGATTAATATCAAGCAACCAATATTCTGTTTCATTATGGTTGAATCCCGCTGAAATTACACCGTTAACAACTACATTTTTTGGGGCTACTTCACCTCAAAGTTGGATAAGTCTTGTACCAAGTGGACACGAAGGTGCCAATCATCATACGATGCTTTGGTCAGGAGAGGCTTGGTATGATGCCGTTACTGAAATGAAGATAGAAGAAAATGAATGGACACATATTGCTTTTACAGTAAATGAAGGCGACTTAGATATATTCATTAATGGAGAGAATCGATACTCTGGTACAGGTTTTCCAAATATTTTTACAACAGATGACGCAGCATTTGGGTTGGGTGTAAACTATTGGGATGCACCATATAAAGGGTTAATGGATGAATTACTCATTTATGATAACTTTGTTTTATCCGAAGAAGAGATTCAAAGTTATTATGAAGATGGTGACATTCCAGGAGTTGAAAAGGAAAAAGTCGATACAACACCTTTAGAGGAATTAATTAAGGAAGCGAAACAATATAAAAGTGATGCATTTACAGAGGTTTCATTTGCAAACCTTCAAGATGCTATTGAAATGGCAGAATCAGCCATCGATACAATAGAAACCCAGTCAGAATTGGAGATTGCAAAAGAAGCGCTACAAAAAGCGATTGATGAATTAGAGGAAGTGTCTTTTGATTCTCCAGGAGATGAAGAACAGGAAGATGATAAAAAACCTGATGAAATTGATAAAACAAAATTAAACGAATTAATCAAGCAGGCTCAAGGTATCGCGGCTGACCAATATACTGACGAATCTTATCAAGCACTTCAAAATGCTATTAAAATAGCAGAAGAAGCAATTAAAAGTCTAGAATCAGAATCTGAGTTATCAGATGCAATTGCTGCATTGCAAAAAGCAATTGATGAACTAGAGGAAAATGCAGAGGAAGAAGAGGTGAACATTATCGATGACGAGGAAGATGCAAAAACAGGTAATGAAGAAGGCGAATCATTACCGAAAACAGCTACTTCCATGTATACGATGTTACTAATCGGATTCATTTTATTAGCCGTTGGAGTGATTGTGTTTTATGGTTTGAAGTTTAGAAACAAAAAGGCATAAATAAAACCCATATTGGGCTAGGAACCTATCTAAGATTCCTAGCTTTTCCTTTTCATTCGATCAATCAATACACTTTATTACTTCTAAAACACATGCAATATTGAAGTAGCAATCTATTATATTCTGGAATTTTACTCTATTCATCTACCTATTTAAGGCACAGGTGCATATAAGTTTTTGAGAGACATATACCTATTAATGAGTTGTAAATAAAGAATTCGAAACTGTTGACTTATACGTATGTGTGCTATATATTGACAGTGAAAGGAAAAAGACCGAGAAAGGGTGGTGACAAATTGAAATCAGTTGTCAGGATTGAAAGCGCTAGCAAATCATTTGGAAGCGGAAACAAGAAAGTGGACATTTTAGATAATATCGACCTATCCATAGAACCTCATCAATTAGTTGCATTTCGAGGCAGATCTGGTTCAGGAAAAACAACATTACTAAATTTAATTGGTGCGTTAGATCGACCAAACTCTGGAGAAATATACATAGAAGAACAACCAATAGGTCAATACAATGAAAAGAAACGCTCAGAACTTAGACGAACTAAAATCGGGTTCGTATTTCAATCATATGGATTAGTTCCGTTTATGACCGTTGAAGAAAATGTGATTTTTGGATTAAGGGTTGCCGATATTCCTCGTCAAGAATGGGCAGGAAGAATCGAGGAAGCCCTTGAATTAGTAGGATTATCAAACAGAAGTAAGCATTATCCATATGAACTTTCTGGTGGGGAACAGCAGAGGGTTGCAATTGCTAGAACAATTGGAGTTAGACCAACACTTATTTTGGCTGACGAACCTACTGCCGAACTAGATAGTAAAACTGGGTTCAATATCATTCATGTATTTCAGGAATTAGTAAAGAAGCAATTGACTACAATTATTATGACTTCACATGACCCAATTATATTAGAAATGATAGAACATGTTTATACATTGGAGGATCGAAAAATTGCCTATAAAAAAAATGAATCAGTTATCTAGTACACAATTGAAAACACAACGACTTGGGTTTTTGATCTTATTTTTAGCATTCTTAAGTGCTTGTTCCTTTTTACCTAAGGAAGAGCAAGTTCTTGCTCCACCTCTTACAGAACCTCCTCAAATAGATTATAATACATCAGAAGTTACAAGAGGAGATATTAAAACAGGGCTAAGGGGATTTGGTGTATTGGTTCCGAAGAATAATCATGATTTGCATTATTCACAAGATGGTGGTCGCCTAAAAGAAATTTATGTATCAGCGGGCGATGAGATTGAAGAAGGACAGGTTCTTGCTGAGTTGGAAACTGGTCAATTGGCGTTTGATATTCAACAAGCCCAATTAGAATTAGAAAAAGCCGAAATTAGATTAAACCAAATGAATGCCGATCAAGGTACAGATCAATATACAAAGAGCATTGGTAAATTAGATGTTCAAGGACTTAGAAATCATCTTAATTATTTGATTAAACAAAGAGAAGAAGCAAAGGTTATTTCTCCTATTAATGGCATTGTCACTTTTGTGAGTGATATTAACCAAGGTGAGGAAATTCGTGCCTATCAAACGATTTTTCAAGTAGCAGAAACAAATGAATTGCTACTCCAATATAAATCGATTAGTCCGGATGATTTTTATGAAATATCACTCGGAATGGAAGCTCAAATTTTGTTAAAGGATGAGGAAGAAACGGTTGGTGAAGTGGTTCAAATTCCAAAATCTGTTCCACATGATATAGCACAAGAAGACCCAGACTTTTATTCAAAAGTCATGAATGTTGATATTGAGGAACTTCCAGACAATGTAAAAGTAGGCGATTCCCTTGAATTTGAAATTATTACTGCCAGCCAAGAGGATACATTGTTAATTTCTAAAAATGCCCTCCGTTCTGATGCTACAGGTCGTGAGTATGTGCAATTGATGGATGAACATACAAAGAGAGAAGTAGATATCAAAACAGGTATTCATTCGAGCTCTCATGTAGAAGTGCTTCAAGGTCTTGAAGAGGGAGACATAGTTATTCAGTAGGAAGGAGGGGTATCTATTACTACATTAAAACTGATTTTACGTAAAATGGTAAATAATCGCTGGCTAACAGGAAGTTTACTCCTTGGACTAATCATCGCAGTTACGCTCGTGTCAAGTATACCAATTTATACGTCAGGTGTGATGCAAAAGCTGTTGATTAAAGAATTGGAAGAATACCAAATAGAACACGATGATTTACCAGGAAAGCTTTCCTTTACGGATACATTTTCTCCACCTGTTAAGAAGCCAGGTGAGGCTTATCAACAGGTAGAAAAAATCCATCATGACATTGTTAACGATGTTGATCTTCCTGTATTAGAAAATAATATGATGGTGCGGACAGGTGAATTCCGAGTAGCTTATGAAGATAAAGAAAGACGAGAATCTGAAAAAGCTCAAAGAAATGGAAAGCTTGTCATGATTACAGATATCGAAGATCATATTACGTTGGTTGATGGTACATTTCCGAGCGAAAACCCTGATGATGAAGTTGTCGAAGTATTGGTTTCCGAAGAGGCACTATATAGAAGGAACATCGTACTTGGTACGCAATTTATTATTAGTAACCAAAAATATGAATTTGAACTTGTGATTGAACCTGTTGGAGTCTTTAAAAATAAGCCTGAATCAGACTCTTATTGGTCACTTCTACCTGATACTTTAAATCAAGATTTCATCACCCATGAAAATTATTTCAGAAATGAAATCATTGACAAATATGATGAATTATTAGGGATAGGTAGATTTAATG
>Ga0209487_1003748_pt1 | contig 11837 bp, 14 predicted proteins | sample Poulit2012_FD_187524 | JGI IMG/M metagenome (GOLD analysis project Ga0209487, IMG submission 187524) | Agricultural soil microbial communities from Georgia to study Nitrogen management - Poultry litter 2012 (SPAdes) (version 2) | ecosystem: Environmental > Terrestrial > Soil > Agricultural land... | reverse complement strand
TGACAGAACGAAAGATAGGTAGGGTTTATGAGTAGAACACAGAAATCAGTCTATATTGCATTATTAGCGGCCCAAGCAACGGTTATTTCATTAGTAGAAGGTATGTTACCAAACCTTTTAGCGTTCGCTCCAGGGGCAAAAATCGGGTTAGCAAATATGGTAACTTTAGTGGCTATATTTTCTTTATCTTTTAAAGATAGTTTTAAAGTTGTGACGATGCGATTATTATTAACGTCTTTACTTGGCGGAACGTTATCGACCTTTATGTATAGTTTTGCTGGTTCTTATTTAAGTTTTTTTGGGATGGTCCTTGTACGTATGTTAGGCCCAAAAAGAGTAAGTTTTATAGGAATTAGCGCGACAGGAGGAATTCTTTTTAACGTCGGTCAGTTAGCTGTCGCGAGTTTAATTGCACAATCTTTTACTGTGATGTTGTATCTTCCGGTATTATCCTTTGCGGGGATTATTGCAGGAATTGTTGTGGGGATCGTTGGAAACTTTATGATGAAAAATATTGCAACGATTAAAAAGATGCAAAGTGAAGAAGCACAAAATAGTGAGTTATCTCGTAAATGGTATGAGGCCTCACTGGATAATTAAATATGCAAATGAATAGTTAAATGGAGAGTACTAACATCTGCTGAAGTTGATTAGTACTCTTTTTGCGTTATTTTCCGAAGGAGGAAGACAGCAAAAACTCGACAGATTTTCTCCGCCGAGTTGTGCTCTATTTATTTTATTGGTTCACCCATGTATAACTTTCATCCGTTAGATTAAAGCCTTCAGTGATTCCGTCAGAGGTGTAAACTTCTTGATCATGTGTAACAAAGACAGCGTCAATGCCTTCTTGATTGTTGACGTAATCAAGTCCACCTTCGAGGCCGAATGCATAAACGACTGTAGATAACGCATCACCATCTACAGATTTATCTGTGATAATTGTCACGCCTGCAAGATCATTATCAAATGGGTAGCCTGTATCTGGGCTCATTAAGTGGTGATAAAATTCACCATTTTCTTCAATGAATCTTTCGTAAATTCCTGAAGTCACGATTGATTTATCTTTTAAGTTGATTGAGCCCACAATTTCTCCTCTAGTCGAATCTGGATTTTGTACGCCTACATTAAAGCCACCAGTATCTCGGGTTGGAGAATCTCCCATAATCACAACGTTCCCACCTAAATCAACAATTGCAGTAGTCACCCTATGTTCTTTAAGCACATTAATAACCTCGTCAGCAATGTATCCTTTAGCAATGGCTCCTAAATCAATACGCATACCTTCTTCGGTTAAAAAGACTGTTCGGTCTTCTGCATTTAGTTCAGCCTTTTCATGATTAACTAAAGGAAGAACGGCTTCAATTTCTTCTGGTTCTGGAACTCGAGCGTCGTCAAAACCAATCCGCCATAAATCAGTGATCGGGCCAATCGTATAGTCAAAACCACTATTTGGAATAGCACTGTATTCTTCTGCTACTTCAATTAGTGGAAACACATCATCAGAAACTTCAACAGGTGCCTCTCCTGCTGCTTCGTTGATTGCTCCTATTTCTGAGCTTGAACGATTTGAATCGAGTTTTTCATCAAGCTCTTCCACTCTTGCAATTGCTTCATCGAGTGCTTCTTCTTGACCTTCATCATAAACCCGTAAGACAACATAAGTACCCATTAGAAATTCTCTTCGCTCAATAGGTTCTTCCAGCAAAGTGGGTTCAGGTTCTTGGTTAGCTTCTTCCTCATTTCCACAGGCTACGATTATAAAAGCGATAAAGCTAAAAAAAAGTACAAATAATGATTTTTTATTTTGTTTAAAAAGTCTCATAATAAACTCCCAATTTTTAATATACTATAACATAAGAAAACGCCAGAAAAAACTTACTTATTGTCAAATTTAAAGTGAAGTCAGAAAAGTAATTTTCCCTATCATCTAAAAAAACAGGTAGGAGAATGCTCATCCTACCTGCTTACTATTTTAAATGTTATTATTTTTTCTTATTCAGCATTGTCTACTTCGATTGTTTCAGTATTTCCTTCAGCTGCTGCATCAACGGCTTGTTGTGCGTAGTCTTGGAATTTTTCTGAAGTTCCTGTAGCACCAGTAACAACTTCAACTTGTGCTGGATCTTGAGTATCTACTAGCTGACCTTCCAAATCTGGAATAAAATCTTGTGGTCCAATTTCATTCACATTAGACATTGTTTCTTGGTAGTCTTCGTCTTCGATTTTTTTGTTACCGTCTTCGTCTACACTTTCCCATGTAGCTTCAGTAATTTCTCCACCGTCAACAGTAATGTCTAAAGCTTCTTTCCAGCCAGTTTCACCAAAGTTAACATCTTCAACACGGTATGATCCATCTTGTAAACCTTCCGCTGTGTCTTCTGGTGTTTCTGCTGTATCACCACAACCAGTTAATAATAATGCTGATGATAAAGTTAAAACAGATAAAAACTTTTTCATAATTTTTTCACTCATCCTTTTATGTTAGTTAAATTAGCAATTGTACGAAATATCACATAATGCATTGCTAACTTCTACATTGCTATAATATCACTATCGTTTTAAAATTTCAATCAAGTTAAACAAATAAACGAAGTCTTTCATTAAGTTTTTTTAGGAAACGTTTTGCATTCCTCTCGAAACTGAGTTATTTTACTATAACCCCTCATATTACGGCATTTCAGTTTTTTTCATAAAATAGTGATTAATTGAACGAATGAATACTTACTCATACAAAAAACCATGCGCCTTAATGGACACATGGTTTTTTAACTATATTTTTTTGATTGTGAATATTTTGTAATGACTTTCTTTTTTTAAGAAATAATATCAATGTCGTCATCATTTTGTTGAGGACTTTCGCCGTCTGAAGTGATTTCTACAAGCACACGATTTGGTAAACAAACAATCGTTTCTCCTGCTTCAGTAATCTCTCCTTGTTGGACACATAACAAATCTGTACAATTTGCATCTGCCATATAGACAGTCTGACCCTCACGAACGATGGTATTTTCATGGCCGTGATCATCGACAAATTCGTAGATTTCGCGTGTGTGGTCATTCTTTAATTCCATTTCATGAACGACTTCTCCATCTGCTGAAATGACAACATGTAGGTTATCTCCATTTGCTGAAGCATTGTTTTGATAAGTGAAAATAGCTAATGGTACAAAAGATAATAGGACAAGTAATGCCACTATAATAAAATCTCCTGGTTTCACCATTTTTAAAAGTTTCTTCATAATTGAACACCTTTCGAAATTTCTTCAGCATGTTTCATTCTCATAATCTATTTTTTCAATAAATTATTGAGCGTCTTCTAATGCATTTTCTACGGCACTCATAATGGCGTTAGATGTTACTGTAGCGCCTGATACTGTGTCAACATCTGTTGAGTTACTCTCCATAATTGCTGCGGGTACTTCTTCAAAGGCTGGATCTGCAATACCTTCTGTTTCTGCATGATCAGTGATGACAATATCTGAGATCTCGCCATTTTCAACCGTTACTTCGACAGATAATGAATCGTTGTGTCCATCTGCTGTTCCTTCATAAGTACCGTCAGTATATTCAACAGGTTCGCTTGCTGCTTCATCATTTGAACCATTTAATACAGCGTTCACTGCTTCGATAATAGCATTTGAAGTTACTGTAGCACCTGAAACTGTATCAACGTCTGTTGAATTGCTTTCAACGATTGCTGCGGGTACTTCTTCAAGAGCAGGGTCTGCTAAGCCTTCTGTTTCTGAATGCTCGGTTACTGTAACATCAGTAATTGTATCGCCATCCATTGTTACTTCAACGGTTAAAGGACCATTATGGCCTTCTACTGTTTCAACTACAGCATCGCCTGAAGCTTCAGAATCTCCGCCAGTTGCTCCGCCACCAGATACTGCGTCTTCAACCGCACTCATAATTGCATTTGAAGTAACTGTAGCGCCTGAAACTGTATCAACATCTGTTGAATTGCTTCCAACAATTGCTGCTGGTACTTCTTCAATTGCTGGATCTGCTAAACCTTCTGTTTCTGCATGTTCTGTTACTGTAACATCCGTGATTGTATCGCCATCCATTGTCACTGCAACGGTTAAAGGACCATTATGGCCTTCAGCAGTTCCCACTAAAGCGTCTGCTGGAGCATCTTCAGAAGCGCCAGAATCTGATTCGCCTAATGAAAATGTGTCTGTAAATAAAAATGTGACAACTAACATTGTAAATAGAGAGGCTACTATTATTTTTAATGTTAAACTCGTTTTTTCTCCCATTCTTTACATCCTTTCTGTAAAAGAATTAAATTAGAATCCAAAGTCATCAATATGTCTTTGATCAAATGGAACGTTCGCATGATCTAATAGACGTTTTGCTGCATCAATCATAGGTGCTGGTCCACATACAAAGAAGTGACCATCAATATAATGTCCTGCACCAACTTCTTCTAAGAATTTATTGGTAATAAAACCAAATGGATAGCCTACAACTTCCTCATTTGAGAAAATGATGTGTACGTGGAAGTTAGGATTTGCTTTTTCCATTTCTTTTAATTCATCTAGCATAAATAAATCTTCTTCATAAGATAATCCCCATACTAAGTGAATTTCACGTTGAGAACCAATTTCTTTTGCGTAACGAGCAATACTCAACATTGGTGTTAAACCAATTCCACCCGCAAGAAGTACAAAAGGTACGCTTTCGTCTAATTCTTGAATATGAGGTGGGAACATGTCCCCATGAGGACCTTCTAATCTAGCTTTGTGGCCAACTTCAATATTTTTAAGTGACTCTGTCCAATCTCCTGCATCTTTAATCATAAACTCAATTGAATTATTATATCGGTTTGTGATTGCACTAGAAGTCGAGAACGGATGTCCTTCTCTTGAAATATCCCCTTCATTGAAGTAAATCCAGTAATATTCTCCAGGATTATATTGAGGAATCTTTCCATCAACCGGTTCAAACTCTAAAACCCATATTGAAGGTGTTCCTCGCTCAATTGATGTTACTTGATATTTCGGTAACATAGCTACTTTGATTTTCCAAATTGCGTAGTATCCTAAAACAAAGATTGTATAAGCACTTAATAACACCATGAATGGTATATTATTTTTTAAGAAAGATAAATTCCATAAATGTAAATAAACAAAAATAACTGAAACAATTGCAAGGCGGTGTAACCATAAATTTAATTCTCTGTTTCTATTTTCTTTGAACTGTAGCATTTTACGATTATGTTTAACAAAAATACCTGATAATGAGAATATTCCTGAAAACATAACAATTAGTAAAGCAATAACCGCTACCCAACCTGTTTGAGATACCACTGACATCTCAGAAATTCCTTGAAGTCCGTTCCATTGAATAATCACATGAATGACAATCATAATTGAAAGAACAATCGACATAATTCCATGAACTTCAAACATCGAAGGCATCCCGAAATGTTTCTCAATAAATCGTGGGCGAGATCCTATAAATGTTACAGTTAACATCATTGAATAGGCTAATAAACCTGTTGAATATGAAAGTAAGCTTCCAACTCCAATTGATGGCATCTGCATTAACATAGTCCCTAGTAATGTTGCAAATAAGACCAGTGAAATGACTGGAAATAACCAATCTGTCCAAAATTTTTTATTACTCATTTTCGTCTCCTTTTTATCTATAATAGTCGCTAGTATTCATTTACAGCAAAAATAATTGTAGCATAATACATCTTACAAATACAATCAAGTTTGATAAATATTACACATAAAAATTTTTTCCTCATTTATTCCTATTTGTAAGCGTCTTAAAATCTCTGTTATTTTATAAACCACCCTTTTATTATGTTATTTTTTATTTCAATTAATTTTCTTCTATCTGTTCTTCGTGCTCTTCTAAAACCTTTTGTGAGCGTTCAAAGGTTCCCCCATGTTCAGATTTATGGCTTGTTTCCCATACAAGTAATAAAGTCATCGCAATTCGCAAGACAATCAGCACAGCTATAATCACTAAATTTCGATAGCTCGTTACAGTAATCGTTTTTAAAATCTCTGCTGCCAACAATACCTCTAATGCACTTGATAGCCCAGCATTTAAGTGATTGTCATCATTTATTCTCGTGAAACTGAACTTATATTTAAAAACTGTTCGATAAACTTCTTTTGCAATCGCAATTCCAATTATAAGTAAGCCCCACATTTCAATAATGGATATCCCTAACTCTGTTAAGGTAAAAAGCACTTCATGTATGTTATGTGTAAGTGATTCCACTGATCTTTCCCTCTTATCTTTATTTAATTTACTATTAATTACAATAGTATCAAAAACCAAGTTCTGAAATAAATCGTTTTAATTGTTAATTTGTGATTATTTTAGAAATCCTCTACATTCTTAAACTATAAATCACACTGAAAAGCCCTACAAAACTTAGCATAACAAGTGTGTCCCATTTCCCCCAGGATAACTCACGATATTTTGTGCGGTCTTCTCCCCCACGATAGCCTCTCGCTTCCATCGCTGTTGCTAACTGTGGTGCTCGATCGTAGGAACTGATAAAAAGTGGGATAAGTAAAGGCACGAGGTTTCTTAGTCTTTGCATAACTGGTCCTTCGTTAAATGACACGCCTCGGGCTCGTTGAGCATTCATAATGACTTCTGCTTCATCGACCATTGTCGGTACAAACCGTAAAGCCAAAGCAAGCATTAAAGTCATTTCATGAATGGGAAGTTTAAAGACTTTTAGGGGTCTTAAAAAATATTCAATCGCATCGGTTAGGTCTAAAGCTTCTGTAGATAATGTAAGAAGCGTTGACATGAAGATAATTAGAACGAATCGCATAAAAATAAAAAGACCATTAATAATTCCTTCTTTAGAAACATAGATAATTCCAAATTCAAAATACATGGTAGGACCTGGCGTAAACAAAGCTTGTAAGAGCGCGGTAAAAATAAGAAGCCAGATCATCGGCCGCACACCTCGTAAAAAGTAGCTAAATGGAATACCCGAAAGATAAATACCTAATCCCACAAATAAAGTGAGCACTAAAAAGGTAAGCCAATTATTCGCAAAGAATAAAATAACTAAATAAAGGATGGTTGCGAGTAATTTAGCTCGTGAATCTAAGCGGTGAACAAAGGAGTCATACGGAATATAGCGTCCAACAATTAACTTTTGACCCATCTCATCTCCCCTTTCTTGTGAAGTTGTAAACCTTATTCATAATAATTAATTCACAAAGCTAATTCTACTATAAATTTTGCGTGAAGGATAGGTGTTTTAAGGGAAAAATCATTAAATGACAACTTTAATGCGAAAAAGCGACAAGTTATTCCTTGCCGCCCAAACTTTTTATTTAATTTTTTGCAAAATCTAAATCATTATCGGAAATAAAATCTAATTCATCCGCTGTCGAAGTGCGTCCCAAGATTTCATTTCGATAAGGATAACGTCCAAAACGGTCGATGATTTCTTTGTGTTGGTACATATATTTTGTCAACTCTTCATTATCAAGTTCTAAATATAATTCTTCAGTCTCTTTTTGAATTTCTTTTGATTCAGAATGCATCCATGGAAGATAAATAAAAGTAATTTCATCTTCTGAACGTTCTTTATAATCAGGATATTGCTGCATCAAATTTTGTGAAAGGATAAGTGCCATATTATCTTGCGTGTAACTTAGCATTGTTCTCCGATTCAAATTTCGCGAAAATTGATCAAGCACTATAATCTCTGCCAGTGCACCTTCAAAGGTATTCCGCCATTCATAAAGTAGACCCTGTCTTGCAGCATCCCACGTATCATAGAAACGGTCCCGAATTTCTTCATCAAAGGCATCGCTTCGTTTAAACCAATTTTCTTCGTTGTTTTCATTAAACCAAAAATCATAAACTTCATTTGCTGTCGCAATTTTCATTTGAATTCCTCTTCTTATTTTATTACATTCTAACATAATATAAATAATTTCTTTCTTTAGAAGCTTATAAAACAAGTACTTATAGTTGCTATAAATAAGCGCGAAATTATAGCTTGTTTATTCCCTATATTCAGAAAAACACGAAGATACCGACCTAAATTATTCAATTTTATTGATTTAAAATAAAATTTTGTATCATAGGCCGTATGCATTGTAATCGTTTTTTTGTTACTTTTTATTTAAGTAACAAATCTACTTTAGAGAGTGTGGTTCTTATAAATTTTTCATGATATAGCGTTAACTTGCTCGAAGTTTCTAGACAGTCCAAACCTTATATGTAGCTGCGTATTACCATTTAAAATTTTATTAATAGATAGACGAAAGTGATGGAAGGATGCAATATGAAGTGTTAATCGTTGGTGCCGGACCGAACTGACTTGTTCTCACTTTAACTTTAGACCGATTCAGTATCCTTTTTACAATCATCGAAAAGAAAACAAAATCTGGTAACACTTCAAAGGCGATATCTGTAATCCCCGGAATCTTAGAACATTAGGGTCAATTAGGTATTGTCGAGAAAGTGTTAGTAGAAGGAATTTCTCTAAAAGAAGTGATTACAGATAGGAGTTAGAATGCCGTTCGAAATGCGTTAAATATTAATGAATGAAGCATCTTTAAATAAAGCTTCAATCACTCAAATAGTAATAATACTTTGCAATAAATGCAATAAAAATACATCTAGCTCATAACAGGAGGATTCCCAATGAAATAAAAAAGCCTCTAGAATCAGTTTCTCAAGACCACATTCAGTAGGCTTTTTTTACTTACGTTTCTATTTTCTTCCATACTAATTTTCGTTCAGGGTGCTTTACATTCGAAAGATACAACATGTCTCCTTCAATTTTGGCAGATCTTGTTTGGTCTGAACCAACATAAGAGGCTATGGCGCTCATATCCACATGGGTGGTCAAATATGCTTTGTCTTCGTCGAAGTCAAAGGGTCCTGAATACGCATGATATCCTAATTTGGCCATTTCTTTTTCGGTTTCCGTGTTCATCGAGTCCAGAATTTCTGCCGATATTTCTTCCTCTCGATTGGCTGCCATGATTTGAACGGCCATCCGCTGTTCATTCGTAAAAATAATCACACCGTGTGCATCGTCTCCTAAAGGATAATTTATATTTCCTTGTTTATCTTCTGATTGATACGCCTCTAAAGACCATGAAGTCCCCAATATTTTTTCTAACATTGTCATTTTAAAACTTCTCCTCTACAGTTCTATATAGAGTAATCTTCTCATATTTCGTACTTTTTTAGAACTTATAGCTTTCAATCTCTATTTTAGTTGAATTTTTTCTCTTTTCTCGCCATGATATAAGTAAAACAATGTTCAAATGAGGAGATTATAAAGAATGAAAGATTTTTTACTGCATCCCATCAATTTTTTCAGAAAAGAAATCCAAGTCAATAACGCCATTGAAGAAGCCCTCTTTCAAAATGACGAAGTATCCAATGCTAAAATAAGCTTCGTTTATTTTTTCAAGATTGCAAATCTTATGCTTTTATTTATGCATTTTATTGTTTATTTGGCGATTATATTTGCTCTTGTGACAATGCCTTTCAATCTTCCGATTTCGCTATTTAGTATTTTTCCGCCATTATTATTTTTGTTAATCTTAAGACTTTTTCAAACACGTTGGTTACCGAAAGTTCGTGAAGTCCAAATGAAACATATCGGCTTAGATATTACCCCTATTGTTGAAAGAATGAATGAAACCGAATAATTATTCTCTTCTGCTATTTTTTGCGTTAAACTATAAACATGAAAAAGAGAATAAGGATGATTAAAATGATTCAACGCGAATATTCAAAAGATTCAAAGAATGCTTATCAGATTTTAAAAACAATCATTCAAGCAGACAAATCGACTATTTTTCGATATTTGTCAACGACAGACGGAATTTCTAGCTGGTTCCCTCAGTTATCAATTGATGCGAAAGAAAATAAAGGTTTTGTACTTTTCGATATGGGCGATGATACGTTTGAAAAGATGAGTTTATTAGATTTTAAAACGGATGAAAATATTGCTTTTGAGTGGGCGAGTGGAAAAGTAGAATTTCAATTGAAAGAAACTGAAGAAGGTACGCAGCTCATATTAAAAGAAACTTTACCGCTTGATTTTAGTGCCATTCCACAAGACTTTACCGGCTGGTTCGTTCAAATGACAAACATTAAAAGTGTTTTAGAAACAAACTCTGTTGCTGATTTAAATAAAACAGAAATTCAAAAAGTTAGAGAACAAATTAAACAAGAACTGTTTAATAAATAAACAAAAAACTCGCCAAGGCGAGTTTTCTTTATTTTTTCACAAGAAATGATTTTAAATAGACGCGTCCCATGCCATCAATAGTACATTCAATATCATGCTCGTTCACTGGCTCATCTAAAATACTAAGTTTTTTTGCTTTTGTACCTTGCTTAATCCGTGAAGCCCCAGATAATTTAATGTCTTGGATGACGGTAACTGTATCTCCATTTTGTAACTCATTGCCATTCACATCTCTTACAACCGCTGCTTCTAAAGCTGCTTCATGCTCTTCTTCTGTCCACTCGTGCCCACACAGCGGGCAAATCATTAAATTGCCATCCGTGTAAGTTAAGTCGCTTTCACATTCTGGACATGCTGGTAATTGTGCCATAGTTCCTCCTTATTCATTACGTGTTATAAAGATTATACCTAATCTACTTGAAAATAGCGAAAAGACTTCTATTGGTTTTATAGTAGGTGCTTCAAATTCGATAGAGCGTTCATTGAGTTTATAGCACCTCTTTCAAATTCGATGGAACCTCCATTGAGTTTCTAGCACCTCCTTCAAATTCGATAGAGCGTCCATTGAGTTTATAGCACCCCTTTCAAATTCAATGGAGCGTCCATTGAGTTTATAGCGTCTCTTTCAAATTCAATGGGACAACTTTTACCTTTATATGTCTGCTGAAACATTTTATAAAAATAGGGAACTCAAACGGTTTGCTTATCTTACTGAGCCTCTCTATAATAGTAAAAGTGTTTTTTTATTAAATGAAGGAGTAATATTATGTTGACTGGAGTTATTGTTGACACTCTAGCTATTTTTGTGGGTGGAACAATTGGTTTATTTATTCATAAAGGAATTTCTAAAAAAATAGAAGAAGCTATAATGAAGGCTTTAGCATTGAGTGCAATTTATATTGGAATTACGGGTATGCTGTCTGGTGAGAATACTATCTTCATCATTTTATCGGTGGTGTTTGGTGTGGTGATTGGAGAGTTGATCCATCTAGATGATCGAGTTAACCGATTAGCAAAGTGGTTAGGAAAAAAATTACCTCAAAGAAACAATGATTTAACCTTCCAAGAAGGCTTTACGACAGGTACTTTAATGATGTGTGTTGGTGCTTTATCAATTATTGGTCCAATCGAAAGTGGTTTGTCTGGAAATCACACAATCCTCTATACCAATGCTGTTATGGATGGCGTAACGAGTATTATTCTAGCCTCTACTTTAGGGATTGGCGTTTTATTTTCTGGCTTTGTAGTTTTTGGCTATGAAGCAGCAATAGCGATTTTTGCGGGTAGTTTAAATGCTTTTTTGACAACACCGATGATCAACGATATGAATGCCATTGGCTCGATTTTAATCTTAGCAATTGGCTTAAATATTCTAGACTTCACAAATATTAAAGTCATGAATTTTGTTCCTGCCCTATTTGTTCCGATTCTTTTTTTCTTTTTATATTAGGACAAAAATTTCTCAAAGGGGTCAACTTTTCATCATTTCTTATTCTTATTCTTCCCGATTATCTCTTCAGTATTATTAAAGCTTTGATTACCGTACTATGACTTTCAATGTCTTTAAGCACGATTTACCTAATGAAGAATGTAGTAAAGGAAATTCCTTTATTGTTGC
>Ga0209487_1003747_pt1 | contig 11837 bp, 8 predicted proteins | sample Poulit2012_FD_187524 | JGI IMG/M metagenome (GOLD analysis project Ga0209487, IMG submission 187524) | Agricultural soil microbial communities from Georgia to study Nitrogen management - Poultry litter 2012 (SPAdes) (version 2) | ecosystem: Environmental > Terrestrial > Soil > Agricultural land... | reverse complement strand
TACCAGATGCTCGCCGCCGGCTGGGTCGGGCTCGGGGCCGGGCTGCTGCCCGAGCGGATCGGCGCCCGGCAGCTGCGCGGGGTGGCCGAGCTGGTGCTGCTCGCCGCCTACGGTGCGGTCGCGTCCGTGCTGTACGGGGTGGTGATGAACCTGGCCTTCTGGCCGTTCCTGGCCGGGACCGGGACCGCGATCTCCTTCCTCGCCGGTGCCCCCGTGCTGGAGAACCTGGGCCGGTTCGCCGCCTACTCGGTGGTCACGTCGTTGCCCTGGGACCTGCTGCGCGCGCTGACCACGGTGGTCGGGATCGCGGTGTTCGGGCACGCCGTGCTCGTCACACTTCGGCGGGCCGCCCGCCGGGCCGTCTTCGTCGCGGCGTGAGGGGCGGGCTGCCTCTGGTGCGCTGCGTGTGACCGTGACGGTGCGGATGTCGATCTGTGTGCCTGGCAGCGCGTCGATAATGGTCGTCAGTTCTCAAGGTGGGTGCTGATCCACGATTGAGCAGTACGTCGTTGCGGAACGTCGGGCAGTGGGTCCACCCGCTCGGCGACGTTCCAGGCTTGGACGAGGTCGGCCTGGAGCAGGGCTAGGACGAAGAGTCGGTCCGGGGCCAGCCCGTCCAGGTTCCGCAGCGACTCCCGGGCCGAGCGGGTACCGTCCGTGCACTGACCCGAGCGGGCTCGCGGGCTGCGCCGGTCAGCGCCCAGTCAGCGCAGCTCGGCGAGCGCCTCGGCGATCTGCTCCAGCGCGGCCTGCAAGACCTCCTCGCTGGTGGCGAACGAGATCCGGAAGTAGGGCGAGAGCCCGAACGCGGCCCCGTGCACCACGGCCACCCGGGCACGGTCCAGCAGGTACAGCGTCAGTGCCTCGTCCGAGTCGATCACCCGCCCGTCGGGAGCGGTCGTGCCGAGCACGTCGGCGCAGCTGACGTAGACGTAGAAGGCACCGTCCGGCGCGGTGCAGCCCAGTCCCGGTATCGCGTTGATACCGGCCACCACCAGGTCCCGGCGGCGGCGGTAGGTCTCGTTGGCCTCCGCGACGAACGACTGGTCCCAGGACAGCGCAACGGCAGCGGCCGCCTGGCTCACCGAGGACGGACAGGTCGACACCTGCGACTGCAACGTGTTCATCGCCTTCACCAGCTGCGCAGGGCCCACCCCGTAGCCGATCCGCCAGCCGGTCATCGCGTAGGCCTTGGACACCCCGTTGACCATCAGGATCCGGTCGCGCAGGTCCGGGGCGACCTGCAGCAGGCTGGGTACCGGCTCGGCACCGAAGCTGATCTCGTCGTAGATCTCGTCGGTGAGCACGTTCACCTGCGGGTGCGCCCGCAGCACGTCGGCCAGGGCTGCCAGATCGGTGCGGCCGTAGACAGCACCGGTGGGGTTGCCCGGCGAGTTCAGGATCAGCCAGGTGGTGCGCGCAGTGATCGCCTCCGCCAGGGCCTCGGGTGTGAGCAGGAAGCCGTCCCCCTCCCGGGTCGGCACGACCACGGCGCGGCCGTCGTTGGCGGCGACCATGTCCGGGTAGGACACCCAGTAGGGTGCCGGCACGATCACCTCGGCGCCCTCGGACACGCTGGCCATCAGCGCGAGGAAGATCACCTGCTTCCCGCCGCCGCCCACGGCCAGCTCACCGGGGGAGTAGCGCAGCCCGATGCGCCGCTGGACGCGGTCCAGGATCGCGCGCTGCAGCTCCGGGGTGCCGTTGACCGACGTGTACTTCGTCTCCCCGGACCGGATCGCCTGCTCCGCGGCCGCCTTCACGTGCTCCGGGGTGTCGAAGTCCGGTTCGCCCACAGTGAGGCTGAGCACGTCCACCCCCTGGGCGCGCAGGTCCCGCACCCGTTGGGTGGCAGCAGTGCTGGGCGACTCCTTGATCCTGGTGACACGGTCGGCGAGGGGGATGGCCATCGGGTCAGAGTACTGGCTCTGGGTACTGGTATCCGGGCGGTGGGGTTGCCGGTGCCGGTAGTCTGCCGCGGGCAGTTGGACATCAGGGGAGTGGGACATGCATAGATCTGTGCTGGCCAGCGGTGCCGTCATGCTCGTGCTGGCCGCGGGCTGCTCCGGCGACCCGGCGCCGGACCCGACCGGGCCGAGCAGCGAGCCGAGCGAGTCGAGCAGCCCGAGCCCATCACCGACCCCGGAGCCGTTCGACCCGCAGCAGGTCGACCTGGCCGAGCAGGAGTGGCAGTTCGCCACGGTGTACCAGGGGCCTGTGGAGGTGCCGCTGGAGGGCGGCGAGGCCACCGGTGGGTTCGGCCAGTGGGAGGGGAAGTTCGAGATCGGTGAGGACGAACCGCTCTACGTAGACATCGACGACGACGGTGACCAGGACGTGGTCGCCTCGATCTCCTTCTCCTTCGAGACCGCCCCGGAGACCTACCAGTGGGTGGCCACCACCTGGTTCGTCTGGCTCAACGACGGCGAGCAGCTCACCCAGCTGCCCTACCCGCTGGCCGGTTCCGGGGACTGCGACACCCAGGTGGACTCCGTCACGAAGGCCGATGACGTCGGAGTGGTGGTGGACGAGGCGCAGATGGGCTGGCAGTCCGCCTGCGCCGAAGGGGCCGGTATCGAGGTGACCCGCACCGTGCAGGTCTCCTACGACCAGGACGACCAGCCGTGGCTGGTGCAGACCGACCCGTTCCCGTCCTGGGGCGGCGCCTGCCCGATGATGGTCGAGCCCTCGGACTCCGGCGGCGAGGTGCGCACCGCCCCGGGGCTGGAGCCGGCCTCACCGGAGGACAACCCCGTGATCGTCACCAGCGGGGAGAGCTGGCTCGGCGATGAGGTCGACGGCTGGGACTTCGTCACCTACCTGCAGGAGGAGGACCCGAACTTCGTCTCCTACTGCGGCTGGACCCAGCGGTCAAACTGACGGTCATACGGCAGGAGCTTCGCCATATGCCGAGGTGCGGCCGTATGACCGTCACTTTGCCGGCGCCCCGTACCCACCGCCGCCCGGGGTGAGCAGCACCAGCGCGTCCCCGGCGGCCAGCTCCACCGAGTCGCAGCCGGCCAGCTCGGTCTGGGACCCGTCCGCCCGCCGCACCCACTGCTCACCCGGTGCGCCTGGCGACCCGCCGGCCAGCCCGTAGGGCGGATGCACCCGGTTCCCGGTCAGCAGGGTGAGCGTGACCGGCTCGGTGAACTGCAGCACCCGGCGCCCGCCGTCCCCGCCGCGGTGCGCCCCCGCGCCACCGCTGCCACGCCGTACCTCGAAGGCTTCCAGGCGCACCGGCATCCGCCACTCCAGGATCTCCGGGTCGGTGAGCCGCGAGTTCGTCATGTGCGTCTGCACCACGTCCGTTCCGTCGAAGTCCGGACCCGCTCCGGAACCGCTGGCCACCGTCTCGTAGTACTGGTGCCGATCGTTGCCGAAGGTCACGTTGTTCATCGTGCCCGCCCCCTCGGCCTGCGCCCCGAGCGCCCCGTACAGCGCCGCGGTGATCGCCTGCGAGGTCTCCACGTTCCCGGCCACCACCGCCGCCGGATACTGCGGCGCCAGCATCGACCCTTCCGGGATGATCACGTCCAGCGGCTCCAGGCAGCCGGAGTTCAACGGGATCTCGTCGGCCACCAGGGTGCGGAACACGTACAGCACGGCTGCCTTGGCCACTGCCGAGGGTGCGTTGAAGTTGCTGTCCAGCTGCGCCGAGGTGCCACTGAAGTCGATCGTGGCCCGGCGACCCTCGCCGTCGACATCGATGGCCACCTGGATCACCCCGCCACCGTCCATCTCCTGCCGCCAGGTGCCGCTGGTCAGCGTGGGGATCACCCGCGCCACCGCCTCGGCGGCGTTCGCGCGCACGTGCCGCATGTACGCCTGCACCACGTCCAGCCCGTAGTCGGCGACCATGGCCCGCAGCTCGGCCACGCCGCGCTCGTTCGCGGCGATCTGCGCACGCAGGTCCGCCAGGTTGTCCTCCGGGTTGCGGCTCGGGTAGGCGGCGGAGGTGAGCAGCTCGGTGGTCTCCGCCTCCCGCAGGTGTCCGTCCCGGGCGAGCAGCCAGTTGTCGATCACCACCCCCTCCTCGTCCAGGTGCGTGCTGAACGCCGGCATCGACCCCGGGGTGGCTCCGCCGATCTCCGCGTGGTGGCCGCGGGAGGCGACGAAGAACTCCAGCGAGCCATCCAGGAACACCGGGGTCACCACGGTCACGTCCGGCAGGTGCGTACCGCCGTGGAACGGGTCGTTGACGGCGTAGGCGTCCCCCGGGCGCATCCGGGTGTTCCGCTCGGCGACGATCCGGATCGTCTCGCCCATCGACCCCAGGTGCACCGGGATGTGCGGGGCGTTCGCGATCAGGTTCCCCTCGGCGTCGAACACCGCGCAGGAGAAGTCCAGCCGCTCCTTGATGTTCACCGAGTGTGCCGTGCCCTGCAGCCGCACGCCCATCTGCTCGGCCACGGACATGAACAGGTTGTTGAAGATCTCCAGTCGCATCGGGTCACGCGCGGTGGAGACCTGCTCGACGGCGGAGCCTTGCTGGGCAACGAGCAGCAGGTTGCCCTCCCTGGTCACCTCGGCCGCCCAGCCCGGCTCGACGACCGTGGTGGAAGTGGTCTCGGCGATGATCGCCGGGCCGGGGAGCTGCTCGCCCGCGGACAAGGCGGAACGGTGCACCAGCGGCACCTGCTGCCAGCGGTCACCGGTGAACATCGGCACCTGCTCGGCCGCCGTGGCCTGGTTGCCCAGCGCGTCGGCCGGGGTCAGGTCGGCGGTATCGGGGCTGATGGTCAGCTCGACCGTGACCGCCTCGAGCAGGATCTCCTTGTCCGGCATGAGGAAGGAGAACCGCTGCCGGTAGGCGGCCTCGAACGCGGCGGTCATCTCCTCGGCGCTGCCCAGCGGCACCTGCAGGGCGGTGTCCGTACCCGCGTAGCGCAGGTGTGCCTGCACCTCGGTGTGGTCTGGGTCGGTATCGAGGTCGCTGCGGGCCGCTGACCCCAGCTCGGCGACCAGTGGGTCGAGCCGGTCCACGGCCGAATCGGTCAGCGGCTCTTCCACCGCATGGCTGCGCGTCGCGCTCACGTCGGCCAGGCCCATGCCGTAGGCGGACAGCACCCCGGCCAGCGGGTGGATCAGCACCCGGCGCATGCCCAGCGCCTCGGCCACTGCGCAGGCGTGCTGCCCACCGGCACCACCGAAGGTGACCAGGGTGTAGCCGGTCACGTCATAGCCACGCTGCACGGAGATCCGGGTGATGGCGTTAGCCATGTTCGCCACGGCGATCTGCAGGAAACCGGCGGCGACCTGCTCCGGGGAGCGACCGTCGTCGATCTCCTCCGCGAGCTCGGTGAACTGGTTCTGGACCACGCCGGCGTCCAGCGACTGGCTGCCGTCGCCGAAGACGTGCGGGAAGTGCTCGGGCTGGATCCTCCCGAGCATCACGTTCGCATCGGTGACGGTCAGCGGCCCGCCGCGGCGGTAGGCGGCCGGCCCGGGGTCGGCACCGGCGGAGTCCGGGCCGACCCGGTACCGGGACCCGTCGTAGTGCAGGATCGACCCGCCGCCGGCAGCGACAGTGTGGATGGACATCATCGGTGAGCGCAGCCGCGCCCCGGCCACTACGGTCTCGAACTGGCGCTCCAGCTGCCCGGCGTAGTGCGAGACGTCGGTGGAGGTACCGCCCATGTCGAAGCCGATCGCCCGGGCTGAGCCGGCCGCCTCGGCCACCCGAGCCATACCGACCACCCCGCCGGCCGGCCCGGACAGGATCGCGTCCTTGCCGCGGAACGAGCCGGCGGGCACCAGGCCCCCACCGGAGGTCATGAACAACAGCTCGGTGTCCGGCAGGTGCTGCTGGACCTGGTGGATGTAGGCATCGATCACGGGGGAGAGGTAGGCGTCCACCACAGTGGTGTCCGCGCGGGCGACGAACTTCATCAGCGGGCTCACCTCCGCGGAGACCGACACCTGCGCGAAGCCCAGGTCGCGGGCGATGGCGGCGGCGGCCAGCTCGTGCCGCGGCTCCCGGTAGGAGTGCAGGAACGCGATCGCCACGGACCGCAGCCCCGCTGCGCGCGCCCGCTGCAGCTGCTCGGTCAATTCCGCTTCGTCCAACGGGCGGAGCACGGAGCCGTCCGCGGCGAGCCGCTCGTCCGCCTCGATCACCTGGTCATGCAGCACCCCAGGGCGCACGATGTGCCGGGCGAAGATGTGCGGCCGGTCCTGGTAGCCGATCGTCAGGGCATCGCCGAAGCCGCGGGTGGTGACCAGCACCGTGGGTTCGCCGCGGCGCTCCAGCAGCGCGTTCGTGGCCAACGTGGTGCCCATCCGCACCGTGTCCACCTGCGCTTCGGGCCCGGCGAGGCGCTCGATCGCCGCCACTGCGGCATCGGCGTAGCGCTCCGGGTCCGCAGACAGCAGCTTGTGCGTGTGCAGGTGCCCGTCCGGGTCACGGGCCACCACATCGGTGAACGTGCCGCCCCGGTCGATCCAGAACTCCCAGCCCACTCGTCCTCCTCGCAGCTCCGGTGCACATCGTAGAGGGCCGGCGGGTGAGTGCCGCGGGCACAGAGGTCGCACTCTTACCTGATCATTGCGGTCGTATAACGAAGGCACGGAGTGGCGGCGCGGATGCGGCATCCAGGCTACCGTCGTGACTACGGGACGGGGATGTCACGAGGGTGATCTGAGATGGCGGACAGCACGGGGCGCAGTCGCCGCCTCCGGGCGTGGGTCGGGCTCGGTGCGGCGGTGCTCACTGGGCTCGTCGCGGGCTGCAGCTCATCCGGCGCCGCTGAGGAGACATCGTCACCGGCGCCGGACGAGGCTGTCGCGACCGGATCCGGGACTGCGGCCACGGATGCGCCGGCCGAGGGGGACATCCCCGTGCCGACCGTGTGGGTGCTGACCACCCCATCCGGGTTCACCGATGTGATGCCTGCCGAGCTCACCGATGAGTGGGCCGATATCGTCACCAGCCCGCAGTGCGTACTCGCCGGCCGCGCCGGGACGAACACCGAGGCGGTGGACGATATGCGTGCCGCGTCCGTGCAGCGACTGGACCAGCTGGCCGCCGAGAACGGTGCCGCGCTGGACGACGCCACCGACATCGACCTGACCACCCAGGGCGCAGGGGAGAGCAACGCGCCGCACCAGGTGCTCACCCTGGTGACCGGGGACTGGCAGTCCGGCGACGAGGTGGTGCGGGGCCTGTCCCGGGTCGGGAACCTGGTCCAACCTGATGGCTCGCTGGTCGGTCAGTGGCTGGACCTGACCTTCACCTGCACAGGTGAGATCGACGAGGAGGCGTGGACCGCCGTCGTCGACGACCTACGCCCGGTGATGCAGCTCCTGGGTGACGCGGGCTGGGACGGGCTGACCCCGGACGACCTGTGAGGCTGGGCGCCCGGTACCGTGAGGTGCATGTCCGAGAGTGAGCTGCCCGAGGTGCCGCCGGAGACCAAGGACTGGACCTGGGTGCTGCACGAACGCTGCCCGCAGTGCAGCCTCGAGGCCGGTGTGCTCACCCTGGCGGAGATCCCCGCGGTGATCCGCGCCCAGGTGCAGGTCTGGCCGGTGCTGCTGCTCCGCGGCGACGTGCGCGACCGCCCCGAACCGCAGGTCTGGTCCCCGCTGGAGTACGCCGCGCACACCCGGGACGTGCTGCGCCTGTTCACCGACCGGCTCGCGCTGATCCTCACCGAGGACGAACCCACCTTCGGCGACTGGGACCCGAACGAGGCGGCGCTGGCGGGCCGGTACCACGAGCTCGACCCGGAGACGGTGGGTGGCGAGATCCTCGCCTCCGCCGAGGCGCTCGCCGCTGCCGTGGAGGCGGTGCCGCCGGAGTCGGCAGGCCGCCGCGGGCTGCGCAGCGACGGTGCCCCGTTCACCGTCACCACGCTGCTGCAGTACCTGGTGCACGACCTGGTGCACCACCTCTGGGACGTCAGCGACGACCAGGTCGGTGCCGAGCCGGCAGCCTCGGACGGCGGCGACCCGCTGCCCGAGGCGCTGCAGGACACCCGCCCGCGGGCCGAGGTGCTGCAGGAGGCGGGTGCGGCGGAGCCAGCTCTCGACGGCGGAACCTCCGGTGACGAGGCTCCGTCGCCTGGTGTGGTGGCCGAGCAGTCCGAGGTCAGTGCTGGGTCGCCGGAGGTGGCCGCGGCCCAGGAGCCCGCGCCGGGTGCTGCGGGCAGCGCTTCCGCGGAAGCGCCCGAGGCCGAGGTTCCTGAACCGCCGATCCAGGCGTTCGCCAACCGGCACCGCCGGGTGCTGGGCCTCCTGGTCGCGGTCATCTGCGCTGTGCTCGCGGTCGCCTACGTCACTGTCGTGCCACCGACTGTCACCGGCACGGGGGTCAGGGCGTTCCTGGTGCGCTGGACCGTGCCCGCCTGCTGGGCCCTGATCGCCGGGGTGGCGCTCACCTGGGCGCTGTCGCTGCGCCGTCAGATCATCAACGGACTTGCCTACGCCGCCGTGGCGTGCTGGGTGGTCTACCTCGTGGCCCGGCTGGTCTGAGGCGGTCCGGAGCAGTCAGCACCGTCGGTAGACTTTCGCTCATGTCCACCATCAACTCTGACGAGGTCGCGCGTCTGGCCGGACTGGCCCGCATCGACCTCGGTCCCGAGGAGATCGAGAAGCTGGCCGGGGAGCTGGACGTGATCGTCCAGGCCGTGGCCACGGTCTCCGAGGTGGCCGGCGACGACGTGCCCGCAACCTCCCACCCGATCCCGCTGACGAACGTGCTCCGCGAGGACGTGGTCGGCCGGACGCTGCCGGTGGCCGAGATCCTCGCCCAGGCACCCGCCGCCGAGGACGGTCAGTTCGCCGTCCCGCAGATCCTGGGGGAGGACGCATAGTGGCCGACTCGACCGACCTGACCCGCCTGACCGCCGCAGACCTCGCCGCCAAGCTCGCCGCCGGCGAGGTCTCCAGCGTCGAGGCCACCCAGGCGCACCTGGACCGGATCGCTGCTGTGGACGGGCGGCTGCACGCGTTCCTGCACGTGAACACCGAGGAGGCGCTGGCCACCGCCGCCGACGTGGACGCCCGCCGCGCCGCCGGCGAGGACCTCGCCCCGCTGGCCGGGGTGCCGATCGCGGTCAAGGACGTGGTGGTCACCAAGGGGCAGCCCACCACCGCCGGCTCGAAGATCCTGCAGGGCTGGATCCCGCCGTATGACGCGACCATCGTCGAGCGGCTGCGCGCGGCCGGGATGCCGATCCTCGGCAAGACGAACATGGACGAGTTCGCGATGGGCTCGAGCACCGAGCACTCGGCCTACGGCCCCACCCGCAACCCGTGGGACACCGACCGTATCCCCGGCGGATCCGGCGGCGGGTCCGCTGCCGCAGTGGCCGCCTACGAGGCACCGCTGGCTATCGGCACCGACACCGGCGGCTCCATCCGCCAGCCGGCCGCGGTCACCGGCACCGTCGGCGTCAAACCCACCTACGGCGGGGTCTCCCGGTACGGGCTGGTCGCCCTGGCCTCCAGCCTGGACCAGGCCGGACCGTGCTCGCGCACCGTGCTCGACTCCGCCCTGCTGCACGACGCGATCGGCGGCCATGACCCACGGGACTCCACCTCGCTGCCGGAGGCTCCGCCGTCCTACACCGAGGCTGCCCGGAAGGGCGCGGACGGCGATCTGACCGGGGTACGGGTCGGTGTGGTCAGCCAGCTGGGCGGCGAGGGCTACCAGGCCGGGGTGAGCGCTGCGTTCGCCGCCAGCCTGGAGGAGCTGCGCGCCGCAGGTGCCGAGATCGTCGAGGTCTCCTGTCCCAGCTTCGACGCCGCACTGGCCGCCTACTACCTCATCCTGCCCTCGGAGGCCTCCTCCAACCTGGCCAAGTTCGACGGTATGCGGTTCGGGCTCCGAGTCGAACCGGACGAGGGCCCGGTGACCGCTGAACGGGTGATGGCCGCCACCCGCGGCGCCGGCTTCGGCCCCGAGGCCAAGCGCCGGATCATCCTGGGCACCTACGCGCTCTCGGCCGGCTACTACGACGCCTACTACGGCTCGGCGCAGAAGGTGCGCACCCTGATCCAGCGGGACTTCACCGCCGCCTTCGAGCAGGCGGACGTGCTGGTCTCGCCGACCGCACCGAGTACCGCCTTCCGGTTCGGGGAGAAGGTGGACGACCCGCTGGCCATGTACCTCAACGACGTGGCCACCATCCCCGCGAACCTGGCCGGCGTGCCCGGCCTGTCCCTGCCGAACGGTCTCTCCGACGGTCTGCCGGCCGGCTTCCAGATCCTCGCCCCGGCCCGCGCCGACGAACGGCTCTACCGGGTCGGGGCCGCACTGGAGGCCCGGCTGGACCAGGCGAACGGCGGCCCGCTGCTGGCCCGCGCCCCCGAGATCGAGGTGAAGGCATGACCACGCTGGTCGACTACGACGAGGCCGTGAGCCGGTTCGACCCGGTGCTCGGCATCGAGGTGCACGTGGAGCTGGGCACCGCCACGAAGATGTTCGACGACGCGCCGGCGAGCTTCGGTGAGGTGCCGAACACGTCGGTCACCCCGGTCTCCCTCGGGCTGCCGGGTGCGCTGCCGGTGGTCAACGGCAAGGCCGTGGAGTACGCGATCCGGATCGGACTGGCGCTGAACTGCCAGATCGCCGAGACCTGCCGGTTCGCCCGGAAGAACTACTTCTACCCGGACGTGCCGAAGAACTTCCAGACCTCCCAGTACGACGAGCCGATCGCCTACGAGGGCTACCTGGACGTGGAGCTCGACGACGGCGAGATCTTCCGCGTGGAGATCGAGCGGGCGCACATGGAGGAGGACGCCGGGAAGAACACGCACGTGGGCGCCACCGGCCGGCTGCAGGGCGCCGACTACTCCCTGGTGGACTACAACCGGGCCGGCATCCCGCTGGTGGAGATCGTCACCAAGCCGATCACCGGGGCGGGGGAGCGGGCGCCGGAGGTGGCCCGCGCCTACGTCTCCGCGCTGCGGGACATCTTCCGCGCGCTCGGGGTCTCCGAGGCGCGGATGGAGCGCGGCAACGTGCGCGCAGACGTGAACGTCTCGCTGCGCCCCTCCCCGGATGCGCCGCTGGGCACGCGTACCGAGACGAAGAACGTCAACTCCTTCCGCTCTATCGAGCGGGCGGTGCGGTACGAGATCTCCCGTCAGGCGGCAGTTCTCGACGGCGGAGGTTCCGTCCTGCAGGAGACTCGCCACTTCCACGAGGAGGATGCGACCACCTCCAGCGGCCGGGTGAAGTCCGATGCGGAGGACTACCGGTACTTCCCCGAACCGGACCTGGTCCCGCTCGCCCCGTCCCGGGACTGGGTGGAGCAGATCCGCGCCGGTCTGCCCGAGCTGCCCGCCGTGCGCCGCCGCCGGCTGCGCCAGGAGTGGGGCTACTCCGAGGAGGAGATGCGCGACGTCATCAACGCCGGGGCGCTCGAGGTGATCGAGGCCACCGTGGCCGCCGGTGCCGGAGCGCCCGCGGCCCGGAAGTGGTGGATGGGCGAGCTGGCCCGCACCGCCAAGGAGCGCGGGGTGGAGCTCGCCGAGGTCGGCGTGACCCCGGAGCAGGTGGCCCAGCTGCAGGCGCTGGTCGACGACGGCCGGGTGAACGACAAGCTCGCCCGCCAGGTGCTCGAAGGGGTGCTGGCCGGGGAGGGGTCGCCGGAGGAGGTGCTCACCGCCCGCGGTCTGGAGGTGGTCTCCGACGACGGCCCGCTGCTGGAGGTCATCGACGCCACTCTGGCGGAACAGCCGGACATCGCCGAGAAGATCCGGTCCGGCAACCTCGGCCCGATGGGGGTCATCATCGGTGCGGTGATGAAGGCCACCCGCGGGCAGGCTGACGCTGGCCGGGTGCGCGAGCTGGTGATGGAGCGCCTCGGCTGACCCACCGCTCGCGA
>Ga0209487_1003746_pt1 | contig 11837 bp, 7 predicted proteins | sample Poulit2012_FD_187524 | JGI IMG/M metagenome (GOLD analysis project Ga0209487, IMG submission 187524) | Agricultural soil microbial communities from Georgia to study Nitrogen management - Poultry litter 2012 (SPAdes) (version 2) | ecosystem: Environmental > Terrestrial > Soil > Agricultural land... | reverse complement strand
GCTGTATGATTATCCGCATGTAATTGTTGAATAAAAACAGGAATTCCATGATAATTTACATTAATTAAAGCACGTGAATCAATAATTTCCTGTGCACGTTCGATGTCCATGATAACCTCCTTTATTAAACCTTCTTGTATATTGTTTGTGCAAATAGAGTATTTATACGGCGAATACTAAATTATGAATTTGAAAAAACGTGTGGCTGTGGCCATTATTAAAGTCTTTTTTAAAAACAATAATAAGATATATGGGAATAAAATATAAATTCAGATATCTTTAATTTAATAGTCTAAAGGTATGATATAATAAAGTTATCTAATAGATATGGGAGTGTATGGAAATGGCCATAAAAAACCTAAAAATCCTTTATAAGGAGAGACATGGAGAATTACCAGACTGGATAAATTTTGCGTTTGAGTTAGGATCATACATACAAAGTCATGGGTTAAAAAAAGGTCACATGACTATTGCCCTATCTATTCCGGGTGAACAATATTTTCCTTTATTTATAGCTATGGGTATAGCAAATGAAGTTTATTCTGTTAATAAAAAGAGCAGATCCATAAAAGAACAAATATTAGGTTTGGAACAAGGTAATCGTATTATCTTTCAGGATGAGGAATCTTCACGAAGAGTATCTGTTCTTTCTGTAGAACCTAGTCCAGTGTTTGAAAATGAAATGATCCTTTGGATTCAGGACGGCCAAATTGACAGAAGAGGTATCCCCGAAAAAGATTGGATAGGTAAGATAATCCTCTTGGATGAAGAATTAGATGAAGTAAAGAGATCAAGAAGAGTAAGTGATAAACAAAAGTTAGGATTAGAAGGAAATGGATTACTTAGTGGTTTATATACTTCTAGCCAGTTAAATAAAGTGTCTTTTTATCCAGGAGATTACTTTTATATCATCGGAAGTATTTCAAAAATTAGTGAAGACATTGATGTCAAAATCTTCACTCATAATAATGTTGAAGGGGCATTAAAGGATTTTCTTTATATGGATAATAGCAACAGTTATACCAATGGGAAAATGTTTTCTTCAAGAATGAACAGAAACAAATTGCATATTGATGGGAAAATTCCAGTTATTTATACAGACTTAAATAGTTATATTAAACAATCAAGACATTTTAGAAAAAACCCGAAGTTTATTATATTTAGCAGAAGTGACAATGAAAGTAGGGTTCAAGAAGTTCAAGAGGATTTAAAAAGGGAGATTTTGCAAAAAGGTTATGACATAGTCACACCAGAGTTAGTAGACTATTTAAAAGCTGGTAATACACCAATCCCAAATGGAATAGAATTTATGGCTTGGAGGTAGTGTTATATGAGTTTTAATAATTTGTTAGACTTATATAGTTTAGAAAATTGCGCTGTCATATTTAGACATGTTCATAACGAAGATTTAAATTCCTTTGCTAAACATATAGAAAATTACCGAATTGAAACCCAAAACAGGTATAAAAATGATGAACATTTAATAGAGGTATTAAATTCATTACGAAGGGTGTTTTTCAGGTTTACGGGAAGTTTCTTGCCTTACAGTAAGGTTATTGGGGATGAATTACAACAGGATTTATTACATAAATTTTATCAAATAAAAAGCAGTTATCCGGAGTTTTTCTCAAATGTAGTAGTTCATATTGCGAAGGCCTACAGACAGGTAACAAGTAGTAACACTAATAGTATGAGTGAATTTTTAAATAAGTATATAAAAGATAACTCTGAAACCGATATGAATATAGCCATTATTACAAAAAGAGCCATACTTCCTGATGAAAAGACAATAATCAAAAGTGAATTGAGAGATACCTATAGGATTAAATTCTATACTGATAATGGCTTTAGGAAAGAAATAACTACATTTGATAAAGTAATCTATATTGGGAGTCCAAATTACTTTGGAGAATATGCAAAAAATACATTCAAAGGATTAGAGACTATATTTCTTTCCTATGATATGTTTAAAAATTCCTTGGAACCTAAAAAAGCGTTTGGGGAATTAGATAGAAGTGGAACATATAGCACTATTTTTAATGACGTAACAATTGGGAAACCCATTCAAAGGAAAGTCCGAATAGGATTGGAAGAAAGGGAAACATTGAATATAGCGGTGAATAAGTTTTTATTCGAACAGGAGAATTCCGGGAACTCCTCACAAGATACTGTTGAGGCTTGTTTAATTTATTTAGAAAATGATCGTTTTTTATTTGCACCAAGAGATTCAAAGATTCGCACCTTTACACCAGATGAAAAGGAAAGTTTTATAAAACAAGTAAATTTTAAAGATGTCGAAGAAGATGACTTTATTATAATCAGAAATGAAAGGGATACAAAATTAATTGCAGAGGTAGCCGATCAAATCCTCAAAACAAAAGCGGAAAGTTATAGAGGACTTCAAAATGAATGGAAAGAAAGGTTGCGGTCAATGGTACATAGAAATGGATTGACTCATGTTAGTAACCTTCTGTCTGAAAAGTATTTTCTAAAAACCGCTTCGATTGCATCAATAAGGTCTTGGTGTGATGAAGACTCAATTTGTCCAACTGAACTGCCTAAACTACTTAAGGCTTTAAAATATGACAGCAAGGAAACCGAGGAAATCTACAGCAAAATGAAAGAGATAAGGCGGGCCCATTTAAGAGCGGGAAGATTAATATCGAAAAAACTTATGAGTGAGTTATCGGCAGATATTGTTCAAGACTTGAAAGAACAAGGTTTTTATAACTTTACATCAGAAGAGTTTGATGGTGCTTCTTTTAATATTGAGAGGATAGTATCGATTGACAATGCTAGACGTCTGATTTCACCATATAATTTAATGAAACCAATACATGTAAATTGAAAATGAGAGGTGGTAATTAATATGGCAATATCTTTAGAGCAATCATTAAGAAATCGCCAAAAGGTTCAGAACAGTGTAAAGGAGGAAGTTATAGGGCCTGAGCAAATTAGGGATTATTATACGCGATTTAACTCTATTGGTTCAACAAAGTTTCCTTCTAGAGATGAACTGTATAAACCCTATTTTCACGTAGTCGGTGGTGTTAAAGAAGAGATACTGCAAAGGGAAACACCTACTCAACGGTATGCTAGTGGGCTACTGTTCCCTTTGGGTACCAGTGAAACAGAGGAAATCTCACTTGAAACCCCAATTGATAAAGAATCTGTTGATGAAAAGGATATTAATAAACGAGAAGAACTCTTTGAATTAAGTGATGATGTAGAGGGTACAGAGGAAGATGGAGAAGTGGAATTATTTCCACAAAGAAATGATTACATGCCATCAACTATGGGATTAACTTTTTGTATTGATAAAGAACTACCGAACTTAACTGTTAAAATTAATGGTGGAAGTTATACCCCACACAATGTGGGGGTTCAGGGTGAAGGAACTAAAATTAAATGGTGGTTAAGGGAAACGGTGGAGGGCATTTGGAATATAGAGGTTAGTGACTTACTTATCTCTAAACAAATTGGAACTATGGTTGACTTGAAAAACAAAAAAGATGAACTGATTAGTAAGTATAAAATTCAACTTCAGGCACGTATTCGTGAAATACAAGATAAATATATTGTCACAGTTAGTGTAACCAATCGATCTGATGTTAAATACTTTGACAGAAATCAGTTGATTTTGTTTCAATCAACAATGACAGTTAATGTTCCTAATGGTTATGGCTTCTCCAAATACCCAAATCAATATCAAATGAAAAAGTATTTAAGTGAGGAAGAGGCTTCGACTGAATTATTATATAGAAATGAAGGTATTTATGCATTTGGTCATGGGTGTTCTACTCATTGGGAACAATATAAATCTATGATTAACGAAATCTCTACCACGTTTATGCCGGAATACGAAGCACTTAGCATGACACCAAATGTTAGTGTAAAACAAGGAAATAAGGAAGTTGAACTTCAAATTAAAATGAGCGATTTAGCAGGGTTATCCTCAAAAGAACATCCTAGGAAAATCTTAGAACCCCTTATAGAAGGTTATAATGAATGGATTATTCGTAAGAAAAATGAAATTGAAAGTAATGTTCCCGAACCTTTGCATAAAGCAGCAAGAAAAAATATACAATTATGTGAAGAAAGTTTAAACAGAATGAAAAGGGGACTTGAATTACTTAGAGACGAGCAAGTTCTTAAGGCCTTTCGCTTATCGAATCTTGCTATTCTTTTACAGCAAGTTAATGGTAAGGAAAAGCGTTCTGGGGTTGTTGAGGATAATCAAATTACATTCCGTAAATCTTATAAAGAAAATACTAGTAATGAAGTAAAATTAAAAGAAGCAGATAATTCCTGGAGGGCGTTCCAGATCGCATTTATATTATTATCGATAGAATCCTTTGTTAATGAGGGGTCCGATGAAAAAGAGATTGTAGATTTGATATGGTTTCCTACAGGTGGAGGAAAAACAGAAGCCTACTTGGGCGTTGCGGCATTTCAAATGATTTGGAGACGTCTTAGTAATCCTATGGATGCTGGTGTAGACGTAATGATGAGGTATACACTAAGGCTCCTCACTGCAGATCAGTTTCAAAGATCTTCAAGGCTTATATGTTCATTGGAATACTTGAGAAAAAAGGATCCAGTAAAATTAGGTGATACACCATTTTCTATTGGAATATGGGTCGGGTCAAATACAACACCCAATAGTAATAAGGTTGCTAGATCAACCCTTCGAAGGTTAGGTAGAGATGATAAGGGAGCTCAACAGTTTATAGTTAATGGCTGTCCGTGGTGTGGAGCGAATTTGGGTTTTTATAAAGAAAAAGGAAGTAAAAGAAGGCATTACTTGGGTTACAAGATTTTAGGAAATAATTTAGTTGCTCATTGTCCCGATAGAGATTGTCCATTCCACGACGAATTACCTATTTACATTGTTGATGAAACAATATACGAGAAGCGACCAACATTCTTAATAGGAACTGTGGATAAATTTGTACAATTGGTTTGGAAACCGGAGGCCAGATCATTGTTTGGCATCGACTGGAATGGAGAAAGATTTGTAAGTCCACCGTCCTTAATAGTTCAAGACGAGTTGCATTTAATATCGGGACCCCTAGGCACTTTAACAGGATTATTTGAAGTTCTAATAGAGGAATTATGTCTAAAAAATATAGATGGTCAGGTCATTAAGCCCAAAATTATCGCAGCGACTGCTACTATAAAGCAATTTGAGGAACAAGCGCTTGCGCTTTTTGGTAGACAGAATTCAAAGTTGTTCCCCAGTCCGGGATTGGAAAGTGATGATTCCTTCTTTGCTACACCTGCAATTAACGACGTGACCGGAAAGCCTATGCCCGGTAGAAAATATATTGGTGTTTATACTCAAACTGTTCGTATAATGATGTCTCAAGTTATGGCCTTTTCTTCTATACTTCAATCTCTTAATGAAATTGAGGAAAACGAAAGGGATCCATACTGGACACTACTTGCATTTTACAATACACTTCGGGAATTAGGTGGTGGACTTACACTTACTCAAACGGATATACCACAATACTCTAATTCTATGGCTATGAGAAAAGGGATAAAAAATGTTAGATATATTGATAATTATTTAGAGTTGACGTCTAGAAAACAAAGTCATGAGATTTCTAAAACAATAGATGATTTGAAAAGAGGTTATGATCATAATAATCGCACCCGAGACTCTGCAATAGACCTATGCCTAGCATCTAACATTATTGAAGTAGGTGTAGATATAGACCGTCTATCTGCAATGGCAATCGTGGGACAACCTAAGATGACGGCTCAATATATTCAAGTAAGCGGGCGTGTAGGCAGACGTTGGTGGGAAAGGCCAGGTCTGATATTTACTTTATATTCAAATACTAAATCTAGAGATAAGTCTCATTTTGAACATTTCAGGGAATATCACCAAAAACTTTATGCCCAGGTAGAACCTACGAGTGTCACTCCTTTTTCGGATTCATGTTTAGATAGAGGTTTGCATGCGGTTGTGGTAGGGTTTTTGCGTCAAGCACTAAATGATAATATAGCAAGAACACCAGATTGGAATGAAATTGAGAAGGTTATAAATAGCCGAATTCTTCCTTTCTATCACCGTTTAATAGAAAGAGTAAAAATTGTAGACCCTGAACAGGTTGAGGAGGTAAAAAGTAGGTTTTTAAAAGTTCTAAGAAGATTGGAAGTGGGCAATTATAATGCCTGGGGGGTGGACCCTAAGGTTGATGGTTATATGTATGCAGCGGGAACAATCCTTCCTAAGATACAAAAGAACAAAGCGGAGTCTATGATCAATTCAATGAGAAATGTTGATTCTGAATGTCGAGGCTTAATTGTTTCGATATATAACTCTAAAGATGACAGGGAAAAAGAAAAAAGTTGGGAGGGTTTGTTTTCATGAAAGATTTACCTTTAAGAAGAGGGCAACTAGTTACAACATTCGGACCGGGTTCACTTGTCGTCAGTCCGGAAGGGGAAACTGCAATGATTGGCTCTTTAGATAAGTGGTATTATGACAAGAATGAAAAACCCGTTGAAGCAATTGATGAATTTGAAGTACAGGAATTAAGATTGAAGTCTATATTAAATATTGACAAACTATTAATGCCACCTGACTTTAGGGCAAGCTATAAATATAAAAATGCTGGAGATGCATTAACTCAAACTAATACAGATATCTACATTCCATTACTGAGATTTCCAACATGGCATTATTGTCCTTACTGTAAAACTTTGCATCAGTCGGAGATGTCTAACCGAACTAGTTGGCTAGATTGTAAAAGGTGTAAAAATCTGAGGAGAATGATTCAAGTACCGTTTGTAATGGTTTGTAAAAATGGGCATATTTCCGACTTTCCATGGAGAGAATGGGTTCATAGGGATGAAGACACTAAATGCGAAGGTCATTTGCAATTAAATTCGACTGGGGGTGCAGCCCTTGACTCTCTGAATGTTAAGTGTAGTTGTAATAAGTCCAGATCTTTGAGAGGTATTATGGTACGTAAAACTAATTTAAATGAAGAAGAAGAGGGTATAAGTCAATTAAGTAAGATGTTAAACGAAAATGGTAAATTATATCAATGTCCTGGTCATAGCCCCTGGTATGGTTCTATAGAAGAAACTGATAATTGTTCTTGTTATCCAATAGCAACTTTAAAAAACTTTACTAATGTTTACTATCCCAATATAATTAGTGCAATTTATTTGCCAGGAGAAAATCCTGCGGTAGAGATGCTTATAAATATGTTTGAAAAGAATGGGGTTACTTCATCATGGCTAAGTGTAACCGATAAAGTAGAACAAAAAATAGAGTTGGTTAAAAAGATGTGTCCTCCTGAAATACAAGAATATAATCCGTCTGATATCGAACTAGCAATTCTATATATTGAAGGCGGAAAAGAAAAGAAAGAGTCATCAGAAGAAAAGAAATATAAAAACGCGGGAAAAGAGTTAAGGAAAAAAGAATTTGAAGTCCTTATAGAAGAGGTAAACACAGAAAACTTAAAGGTTAGAAAGGAATGGAATTACAATAATATAAACAAAGACGATATAGGGACATATTTTAGTCTCATTAACAGGGTAACAAAATTAAAAGAAACCATTGTATTAACAGGATTTAATAGACTTTCTACTAATGGAGAAGAATTAATTCAAAACAAGATAATGCATGGGAAAAAGTTATTATTTAAAGATCCAGATTCAAGGGATAATAATTGGCTTCCCGCATATAAGGTATATGGAGAGGGGATCTTCTTTACTTTAAACATAGAACTATTAATGTCTTGGGAGCAGCAGGAAGAGGTTACTAGTTACTTTTCAAGGTTGCTAACTAGGGTTGAGAAACAAACAGGTGAATTTGTTGATGAATCGATAATTAAACCCAGAAATATCTTAATGCATACTTTATCGCACATTATTATTGATGAACTTGCCCTTACGTGTGGTTATAACTCAGCCTCTATACGTGAACGTTTGTATATAAATGAGGAACAAAGCGGAATACTAATTTATACATCATCAGGAGATATTGATGGTACTTTTGGAGGGCTTGTCAGAATGGGAAGAAAAGAAAACTTTTTCCCAGTTGTTAATAAAGCAATAGATAAAGCAAGATGGTGTAGCTCTGATCCAGTATGCACCGAAATAGGTAAGACCTCTGGACAAGGAGTAGGAGGTTTAAATGGGGCAGCATGTCATAGTTGCTCTTATCTTCCTGAGACCTCTTGCGAATTGGGTAATCTTTTTTTAGATAGAACATTATTGATTGATCCAAAGATAGGCTTTTTCAATATGGAATAAAATTTGTTTTGCGTCTCTGTTTGAGAGCAAATTTAATATAATATATTGGGCATCATAAAGATTTTAAATCTATAATAGAAGAGAATAAGCAAAAATGCAAAAATTATAATGAAAGCCATATAAATTTAAAAAATGGTCTATTACAACAAGAAATACTATGTACGTTACACCCAGAGGAGGATGATCCCTATGAGAAATTACTGGTTTATTCCAAGACCAAAAAGAAAACTTATACCGGTACCTGAGATATTCTCAGCCTTTATCGCTGGTTCACTACATTCTGAATGGTCTGGTGAGGTAGGAAAACATTTAAGCTTTGAGGAAGAGTTAGAGAAGCAGGGATTAAAGCGAAAGGGAGATAGAAGAGACCAAGGAGGGAGTGGTGGTAGAACATATGGGTCATGGTTGTTTAGTCTTGGTCTATATCTTGAAAAGAATGGAAGGGTTTATCCAACGCTAGCTGGGGAAAGCCTAATAAATGGAGAGCCACCGATAGAAATTTTAAAACACCAGGTTCTAAAGTTCCAATATCCTTCTTCTTATTCTACTCGATCTAGGGTAAATATAAGCAAGAGATTTCGAATTAGACCTTTCCGATTTATATTAAAATTAATATCTGATAGTAGAATAGACTTTTTAACTCAAGAAGAACTTGCAAAAATAGTTATAACAGAAGCTGAGGATGAGTCTGATAAATGCTATGAGCATATAGTTAGTAGAATAATAGACTTCCGTAATTATGGCGACTCAATACTCTCTGAGGATTTTAATGAACGTTACTTTACAAGAAGTGGAATCCAGACACTTGACAAAACTATCGCATCGCTACAAGATATAGCTAACACATTTATTAATTGGATTGAGTATACACAGCTGGCCGCAAGAGACTCAGGTGAACTTAGGATTATTCCAGGAAAAAAGCATGAGGTCAACAAAGTATTATCTGATGGGTCCGGGTTGATATTACGATGGGATGAAGAAGAATATTTTCAAAGACGATTTGGTGTCGATCCATGGCACATGAAAGATACCCGTAATTTAAATAAAACAGCCACTGTTACCGCTGACAACATTGCTCGAAAGATGGTTAGGGCAAAATTTTTAAGTATGGCAGCTAAGTCTCCCATTACAGTTGTTGATGAACCTATTATTGAAGAAATTTATTATTCAACAGGTATTACTCATGATGTTGTTGCGGAAGAACTTGCTTCATTTTCCATGGGAGCACTGGATTCTTTTGAAGCTTCTTACTATGATATGGCTTTAAAAGGACGCGAAAGGGCAAGAGATTTTGAATTGGCAACTGTAGAGCTTTTAGCCAATGCATTTGAATTTAATGCTAGCCATGTTGGCGACAAGAGAAAGCATCCAGATGTCTTAGCAAAATCAGATCAATATTGTGGGATAATTGATACGAAGGCTTATGCAAGCTATTCTATTACTAATGATCATAAGAATCGTATGACTCATAACTATATTCCATATTATCAAAATAAGTATAATGATTTAGAGTTTTTTATGTATATTGCGGGTGGATTTGGGAGTAACTTTGATCAACAGATTCTCTCTACTTCCCAAAGGTCGAAAATAGATGGATGCGGTATAACTACAAACAACATTCTCAAACTTGCTAGAAAATATAAAGATAAAAATTGGACACATGATGATTTAAATAAACTATTTAGAATTAATAGAGAGTTGAAAAGCTCAGACTTTATCTAATTTCTAAAATTTTAAAGGAGACAAAAGTAACTCTTTACTGTATAATAGAAAGTACGTTCGGTCCAAAGTGTGGATTATTATCTCTTAGGAGTGTTATATATGATATTCAAAAAGGGAGAACTCTTTAGTGGTGCTGGTGGCTTATCATTAGGTGCCCAGCTTGCTGAAGTGATAAGCTCATCCGGAGAAGTTTATAAAATTGAACATGAATGGGCAAGTGACTTTGACAAATGGGCATGTGATTCGTTCCGATTAAACCTGTGCCCTGACAGACCGGAAACCGTAGTAGAAAAAGATGTACGGGATTTAGATATAGAATCATTGGATCCTATAGATGGCTTTTCATTTGGATTCCCTTGTAATGATTTTAGTGTAGTAGGTAAACATAAGGGATTTGATGGTGAATATGGTCCGTTATATTCTTACGGAGTGAAAGTATTAAAGATTCATCGTCCAAAATGGTTTGTTGCAGAAAATGTAGGGGGTTTAGCGAGCGCTAATCAAGGAAAGGCATTTATGAAGATTCTTGATGATTTGGAAAACGAAGGATACACGTTAACACCCCATCTTTATAAATTTCAAGAATATGGAGTTCCACAAACAAGGCATAGAATTATAGTAGTGGGGATTAGGGATAACATCGGAATTAAATATAAAGTTCCTAGGCCTACACATAACGGGATTGACACGCCTTTTGTAAATGTTAAAACAGCTCTAGAGGGAATTCCAGAGAACGCTACAAATAATGAACTAACTCGTCATAGTGCAAAGGTGAAAAAGATGCTTTCATATATTCCACCAGGTGAAAATGCTTGGTATGAGGGAATACCTGAGGAATTACGCTTAAATGTTAAGGGAGCAAGAATGAGTCAAATTTATAGACGTCTTCATCCTGATTATCCCTCTTATACGATAACTGGTAGTGGTGGCGGAGGGACTCATGTATATCATTATGATGAGGAACGTGCCCTAACTAATCGTGAGAGAGCAAGACTACAAACTTTCCCGGATCACTTTCAATTCGTGGGGCCGAAAGAACAAGTCAGAAAACAAATAGGAATGGCTGTACCTGTAGAAGGTGCTAAAGCTATTTTCGAGGCTATACTTAAGACTTTTGCTGGGATAGAGTATGAATCAGTAAAAAATAACATTGAAAGAAAAGCAAAAATAAGCCTTTTTTAATTTTAGTATGTTTATAGAATTGATAAATTATTAGCACTATAACGAAAAGGTTTTATGTGATGAATTTACTTTTCTATTTCTATTATAGGTAGCAATGAAAGGGAAAGTTAATAATTATTGGGAAATGATATAGATGGCGTTATTAAATAAAAGGAATATAACTAGACTTGATAAATCCCGAAATAGGGTTCATGAGTCCGTAGATGTAACCTATACAAGCTTTTTGGGTAGCAACGGGGAAAAATACTTACAGATAGACACGTATGGAACCGACAGTAGGGAAATAAAAGATAAGGTGAGTCAATCATTCCAATTTGACCGAGCAACGGGGGAATTTTTAATAGAACTATTGAAGAAAGAACTAGATTTAAATGATTAAAAGGTGTAAAATTTTTGAAAACAATGGGATAATTATATCATGTCTATTATATGATATATAGGTACACATTAATATAAACAGGCTATCGCGTACACCATGCGATAGCCTGTTTATTATTTCTTATTCATTTATTGATGCTAATGCACCATCCAATGCATCAATGACTCTATCACACCAGGCGTCAAATTCTTTGTCTTCTTTTTGTAGTTCAGGGTGTTCCAAGATATGTTCAATAGTTTGTTTCATCCCTTGATCAAGTCGTGTTGTGGCAACA
>Ga0209487_1003745_pt1 | contig 11837 bp, 12 predicted proteins | sample Poulit2012_FD_187524 | JGI IMG/M metagenome (GOLD analysis project Ga0209487, IMG submission 187524) | Agricultural soil microbial communities from Georgia to study Nitrogen management - Poultry litter 2012 (SPAdes) (version 2) | ecosystem: Environmental > Terrestrial > Soil > Agricultural land... | reverse complement strand
ACAAGACCTATTCGTAACTGGGGCATTATTTTAAGTCAATTTTTAATTATATTTGAAGATAGGGTCCGATTATAAGAAAAACCGAACCCTCTAATTTTTCTACTTACACACTTTACGGGATAGTGTCTCTCAGTAAGTGCGTTCGTTCATAAATTAGATAGGATTAGATTCACTTAAAAAAACTAACCCTTTCCCTTTCATTTTAGTTAAGATTGTTTGATTAAATGACATCTTAATTTCTAATATGGCTGATTTCAGTTTTATTTGTACCACTCTTCAACTGTTTCAAAGGACGTTAATTTACCTTAACAAAAAGCAATTCGTACTGCTCTTGTTAATCTTTAATCTTTTGAAATAACGAGAAAATTTATTATCTGTTTTGCGATATTGTAACATTACAATTAACAGATTTAAATTCTTGTTGGTTGACAGATTCTTTATATTTGCAAAGTATGTCAACCGATAAGTTAGCTATTATGGACACTGTACTATCCAATAAAATAAAGAGTGGTCGCAAGTTGAGAGCTTTTTCTCAGCAAAAGCTGGCTGATGCGATTGGGGTATCCAAACAGATGATTTCTAAGTATGAGAATAGTGTTTCTGTTCCTTCTAGTGGCGTAATGATTAAGATGGCAAAATCCCTAGGTCTTAGTTTAGATTATTTTTTCACTCCTCCAACAGTAGAATTAGGTGAAATCAATTTTAGAAAGAAAAGTAAGCTATCTGTCAAAAGATTGGATGCTATTAAGGAAGAAGTAAAACTCAAACTTTCCAACTATTTAGAAGTAGAAAATATCTTGAAAATAGATACTATATTTGATATTGCTGCTCAAATCAGAAGCTTGAATGCATCTAGTGACATAGAAGAAGTCGTAAGGGTAATAAGAGAAGATTGGCAAATTGGTTTTGATCCTGTGCATAACATCACCCAACTATTAGAAGATCAAAAAATAAAAGTTATTGAAATAGCCGAAAAAGAAAACTTGTTTGATGGGATGGCAGCTTTAATCGATGATAAATATGCGGTAATTGTCATCAATGAAAACTTCTCTATAGAACGTAAAAGATTTACCCTCTTACACGAATTAGGGCATTTAATTCTTGCTGTTCCAAATGTTGACAACAAAGAAGAAGAAAAGTATTGCAATCATTTTGCTGCTGAATTTTTATTCCCAAAAGCGGATGTCTTAAAAGAGTTTGGAAGGAAAAGGAATGCCATCTCTGTTGAGGAATTAATCGAAACCCAAAAGAAATATGGCATTAGTATCCAAGCTATTATTTATAGATTATTGGACGCAAATATTATATCTAAAAGTCAGCAGACTAGCTTCTACAAACAAATCAACTTTAATAAAGAACTTAAAGATCAAATCAATAAAGAACGATTCGAAACCCCAGAATATTCCCATCGATATAAGCAATTGGTCTATCGCGCTTATAGTCAGGAATTGATTTCAGCTAGCAAAACTGCCAATTTGTTGAGAAAAAATATCAATGAAATAGTAGCTAAAGAGATGGTATAATGAAACTCCGTGTAGTAATTACAGATGCTAATATTTTAATTGATTTGGTAAATTTGAACTTATCCGCAGCTCTTTTTGAATCGGATATTTTCGAGTTTAAAACAACAGATTTCGTTTTTGAGGAGTTATATGAAAAGCAAAAAGAAAAGTTACATACTCTCATTGAAGCAAAACAATTAGAGGTTTTAGAATCAGATGAAGTGGACCTACAAGAAATTTTCAAATTAAAGCAGCAAACGGCTGCATTGAGTATTCAAGATTGTTCTGTTTGGCATTATGCTTCTAAGTTGAAAGGGATACTGCTGACCGGAGATGGGCAACTGCGAAGCCACTCCAATCGTTCAGGTATAGAGGTACGAGGAATATTATTTCTGTTTGACCAAATGCTATTAAATAAATTAATTACATACACGCTAGCGATTGAAAAACTATCTCACTTATCTAAAATAAATAAGCGATTGCCTAAAATGGAAATGGAGAATCGGCTAAGAACATGGAAGGGATTATTGAATAAATAATAACCCTTCTTTGTCCCCCTGCTAGCTGAAAAGGGATAGTCTGGTAATACTATTCAAATAGTATGAGAAAACTTTAAGGAATATATAAGCTATATGCTTACAATGCAATCGCATCAGCGAGACGTTCGGTGCAACTAAAATCCCCATTCAGTCCACCTGCTTAATCAAAATCCTAAAAAACCCCATAGCATCCTCTATAGTCAATATTGGGTGGACAATGTTTTTTCGTTCTGGGTGGTGAATCACATCTCGCTCTAAAAAAATGAAGGCTTCCTCTGTTATATCGTAGCTATTATGGATTTTAAAATCCTTATGGATAGATACTAATTCCTCGTTGATTTTTTCAGCATTTTTCACTCCTCCTTGGTTCCAGAGACGCTCTATATAATCAACAGCCTTTGTTAATCCATTGAGGAACTTGCTATTTTCTAGTCCTTCTTTTAGCTTAGAGATATAGGTGCTCCCTTTTTCTTGTAGGTATGCTTCAGAGGGGCTAGGCCATAGATGGATATTTCGGTTCGATTTGTGCCACTGATTTCGGTCTGTTAGTGCCAGGTATTTCGGTTTGATTTGTGCCACTTTTAGGGATCAACAAGTATCTTGTCTTAAAATAAGATGAGATATGGCAAACAAACTTGATCCTATGGACCTTAAACAAATAATTACCCTACACCTTAACGGGTATAGCAATCGTAAAATAGGCAGTACACTAGGTATTTTTCGCAATACAGTAAATACTTATATGAAGCGATTTAAAGCTAGTGATTACTCTTGTGAACAGCTTTTGGAGTTTGATAATATTGCACTAGCTGAGCTTTTTCCTGCACAAACAACATTAGATACACAGCGACACGATGAGCTGATGAAGTGTTTTGAAAAAGTTAATAAAGCTCGAAATCATCCTGGTTTTACTTTTCTCTTTCACTATCAAGAATACGCTCAAACTGTCAGTAATCCTTACAGCTACACTCAATTTATGGAACACTATTGGCGTAAATACACCAAGCTTAAAGGCTCTATGAAACTCGAGCATGAAGCTGGTGCAGAGATGTTTATTGATTTTGCTGGTAAATGTCTTGAGATTACTAATAAGCATACAGGAGAATTAACTCCTGTAGAAACCTTTGTATCCATTTTGCCAAATAGCCAATACACTTATGTTGAGTTTACTAAAAGCCAAAAGAAAGAAGATTTAATAGCGTGTTGTGAAAATGCATTGCGGTTTTATGGAGGCGTACCAAAGGCTATTGTATCGGATAACCTAAAGTCGGCAGTTACTAGATCTAGCAAATATGAGCCTATAATTAACCGCAGTTTTAAAGACTTTGCAAGGCATTACAACTGTGTAGTAAATCCTACACGAAGCTATTCTCCGCAGGATAAAGCTCTAGTTGAAAATGCAGTACATCTTGTATACCAACGGATTTATTATCCCTTGCGTGAGATGACTTTCTTTTCCTTAGAAGAGCTTAATCAAGAGGCAAAACGATTGCTAGAAAACTACAATAAACTGTTGTTCCAACGCAAAGAAGCTAGTCGCCGAGAGTTATTTCAATCTGTAGAACGGCAGTATCTAAACCCTTTACCGCAAGAGACTTACGAGCTCAAGGACTATAAAAGAGCTAAAGTACAGAAGATGGGCTACGTCTACTTTTCGCCAGATAAAAGCTACTATAGCGTACCTTACCGCTATATCGGCAAGAGCACCTTAATCCATTTTACAAAAAGTACGGTAGAGGTATATTATAACCATCAGAGAATAGCTTTGCACAAACGTAGTTTTTCTAAAGGAAGCTATATCACCAACAAAGACCATCTAAGTAGCACGCATAAAAACTATAGCGACTGGAGTCCAGAATATTTTAAAAAGAAGGCTACGTCACACGGTTTAAAGGTTGTGGAATGTGTTGATAAAATACTCATCGATGCACAGTATTTAGAAATCGGATATAAACGAGTGATGGGACTCATACAACTACATAAAGCATATGGCTCTACGCGACTAAACAAAGCTTGTGAAATTGCTCTAAAGGCGGATATAGTCTCTTACTGGCGTATTAAAAACATCCTTAAAAACAATATGGACAAGAACTCTCTTTTTTATCAAGACTTGGAAGAAAGTAAAACAACACATATCCCAGTGCATCAAAATATAAGGGGTGCAACGGCTTATCAGTAATATAAACAACTAAAATAACTTACATTATGAACAACAATCAAACCATTGAAAAACTAAAGCAAATGCGACTTGGAGCTATGGCAAGCTTACATTTGCAACACCTTAAAGGCAACGGCTTAGAGTCGTTTACAATCGATGAGTATCTGGCATTGCTTACCGATCATGAGTGGGAACATCGTAAAGACCGAAAGATTACTCGGTTAATTAAACAAGCTAACTTTAGGCAACCTGCAAGCCTTGCGGATGTAAACTACGCACAAAGCCGTAATCTAGACAAGAATATGTTTGCTCGCCTTGGAACTTTAGACTTCATAAAAAGAAAGGAAAACATTATTCTAACTGGAGCCTCTGGCGTAGGGAAAAGCTATTTAGCACAAGCTTTAGGGCATCAAGCATGCTTAATGGAATACAAAACTATTTACACTAACACTGCTCGTTTATTTAAGAGATTAAAGCTTTGTAGAATGGATGGCACGTACTTAAAAGAGCTTAACAAACTCTTGAAAACTGACTTACTTATCTTAGATGATTTTGGACTGCAATCTTTTGATAATCATGATAGAGAGACACTTATGGATATTATTGATGATCGATATAACAACAAATCAACCATCTTATCCTCCCAAATACCAGTATCGGCATGGTACGATATTATAGGGGAAGGAACAATAGCAGATGCTATTCTAGACCGAATAGTTAACTCTTCTCATAGGATAGATCTTAAAGGTGAATCCATGAGAAAAGGGGCTCTAAAAAATGAATAATCACAAAATTTATCTAATATTGTAGTATCTCTAAAAGTGGCACCATTTGAACCGAAAAGGGTGGCACCATAAGACCGAAATACCCAATAGATTTAAAATCTCCTGCTTCATAATTTTTGCAGCAAGATAGTCCTCTCTTTCTAACGCATCGGAGAAGTTCTCCAACAAGTGAATACTTGTTTTATCGAATTTAAAATCTTCTAGTAGCGTCATCCACAAAAGGTTCGGATCGATTCTCTTTATTTTCCAGGAGGAATTACAGGGAATATCTTCATCTGCTCTGCTAAAAGCAGCTTGTTCATGATCTACTTCTTGAATTTCAAAGTACACAGCAAAGTCGATAAGATTGGATAGGATGGTGTTTTTCATAGGTTTATTTTTTAAAGGTTATACATGGTTTTTAGTTGTCTGTTTAGGTAGCTTATTTATCAGGCTGGTAATCTCGGATATACCACATGCCCCAATAGCCGATGGGTTTATTTATCTTTTCCACCAGAATTTCTTTTCCTTTTTCCCTGCCATCTATAAACCGAATATGATATCGGAAGTACTCGTCGTCTGAATAGTCTTTGATAAACCGAATAGTGGCTTTTAAAGAACCTTCTCTATAGGTATACAGTTTATCGGGAATAAGTTTGCCGCCTTTTACGTCTATGTTATTACTAGGGTGGTGGTCTGAAGGGGTCATATATTATTTATTTTTATATTGAATTCTTCTAGTTTTATTATTCCTTGTAATACTCTTCTATATCCCCTGCTTCTTCCAGCATTTCGTATAGTTCTTTGTACAGTGGAATATGGGCTTCCTCAATAAGGATGTTTCGTTTTCCATTTACGCTAGTGTGGTAGTAGCACTGAATGTTCCAATTATAAGGAGGAAACTTATTTTTATTAACTCCTGTAAAGTGGTAGTTTATTTCCATTGCTGGACTTCCCTCATGGTCTATTTTAATCTTGCTAGCGTAAAGAACTCGGTTCTTCATAGAGTTTATATATCGATCAAAGTTTTCCACAGTAGTTCGATTGTGATAATCGGTAATACGTTCTAATACCAGTCTTTTATAATTGCTCATAATATTTAGTTTTTTAATCTTATTCGAAATTTTTAAATTCTTCTAAAAGGCGCTGTACCCGATCTTGGGCGATAAACATCTCGTATACTTTTTGGTATAGTTCGGCGTTCTCTTCATTTATCTCAAAATTTTTCACTCCTTCTTCTTTGGTATAGGTATAGTAGTAATAGGTTATTTTTCGAGGTTTATCTTTTGAGTATTTGAACTTCTTAAAATGGTAATAAATTACTTGGTTTGACTCCTCTTCGTTTTTTCCTGGTACTATGACGGAATGAAAAAGTTTGTTTTCGAATCGTAATGGGAACTGGAACGTTGCCCACATTCCTCTTTTTCTACCGTAAAATGTGTTGAGTATTTTATCTAGTCGCTTTTTGTAATCTATAGGTTCGTCAGTACGCTGAGGTTCTGCCGCTGTACTCTTTTGTTTTTTACGTAAGAATGCAAAGCAGGAAGTGATTTTATGTTTACATAGAGTTTTCATAAGTATTTCTTTTTTCTGTTAGTTTAGAACAATCTCCTTCTATATAGAGGTAATGGAAAGAGGCTTAAAGTGGATTTTTTACGTGTAATTGCAGCATCCTATATTGTTCTAATACAAAGATATACCTCAACATCGCCAAATGATGTCGGGGTGGAAATGAATGTTAAATGAACATTCGAAATGCTATGTTATAATATTTATGATTTAACGGACGTTGGGCGTAGTTGAAATGGGAGTGGATATTTTTCAAAATAATAGGTGTCGTCAATACCTAAATGTATTATAGTAAAATTCGTGTTGGCATCGGGCTTAGTGGCTTAATTTTTACTGTTACATCTCCCTAAATCCCTCTTCAAAGAGGGACTTTTGTTCCGTATAATTTAGTATTCCCTCGTCTTGAAATAGTGGGCTTGGGTGTAATGTAGCTTTGGTTACATCTCCCTAAATCCCTCTTCAAAGAGGGACTTTTGTTCCGTGTAAATTAGTATTATTTTGCCTTGAAATAGTGGGCTTGGGTGTAATGTAGCTTTGGTTACATCTCCCTAAATCTCTTCAAAGAAGGACTTTTGTTCCGTACAATTCAGTATTCCCTCCCTTTGAAGGGAGGGTTAGGGTGGGATGTAGTTTAGGCTGGGATGTTGTTATGCAGTGAGTTGCATTTTAGTGATGTAATCAAGCTTTTGTTCACATCTCCCTAAATCCCTCTTCAAATAAAGACTTTTGCTTTGTACAATTCAGTATTCCCTTCCTTCGAAGGGAGGGTTAGGGTGGGATGTATTTTAAAGGTGTGATGTAGTTTGTATCTCATATTTCTCTAAATTCCTCTTCAAAGACGGACTTTTGTTCCGTACAATTCAGTATTCCCTTCCTTCGAAGGGAGGGTTAGGGTGGGATGTATTTTAAAGGTGTGATGTAGTTTGTATCTCATATCTCCCTAAATCTCTTCAAAGATGGACTTTTGTTCCGTGTAAATTAGTATTATTTTGCCTTTGAAATAGTGGGCTTGGGTGTAATGTAGCTTTGGTTACATCTTCCTAAATTCCTCTTCAAAGAAGGACTTTTGTTCCGTGTAAATTAGTATTATTTTGCCTTGAAATAGTGGGCTTGGGTGTGATGTAGCTTTGTTCACATCTCCCTAAATTCCTCTTCAAAGACGGACTTTTGTTCCGTGTAAATTAGTATTATTTTGCCTTGAAATAGTGGGATTGGGTGTGATGTAGCTTTGGTTACATCTCCCTAAATCCCTCTTCAAAGAGGGACTTTTGTTCCGTGCAAATTAGTATTACTTTGCCTTGAAATAGTGGGCTAGGGTGTGATCTAGCTTTGTTTACATCTCCTTAAATCCCTCTTCAAATAAAGACTTTTGCTTTGTACAATTCAGTATTCCCTCGTTTTGAAATAGTGGGCTTGGGTGTGATGTAGCTTTGTTCACATCTCCTTAAATCCCTCTTCAAAGAGGGACTTTTGTTTTGTACAATTCAGTATTCCCTCGTTTTGAAATAGTGGGCTTGGGTGTGATGTAGCTTTGTTCACATCTCCCTAAATTCCTCTTCAAAGAGGGACTTTTGTTTTGTACAATTCAGTATTCCTTCATCTTGAAATAGTGGGCTTGGGTGTAATGTAGCTTTGGTTACATCTCCCTAAATCCCTCTTCAAAGAGGGACTTTTGTTCCGTGTAAATTAGTGTTCCCTCGCCTTGAAATTGTGTTTTAGGGGTGTGATGTAGCTTTGTTTACATCTCCCTAATCCTTTCTTCAAATAGAGACTTTTATTCTGTACACAGATTATTCCCTCCCTTTGAAATAGTGGGCTTGGGTGTAATGTAGCTTTGGTTACTTCTCCCTAAATCTCTTCAAAGAGGGACTTTTAATATGCAAGATGAAAAAGCAAATCAGTGTTTTGTACTAAAATTTGTATTAGCATCGGGAGATGCCAGTGATGTTAGTGGTTTTCATGATAATTCTTTCAGGCACGAAGTCAGGAGACTTAGCGCAGCTAAGCTCTTCGGAACCCAAAGCAATACGTGGGATGCGAGTTACAAACTCGCACCAGCGAAGGGATTTACGAGAGGGCGAGTGGGTGACTTGGAGAAAGGGAGAATTTACGATAGGACAAGAGAACGACTTTACAAAAAATCAAAATCACAGTTTGGAAAAACGTCTTTAAACTTTCTAACAAAGTATCTTCTAACCAGTTAAACGATTCACCACTGAATAGCCACAGGCTATGAAGCCAAAACTGATCCACTCATTTTGCGAAGCAAAATGGTCTGCTCTTCTAAAGCCAGTTTGTTGGCTTTAGAACCTGCTCTCTGGCGCATAGCGACAGACTGCTTTGCTATTCAATAAGGAAAACTTTGTCGAGATTAATCAAGTCAAAACTCAACCGTTCAGAAGCTTGCTTTTGAACACTCATTTGCTGTTTGCCTAAGGCAAACGCACTCATTTATCTTTAAGCTGCTAGCTGTTTAAAGAAACTCCTTTTTGTTTGAACCTTTTGGTGGTTTAGGATGCCTGCTCTCTGGCGCGAAACGACAGATTGCTTTGTTATCTTTAAAGAAAAGCCCTCATAAGAAAAAGCGGATCATAAATAAAGAAATATTTCGTACTTTCATTCACTATAGTCCAAATCTATCATTTTGAGAAAAAACATTTATTTATCTGCCTTTACTGTAGCTTTTTTCCTTTTAAGCTCTTGTGGCACAGGAAAGTTACAAGTTAATGGAATAACTCAGGAAGCATCTGTTCGAGAATACTCTGTACAATCAGTTATGTGGCAACAAAATGCTGCGGAATATCGTGCGTTATGCTATCAAGCATTCACTATTGCGAAGCTTCGTTTAGATCAGTTTTTAGAAAGCGACCAATGGGAAAGAGAAAAGCTTGCGATTGTAACTGATATCGATGAGACTATCTTAGACAATAGTCCCTATAATGCTAAATTAATTCAAGAAGATAAAGAGTATACGCAAGATTCTTGGAAAGATTGGACAGATAGGGTGGAGGCCAAAGCGATTCCTGGTGCTGTGGAGTTTTTAGATTATACAGCAAGCCAAGGTGTTGAGGTATTTTATGTTACCAATCGTAAGTTTAGCGAACGAAAGGCTACCTTAGAAAACCTGAAAAAAGAAAACTTTCCTTTTGCCGATAACAACCATTTACTGTTGCGTTCCGAAACCAGCGCTAAACAAAGTCGTTTCGATAAAGTAGCTGAAAACTATAAGATACTTTTGTTTATAGGTGATAATTTAGGGGACTTTTCCTCTGCATTTAACGTTTCCTCTTCGGCCGAACGAAATGAGTTAACCGACAATTTAAAAGAACGTTTCGGTTATGACTATATCGTCCTGCCAAACCCTATGTATGGTGATTGGGAAACAAATGGGATCTATGAAGGGAAATACGAATGGAATAATCGTGAAAAGGACTCGATACGTAAAGCAAAGATTTATGCTTATTAGCTCTATGTTGGCAAGCGAATTCTTTCGCTTTCCCATGATAGGTGGCTTCGTAACCTTCGGTTACTTTGCTTTTAGTCGTTTAGGATTTGGTTGAGGTTAAATCATAGTTAGTTTTAAAAACAAAAGCGTAGCATAATTCCTTCGGAATTGTAGGGTAGTTTTAAAAGCAACAAGTTGCTTTTAAAAGGAGTATATCGTTTTGCTTCGCAAAACGGATGGTTGAGTTTAACCAAGTCAAAACTCAACCGTTCAGAAGCTTGCTTCTGAACACGCATCTGCTGTTTGCCTTAGGCAAACGCACTCATCTATTTTTAAGCAACTTGTTGCTTAAAGATACTCCTTTTTTGTTTGAGCCTTATGGCACTTTAGGACGATAGCTTTGTCATTTTACGATTGTGAAGTCGAGTGGGAGGGAGAGTGGGCGAATCAGCAAATTAGCGAATCATTATAAAAACAAAAAAGCCTCAGATTTCTCTGAAGCTTTTTGTGACCTGACTGGGATTCGAACCCAGGACCCTCTCCTTAAAAGGGAGATGCTCTACCGGCTGAGCTATCAGGTCTTTTATTTTACGGTTGCAAACATAATAATCAAAACACTAATATCCTAATGGAAACGAAAAGAATATTTTAATTATTATCAGTTTGCTGTTAGATTATTGATAATTAGTTAATTGCCTGTTGCTTAATTGTGCCCGGAATGAGAGTCGAACTCATACGCTCTAATGAACACATGGCCCTCAACCATGCCTGTCTACCAATTCCAGCACCCGGGCAATAAAAAAAGTTAAACAACTAGGTTTAACTTCAATATTACAAGTATCTAAAAACAAAATACCTTGTGACCTGACTGGGATTCGAACCCAGGACCCTCTCCTTAAAAGGGAGATGCTCTACCGGCTGAGCTATCAGGTCTTAATTGCTGATTGAGGTGCAAATATAATAGCCTTTCTTGGAATTACAAACTATAAAAGGATTATTTTTGAAATCTTAATTTAAGAATGCGCCTAAGTCATTGATTTTAAGCTGCTAATAAATAAGAATTATGAAGTGTTTTTTAATAGGATATATGGGAAGTGGAAAGTCTAGCGTGGGAAAATGTCTAGCCAAAAATTTAGATATGCTTTTTTACGATCTAGATGCCTATATTGAAAAAGAAGAAAATCAGGCAATTACTGATATCTTCAAAACAAAAGGAGAAATTTACTTTCGACAAGTAGAACATCAAAAGCTAAAAAAGCTTCTCGAAAAAGATGAGTCCATGGTACTTGCTTTAGGAGGTGGAACGCCATGTTATGCTGGGAATATGGAGTTGCTTTCAGATAAGGGCACAAGTATCTATCTGCAATATCCAATCGAGGTGTTAGTAGCTAGATTATGGCAAGATAAAGAGTCGCGTCCTGTAATAGCGCACATAGAATCTAAGGCTATATTAGAGGATTTTATTAGAAAACATCTATTTGAGCGTAATCCATACTATATGCAAGCAACGCATACTATTAATCTAGAAAGCGAAACCATAGAGGAGGCTGCACAAAAAATTCAAGCTTTACTCCAAAAGAGCTAATGCTTTACCTTCGGAAAACTTAACCGCTACATTTTCATTAAGAGATGTAGATAATGAAATACCTTTATAATCAGCTTTTATAGGGTACCTCTTGTGATTTCGATCTACCAATACCACTGTTTTAAATTGTTTAAGTGGCACGTCTAAAAAATGCTTAACACCATAAATTAAAGTGGTTCCAGTATGGAGCACATCGTCAATCAAAACCAAAGATTGATTTTTATATTCCGAAACAGGGATACTTGTTGTTATTTCTTCTCTAGGTTCTTTCTTAT
>Ga0209487_1003744_pt1 | contig 11843 bp, 6 predicted proteins | sample Poulit2012_FD_187524 | JGI IMG/M metagenome (GOLD analysis project Ga0209487, IMG submission 187524) | Agricultural soil microbial communities from Georgia to study Nitrogen management - Poultry litter 2012 (SPAdes) (version 2) | ecosystem: Environmental > Terrestrial > Soil > Agricultural land... | reverse complement strand
ATCTCCCGGAACCTGCTGGTGGACCCGACGGACGCCCCGGCGGGGCTGGCGACGTTCGGGGTGCTGGCCGGCATCTCGTTCGGAGGCAACGGGCTGGCGATCCTCGTGACCCCGGCGCTGCGCACCCGGATCAGTGCGGATCGGTGGGTGGTGGTGTGCCTGGCGATCGGGGCGCTCAGCCAGGTGGTGCTGGCCAGCGCCCCGGTGTTCGCGGTGATCGCCGCCGCGGCCCTCTTGATGGGTTTCAGCGTGCAGGGCGCCAAGATCGCGGTGGACACCATCGTGCACCGGGACACCCACGACGACGCGCGCGGGCGCGCCTTCTCCTTGTACGACGTGCTCTACAACGCCGCATTCGTCGGGGCGGCCGCGCTTGCCGCGGCGGTGCTGCCGGACACCGGGTACTCCCGGGTCACCTTCGGCTGCCTGGCGGTGGTGTATCTCGTGCTCGCCGTCGCCTACCGGCGCGTTCCCTCCGAGCCCGCACCGGCGACGGTCCCCCGGCCGAGAACCTTCGGCCACCGCTGACCCGGCTCCGGGCGCCTCCGGTAGCTAACCGGCGGCGTCGTCCTGTAGCGCCCACCAGGCCCGGAGCTCTTCCTCGGCACGCTCCGGCCCGAGCGGCCCGTGCTCCATTCGCAGCGACAGCAGATGCTGGTAAGCCTTACCCACCATCGGGCCGGGCTCGATGCCGAGGATCTCCATGATCTGCCGGCCGTCCAGATCGGGGCGGATGGCGTTGAGTTCCTCTTCCTCGGCCAGTTCGGCGATGCGCTGCTCCAGGTCGTCGTAGGCGGCGGCCAACCGGGCGGCTTTGCGCTTGTTCCGGGTGGTGCAGTCGGCGCGGGTGAGCCGGTGCAGCCGCTCGAGTTGCTCACCGGCGTCGGTGACGTACCGGCGCACGGCCGAGTCCGACCACTTCGCCTCCCCGTAGCCGTGGAAACGCAGGTGCAACGCGATCAGTTTGGTCACCGCGGAGATCGTGGCCTTGTCGAAGCGCAACGCTCGCAGCCGCTTGGTGGCCATCTTCGCCCCGACGATCTCGTGGTGATGGAAACTCACCCCGCCCCCGGGCTCCAGACGCCGGGTGGCCGGTTTGCCGATGTCGTGCAACAACGCCGCCAACCGCAGGATCAGGTCCGGTCGCGGCACCGGGCCGTCCGAGCCGGTCTCCAACTCGATCGCCTGGTCCAGCACGGTCAAGGAGTGTTCATACACGTCCTTGTGCCGGTGATGTTCGTCGATCGTCATCTGCAAAGCGGGCAACTCCGGCAGCACCACGTCGGCGATCCCGGTGTACACCATGAGTTCCAACCCGCGGCGCGGGGCGGCGGAGATCATCAACTTCACCAGTTCGCTCTGGATGCGTTCGGCGGAGACGATCTCCAGCCGGTCGGCCATCGCGGTGATCGCCCGCATCACGTCCTCATCGACGTCGAACTCCAACTGCCCGGCGAACCGAGCGGCCCGCATCATCCGCAGCGGGTCGTCCGCGAAGGATTGCTCCGGGCTCACCGGGGTGCGCAGCACACCGGCCGCCAAGGCGCTGAGGCCATCGAAGGGGTCCACGAACACCAGGTCCGGAAGCCGCAAGGCCATGGCGTTGACGGTGAAGTCCCGCCGGGACAGGTCCCCGTCCAGGGTGTCGCCGAAGTCCACCTCCGGTTTACGTGAGTCAGCCTGGTACTGCTCACTGCGGTAGGTGGTCACCTCCACCACCGCCTCGCCGCGCCGGGCGCCGATGGTGCCGAACTCCCGCCCCATGTCCCAGGTGGCCTGGCCCCACTCGGAGAGGATCTGTTCGGTCTGGTCCGGGCGGGCGGAGGTCGCGAAGTCCAGGTCCTGCGACGGCTTGCCCAGGAACGCATCGCGCACCGGCCCGCCCACCAGCGCCAGTTCGTGTCCGGCGTCGGCGAAGCGCTGACCGAGTTCGATGGCCTGCGGGGCGAAATCGGCGATCGTGGTCAGTGCGGTGCGCAACAGTTCGGCGGGCGCCGGGGAGGTGGGCATGGCGAAGTCCTGCGGGTTGGGTGACACGAGGCTCAAGGGTGCCACGAACAGCGTGGGCACGGGGGTGTCGGGGGGCACACCGAACACGTCACTGCCCGCTTTCGCGGCACCCTCGTTACAGTACTGATATGTCAGCCACTGTTCCCAGCCCCCGGTCCTGGGTCCCCAAACCCGGGCCGGTGCGGCGGCGTGCCCCCGTGCGCCACCGGCTGCCGGTGGTGGATGAGACCTCTGCCGGCGGGGTGGTCGTCGACGTCGTCAACGGGGCCGCGGTCACTGCGATCATCGCTCGCCGGAACCGAGCAGGCCGGTTGGAGTGGTGCCTGCCCAAAGGGCATCTGGAAGGAGAAGAGACCGCCGCAGAGGCCGCGGTGCGCGAGATCGCGGAGGAGACCGGCATCCACGGTGAGGTCATCCTGCACCTGGACACGATCGACTACTGGTTCGCCGGGACCGACCGGCGGGTGCACAAAGTGGTACACCATTACCTGCTGCGCGCCCTGGGCGGAGAACTGACCACGGAGAACGACCCGGACTGTGAGGCAGAGGACGTCGCGTGGGTGCTCCTGGACGAAGTCGCCTCCCGGCTGGTCTATCCGAACGAGCGCAGGATCGTGGCCACCGCCCGGGACGTGCTCGCCGGGCGGTCGTGACTACCGGCCCGCATCCGGCGTCAACCACCTTGCACGTGCCCGTCCACGTCCGTGCCGTGTGCGCCGCGATCATCACCTTGGCGCTCTGGCTGGCGATGGCTCTGGTCGCCCTGCCCGCCGGTGCCGACCCCGGCGACCAGCAACCGGTCCCGGACCAGGAGGTACCGGAACTCCATGTGGAACTGACCGACATCTCCCCGGCCGTGCTGCGCCCGGGTGAGGACCTCACCATCCGCGGCACGGTGCAGAACGTCTCCGCCGAGACGGTCGACCAGGTCTCCCTCGACCTGATCATGCAGCGGCACGCGTTGTCGTCCCGGGCGGCGGTACAGGCATGGCACAACGGCACCAGTTCCTCCCGGATCGGGACGGCCACACCGGTGACCGAGGAGTTGGACGTGGATCTGGAGCCCGGACAGTCCGTCTCGTTCCGGATCACCATGCCCTCCGGGCCCACGTTCGCCGAAAGGTCGCCTTGGGGTCCTCGGGGGATCGAGGTGGAGGCCAGCGGCGCCAACGGCACCGGGTGGGCCCGCAGCCTGCTGTTGTGGTTCCCCGAGGAGTCCCCGCTCGCGGCACCGGCCGAACTGAGCGTGTTGGTGCCCCTGACCCCGACCGGCGCCGAATGGCACCAAGCGGTGGCCGACGACGCGCCGGTGGCCGAAGTCGCCGCCACCCGGCTGCTCCCGCTGGTGCACGCGGCCGACGACGACATCACCTGGGCACTCGACCCCGCCTTGCTCGAAACTCAACCGGTGGTGCCCCCGGGCCCGATCCAGTCACAGTCCGCCGACCCAACCGCGGCGGCCGAGACCGGGGAGGAATCCACTGCCCCCGATCCGGAGCCGGGCCCGGAACCCGGCGACGGGGAAACCAACGAGAACTCCACCACCGGCGCACCAGATGACGGCGACGACGCGGACCCCAGCGGGCCGGACGACGAAACGGCAGACCCTGCGCTGCGGGACGTCCTGGTCCGGGAGGCCGCGGGCCGGGACCTGGTGAAACTGGCATACGCCGATGCGGACCTGTCGGCGTTGTCCCACGCCGGGGACCTGTCGCTGTGGCGGATGGGTGAGAACCGGGGCACCGCGTTACTGGACCACGCGGGCCTGGAACCGCTGCCCGGGGTGCATTGGCCCGCCGGCAGCGTGGACGGCACCGCCCTGGGCGCGCTGGCCGGGGAGGGAGCCCAGGCCGTAGTGGCCCCCGAGCACATCCTCACCGACGTTCCCGGCGCCGCCCTCGACGCGCCCACGCTGGTGCACACCACCTCCGGCCCGGTGCCGGCCGTGGCGCCCGACGCCCGCATCTCCGGACTGTTGGCCGCCACCGATGAGGCCGGGCAGGAACTCGACCCGTTGATCAGCCGCCAACTGCTGCTGGCCGATAGCGCCGCCGCGGTGCGCCAGCATCCCCAGTCGCAACCCGGGCTCCTGGTCACCTTGCCTCGCGACGTCACCGCAGATCATCTGGAAGGAAACCTCACCGAACTGCTGGCGGCCCCGTGGTTGGAGCCGACGAACATGAGCGGTCTACTCGGCCACAACGCAGCCAGCGAGCGCACGGTGGCAACCCCCGTCGTCGGCGACGGCGACCGGTTGCCGCCCGGGGCGATCGCCGATCTGGAATCCCAGCACGACGCCGTCCGGGACCTGGCGCGGACCGTGGAGGCGTCCCAGCCGTTACTGGATCAGGTGGAGCCGGCCATCCTCACCGGTCTGAGCGCGGCGTGGCGGGGTCACACCGACGACCGCGGCGACCTGCTCGCCCGCGTCGATGACCTCATCGAGCAGGTCACCGGCGCGGTGCGCATCGAAACCGGCAGTAGCGTGCTGCTGATCAACCACAGCGGTGACCTGCCCGTGGCAGTGGCCAACGACCTGCCGGTGCAGGCCCGGGTCACGGTTGCCCTGCAACCGCAAGACCCCAGGTTGCGCGCCGCCGAACCGGTGGAAACGGTACTGGACGCGCACTCCATCACCACCGTGCGGGTCCCCATCCAGGCCGTGGCCAACGGCAATGTGGACCTGGATGTGCATATCCTCGATGAACCGGGAGGGCGCGATGTGGGTCAAGGTGCCTCCTTCATGGTCCGCGTGCGCGCCGACTGGGAGGACATCGGCACCGCCGTGGTGGCGGGACTGCTCGTGGTGGGCTTCGTAATCGGCATGGTGCGGACGATCCGCTCCGGACGGCGATTCAACCCGGGCGCCGATACCGGCGCCAGTACGCACGAAGATCGGATGGAGCGATGAGCAGACGCGGCGGGCTGGCGGGGTCGGCGGCGATCATGTTCGCCGGCACCCTGACCTCCCGGGTGCTCGGCCTGGTGCGCTCGGCCCTGCTGATCGCGGCGATCTACACTCTCGGCGGGGCCGCCGACGCGTTCGCCGTGGCGAACAAGTTGCCGAACATCATCTACATGCTGCTCGCCGGCGGGGTACTCAACGCGGTGCTGGTGCCCCAGATCGTGCGGGCGATGCGCGCGCCGGACGGCGGGCAGGAGTACGTCAACCGGCTCCTGACGCTGGCCGGCACCCTGCTCGCCGTCGTCACCGTGCTACTCACCCTGGCAGCACCGCTGCTGGTGACCTTGTACGCCGCGGAGTTCCGCTCCGGTCCCTGGGCGTCGGTCGCCGTGGCGTTCGCGATGTGGTGCCTGCCCCAGCTGTTCTTCTACGGCATGTACACCCTGCTGGGCCAGGTACTCAACGCCCGGTCGGTGTTCGGCCCGTACATGTGGGCACCGGCGGTAAACAACCTGTTCGCCATCGCCGGACTGATCACCTACATCGTGATCTTCGGCAGTTTCGATCCGGCCAACCCCGACCCGGCCTCGGCGTTCACCGGCGGACGGGTAGCGCTGCTGGCGGGCTCGGCGACCCTCGGGGTGGCAGCGCAGGCGGGGATCCTGGTGATCCCGCTGGTGCGATCCGGTTTCAAGTTCCGCCTCACCTGGGGGATCCGCGGCTCGGGGTTGGGCCGGGCCACCCGGGTGGCATGGTGGGCGTTCCTGGCGTTGTGCTGCGGTCAGGTCGGCTACCTGGCGATCTCCAACCTCGCCGCCGCGGCCTCCGCCTCCGCCGAGCAGGCCGGTATCGCCGTGGCCGGTAACGCCGCACATGACAACGCGTTCCTGGTGTTCATGCTGCCGCAGTCACTGATCACCGTGTCGCTGGTGACGGCGATCTTCACCCGGCTGTCCGCCAACGCCGCTGCCGGGGACAGCCGCCAGGTGCGCGATGACCTCTCGATGGGTCTGCGAACCCTGGGCGTGTTCACCGTGTTCGCTGCCGGCGCGATCGCCGTGTTGGCGATCCCGGTGATCCAGGTGGTCCAGTTCGACGTCGCCGAGTTCGAGGCGTATCAAGCCGTGGGTGCCGTCCTGGTCGCGATGGTCATGGGGCTCCCGGCGATGGCGATCTGGACGATGACGCAGCGGGTCTACTTCGCCTATGAGGACACCAAGGCGCTGTTCTACTTCCAGATCCCGATGGCCCTCATCCAGATCGTCGGGTGTCTGCTGGCGTACCTGGTGCTGCCCGTGCAGTGGTGGGTGGTCGGTTCGGCGGTGGCCAACGCCGCCTCCCTGCTGTTCGGTGCGCTCATCTCCTTCCTCGCGCTGCGCCGCAAGCTGTACAGCCTCGATGGTGCCCGCATTCTGCGCACCTACCTGCGGGTGACGCTTGCGCTGATCCCCACCGTCGCCGTCGGGTGGGGGTTGTTGTGGTTGTGGGGGGTGCACACCAACTTCGCCGGCGCGCTCGCTCGGGTGCTGCTGCTCGGGGGGCTGATGGGCGTGATCTACCTGATCTGCCTGCGGCGGCTGCGTGTGAGCGAACTGGACATCCTCCTGGCGCGGATCGGGGCGTTGGCCGAGCCGGTCACCGCGCGGCTCGCACCCGTGGCCGCGCGCGTACCCGGACTGCCCCAGGTGCGTACCATGTGGAATAAGGTCACCGGGACCGAACAGCACAGGAGGGCAACGGGAATGTACACGCCCCCTGAGGGGACCCTGAATGTCGGTGATGTGCTCGCCGGCCGGTATCTGTTGCAACACTGGGACCCGGCCCGGCAACGCTGGGTGGGGACCGACACGATCCTGGATAAGCAGGTGCACATCACCACCGTCAGCGGCTCGCGGCGGGAGGCTGCCCTGGATGCCGCCCGGCGAGCCGCGCTGATCACCGACGACCGGTTGATCAAGATCTTGCGCGTGGGCCTGCACGAGGGCCTCGGGTTCATCGTCACCGAGGTGCTGCACGGCCAGACGCTGGCAGAACTACTCGCCCGCGGCCGGCTGCACCCGGATCAGGCACGCACGCTGGTGGGCGAAGCCGCAGGCGCTCTGGAAGTCGCCCGTCGTCGGGGTGTGCACCACCTGCGGCTCACCCCCGACTCGCTGTACCGGACACCCTCCGGGCACGTGATCCTCACCGGCCTGGCCGTGGACGCGGCCGCCGACGGGATCAGCACCGACAACGCTCGGGCCGCGGCCCGGGTCGACACCGTGGACCTGGTCGCGCTGCTGTACACCGCGTTGACCGGCACGTGGCCCGGTCAACAGGACCGCGCCGGTGGGCTACCGGCCGCGCCGAGGCATCAACGCACTCCGGTCCCCCCGGTGGAGGTGGTTGCGGGCGTGCCCGATGACCTGGACACCTTGTGCGCGGTGACGTTCGGGCCCCACCAGGACGGCCCGTACACCCCCGGCGAGTTGGTACGAGATCTGGCCCCGTGGACGGACCCGGGCGACGGCCCCATCTACGCCGAAGCACAGTCGGGGCCGGAAGCGTCGGCGCCGCAGGGCGCCGCAAACGGCACCGGTGGGCCCTTGGGCGCACCCGGTGCGGAGGCCCAGGTGGCCCAGCAGTCGGCACATGGCGGGGCCGCCGGAGCGGCGGCAGGCATGGCCGGTGCCGCAGCGGGGGCAGCCCTGGGTGCCGGCGCGGCTGGGCAAGGTCCTGCCGGCCCGGTGGTGGATACCTCCCGCTGGGCGCCCAGGCGGCCGCCGGCCGACGCCGCTCCGCCCGCGTTCGACGATGTGCTCGCCTCCTCGGCCGGATCGTCGGCGACCAATGTGCTGGACACCTACGTGGCGCGGCACGAACGCGCCACGTTCGACGGTTCGCTGCCCGCCCCCGGCCCCAGTGGCGCGAGCGCGCACCGCCAAGCCGGGGAACACGGCACCTCGCTGCCGCCCACGGCCAGCCCGCCGCCCGGGACGCGACCCGAGCGCGGCAATGTGGGAACGGCAGATTTCGATGGTGAGGGCTCCGGCGGTGCCGTGGCTCCACCCATGGACCCTGGCGCGCCCCGCGGAGAGGAACACGCCGTCGGTGCTGTGAGCGGTGCTGCCGGGCCGGGCAGCGCCACTGGTGCGGCTTCCGGTGCTGGTGCGGCCGGCGCGGGCACAGCCGCCGGTGCTGGCGGCGCGGGCGCCACCACGAAGGTTGCCGCTGCGGCCGGTGCGACAGCAGGTGCGGCGGGTTCGCTTGCGGAGCGGGCCGCGCAGGTCGCGAGGCGGGCGAAAACAGCGGCTCAGGAGTTGACCAGCACCTGGCGCACTCCACCAGAGGAGGGCGACGAGGCGGCGGCCGCGGACACTGCCGGGGTTCCGAGCCACGCGGGCGCATCCAGTTATGCGGCTGCGGGCGGTGACGAGGCGCAACCCGGCGGATACCCCGATCCCGAGCAATACCCCGAATTCGTCGCCCACCCCACAGTGCCCACAGGTATGGAACCACCCGATGATTTCGAGGACGCCGCCGGACTCGCCTGGGAGGACCAGGACGAGCCCGAGCGATTCAACCCCACCCCGGTTGTGATCCTCAGCATGATCGCCGCCGTCGTCGTCGCCGGTGTGCTGGCGCTGACGACCTTGGCCAACACCTCCTACGAACCCGATTCCGAACCTGCCGCCCAGACCCCGGTGGCGCCGGTGGAGAAGGAGGACGACGAGGACGACGGCGCGGTTTCGGATGCGCAAGAGCAACTGGAGGAAGAGGAGCCGGAGGAGGAGGTAGAAGAGGAGGGTCCCGAGCCGGTGATCGACTCGGCACGTTCCCTCGACGACAACCCCGACCTCGCCTACCTCGTGCTGGACGGTAACCCGGACACTATCTGGCGGTCATTGCGCTACAACGACCCGCAGTACGGCATGAAAGACGGCCTCGGCTTCGTCCTGGAACTCGAGGAGCCCACCACGGTGAGTCAGGTGACGTTGGACGTCCAGGGCGAGGGCGGGATCGTGCAGATCCGAGCGGACGCTGCGGACAACCCCAGCGAGGGCCAGGTCCTGGCAGAAGGGCCGATGGGACCGGAGGTGACGTATGAGTTCGCCGAACCGGTGGAGACCGATGAGATCGTGCTTTGGTTCCCCGAGTTACCCGTCGCGGATTCCGATGGCCGAAACCGCATCGAACTGGCGCAAGTGAGCCTGCGATAGGCCGGGAACAATCTCTCCTCGGGCTCCGTTACGCCTCATGAGACCCCAGACAGTAAGGAACCCCATGTCGCAGACCATCCATCAGGTTGTCATCATCGGATCCGGCCCCGCCGGTTACACCGCAGCGATCTACGCGGCCCGGGCCGGGCTCGAGCCACTTGTGTTCGCCGGAGCCCTCACCGCCGGGGGCGCGCTGATGAACACCACCGACGTGGAGAACTTCCCCGGATTCCCCGACGGGGTACTCGGACCGGAGTTGATGGAACGGATGCAGGGCCAGGCCGAACGGTTCGGCGCCGAGGTGCGGTGGGAGGACGTGACCTCCGTTGACCTGACTGGCCCGATCAAGACCGTCAGCACCGATGATGAAACGGTCCAGGCCCGCAGCGTGATCCTGGCCACCGGGTCGGCATACAAGGAACTCGGCCTGGAGGGAGAGAAGAAGTACTCCGGCCGCGGGGTCTCCTGGTGTGCCACATGCGACGGCTTCTTCTTCAAGGACCAGGACATCCTGGTGGTGGGCGGCGGCGACTCCGCCATGGAAGAAGCACTCTTCCTCACCCGGTTCGGCAAGACCGTGACCGTGGTTCACCGCCGTGACGAATTGCGGGCCTCCAAGATCATGGCCGACCGCGCCCTGGCAAACGACAAGATCTCCTTCGCGTGGAACAGCGAAGTGGTAGCGATCCACGGTGAGGAGAAGGTCACCGGGGCGACGCTGCGCGACACCGTCACCGGAGAGACCCGCGAAGTGGAAGCCAGCGGCATCTTCGTAGCGATCGGCCACGTGCCGCGCACCGAGTTGGTCCAAGGCCAGATCGAACTGAACGAGGAGGGCTACATCAACGTGGAGCAACCCTCCACCCGCACCAACCTCGAAGGCGTGTTCGCCGCCGGGGACGTGGTGGACTTCCACTACCGCCAAGCGGTCACCGCTGCCGGCACCGGCTGCGCAGCGGCGCTGGATGCCGAACGGTACCTGGCCGACCTGGAAGCCGCCGGCACCCCCGACCGCGCCGCGAGCCAGACGCCGGACGTCGACCCGGTGGCCGTGGCCAACTGACCCACTCTGGCTCGCGCGTTCGGCCAAGCACGCTGCACGAAGTCGGGCACGGCTATCCGAAGCGCAGTGGCCGCAGGTCACGCGGGTGGGGTCGCCAGGGGCCGCGAATGCACTGGGCCCGCCCGGACCCCGGACCGTCCTTTGAGCCGAGACCGGGTTCGAGAGGAGTGCCAAGGCCGCAGGCGGCGCGGGCCGGTGCAGCCAAACGTGGACCCAGCGCGAGCGGTGCAGCCTGATGTGGCCCAGCGCGAGCAGTGCAGCCAGACCCCGTAGTCGGCTGCGGAGAACAATCCCGATCGAATGAGGAGTAAGTGAGATGAGCGCGATTACCGACGTTACCGATGACACCTTCAAGACTGAGGTGTTGGAAGCCGAGGGCCCGGTCGTAGTGGACTTCTGGGCCGCATGGTGCGGCCCCTGCGTGCAGTTCGCCCCGATCCTGGAGGAAGTAGCCCAGGAGCAGCAGGGCAAGATCAAGGTGGCCAAACTCGACGTGGACGCCAACCAGGCCACTCCTGCCGCCTACGGCGTGGTGTCGATCCCGACGATCAACGTGTATGAGAATGGCGAGTTGAAGAAATCGATCGTCGGTGCGCGCCCGAAGCAGGCGTTCTTGTCCGAGTTGCAGGAGTTCCTGCAGTGAATCGGCGCCGGTGAGGAGGACAGGTGAGCACATCAGGTGGCGGTGACGGGATGACTCCCCGCCCGGGACGGGCCGATGCACCCGCAGCACCTGCGCCGTCGGCCACGGGTTCCACCGACGCCGTACCCGCACCAGCGGCCGGAACAAGGCTGGACCCTTGGCTGGACCGTTACGCCGAACGCACCCGAGGCATGCGGGCCTCGGAGATCCGCGCCCTGTTCGCCGTCGCGAACCGGCCGGAGGTAGTGTCGCTGGCCGGCGGGATGCCGAACCTTTCCTCGCTTCCGCTGGAGCAGATCGCCGACCACACCCGCCGGCTGCTGGCAGAGCGTGGTGCCGAAGCACTGCAGTACGGCTCGGGACAGGGCGAGGAGAGCCTGCGGGAGCAGATCCTGGAGGTGATGGCTCTCGAGGGTGTGCGAGCGCACCCCGACGATGTGGTAGTGACCACCGGATCGCAACAAGCGTTGGATCTGGTCACGCGGATCTTTATCGACCCGGGCGATGTGGTTCTCGCCGAAGCACCGAGTTACGTCGGTGCGCTGGGGGTCTTCCGGGCATACCAGGCGGACGTGGTCCATGTGCCGATGGACGATGACGGGTTGATCCCGCAGGCGCTGGAGGAGACGTTGTCCCGGCTGCACCGGGAGGGCCGCCGGGTGAAGATGCTCTACACCATCCCGAACTTCCATAACCCGGCAGGGGTGAGTCTGGCGCCGGAACGTCGCCCCCAGATCCTGCAGATCGCGCAGCGGTACGGCGTGCTGGTGCTGGAGGACAACCCGTACGGCCTGCTCGGGTTCGACGGCGAGCCCGCCCCGGCCCTGCAGAGCCTGGACCCGGAGGCGGTGGTCTACCTGGGGTCTTTCTCCAAGACGTTCGCCCCCGGATACCGCGTGGGGTGGGCCGTGGCACCACATGCGGTGCGGGAACGCCTGGTGTTGGCGAGTGAGTCGGCCATCCTGTGCCCGTCGATGATGAGCCAGTTGTCTATCGCCACCTACTTGGCCGGCAATGACTGGC
>Ga0209487_1003743_pt1 | contig 11846 bp, 10 predicted proteins | sample Poulit2012_FD_187524 | JGI IMG/M metagenome (GOLD analysis project Ga0209487, IMG submission 187524) | Agricultural soil microbial communities from Georgia to study Nitrogen management - Poultry litter 2012 (SPAdes) (version 2) | ecosystem: Environmental > Terrestrial > Soil > Agricultural land... | reverse complement strand
CCTCGGCCAGGATGCGGCGGAGGTCGTGGATCGAGCCGTCGGTGGGAATGGCGTCGCGCCGTCCGTCGGCGTAGCTGACCTCGACGACGTCCGTCCCGACCAGGCGCTTGAGGGACGCGGCGGTGCCCTCGGCCACGATGCGGCCGCCGTGCAGCACGGCGATGTGGTCGGCCAGCGCGTCCGCCTCCTCGAGGTACTGCGTGGTGAGCACCACCGTGACCCCCTCCTCGGTGAGCGTGCGGACCAGGTCCCACACCCCTTGCCGGCTGCGCGGGTCCAGCCCCGTGGTGGGCTCGTCGAGGAAGAGCACCTGGGGCCGGGCGAGCAGGCTCACCGCGATGTCGAGACGACGGCGCATCCCGCCTGAGTAGGTGCGCACCAGCCGGTCGGCCGCTCGGGTGAGGTCGAACTGGTCGAGCACTTCGGCCACTCGGTGCCCGATGGCAGGTCGGGGTAGATGGGTCAGGCGCGCCATCATCCGAAGGTTCTCCCGCCCGGTGAGCAGGTCGTCCACCGCCGCGAACTGACCGGTGAGGGAGATGAGCCGGTGGACGGCGGGTGCCTCGCGAACGACGTCGTGCCCGCCGACGAGGACGCGACCGGCGTCCGGTGCGACGAGCGTGGACAGGATGTTGACCGTGGTCGTCTTGCCCGCCCCGTTGGGGCCGAGAAGTGCGAACACGGTCCCGCGGGGGACGGTGAGGGAGATGCCGTCCAGTACCGGCGTGGTGCCGTACGCCTTGTGCAGTGCACTGACCTCGATGGCGGGTGGTGGTGACATGGCCTGACCCCTTCTGCGTATGGCCTACTCGGGATGCGTAGGATATACGCATCGCGTAGCCAGTACGCAAGTGCGTTAGGCTGCCGCGTGAGCGATGAGAGGGTGACGATGGAGGACCAGGAACTGCTGGATCCGGCCGTGCGGGCCGCGCACGGACTGACGACGCGGCGCCGCCGGGACACCAAGCCCGGGCTCAGCCTCGAGCGCATCGTCGAGGCCGCGCTCGCCCTCGCCGACGAGGACGGCCTGGCGGGCGTGTCGATGGCCAAGGTGGCCGAACGGCTGGACTCGGCGCCGATGTCGCTGTACCGGCACGTGGCGAGCAAGGACGAGCTGGTCACTCACCTGCAGGACGCCGGGCACGGCCCCCCGCCGGCCGACCTGTTCGCGGCTGCGGACTGGCGCACCGGACTGCGGCGGTGGACCAAGGAGCAGATCTCGCGTGCCCTCGCCCGGCCGTGGTTGCTGGAGATCCCGACCGGGGCGCCACCGCTCATGCCGAACTCGTTGGCCTGGATGGAGGCGGGGATGCGGCTGCTGGTCGGGCTGCCGCTCGCGGGCTCGGAGAAGCTGGCCCTCCTGGCCGCGCTCGCGGTGCAGGCACGCAGCCAGGCGGCCACCATGGTCAACCTGCGGCGCAGCTACGCCGAGCTCGGCATCGGGCCCGAGGACGAGGCGCCCCGCTACGAGCAGGGTCTGCGGGCGGTCACCGCCGGCGGGCGCTACCCGACCCTGCACGACATGGCCGCCCGCGGGGAGATCTTCGATCTGCCGGCCGGGGTGGCCGAGAAGGATGCCGACGACCTCGTCTGGGGCTTCGCCGTCGACCGCACGCTCGACGGTGTGGCGAGCCTCATCGACTCGCGGCGGGACGCGTAGGGCGGGCCGGCGGGACGCGTAGGGCGGGCCGGCGGGACGCGTAGGGCGGGCCGGCTGACCGGAATGTCGGGGGGCGACTGGCCGGATGAAGCGGCCTAGACTTGTCCCCATGAGTTCCACCGAGCCCCCCAGCCACCCGAGTGAGCCCTCGACGTCGTCGGGCACCAGCGTCCTCGAGCGTGAGGAGCTGCGTGAGCAGGAGCCCGGTGACAACGACCGCTACGCCCACTATGTGAAGAAGGACAAGATCATGTCCTCGGCGTTGTCCGGCCAGCCGGTCGTGGCGCTGTGCGGCAAGGTCTGGACTCCGGGCCGCGACCCGAAGAAGTACCCGGTGTGCCCCACCTGCAAGGAGATCTACGAGAGCCTCACCGGCGGTGGCGGCTCCGGCTCCGGCAAGGGCCGGTTCGGCGGTTTCGGCCGCGGCGGCCGCGGGGGCGACGCCGGCGGAAGCGGAGCGTGAGCGCGGGGGCTCAGCGCAGGTCGACCAGCACGGTTCCGCAGGGCGCGCCCGCGGCGGTCTCCACCGCCGCTGCGGAGCACCTCTCGCCGGCCTATCCGGCGCGTGCAGCCTGGGGGACCGCCTCGCGCCTGCGCGCCTGGCAGGCCGAGGCGCTGCGCACCTACCTGGACGACGACCCGCGCGACTTCCTCGCCGTCGCGACCCCCGGCGCGGGTAAGACGACCTTCGCGCTGCGGGTGGCCACCGAGCTGCTCTCCCGCGGCGAGGTCCGGGCGATCACCGTGGTCGCGCCGACCGAGCACCTCAAGGGCCAGTGGGCTGAGGCGGCGGCCCGGGTGGGGATCCAGCTGGACCCGGCCTTCCGCAACGCCCAGGAACGGCACGGCGCGAGCTTCGACGGCGTGGCGCTCACCTATGCCCAGGTCGCCGCCAACCCCGACCTGCACCGGCGGCGCACCATCCACGAGCCGACCCTGGTGATCCTCGACGAGATCCACCACGGGGGTGACGCGCTGAGCTGGGGCGACGGCATCCGCCTCGCCTTCGAACCCGCACAGCGGCGCCTGGCCCTGACCGGTACTCCGTTCCGCTCCGACACCGCAGCCATCCCGTTCGTCACCTACGAGCGCGAGGCCGACGGGGTGCGGCGTTCCCGGGCGGACTACTCCTACGGCTACGCCGATGCCCTCCGGGACGGCGTGGTGCGGCCGGTCATCTTCCTGTCCTACTCGGGGCAGATGCGCTGGCGCACCCGCGCCGGGGACGAGGTCAGCGCGACCCTGGGGGAGCCGCTCACCAAGGACATGGTCGCCCAGGCCTGGCGCACCGCGCTGGACCCGGCCGGCGACTGGATCCCGGCCGTGCTGGCCGCCGCGGACCGGCGGCTCACCGAGGTGCGCCGCGGCGTGCCCGACGCCGGCGGGCTGGTCATCGCCACCGACCAGACCAAGGCCCGCGCCTACGCGCGCGTGCTGCGGGAGGTCACCGGGGAGCAGCCGGTGGTCGTGCTGTCCGACGACGACGGCGCCTCGGCCCGCATCGACGAGTTCGCCGCCGGTGAGCAACGCTGGATGATCGCCGTGCGGATGGTCTCCGAAGGGGTGGACGTGCCCCGACTGGCCGTGGGCGTATACGCGACCTCGGCCGCCACCCCGCTGTTCTTCGCCCAGGCGATCGGCCGCTTCGTGCGGGCCCGCCGGCGTGGGGAGACCGCCTCGGTGTTCCTGCCCAGCGTCCCGGTGCTGCTGGAGCTGGCCGCCCAGCTCGAGCTGGAGCGCGACCACGCCCTGGACCGGGTGCTCACCAACGAGGAGAAGGGGGACTTCTTCACCCCCGAGGACGCCCTCGTGGCCGCCGCGAACCGGGAGGAGAAGGCGAGCGAAGAACTCATGCTCCCCGGCTTCGAGGCGCTGGACGCCCAGGCCTCCTTCGACAAGGTGCTGTTCGACGGCGGCGAGTTCGGCGCGGGTGCGGAGGTCGGCTCGGTCGAGGAGGAGGAGTATCTCGGCATCCCCGGCCTGCTGGAGCCCGAACAGGTCCATACCCTGCTGAGAGCACGCCAGGCGGAGCAGATCAAGCAGCAGAAGCGCCAGAGTGCCGCGCGCGCCCAGCGCGAGGAGAACGCCGGGATCTCCGACCACAAGCGCCGCGCCGCGCTGCGCAAGGAGCTTTCCGGCCTGGTCTCGGCGTGGTCGCGCCGCAGCAACAAGCCGCACGCCGTCATCCACACCGAGCTGCGCGAGCGCTGCGGCGGGCCGGAGGTGCCCCTTGCGAGCATCGAGGAGATCGAGGCCCGCATCGCCCAGCTGCGCAACTGGTTCGTCGGCCGCAAGTAACCCCGCGCGGCGGCCACCCGGCGACGTCCCCCTTCACCCTTGTCGTCGGTACGCACATAGGTGTCTGGGAATGCGCTTGCCGGACGGGCGTGGAATGCGCTTTGTGCGTCCCGATGGGAGGAGCGGGGCGCGGCGAGTGCTGCGATGCGAGGTGCGGCCTGCCCGGGCGGGGCGCCGCCCCTCGGGCGGCCGCCCTTCACCCTGTCGTTCAGTCCGCACATAGGTGTCTGGGAATGCGCTTGCCGGACGGCCGTGGAGTGCGCTTTGTGCGTACCGATGGGAGGGGCGGGCGGGCGGGAGGCGGCGCCATGGGTGCTGGGTTGCTGACGGCGCTAGGTTGGGGCCCATGTCACGCGCCACCACCGCCCTGCTCACCGACCGGTACGAGCTCACGATGCTCGAGGCCTCCTTGGAGTCCGGAGCGGCTCACCGCGACAGCGTCTTCGAGGTGTTTTCCCGACGCCTGTCCGGCGGGCGTCGTTACGGGGTGGTGGCCGGCACGGGGAGGGTGCTCGACGCAATCGCCGACTTCACCTTCTCCGGCGCGGAGATCGACTGGCTGCGCGAGGCCGGTGTGGTCGGCCCCGAGGCGCTGGACTTCCTGGCCGGATACCGCTTCAGCGGCGACATCCTGGGCTACGCGGAAGGGGAGTGCTTCTTCCCGGGCTCGCCGATCCTCACCGTGCGGGGCACCTTCGCCGAGTCGCTGCTGCTGGAGACGGTCGTGCTGTCGGTGCTCAACCACGACTCCGCGGTGGCGGCCGCGGCCTCGCGGATGACCACCGCCGCGCACCGCCGGCCCTGTCTGGAGATGGGTGCCCGGCGCACCCACGAGGAGGCTGCCGTGGCAGCTGCCCGGGCCGCCGCCGTCGGCGGGTTCGCGGGCACCAGCGTGCTGGAGGCCGGCCGCTCCTACGGCCTGCCCACCATCGGCACCGCTGCCCACTCCTTCACCCTGGTGCACGACGACGAGGAGGCCGCCTTCGACGCCCAGGTCCGTGTGATGGGGCCAGGTACGACGCTGCTGGTGGACACCTACGACGTCGAGCAGGGCGTGGAACGGGCGGTGGCCGCCGCACGCCGGCACGGCGGGGAGCTGGGCGCGGTGCGCCTGGACTCCGGGGACCTCGTCGCCCAGGCGTTCACGGTGCGTCGCCAGCTCGACGAGCTCGGCGCCACCTCGACGAAGATCACCGTCACCTCCGACCTCGACGAGTACGCCATCGCCGCGCTCGGTGCCGCCCCCGTGGACTCCTACGGCGTGGGGACCAGGCTGGTCACCGGGTCCGGGTTCCCCACTGCTGAGCTCGTCTACAAGCTGGTCGCCCGGGAAGGGGCCGACGGGGAGCTGGTGGACGTGGCCAAGGCCTCGACCTCGAAGGCCACGGTGGGTGGCTTGAAGGTGGCCGGGCGGGTCTTCGACAACGGCGTGGCCCAGGAGGAGCTGGTGGTCGGCTGCCCCGACCTGGCCGCCGGGAAGCGCGTTCTCGAGGAGCACGGGGCCCAGCCCCTCCAGGTGCCGCTGGTGCGCCAGGGGGTCATCGACGAGGACCACCGCGGCCCCGGAGCTGTGCAGTCGGCCGCTCGTCACCACATCGCCTCGCGCGCCGCCCTGCCCTACGAGGGGTGGCGGCTCAGCGAGGGGGATCCGGCCATCCCCACCCGACACGTGGTGGCCTGACCCGCTTCCGCGCACGCCCTGGCCTGAGGCGCTCCCGCGCCCCTCGCTGACCAGGGACTTTGCGTCTCGACGTGCCGAGGTGAACAACTTCCGCAACGATTGGGGCCGAGCCGGTGCCGAACCAGGTGCCGCAACGAAGGGAGCTCAAATGTCCTTGTGGCTGATCCTCATCATTGTCGGCGTGATCATGCTCATCATCGGAGTCGCGGTCGAAGCGGCCCAGATCCTCATCTGGATCGGTGTGGCGATCCTGGTGATCTCCCTCATCATGTCGATCGTCGGACGAGGTCGAAACAGGGTCTAGCGCCCCGAGGCCGGCCGACTGAGCCGGCCGCAGACCTCCACCGAGGCCCGGCAGGACGACATCCTGCCGGGCCTCGCTGCTGCTCACGATGGGCGGTTCGGGGTCGCGGGGCCGAGCGGTGCGGGCACGGTGGGTGCTCGGCCCAGAAGTGCTTAGGCTGGTGTGATGACCGTGTATCCCGGTCCGGTCGCCACCCCGGACCAGCAGCAAGCCGAGCAGGCGGACGAGGCGCTGCGCGCCGCCCGCCCGTGGCGCACCATCGTGTGGAACGACCCGGTCAACCTCATGAGCTACGTGACCTACGTGTTCCGCAGCTACTTCGGTTACAGCGAGGCCCGGGCGCGCCAGCTCATGCTGCAGGTGCACCACGAGGGTCGCGCGGTGGTCGCCGAGGGCGCGCGGGAGACCATGGAGGTCCACGTGGAAGCCATGCACTCCTACGGCCTGTGGGCCACCCTCGCACCGGAGGACGACGCCTGACGTGTATGCCTTCCAAGCCGTCCCCGGCGGCTACGCCGCCGAGCTGGAACCCGCCGAGCGCACGATCATCTCCCGGGTGGTCGCCGACACCTCCGAGCTGCTCGGCGTTCCCATCGACCAGCCCTCAGCCGACGACCAGCCCTCAGCCGCCGACCAGCCCTCAGCCGACGACCAGCCGCCGGCCGACGACGCCGCACTCGCGGCTCTGGCCTGGCAGCCGGCGGACAGCAGCCCGCCGCGGGACCCCGCGCTGGCCCGCCTGCTGCCCCCGGCCAGCGAGGACGAGGAGCTCGCCGCGGAGCTACGGACCCTGACCGAGGGGTCGCTGCGCGCCACCAAGGCCGAGCAGCTCGCCGTCGTCCACCGCGGGCTCACGGCACCCTCCCGGTTCGTCATCGTGCGGGAGGGGACCGAACGGTCCTGGCTGGCGGCACTGACCGACGTGCGGCTGGTGCTGGCCACCCGGCTGGGTATCGAGAACGATGAGGACGCCGAGCGGATCTACGCCCGCGCCGGCGGCGAGGAGTCGCAGGGCGAGGAGCCGCAGAGCGAGGAGGCCGAGCTCGAGTCGGCCCTCACCAGCCTCTACGCCGCCCTCACCTGGTGGCAGGAGTCACTGCTGGAGGCCATGTCCCAGCCTGCGGCGGAACAGTAGGCTCGGGCAGCGTGAACGACGCGCCGATCGGTGTCTTCGACTCAGGTGTCGGAGGTCTCACTGTCGCGCGCGCGATCCTCGACCAGCTGCCGCACGAGTCGATCCTCTACATCGGGGACACCGCCAACGGTCCCTATGGACCGCAGCCGATCGCCCGGGTGCGTGCACTGGCCCTGGACGTCATGGACCGCCTGGTCGCCTCCGGGGTCAAGGCCCTGGTCATCGCGTGCAACTCGGCCTCCGCCGCCGTCCTGCGCGACGCTCGGGAACGCTACTTCCTGGGGGCTGGGGTGCCGGTGGTGGAGGTCATCCAACCGGCCGTGCGCCGCGCCGTCGCCGCCACCCGCAGCGGGAAGGTCGGGGTGATCGGCACCCGCGCGACGATAGGCTCCGGCGCCTACCGGGACGCCTTCGCCGCCGCGCCGCACCTGGAGCTCACCATGGCCGCCGCCCCGCGGTTCGTGGAGTTCGTGGAACGGGGTCTCACCTCAGGGCCGGAGGTGCTGGCCGCGGCCCGCGAGTACCTGGAGCCGATCCGGGCGGCCGGCGTGGACACCCTGGTTCTCGGCTGCACCCACTACCCGCTGCTCACCGGCGTCATCTCCTACGTCATGGGCGAGCAGGTGACGCTCGTGTCCAGCGCGGAGGAGACCGCCAAGGACACCTACCGCATGCTCGTGGCCCACGGGCTGGAGCGTGACCCCGCCGCCGCGGACCCCGAGCACCGGTTCCTGGCGACCGGGGACGCGGAGAGCTTTGCCCACCTGGCCCGGCGCTTCCTGGGGCCGGAGGTCGATCACGTGGCCAGTGACGCCGAGCTGGAGGTGAGCCGATGAGGCTGACGGTGATCGGCTGCTCCGGATCCATGTCCGGGCCCGACAGCGCGTCCTCCTGCTACCTCCTGCAAGCCGAAGGACCGGGAGAAGACGGCGCCTCCCGCACCTGGAATATCCTGCTCGACCTGGGTTCGGGTGCTTTCGGGGCGTTGCTCGGGCATCTGGACCCGGCCGAGCTCGACGCGGTGGTCCTCAGCCACCTGCATGCCGACCACGTCGTCGACATGACCGGCTTGGAGGTCTACCGCCGGTACAACCCCGCAGGTCCGCTCGGTCCGGTCCCGGTACTCGGCCCGGCCGGCACCGCGGAACGTATCGCGGCACTGACGATGGAGGACGACCTCAGCGCGCTCGACGCCTCGTTCACCTTCATCGAGCACGACCCCGACCGCACCATCACCATCGGCCCCTTCCGGATCGACGTCGCGCCGGTGGACCACCCGGTCCCGGCGTTCGGCGTGCGGGTCACCGGTCCGGCCCAGGAAGGCACGGGCGACGTCGTGCTCACCTACTCGGGGGACACCGACGCCTGTGACCGGCTCGTGGAGCTGGCCGCCGGTGCCGACCTGTTCCTGTGCGAGGCGGCGTTCCAGGAGGGGCGGGACACCGTGCGCGGGATCCACCTCACCGGCCGGCGGGCCGGTGAGACAGCCGCTAAAGCCGGCGCGCAGCGGCTGCTGCTCACGCACATGCCGCCGTGGAACGATCCCGAGCAGGTCCGCGCCGAGGCGGCGGAGGTCTACGGCGGGCCGATCGAGCTCGCCCGGCCCTCGGCCGGCTGGGTGCTGTAACCGACCTCACCGGACGGGTGCCGGGTCGTGGACCCCGATTCGGGTCTGGGGCCAGGATCGTTACGCTGGGCCCCATGACGCAGACCTCTGACGGCGTGCGCGCCGACGCGCGCCAGGCCATGCCCGACGAACTTCGCGCCGATGTACGCCTGCTGGGCTCGCTCCTGGGGCAGGTGCTGCGGGAGTACGGCGGTGACGGGCTCTTGGAGGATGTCGAACGCCTGCGGGCGCTGGCCATCGAGGCGGTGGTCAACGGCAAGGGGGAGGACCGCTTCGCCGAGGCCCAGGCGCTGGTGGACAGCTTCGACCTCAACCGGGCGCACCAGGTGGCGCGGGCCTTCGCCTGCTACTTCCACCTCGTCAACCTCGCCGAGGAGTACCACCGGGTACGCGCGTTGCGCGCCCGGGACGGCGAGCAGCGCCCCGACACCCTGGCCGGTGCCTACCAGCAGCTGGCCGACGAGACCGCCGAGGAGACCGCAGCCCGCCGCCTGGCCGAGCTGGAGTTCCACCCCGTCCTCACCGCGCACCCCACCGAGGCGCGCCGCCGGGCCATCTCCGGCTCCATCCGCCGCATCTCCGACCTGGTCGCCGAGTCCGACGACTCCCGCGTGGGTGAGGTCGACCGGCTGCGGATCGAGCGCCGCATGCTCGCCGAGATCGACACGCTCTGGCGCACCGCGCTCCTGCGGGAGACCAAGCCCTCACCGGTCGACGAGGTCTACACGGCCATGTCGGTGTTCGAGCAGACGCTGTTCGACGTGGTGCCCGAGATCTACCGGCGGGCCGACGACTGGCTCCAGGGGGAGGAGCGTGGCCACCGCCCGCCGCGGGTCAATGCCTTCGTGCGCCTGGGCAGCTGGATCGGTGCCGACCGCGACGGCAACCCCAACGTCACCGCCAAGGTCACCCGCAAGGCCGCCAAGATCGCCGCGGCGCACGTGCTCACCGCCCTGGAGCGGGAGACGACCCGGATCGGCCTGGCGATGACCCTCGACGAGGTGACCACCCCGGCCTCGGAGGAGGTGCAGGCGCTGTGGACCTCCCAGCGGCAGCTGTCCGAGGAGGTGACCGCGCAGGTGGCCGACCGCTCCCCGGGGGAGCCGCACCGGCGGGTGCTGCTCGTCGCCGCCGCCCGGATCGCCGCCACCCGGGAGCGCGACGCCGACCTCGCCTACGGCAGCGCGGAGGAGCTGCTCACCGACCTGCGGATCGTGCAGGACTCCCTGCGCCGGGCCGGCGCCGAGCGCAAGGCCTACGGCGACCTCCAGGACCTCATCTGGCAGGTCGAGACCTTCGGTTTCCACCTCACCGAGCTCGAGGTGCGCCAGCACTCCAAGGTGCACGCCCAGACCCTGGCCTGGATCGAGGACCCGGACTCGGTGCCTGACCCGAGCGTGGACCCTGAGGAGGTGCTCGAGACCTTCCGGTCCATCGCCGCTATCCAGCGCCGCCACGGCGTGGAGGCCTGCCGCCGGTACATCGTCTCCTTCACCCGCACCAGCGCCGACCTGGCCGCCGTGTATCAGCTCGCCGAGCACGCCCTGGGCTCGCCGGAGGCTGCGCCGGTGCTCGACGTCATCCCGCTGTTCGAGACCTTCGACGACCTGCGGGCCGCCCCGCAGGTGCTCGCCGAGCTCATCGAGCTGCCCCAGGTGCGTGCCCGGCTGGATGCCACCGGCCGCCGCCTCGAGGTGATGCTCGGGTACTCCGACTCGGCCAAGGACGTGGGCCCGGTGTCGGCGACCCTGGCGATCTACGAGGCCCAGGAGGAGATCACCGCCTGGGCGCAGCGCCACGACATCCGTCTCACGCTGTTCCACGGCCGTGGCGGGGCGCTGGGCCGCGGTGGCGGGCCGGCCAACCGGGCGATCCTCGCCCAGCCGCCGCACTCGGTGGACGGGCGCTTCAAGCTCACCGAGCAAGGTGAGGTCATCACCGCGCGCTACGGCAACCGTGCCATCGCCGCCCGGCACATCGAGCAGGTCGGGGCCGCCACGCTGCTCGCCTCGGCCCCCTCCACCGAGCAGCGCAACGCCCAGGCCGCCCAGCGCTTCAGCGAGCTGGCAGCGACCCTGGACGAGGTGTCCCGCACCCGCTTCTTCGAGCTCATCCACGCCGACGGCTTTGCACCGTGGTTCGCCCAGGTCACCCCGCAGGAGGAGGTCGGCCTGCTCCCGCTGGGCTCCCGCCCGGCGCGCCGGGGCCTGTCGGTGGAGTCCCTGGAGGACCTGCGGGCCATCCCGTGGGTGTTCGCCTGGACCCAGGCGCGCATCAACCTCACCGGCTGGTTCGGCCTGGGCACCGCGCTGGAGTCGGTGGGCGACCTCGAGCTGCTGCGCACTGCCTACCGCGAGTGGCCGCTGTTCAACACGCTCATCGACAACGTCGAGATGTCGCTGGCCAAGACCGACCGGCGCATCGCCCGCCAGTACCTGGAGCTGGGGGATCGCGAGGACCTCTCGACGCTCGTGCTTGAGGAGCTGGACCGCACGGTGGACTGGGTGCTGCGGATCACCGGGCACGCCTACCCGCTGGAGGGCCGCCGCGTCCTGGGCCGGGCGGTGCAGCTGCGCAACCCTTACGTCGATGCGCTGTCGCTGCTGCAGCTACGCGCCCTGCGGGCGCTGCGCACGGACAACGACGAGGGCCGCACCGACGAGGAGGCCGCGGAGATCCAGCGCCTGCTGCTCCTCACGGTCAACGGGATCGCCGCCGGCCTGCAGAACACCGGCTGACCGGCGTCTGGGCCCGGCCGCGGCGGCCGTTGACTGGCACCCGGGCCCGGCCGCCGTGCCGGCTGCCCGGCCCTCGCCCGGCCGTGCGACCGGCTGACGCCGCGTCGACCAGCTGGCGGTCAGCCGTGCAGCGGAGCGGACGCTTCCAGCAGCGCTCGGGTGAAGGGCGCGGTGGGGTTGGCCCACACCTCCTCGACCGGTCCGCGCTCGACCACCCGACCGTCCTGCATGACGGCGACGGTCTCGCACACCTGACGGATCACCGCCAGGTCGTGGGAGATGAGCACGAGTGCGGTCCCGGTGCGTTCCTGGAGGTCGACGAGCAGGTCCAGGATGGCGGCCTGCACGGTGACGTCGAGCGCGGAGACCGGCTCGTCGAGCACCAGCACGGCCGGGTCGGCCG
>Ga0209487_1003742_pt1 | contig 11849 bp, 11 predicted proteins | sample Poulit2012_FD_187524 | JGI IMG/M metagenome (GOLD analysis project Ga0209487, IMG submission 187524) | Agricultural soil microbial communities from Georgia to study Nitrogen management - Poultry litter 2012 (SPAdes) (version 2) | ecosystem: Environmental > Terrestrial > Soil > Agricultural land... | reverse complement strand
CAGTTAATATGGAGCCGACTTTAGGGTATCTACTAAAGTCGGTTTTTACTTTTTAACCGGTATATTTAAACAGACTCTGTAAAATCCTGTAAACGAGATGATGGCGATGAATGACCCCATGAAAAAGGGAATTAAAAATGGCGCAAAGCTAAAGCTAATGAACAAGATGAATAGGCTAATGACGCTGATGATAAAGGATAAAACGGGGTTTTTTAATGTCATCAATAAGGAGTTTTTTAAAGTTAACCGTACGTGCATATCAAAATGTGCGGTATTGGAGAAGAAGTGAATAGTAAACATAAATAAATAGATCAATAGACCATAAAATAAATACTCGAATCGTTCATGAACAAAGTTTACGAAATAATAATAATCGAGTAGAAATATAACCCAAATTAGTATGATCGCGATCCCACCGACCATGCTGCGGACATAATTGCGTTTATAATGTTGCCAAAAGGACGAAATAATACGCACATCGACTTCACCTATGATCCATCTCCGTATGACGGCGAACATCGCAGAGGTAGCGGGGAAAAAGAATAAAGGCAATAAAATAACGGTAATGGCACTGATGAAGATTAGATCATGCATGGAAGTGACGATTAATAAAGTGAGCACACTCAATAGGACTGGAATATTAAATATAAGCCAAAGGATATTGGTTAGAGCTAATCTCGTTGCCCATTCTGTGATCGTGTATAACCCACCGATAATCCCATTTGTTTGCATGAATGATTTCTCTCCCTCTTGTTTATCCTAAATCACTGGAAATAACTTTCAACATCCTAAAACTTAGATAATCTAACGATCTGTTCTATTATTATTTTATAGGTAGATGCTGACTTTAGCAAGCGGCGGAATATTCTTCCCTAAATAATTATGATAGTGAAAGTATTTTACATAACAAAACAATTGTGGTATATTAAAATTGGAAGCGATTTCAACGGGAGGCTATAAAGTGAATCAACAAATGGATTTAAATAAATTTAAAGGTGTCTTTCCAGCGTTTTATGCTTGTTATGATGCCAAAGGGGAAATATCAGAAGAGGGCATTAAAAGCTTGGCGAATGATCTTTTCGAGAAAGGTGTACAAGGTGTTTATGTAGGAGGAAGCTCCGGCGAGTGTGTTTATCAAAGTCTTGAGGAAAGAAAAGCAACATTAAAACATGTGGCTGCACACGCAGAGGATAAACTTACATTAATTGCTCATGTTGGCGCACCATCAACAAAGGATAGTATTACATTAGCACAATATGCAGAAGAACTTGGCTATGATGCATTGTCTGCTATTCCACCTATTTATTATCAATTACCAGAATCTTCAATCGAGGCATATTGGACAGCAATTATGGAATCAACGGAATTGCCATTTATTATTTATAATATTCCACAAACAACAGGATACGATCTTTCTATTCCATTATTAAAAAAATTACTAACAAATGAAAAGTTAATTGGGGTCAAGAACTCATCGATGCCGGTAATGGATATTGAAAGATTTAAAGCAGCTGCACATCAAGACTTTATTGTTTTTAATGGTCCTGATGAACAGTATGTTGCTGGACGCTTGATCGGTGCTGATAGTGGAATTGGAGGTACATATGGAGTCATGCCTGAACTGTTTTTAAAGGCGGAGGAGTATGTATCAAGTGGGAAGTTTGCAGAAGCGAAGGCCATTCAAAAAGATATTAATGACATTATTATTGAATTAACAACACAAGATGGCTCGATGTATGCTGTCATCAAAGAGGTTTTGAAGCGTAGAGGAATTGATATTGGTTCGGTTCGGAGTCCGTTAGAAGGTATATCAGATCAAGATGTGAACAATATTGAAAAGATTAAACAGATGATTGATACCGCTATCATTAAACACAGCTAGGAGTAATTGACCATGGGAAACGTAAATTATGGAATCATCGGAACAGGCTATTTTGGTTCGAGTCTTGCCAGAATCGTGCATGATTTAGACGGTGGCAAGGTTGTTGCCGTATATGATCCGGACCATTCCACTGACATTGCTAAGGAGTTAAATTGTGATAGCGAGAATAGTATTGAAGCCGTTTGTAAACGTGAAGATGTCGATGCCATTATTATTGCTTCGCCAAATGCGTATCATAAAGAACCGACATTATATGCGGCGCAGTATAAGAAACATGTGTTTTGTGAAAAGCCAATCGCCCTTTCGTATGATGATTGTAATGAAATGATTGAAGTAACCCAAGATAACGGACTCATTTTTATGGCGGGACATGTCATGAATTTTATGGATGGCGTACGTAAGGCGAAGCAGTTCATTCAGGATGGTGCAATCGGCGATGTCTTATTCTGTCACGCAGAAAGAACCGGCTGGGAAGACGTTCAAGAGCAAGTTAGTTGGAAAAAGAAACGCGAAATCTCCGGAGGTCACTTATATCACCACATCCATGAATTAGATTTCATTCAATTTATTATGGGACCAGCAAAAAGCGCGACAATGATTGGTGGAAATGTCGCCCATCAAGGGGAACAGCATGGTGATGAGGATGACTTATTATTAATTTCACTCGAATTTGAAAATAACAAACTAGCAACCTTGCAATATGGATCGGCTTTTCGCTGGGGAGAACATTATATTAAAATCCAAGGAACAAAAGGTACGATTCTATTAGATTTACAAGATACGAAAATGGTATTAAGAACAGAAGATGGAGATCAACCGTATTTATTACATGCGTCTAAAGAAGAGGACGATGATCGAACGCGGATTTATCAGGGGCTTGATGGAGGCATTATGTATGGAGATCCATCTGACACGGTACCTTTATGGCTCCAAACTATTATGAAAAGAGAAATGCGCTACTTCCACGATTGTGTCCAAGGTGCTGAGATCGAGGAAGAGTTCATTCCATTATTAGATGGAACAGCGGCGCGAGACTCTATTGCCACAGCCGATGCGCTGACATTATCAATCAAAGAAGGAAGAAAGGTCAATATAGAGGAAGTTACAGGCACATAGACAAATAGATTACTAAAAAGTAATGGAGGGATTGTATTGTTTAAAAACAATATATTTAAGCTAATGGTATTAGGTTTAATTGCTTTTGTAGTTCTAGCTGGTTGTTCAAGCGATGATGATTCAAAAGATAGTGATAAGTCGGGCGATGGTAAGGAAAAAGTTGAACTATCACTTTGGTTAACCCCACAGTGGGAAGGGGTTCTTGATCCATCTGAAGAAGGAGCTGATTATGATAGTTTCTTCAAACATGCTGCAGAAAGGTTCGCTGAAGAATATGAAGATTATGATGTAGAAATTAATGTTGAAGTGGTTGCATCTGATCAACGAGATGAATTACTAAACGTTAATCTTAATGGGGGAACACCACCAGATATTTTCTATGAAAGCGTTTTTGCAATGGGTGAATATGCTCATCGCGGTGCTTTAGTGCCAATGACAGATATTATTGATGACGAAGCACGGGAAGATATTGATGAAAGTTACTGGGAATCGGTAACCTTTGGTGAGGATGTTTATTTCTATCCGTACTCACATATGCCAGGAACATTAACGTATAACGCGGACATGTTTAAGGCGGCCGGGCTTGAAGATTATCTTGGAGATGAAGATGAAATAAAGACATGGACATTAGAAGAATATGAAACAATTTTAAAGACACTGAAATCTGATTTACCAGAAGACGAATATCCAAATGCGAATCCAATGTCACTTTTCGCATTAGATGATCAAGGTGACACATGGAACCTTGCTTATATGAGAATGTTTGGTAATGAGTTTTTTGATGAAGCAGGAAATATTGTTTTTGGGGATGAAGATGGGGCGAAGGCAGTGGAATGGTTAAATGGTATTTATGAAGATGGATTAACGAATCCAGGTGCCGAATCCGTTTCATCGAATGATACAATCGCGATGTTCCAAAATGAGCAGTTAGCCATTAACTTCACGAATTCCGTTTTATTTAATAATAAAAAGGCTGATATGGAAAGTGGAGAAGCACCAGAATTCGATATTAGACTAGCTAATATTCCATCAGAAAGTGGGGATCCATTATCCTTCACTTATGTTACCGGAGCGGCGATCTTTGATACGGGAGATGAACAGAGAATTGAAGTGAGTAAAGACTTTGTTGAGTTTTTCTCTACCGATCCTGAATTAGTCAAATCATCGAAAAATGGTATTCCTGTCAGAACTTCTGTTGCAGAGGAATTTAAAGATGAAAATCCGTTATTTGAAGCATATGACGAAAACGCGGAATATCTGTTTAACTTTACAGGGAATGTGCCGGGATATAATGAGCTAAGACAAGTGTTCTATCCGGAGTTACAGGCTGTTTATACAGGTGAAAAAACACCAAAAGAAGCAGTGGAAAGTTATCAAGAGAAAGGTAATCAAATAATTGAAGACTCAAAAGAAGATTCAGTTATCGATGATTAATCCGTAGAAGAATTTCATCATGCCGGTTTAGCGCCACACCGATACAGCATATCGTTGCGTTGAACCATTCTTAACGATATGTCGTATCGATGTTGCTGATTTTTGCAATGATGAAATTCATTTAGAAGAATGATTAATATGATTAAGCCCCGCTATAGGGGCTTAATTTATAGAAGGGTTAAGGTTATGATGACATTTAATAAACATATATTTAAAGAGAATTTAACCGGGTATCTATTCATTGCACCACAATTTATCCTGTTTCTCGTTTTTCTTGTTTACCCGATATTCGAAGGTATTCGTCTAAGTCTGTTTAAAATAAATTACCAAACGGAAACATTTATTGGATTAGATAATTACATCACCTTACTTTCGGATCCCGTGTTTATTAAAGCGGCTATCAATACAGTTGTATTCGTTGTTTGTATTGTTGGGCTAACAGTTGGTTTTGGAATCTTTGTGGCATCTGCTATTTTCGATAAAAACGCAAAATATGTTTCATTTATTAGAGGTAGTTATTATATTCCCGTCATGGTATCGATGGTTGTTATGAGTATGATTTGGGGATTTCTATTGAACCCGGCAAATGGACTCATTCCCTTTGTTGCGCGGGAACTTGAATTCCCAGCCGTCAACTTTTTGGGAAATAAAGACCTCGTCTTACCGATTATTATATTTGTCACCTTTGCAACGAATGTGGGGCAGGCCATTATCCTTTATATTGCTGCCATGGTAGGTGTTCCAAAGGATATATTTGAGGCGGCGGAAATTGACGGGGCAAGTAGAATGCAAGTAATTCGAACGATCTTGATCCCTTCTGTTAAGCCGATGACGATTTATATTACAATTATTAATATTATTGCTGTCTTAAAGATCTTCGTTGTTATTCAACTCTTAACAGGCGGCGGACCGAATAATGCATCAACAACACTGATGTATTACTTATATAATAATGCATTTAAGTATAATCAATTAGGTATTGCATCAGCTGTAGGTGTGATCATGTTTACGATTACCTTACTCTTATCGATTCCACAGTTGAGAGCTCTCCTTAAAAAGGATTAGGGGTGTAACATAATGTTTGGGAGAAAGAATAGACGAAAAAAAGAACCATTTGATATCATATCAAATATTATGGTAACCGTCTTTGCGATGTTCAGTTTATTTCCAGTTTACTGGTTAATTACGAGTTCATTTAAAAATAGTTCTGATGTTATCAAAATGCCACCGGACTGGTTTCCGAAGACTATTACGTTTTCCAATTATATTGATTTATTTGCTAGTCAACCCGCATTTAGATGGGCATTTAACAGTATCGTCGTATCATTAGTGGCCACGGTGTCGCTGATCATCGTTAGTTGTCTTGCGGCTTATGCCTTTTCGAAATTAACATTCAAAGGAAAGAACATTCTCTTTATTGTATTTATCTCCAGCCTTATGATCCCAAAGGAAGTCATGATTGTACCCTTATTCCGAATTATTCAGGACTTGGGCATGGTCAACTCCTTGCATGGGATGATTTGGCCGAACGTCGCCACGGCGTTTGGGGTATTTTTACTGAAAGGATTCTTTGATGGTATTCCAGATTCCTTAAGGGAGTCAGCAAAAATTGATGGTGCGAGTGAATTGACCGTTTTATATAAAATTATGTTACCGATTATCAAACCTGGTATTGGTGCCTTATTTATCCTACACTTTGTGGATGTTTGGAATGATTATTTATGGCAACTCGTTGTCGGTCAAGAAAATCAGGCGAAAACGCTAATGGTAGGGGTTGCTACATTAATGCAAGACCTCAATCCAAACTTTGCCTATAAGATGGCGGGAGCCACAGTGGCAGCTATTCCAATGTTAATCATATTTATGCTCTTCCAAGGTTACTTTACCCGGGGAATTTCAGTAGGGGCAGTTAAAGAATAATTCAGAGTACGGAGTTGTTTGTAAATGAAAACAAAAGAAAATGTTATGGAATTAATTAAAGATCAATTAATTGTATCGTGCCAAGCTCTTCCCGAAGAGCCTTTACATAGTCCATTTATTATGAGGAAAATGGCTTATGCGGTTATGAAAGGTGGAGCTAAAGGGATTAGGGCGAATAGTGTGGAAGATATTCGGGCAATCAAAGAAGCGGTTGATTTACCGATCATCGGTATTATTAAAAAGGTATATGAAGAATCAGATGTATTTATCACTCCAACCTTAGCAGAAGTTGATGATTTATATCAGGAAGGTGTCGATATCATCGCAATTGATGCTACGAGTAGAAAGCGACCAGATGGTAACGTTATCGAACAAATCTTCCCGGTTATTAAAGAAAAATATGCAGACCAAGTTTTTATGGCAGATTGCTCTACATATGAGGAGGCAAAAGTCGCCTATGAGCTTGGGTTTGATTGCATTGGCACAACGCTTAGCGGGTACACGGACTATACAAAAGGTACTTCCTTACCAGATACGCGATTAATTAAAAGATTGCGAGCTGATTTTCCGGTCCCGATCATTGCTGAAGGTGGGATTTGGACACCAGAGCAACTCAAAACGGTCTTCGATCTTGGTGTACATGCGGCCGTTGTTGGCACAGCGATAACAAGACCTATGAATATTACGGAAAGATTTATGGATGCGATCAAATAAATGGGTGAGGTGGAGCTGATGCGGATTGTAGCAGTGGATATTGGGGGTACCTCTATTAAACTTTGCCTGTCTGATCAACATGGGAATCTAGAGAGCTATCGAGAAATTGACGCAGAAGCAAAAAAGGGTGGAAACCACTTAATCCAGCGCGTGATGAATGAAATAGCGAAAAATTACCAAGAGTTTGATAGAATTGGGATCAGTACAGCTGGACAAGTGGATAGCGAAAAGGGTTCAATTTCATACGCCAATGAAAACATACCCAATTACACCGGTATGAACATCGTGGATATCATGGAAAAGCGATTTAACGTCGCGACCAAAATCGAGAATGATGTCAACGCAGCTGCTAAAGGAGAACTCTATTTTGGAGCCGGGAAAAATTACAGCGACTTTTTATGTCTTACTTATGGTACCGGAATAGGTGGCGCCATCATCATGAACAATTCTCTTTATAAGGGGAACGATGGGAATGCAGGTGAATTTGGTCATATGATGACGCACCCAGGTGGGAGAATATGTGGATGTGGAAATGCAGGGTGCTATGAAATGTATGCATCCACCACAGCACTCGTGAAGCGGGCAAAAGCGGTGGATCAGAATTACACAAATGGACGAATGATTTTTAAAGGGATTGAAAAAGGCGATACACGGCTGGAGCTTGTTCTCCATGAGTGGATTGAAGAGGTGGCATACGGTCTTGCCTCTTTAATTCATGTGTTTAATCCCCCGGCAGTGATCATCGGCGGGGGGGTTATGGAGCGAAATAAGCTCGTGGACTTAGTGGGGCATAAAGTGCATGAATTGATTATGCCAAGCTTTGCAAATGTTCAGGTTGTAAAGGCCTCCCTAGGAAATAAAGCGGGTTTATTAGGTGCGGTTTCTTTGCATCAATCACGTATCAACAAAAAGGAGTATTAGATGGCTAAAATAGATATATCCTCATTAATTAATTCAAGGTATCAATCTTTCACGACGACAGAAAGGAAAGTAGCCGACTATATTATCGAAAATATGAAAGAGGTCATCTACATGTCCATCACAGACTTGGCCGAAGCTTGTCATGTAGGTGAATCAAGTATATTTAGGTTTTGTAAAACCCTCGATCTGCGTGGCTATCAAGAATTTAAAATCGCATTAGCGCACAGCACGTCTTTAAAGGATGAAATGCCCCAACTGTCCAACAAAGTAACAATGGACGATTCGATTGATGAATTATCGCAAAAGATCTTAACATCCAATGTCAATGCGCTCACAGAGACACATAATCTAATTAATGAAAAAGATGTGTCTTTAGCGGTTGATATGATTATCGAAGCAAATCGGGTTCAGTTCTTCGGGGTCGGTGCTTCCTTAATGACAGCTATGGAAGCGAAGAATAAATTTATGAGAATCACGAATAAAACGGAATGCTCGATCGACTCACACTTACAAATCATGTCGGCCTCCTTAATGACACACGAGGAAGTTGCGGTCCTTATTTCCTATTCAGGTTCAACAAAGGATACGATAGAGGTAGCGAAAGTAGCGAAAGAAAATGGCGCAAAAATCATTTCCATTACAAGATTTGCAAAATCTCCACTCACAAGCTATTCAGACATCACCCTCCTTTGTGGAGCAAATGAAGGCCCCCTACAAGGTGGTAGCTTATCAGCAAAAATATCTCAACTCTATTTATTAGACCTTCTTTACGCAGAATACTTTAAACGAACGAATCAAGAATCAACTATCAATAAAGACAAAACAGCCAATGCCGTCATCGAAAAAATGCTCTAACCTTGTGGGTGTGAGTGCTGGCTCGGGGCTCGCGCGGGGTGCGCTGAATAATCCATGGTTTGCGCTGAAGATCCCGCACGCCGCGCTGAACCTCGGCCGCGCTCCGCTGAACAATCCCGCCCTTGCGCTGAACACCACGGGGTGCGCTGAAGTTTGTCTCGCTAGCGCTGAAGATCCCGCACGCCGCGCTGAACCTCGGCCGCGCTCCGCTGAACAATCACGACCTAGCGCTGAACACCGCGGGTGCGCTGAAGTTTGTCTCGCTAGCGCTGAAGATCCCGCACGCCGCGCTGAACCTCGGCCGTGTTCCGCTGAACAATCCCGGACTAGCGCTGAACCTCGCGGGTGCGCTGAATAATCCATGGTTTGCGCTGAATATCCCGCACGCCGCGCTGAAGCTCCGCCGTGCTCCGCTGAACAATCCCGCCCTAGCGCTGAACACCGCGAGTGCGCTGAATAATCCATGGTTTGCGCTGAATATCCCGCACGCCGCGCTGAAGCTCGGCCGCGCTCCGCTGAACAATCCCGCCCTAGCGCTGAACACCGCGGGTGCGCTGAATAATACATGATTTGCGCTGAATATCCCGCACGCCGCGCTGAACCTCGGCCGTGCTCCGCTGAACAATCCCGCCCTTGCGCTGAACCTCGCGGGTGCGCTGAAGTTTGTCTCGCTAGCGCTGAAGATCCCGCACGCCGCGCTGAACCTCACTCGTGCTCCGCTGAACACCGAGCCACTCGCGCTGAACGCATAGCCAATCAAAAAACCAGCTAAGAATGGTGCTCCATTCCTAGCTGGATTTTTTTAAGATCACTTTTTCGTCTTGGGTTAGCTGTTTAATACCTTTTCGATCGCTAATGCAACGCCATCTTGGTCAGATCTGCTCGTTGTTTCTGTGCAAAGTGCTTTAATTTCATTTGGTGCGTTTTCCATCGCTACGGAATATCCGGCGCGTTCCATCATGGAGACATCATTAAAACTATCGCCAATTACCATGACATCCTCCATCGAAATTCCTTTTTGCTTTGCGTATTCTTCAATGGCAATTCCTTTTTGGGCGTTCGTATTATTAATTTCAATATTTCGGATACCTGATGAGGAAACAGCTAAGCTTTGGATTGAATTAAGTTGTTCCTTAGCTCTCTGTAAATTGTCTGCTTGACTAGAAACGGCGAATATTTTATATATTTCATGTCCTCTTAATGTGATCATTTCGTCATATGATTCGACTTGGCGAATGATACCTTGCTCGACACGCCCCATGACTTCTTGGCGAATACTGTCTTCTGGGACGGTTTGGCCAATCGATTCAGCAAGATGCATAAACATTTGAATCTGTTCTTCCACATTGATCGTATAGATCGACTCATCAATATATAGTTCATAGTGAATATTTTCATGATCTAATATAGAGGTGATTTTCGAAATATCCTCCTCTGGTAAATAGGTTGCCGAGACGATATTGCCAGCTTCATCTCTAACATCGGCACCGTTTAAGCATACATAGGCAGTCGTTAACATGGCATCTCCAACCGGACCATGTGCTTCCGGATAACTTCGTCCAGTTGCGATAACGACCTCGATACCTCTCGCTTTAGCTGCACGGATCGCTTGGATATTTTTTTCACTAATTGTATGATCGGGTGCTAATAACGTCCCGTCCATATCGATTGCAATTAAACGTATCATAATATATTGGACTCCTTTATAAACAATGATAAACTCCACCTATTAGTATAATACAGTTCCCGAATAGAAACCTAGTATTACGGTTATATAAGCGGATATAGATCGGTTTTCTAGTATAATCATATCGAGATCAATAAGAGCAATAGATGGGTAAATCTCATGCCTATTCATGGTATAATAGAGAAGGATTATGATCTTAATGGTAAGGAGTTTATGTAGATGAGAAAGTGGATTTCATATGTTTCAATGGGCTTGTTGTTCTTTCTAATCAATCTATTTTTAACCTATTTTCAAGAAAGTTATTGGGCTTGGAAAGATAGTGTTGGAGTCGCTGCATTATTTATCGTCATTTTATTAATACTTGATGGTGTAGCACTTTATTTTCGGAAGAAGAAAGAGACAGATCAATAAGAATATCCATCATATGAGGAGGATTATTATGAAATTTGGAATTATTGGGACAAACTGGATTACCGATCAATTTATTGCAGCGGCAAGCAATCACGCTGAATTTACCATCGGGGCTGTATACTCAAGGACGGAAGAAAAGGCACGTGAATTTGCAGATCAATATGATGTCAAGAATGTGTTTACGAATATGGAAGAGATGTTTCAGAGTGGCACAATCGATGCCGTATACATCGCAACCCCAAACGTTTTTCATGCGGAGCAAAGTATTTTAGCCTTGCAGAATGGCATTCACGTCCTTTGTGAAAAGCCAGCGGTAACGTCTGTGAGCGAAATTGAAGAAGTGATTAAAGCATCTGAAGAACATCAAACGACCTATATGGAAGCGATGAAATCAACCGTTACCCCCGCTTTTCTCAACTTGAAAAATCAGATAGGAAAAATTGGGCAAATACGCCGATTTGTTTTTCATTTTAATCAATACTCATCCCGATATGATAAATACAAAGATGGGATTATTGAAAATGCCTTTAAGCCGGAACTTGGAAATGGAGCGAGAATGGATTTAGGAGTTTATTGTATTGCTCCTTTGGTTCATTTAGTGGGCAAGCCGAATTCGGTTGTTAATAATACGCATCGATTATCCACAGGAGCTGAGGGGCAGGGGAGTATGATTTTAAATTATGATGATTTTGAAGCGATCATTATGTATTCAAAAATAACCGATTCCTTTTTACCAAGTGAGATTCAGGGGGAAAAGGGTGTTATCGAAATCGATAAAATCAGCAAGCCAGAGAAAATGAGAATCAAATACCGGGATGGGGAATCAGAAGATTTATCTGTCGAGCACGCATTTGATTCGATGTATTATGAAGCAGCAGAGTTTATAAAAACGGTCAACAATCAGCAAAT
>Ga0209487_1003741_pt1 | contig 11851 bp, 12 predicted proteins | sample Poulit2012_FD_187524 | JGI IMG/M metagenome (GOLD analysis project Ga0209487, IMG submission 187524) | Agricultural soil microbial communities from Georgia to study Nitrogen management - Poultry litter 2012 (SPAdes) (version 2) | ecosystem: Environmental > Terrestrial > Soil > Agricultural land... | reverse complement strand
TAGGTAAAAGATGAGGTGCAATAAATATTCTATTATGTTTATTGCTTAAAAGGGAAGTCGGTGAAAAACCGACGCTGTCCCGCAACTGTAAATGGGAACGATTCGAAAAATCCACTGTTTTCATATGTATGAAAATGGGAAGGTTCGAAAAGTAATGACCATGAGCCAGGAGACCTGCCTATATCTAGCAACATCCGTACCTACGAGGATAGGAGGTGTTACATGCAAATATACAGATGATGAACTAAATAAGCTATTTTACTATGCTTATTTTTATCTTTACATATGCGTGATAACAACTTTCTAAGGAGGGTTGTTTTTTTATTGCATCATTAAAAAACGGACATCTGGAGGAAAACAATTTGTATGGCACGATTACTTATTTTACTGAATATATAAAAGCAACGATAATGAATAACTTTGTAGTTAATCAACCTTCTCCAATGCAAGTGTGTTATACGGAAATAAGAAACGAAATTGTTGATTATGCAGAAAATGAAGAAGAGAGAGAGATGTATTTAGCAAATTTCGAAGTGGCTTTCAATGATGTATATCATGAATTGTTTGGGATAAGGGGAGTGGATTGAATAGGGGGATGAAGCTTGTATGGGAAACATCGCCATTTGTTTCGACTACCTGTCAACACTGTTGGTGAGCAGTACGCCTAAAACAACTGGGGAGTTGTGAACTGCTCACCGCAAAATGAATACTCATTTATACTTATCATATAATATATCTATTAGGAAAGAAAGAGATTCCTATTAAAAATATCCCGTTGCGTGCGGTCATTGTTTGCAATGGGTGTAGCATTTGCCCTGCTGATTAATGATATTCTATCATCGATATTTTACAGTACTAGAAAATAAAAGATGTAAAGCATCCTGATCCGAGCAAGCGCTCAGTCGGCAACACAGCTTAAAAAATTAATAGAAATATACCTTGATACATTGATGGAGGTTGAAGGCGATGTGCTTACTGTATTGAAAAATGCTAAAGATCATCGTCTTTTTCTATCGTTAGAGGAGGACAGGACTAATATGTTTACTAGTCAGTACGCGGTTGAAGATTGGATGAATAAGAAACCTAGAACAATAAATTCAAGGACGACTATTCATGAAGCCTTACAATTACTTGGGAAGGCTAATAAAACAGCACTTCCTGTAGTAGAAGAAGGTCGTCTGATTGGTGTCCTAAGATTAAAAGAATGTATCGAGCAACTATCAGCTCACTCATCATGGGTGGAGCCAATTAAAAAGATTGTACAATCTGTCTTTACGACGGTAAACAAAGATTTTTCAATGACAGCATTGACTGACACACCTGTTTACATTGTGGAAGACGGACAGTTTTTAGGAGAGATAAGTAACGTGGAGCTGCATGTTTTTCAAAAAACGATGTTAGAAGAGTTGGCAAATCAAAAAGAACTGATGAAGTGGTATGAACTTTGTTTTGACACCGCTTACGAAGGATTAACTGTTGTTGATGAGCATGGTGTTATTCAAATATTTAATGAAACATATAGCCGTTTTGTTGGCGTGCCAAAAGAAGAAGCAATCGGAAAAAAGGCAGATAAAGTTATCGATAGTACACGGCTTCCAATGGTTTTAAAAACAGGTGTACCTGAGCGTAGTCAGGCCCATCAATTGCAGGGACAAAACTTAGTTGTCCACCGTTTGCCTATATGGAAGAACAACGAGGTGATCGGTGCAGTAGGTATGCTTGTTTATGAAGGAGTTTCGGAAATATATCAAGTGATTGAAAGGATGGAAAGACTAGAAGGTCTCGAAGCTGAAAGATACCTGGTGAACAATAACAGGAAAACACCCTACAGCATGGATGAAAAACAAATGCGCTTTGAAGATATACTCGGAGAAAGTCTCATCATTTCTGAAACAAAGCATATTGCAAGAAAGGCAGCTCGTACAAAGGCTACGGTTCTTATAACTGGTGATAGTGGCGTTGGAAAGGAACAATTTGCACGTGCTATTCACGACACAGGTATTACAAGTCAGGGCAATTTTGTTAGTGTTAATTGTGCGGCAATTCCTGATAACTTATTGGAGTCAGAACTATTTGGTTATGCAAAAGGTGCTTTCACAGGGGCAAGTACGGAAGGTAAAGTCGGAAAATTCGAACTCGCGCATAATGGCACGTTGTTTTTAGACGAGATCGGGGATATGCCCATGGCGATGCAAGTAAAGATATTACGTGTTATTCAAGAAAGAACAGTCGAAAGGGTAGGTGGTACTACTTCTGTACCAGTGAATTTCCGATTAATTACTGCGACAAACAAAGACCTCAAATCCATGGTTGCTAAAGATGATTTTCGTGAGGATCTATACTATCGTCTTTTTGTGATTCCGGTTCATATCCCATCATTAAAGGAAAGAAAACAAGACATTCCAATTATAACTGCACATAAAATGCGGCAATTAGCTAATACATATGACGTCCCGGAAAAGACGATCGACCAGCAAATTTTACGTTTAATGAGCGAGTATGATTGGCCTGGAAATGTACGTGAGTTAATGAATGTACTCGAAAGGTTATTTGTATTAACAGACGGAGACCACATAACAATGAAGGATATGCCGAATTCTCTATTTGTTGAACGAAGCCGTCAACAGCTAACTTTAGCTGGAACACGGAATAAGTCTAGCGATGTTTTAAATGTTTCCAGGGAGGAAGAAAGGGATAAGATTGAAATTGCTTTAAAAAAAGCAAGTGGAAATAAAACGCAAGCAGCCAAATTGCTCGGTATTTCTCGTGCGACACTTTATAATAAGCTTTCTCGCCTTTCTAATGAAAGACATGTGTAATTATCTGTGTAATGTATAAGTGTGTCTAGAATATGTCTAGACACTTGGGCGACTATCTCCATCTTTTACCCCTATATCACCACATCATATAATGGCACGAAAATTGCAATCACTATATTGCAGCATCAAATGACGGAGAGGAGGAAAACGAATGGAAAAGATAAAATCACTTTCTGACAATCGTTCTATATTTCCTAACGAGGTATCATTAAGAGATACAATAAATCCTGCCGAATTAAATGAAGAGGAATCCCTTATCGCAAAGACGATTGAAAAATTCGTTTTAAAACAGGTGACACCACAGCTGGACGCACTGGAGACACACGATTACCATACTGCTCGACAGCTATTTAGTGATGCAGGTGAACTTGGACTTTTAGGCGCGGATGTACCGGAAGCTTATGGAGGTTTGGCCATGGGCAAGAAAACGGCTGGTGTTATTGCGGAAAAAATGGGTTTCAGTGGATCCTTTAGTGTGGCCTTTAACATTCACACCGGTGTAGGGGTTTTACCATATGTTTATTTTGGTACAGAACAACAAAAACAGACGTATTTACCTAAACTTGCTACAGGTGAATGGATTGGGGCATACGCTTTAACGGAGCCGAATGCCGGTTCAGATGCATTAGCTCCGAATACGACAGCTGTATGGGATTCAGACAGTAAAGAATGGGTTTTAAACGGTGAAAAACAATGGATTACAAATGCACATATCGCTAATGTATATGTCGTATTTGCAAAAACCTCAAAAGGCATGACAGCATTTATTGTTGAAAGAACAGTGGCAGGTGTTTCAGTAGGTCCAGAGGAGAAAAAGTTAGGGATTAATGGATCCTCTACAGCGACACTTATATTACAGGATGTGCGAATTTCAGAGGAAAGTAGATTAGGTAATATTGGAAAGGGACATCATATTGCACTTAACATCCTCAATCTGGCCAGATTGAAGCTTGCGTTTGCAAATATTGGAACGTCTAAGCAAGCCTTATCTATTGCGGTGAATTATGGAAAAGAACGTAAACAATTTCAACAAGCGATTGTTAACTTTACGATGACTCAAGAGAAGCTTGCCAATATGGCAATAGCTATTTATGGTGCGGAAAGCACAGCTTATTATACCGCCGGTTTACTAGATCAGATGGACGCGCTTTTAGAAAATGAAGGAGACGTAGTTAAGAATTTAACTAACTATGCTATAGATTGTGCGGTTAATAAAGTGAATGCTTCAGAAGCACTGGATGCCATTGTAGATGAGGCGTTACAAATCCATGGCGGCTATGGCTATATGCAAGAGTACGAGATTGAACGCTTATATCGTGATGCTAGAATCAATCGGATTTTTGAAGGAACAAACGAAATCAATCGCTTAACGATTGCTAAATCTTTTTTGAAACTATATGAACAAGACGCTGCCATCATTGAGGAGGAGGCAAAGCAAACACAACTTGAGAGCAGCTCCTCATTTGTACGGTTTTCTATGCGATTATTACAAATTGTATTGAAAGCGCTTCCTGACACAAATAAGCAAATGTTAGCGAAAGAACAGGAATGTTTACGGCTATTAGCGGATATTGTCAAGGAAATATACGTGATAAAAGCCGCGTTATTGCGTCAGCGAAGGGCTGCTGATAATCAGCGAATCGAGCAACTCGTCACAGAAGTTTTATGTGAAGAGGGCTATCGGAAAATTGAATCTGCCACCATATCAATTATTTCATCCACTATAACAGACAACGTTGAAAAACAAGCATTGCTTGATGAAATAAAAGCTTTAACTATACCACTGTATACGAACCTGTTTTCAAAGAAACGGGAAATTGCCACCGAAGTAATAAAAAGTGATGGCTATTGCATATAGGAAAAGGGGGGATCTGATGAGGAATATTGGGTTTATTGGATTGGGAAACATGGGTTTGCCAATGTCGAAAAGTTTACTTAAAGAAGGAAAATACCGCGTTTCGGGGTATGACTTAAACGAAAAAGCAGTAGCCTTATTTCTCAAGGCTGGGGGAGAGATAAGCCAATCTATTCCAGATCTTGTAAATAAAAGTGAACTGATATTTACAAGTCTTCCATCCTCAAAAGCTGTGGAAGAGGTGTACTTAGAAGAAGGGGGGTTAATTGAAAGCAGTCATTCCCAAATTACATTGGTAGATACTAGTACAGTTGTCCCAGAGCTGAATAATAAAATTGCAGCAGCTGCAGAGAAAAAGGACATAGATTTTATAGCTGCACCAGTCAGTGGTGGAGTGATTGGTGCAGAAAATCAGACACTTACTGTCATGGTTGGTGGTCCGAAGCAAGTATATGAACGTATTCTTCCGGTATTAAACGTATTAGGTGAAAATATATTTCACGTAGATGAACAGATTGATAGTGGTACGACGGTTAAATTAATTAACAACCTGCTTATTGGTTTTTATACTGCAGGCGTCAGTGAAGCACTTCAACTAGCGAATAAGAAAAATATTGATTTGGATAATTTATTTGCGATGTTGAATGTAAGCTATGGGCAAAGCCGTATTTATGAACGAAATTATAAAACCTTTATTGCAAATGAAAATTATAACCCAGGATTTTCTTTGAAGTTATTGCGTAAAGATTTAGGATTTGCGATAGAGCTAGCTGATCAGCAAGGACTTGATTTACCGATCAGCAATGAGTTATTAGCAATGTATAAACAAGTGGAAAAAGAAGGTTTTGGAGATCAAGACATGGCTGTTCTATATGAAAAGGTAAAACAACAATCTGCCACGAAAAAGGAGACTTCAGAATGATTACATCAAAGTTAAAAGTAATGAAGAATTATATAGGTGATACATGGGTCGATGCGATAAGCGGGGAAATGGATACGGTACCAAACCCGGCTAATGGAGAACCAATTGCTCGTGTTCCGTTGTCAAGTAAGGAAGATGTTGATCAAGCGGTAAAAGCCGCTAAGGAAGCATATCCCGCATGGGAAGCGACACCAGTGCCAAATCGTACCCGTTATCTATTTGAATATCTTCATCTATTAAAAGAAAACAAGGCAGAATTAGCTGAAATTATCACCATGGAAAATGGGAAATCTTTAAAAGACTCCCAAGGTGAGGTGCAACGCGGGATTGAAGTAGTGGAACTAGCAACATCAGCACCTAATTTAATGATGGGGGATGCGCTGCCAAGTATTGCATCTGGTATTGATGGGTCTATTTGGCGTTATCCGATCGGCGTTGTAGCCGGAATTACACCATTTAATTTTCCAATGATGGTGCCATTATGGATGTATCCATTAGCAATTGCTTGCGGGAATACATTCGTATTAAAAACATCAGAACGTACACCAATTTTAGCGGAAAGACTTGTTGATTTGTTTTATGAAGCAGGTTTTCCAAAAGGAGTCCTTAATTTGGTTCACGGCGGAAAAGAGGTAGTAAATCGTACGCTTGACCATCCTGATATTGAGGCAATATCTTTTGTTGGATCAGAACCTGTCGCCAAGCATGTATATCAAACAGGTACAGCCAATGGAAAAAGAGTGCAGGCGCTGGCCGGAGCTAAAAACCATGCCATTGTCATGCCGGACTGTGAACTGGACCAAACAGTTCAAGGCGTGATCGGGGCTGCGTTCGGAAGTAGCGGGGAGCGCTGTATGGCCTGCTCTGTTGTAGCAGTTGTAGATGAAGTTGCAGATGCGTTTCTAGAAAAACTTGTAGCGGAAACAAAGAAATTAAAAGTCGGCGATGGCATGGATAAGCAAAATTTTGTTGGCCCGCTCATCCGTGAGTCCAATAAAGAGCGTGTACTTGGATATATTGATGCAGGTGTAGAAGAAGGAGCAGATCTGCTTGTTGACGGCCGAATCATCAAAGAACAGACAGCTGACGGTTATTACGTAGGAGCGACGATTTTTGATCATGTGACACCGGATATGAAAATTTGGCAAGAAGAAATCTTTGCTCCCGTGTTAAGCATTATCAGAGTAAAGGATTTACAGGAAGGTATTGATCTTACCAACCAGTCAAAATTTGCAAATGGTGCTGTCATCTATACTTCAAGCGGAAAAAGTGCACAACAATTTCGTGATAAAATAGATGCTGGAATGGTTGGTGTCAATGTGAATGTCCCCGCACCAATGGCATTCTTTGCGTTTGCGGGAAATAAGGCATCATTCTACGGAGATTTGGGTACGAATGGGAAAGATGGTGTACAATTTTACACACGCAAAAAAGTAGTGACAGAACGCTGGTTTTAGGAAAAATTTATGAAGATGACAAAAATCCGGTTCCTTTAAGGACCGGATTTTTGTCTGTAAACAACTATGATTCTTTGAAAAACGATGCTACCAACGCTGTTGAAACGTCAGATAGTTGTTTGTATTGATACTGTGGGTTTTGTTCTTTGTCAATGAGTACAGAACGGACACCTTCAAAGAAATCACCGTGTTTCATAAAGTTTTTAGCTAAGATAAGGTCAGTTTCCAAACATGCCGCCAAGGACTTTCCCTGACCTTCAATTAATTGTTTTAAAGTAACTTTTAAAGAAACAGGTGATTTGGATGAAAGTATTTCTTTCGTCTTTATTGCAAAATCACTTGTGTCTGCTTCTAATGATTCAATTATTTCCTCTACAGTATCATAGGAAAAGTGTTGATCGATTTTCGTTTGTAATGAAGCGATTTGTCCATCATGCTCTGGATGCGCTGTATAGGTATCTATGATTTGTTGCAGCTTCTTTTCAGCATTTACTGCATGCCAGTTCGTTTCTTCTACTTCGTTGAGCAAATCTGTTAATCTTTCATTTGGTATAAAAGCATCAGCGCCATTTATGTAAAGAACGCCGTCTGCATGCAGTATAGTCGCTGTCAATGCGAGGTAACGACCAACATGTCCTGGTGCTTTGTTTAAAAAGTATGCTGCTCCAACATCTGGGAAAAAGCCAATATTCATTTCCGGCATTGCCCATTTCGTCCGCTCTGTTACGATTCGGTGGCTAGCACCGTAAGAAAGCCCTACACCGCCGCCCATAACGATCCCGTCTAAGCAGGCGATAATCGGCTTGGAAAATTGAGAGACAAGTTGATCTGTTTCATACTCCTCCTCAAAGAATTGCTCAGCTGCTTGCATTTCCTTTTGACCCTGTCTTGCTTGATATAGTGTTTTAATATCCCCACCAGCGCAAAATCCTTTCGAACCTGCGCCTTTGAGTATAACGATGCTCACCTCTTTATCTTTCTCCCAATCTATAAGCTTTTGCTTTATAGGGAGGAGCATATTATAGCTTAAAGCGTTGATAGATTTTGGTTGATTTAATGTAATTGTCGCAACTCCATTTTCCTTCGTGGAGAATAATACTTCATCCATGGTTTTAGACACTCCTTTTATCGCAGGTTAACGGGCAGTAAAACCCCCACCTCAAAAGTGGAGATGAAACAGAATTTTAGGTGAAGGATAAACTGCCCGTAATCGCCCGATTCGTTCAACTAACATGCAGTAGGGGAAGAAAGAAAACCCCTACTGAATGAAGTTTCACTTTAAGATTGGCTGAACTGGGGATCTCTCTTTTCAATGAAAGCTTGAACCCCTTCCTTCGCATCGTCTGTTAAAAATAATTCAGCAAACTGTTTTCTTTCTCTAGATAAACCGCTTTCAATTGTTTCATTATATCCCTTTATAACACATTCGACCGCTCGTTTCACGCTTGTCATACTTTTTCCGTCTACAAGAGACTTGGCAATAGATAATGCTGTAGGGAACAGTTCTTCAGAAGAAACAGTTGTCTGCACAATCCCAAGTGTTTGTGCTTCTTTACTACTTATATGTCTACCCGTTAAAATTAAATCTAATGCTGTTGTGGTATCAGTGATGCGGCTAAGCCTTTGTGTTCCACCAAAAGACGGTATTAATCCAAGCTTTAATTCTGGGAGTCCTAGAATGGCGTGCTCAGAAGCAATCCGAAAATGACATGCCAATGCTAATTCCATACCACCGCCCAATGCTGGACCATTAATAGCAGCAATAACGGGTTTATTCAAGGCTTCCACTTCATTACAAAGTAACTGACCCGCTTCTGATATGGCTAATCCTTTATCAAAATCTTCAAGTGCTGGCACGAATTCCTTAATGTCTGCCCCAGCGACAAAAAAGCGGCCGGACCCGGTAATGATCACTGCATGAATATGTTCCTCTTTATCTAAACTCTTTATGACTTCGCGTAATTCTGTAATACATGCCGTTGATAATGTATTTGCAGGTGGGATATTGATTTCTACGATTGCAATATTATTTTCGTAAGTTACATTTAAAAAATGATAATTCATATGAGCATCCTCCTTAGAAAACTTATAAATGTTAATGCAAGAATTGAGCCAAGCGTAAATGTGAGGCATGATAAGGGGGTAAAGATAAAAAGTTGTCAATGTGTCTATACAGGTAGACATATTACCTGTAAAGAATATAAACGAGTAAATGGAGAAAGTTACCAAAAGCAGATTGAATGGAAAATTCCCGCATAAAGGTCAAAGAGGATTTGTAGACCGGGGGAGGTGAAGTCCTAAAATATATGGCACTTCACCTATTTGTATAAACTTAGCAGTTATTTTTCGCTTGCATCATATTCATCATAAACCATCCTCGTAACTGTTGTGGATTCGCCATTTTTAATTTCGGACTTGGTTGCCATTTCACCGTATGCATCTTCTTCGTCAATACCGGGGGCGACAACACTGTCAGGTATTTGTGACTTTTTCTTTTTATCCAAGCACTTTTCCCTCCAATCCATTCTATTTTGCGCTTAGACTGGAATAATAAAGAGAACATATTTTTCCAGTCCCCATAATATACTGTAACTATTTTTTATTAAAGGAGCTGTACGACAAATGGTAATCAGAAAGGCTTCGTATGGGGAAACGCAGAAAATTTTAAATCATGCTATAGAAATAATGAAAGAAGCAACGATGGGACAAGTTGAGCCCACGGAAGAAAAGGCACATCAGATGATATCCTCATTTCTGTCAGGTGAAGGACATTATCTTGTTCATGCAGATAAGGATAATATTCTCCAAGGATGGATTGGTATTGGAAAAACACTTGACTTTTATACGGGTGAAATGGTCGGAATTATCCCGGAAATTTTCGTCCTGCCGACATATCGTAAACAGGGAATAGCGGAAAAATTATGTAAGCAGGCATTAAGTCATTTGAAAGCAGAGGGATATCAAAAAGTACAATTACATGTATTCTCGGGTAACCATGCAAAACATCTTTATCAAAAACTCGGTTTTCGGGAAGTGTCTACCCTAATGGCAATGGATTTAAATAACAGTGTGTAGTAATGCACGATGTATACAATTTCGCTAGTAGTACAAAATGAGTGTGATAGTTATGAGCAAACTTACTAATGGGAGGAAATTGTATGGGTAAAGATCTTAAAGGAAAAAAGTCTGTTGATTCATCTAACGAGCAATCTGAAAAAGTAACATCATTTCAGGAATTAACAGAGGACATTGTAACAGATCCAAATTTAAAACAACGCCAACCGACTCCACAACCTAAAGAAATGGATGAAATAGAATATTGAAACCAACAAACCGTTAGACTGCCATAGGCGCTAGCGGTTTTTAAATACACTGACTTCATTCACCTTGCAATTTATCTCCGCGATGCTACATCCCCCGTCACTATGGCGGGGGGATGATAACGCCAAGCTTCGAAATAAGTACGTCTAAGAATCAGGTGAATGGAAGCGAGAAGAATTTCGCAACGTCTGCATTGGCACGTCATATGCGTTGAAACCCCACCTAATTCAAAACTTTTTTATAGTGAAAGTAAAATCTGTATTGATGCAAGCACAACTGCTCTCAGTACCGGTGCGGTTTTTAAAAGGACGGCTCCACTAGTTGGTGAAATCAATGGCTCAATGGGGTTTTTGGCGGGTGAGGCTAGAACATGGATAAATCCCACTTTTTACCTTTTGGTTTCATAGGAAAGTAAGGTGCTTCTACATTGTATTCATTCAATTTTGAACGCAAATATTGTTCTTTTTCAAAAGGATCTGATCCACCAAAATCTCCCTCCAATTCTTCTTTTTTAATATTTTTATTGCGTTGTGTAATCTCGATTTAACGGTCCTCTAGGAATTCCTAGAATTTCAGAAATTTCCTTGTGCGTTATATCATGATAGTTGAAAAGTAAAATAACAGCTTGCTAAAGATATGAAATTACTTGGAACCCCGCATTATTCCAGATATCTTGCTCATATTAATACAGATGAAAGTCCACTTGAAAAGCATATTTATTCGATTTTTTAATGCATATAGGTATACTAGGTAAATAACTATTTCGAGGGAGCGATATCATGACTCAACCAAGACCACCTAAATCAATCCGCATGCTGAATTTCATTGAGGAAAAGGGAAATAAGTTACCCCATCCCGTGACAATTTTTATTATATTTACTTTAATCGTCATCATTTTATCACATATTCTTTATTTAATAGGAACGAGTGTAAGCTTTGAAGGTGTAAATGATAATACAGGTCAAATTGAAATGCTGCATGTCAAAGCGGTCAGTTTGTTGACACCTGAAGGTATTGCCTATATGTTTTCACATGTCGTAGAAAACTTTACATCATTTGTAGCGCTCGGGCCCGTTTTAGTTGCCATGCTTGGAGTTGGTGTTGCGGAAAAAAGCGGATATATCAGTGCGCTGATGACGAATACAGTTACAAAAGCACCAAGAAAATTCGTGACACCTATTGTTGTGCTGATGGGCGTGTTGTCCAATGTCGCGGCTTCCGTCGGTTATGTCGTACTTGTACCACTTGGCGCGATTATTTTCCTGGGGTTTAAGCGACATCCATTAGCCGGTTTGTCCGCTGCCTTTGCTGGTGTAGCGGGTGGGTATTCAGCCAATCTCGTTATAGGCACTAATGATCCATTATTAAGTGGGATTACAACGGAAGCAGTACATATATTAAACACTTCTTATGTTGTCAATCCAACAGATAATTGGTACTACATGTTTGTTTCGACCTTTTTAGTCGTTATTATTGG
>Ga0209487_1003740_pt1 | contig 11852 bp, 11 predicted proteins | sample Poulit2012_FD_187524 | JGI IMG/M metagenome (GOLD analysis project Ga0209487, IMG submission 187524) | Agricultural soil microbial communities from Georgia to study Nitrogen management - Poultry litter 2012 (SPAdes) (version 2) | ecosystem: Environmental > Terrestrial > Soil > Agricultural land... | reverse complement strand
CCGCGCCCGCCGGCAACGACTGCCTTCGCTTCCTCGAGCTGGACCCGGCCGCCTTCCGGCAGGCTCCTCTCCCCCACGCTCACCACCTGGTCGGCTTCGGGGATGTCGACGCTCATCGGCTGCACGGATCCGGACACGCCGGTCTCGGGCAAGGGCATCACGTTAAGCGTCACGGACACCACCACGGGGAGCCTTCTGGCCTTCACCCTCTCGGTGACCCTGGACAGGTAGGAGAGCCGCGTGGCGACCACCTGCTCACCCTCGACCTGCAGTTCGGTGACGTCCTCAAGTAGCGGGGCATCGAGCCGCACTGCCACGCGGGGTGCAACGGAGAGGCCAACCCGTCCGGCAGAGAACACCACCGCCAACGCCCCCAGCTCCTGCGCGACCGCGCTGACGACGGCCGTCCAGGTCTGGGCCCGCAGGTCACCAAGGGCGTCGTGTTCCACCACGCGCACGTCTTTCACGTAACCCGCCAGCTCCTGGGCAAGGGAGCTCACATCGCGCCCCATGATCAGCGCGACCGGCTCGACTCCCAGTTCACCTGCCAGCCGGGTTCCTGCGGTAACGGCCTCCAGGGCGCTCTTGCGCAGCTGACCATCAGCATGCTCTGCAACGATAAGTACCATTCGTATCTGTTCCTTTCGGGTCCGTGCAGGTTACTTGGCGAGGACTCCGGCTTCATCGCGGAGAAGCTGGACGAGCTGCTGGGCAACCTGGGCCGGTTCTCCTTCGAGGATCCGGCCGCGCCGCTCCCGCTCCTCCAGGGTTTGCGAGACGATCTCCGTACGCGCCTCCACCTGCTCTACCTCACCCAGCGGCAGGCGCTTGAGCTCCTTGCGCTTCGCCTTCATGATGTTCGGCAGGGTCGGATAGCGCGGCTCGTTGAGGCCCTGTTGGGTGGTTATCACGCCCGGCAGGGGAAACTGGAGCACCTCAGTACCGACCTCGGCGTCGTGGCGCACCCTCACCTGCTGGCCGGCCAGCTCCAGCTGGGTAGACCAGTCGCTGTGCGGCCAGCCCAGGAATTCCGCAATGGCAGGGCCCAGGGCGCTGCTGTCCCAGTCGGCCTGCTTGCCTCCGGTAAAGACCAGCTGGGCGCCCTCATCCTCTACGACTCGCGCCAGCACCTTTGCCTGCGAGATCGGGTCGAGGTCCTCGTCGCTCTCGATGTGGATTGCCCGGTCGGCTCCCATCGCAAGTGCGGTACGAAGCGCCTCCTCGTACCGTTCGGGGCCCAGCGCCACTGCAACGACTTCGGCATCCAAGCCGCCTTCACGCAGCCGTAACGCCTCCTCCACGCCGTACTCGTCCATTCCGTCCATTACCCAGGTCACGCCGTCCAGGTCGACACCGCTTGCGGATGCCCTGAGCCTCGACTCGGCATCGGGGACTTGCTTGAGGATCGCAACGATCTTCATGACGAACTCACTCCTTTACCTTCTGTTCACGGGAAGTGTAACTCAGGCCTTCTGCAGACCGCGGGCGATGACCACCCGCTGGATCTCGTTGGTGCCTTCGTAGATCTGGTTCAGTTTCACGTCGCGCATGAGCTTTGCAACCGGGTACTCGTCCACGTAACCGTAACCGCCGAAGACGTGCACGGCCTCGTTGGCGGCGTCAAAGGCAACCTCGGAAGCGTATGCCTTTGCGATCGCCGATGCCTCCGTGTGAGGTTTGCCGCTGTCGACCAGCCAGGCCGCATACCAGGTTTGCCAGCGGGCTGTCTCCAGGCCAATCTTCATGTTCGCGAGCTTGAACTGGATCGCCTGGAAGTTGCCGATGGGCTGGCCAAACGCCTGCCGTTCGGCAGAGTACTTCGTGGACTCGTGCAGCGCACGGCCAGCTACGCCTACCGCCCCGGCCGCGACGGGAATCCTGGTGCGGTCGAGGGTGCGCATGGCGATACGGAAGCCATCCCCGGGTTCGCCAAGGATATTGCTGACGGGAACCCGCACCTCGTCGAAGATGAGCTCGGCAGTATGAGCCGCCCGCTGGCCCAGTTTGCCGGTGATCTTCTGGTAGCTGAGTCCCGGCGTATCCTTCTCGACCACGACCGCCACGACACCCTTGTGGTGCTTCTCCGGCTCCAGGTTTGCGAAAACGACGGTGAAGTCGGCAAGGCCACCGTTGGTGATCCACATCTTGGTGCCCGTAATGACGACCTCATCCCCGTCGATGCGCGCCCGGGTCTTCATCGCTGCGGCATCGGAACCGTTGTCGGGTTCGGACAGTGCGAACGCCGCGAGCGACGGCTTGCCGACGAGGGGTCCCAGGAACCGTTCCTGCTGCTCCTCGCTGCCGGCCAGGAGGACAGGGGTTATGCCCAGCTCCGAGGCCATGAGGATGCTGTAGATCCCCATGCAGCCCCAGGCGAGCTCCTCGCCCATGATCACCTCGTCGAGCATGCCCAGGCCAAGCCCGCCCACGGCCTGCGGAATGCCCACGTTGAGTAGGCCCAGGCCGGCGGCCCGGGCGACTATCTCCTCCGGATAGCTCTCATCGTGATCGAACCGGGCCGCCTGCGGGGCGATGACATCCCGCGCGAACTGGCGGGAGAGGCTCTGGATTTGCCGCTGCTCTTCGGTCATGGTGAAGTCGATCAACTGTTACCTCCCGGGCGGTCAGCGCTCCCGCTCGCGGTAGAGCTGCCGGCCAATGACCATCCGTTGGATTTCACTCGTGCCTTCGTAGATCGTGGTCACCCGCGCATCGCGGAAGTACCGCTCCACCGGGTAGTCGCGGGAGTAGCCGTAGCCTCCGAAGATCTGCACCGCCGCGTCGGTTACGAAGGTGGCCGTCTCGCTCGCGAAGAGCTTGGCCATCGATGCCTCGCGGGTGACGCGGTAGCCGCGGTCGCGCAGCCAGGCAGCCTTGTAGGTGAGGAGGCGGGCCGCCTCGATGCGGGTCGCCATGTCGGCCAGTTTGAACTGCACGCCCTGGTGCTCGCGGATGGGCTCGCCGAACGACTCCCGCTCTGACGCGTAGTCGAGTGCTGCCTCGAAGGCGGCGCGGGCGATGCCCACCGACTGGGCAGCGATGCCCAGGCGGCCGCCGTCAAGGGAGCTCATCGAAAGGATGAACCCCTGATTCTCCGGGCCCAACAGGGCGTCGTCCGGCAGCTCGCAGCCTTCGAAGCTGATGCTGGTGGTGATGGCGGCGTGCTGGCCCAGCTTCTCCTCGGGCTTGCCGAACTCTATCCCGGCGGTGCCCTTCTCCACGAGGAAGCAGCTTATTCCGCGGGGACCACCCTTCTCGTCAGTCTTGGCCATGACGACGTACAGTTGCGCTTCGCCGCCGCTCGTGATCCACGCCTTGCTGCCGTCGAGCACCCAGCCGTCGGCGGTCCTGCGGGCGGTCGTCCGGATGGCGGCCGCGTCGCTGCCGCAGTGCGGCTCGGAGAGGCAGAACGCCCCGATCCATTCGCCGCTGGCCAGCCTGGGCAAGTAGCGACGCTTCTGCTCCTCGGTCCCGTAGGTGACCAGCATCGATTGCGGCAGGCCGTTGGTGACCGCCATGATTGTGGAGTGCGCGGCATCGGCCGCCGCTATCTCTTCAAGGAGGACGACGTAGGAAAGGACATCGAGGCCCGCGCCGCCATACTCCTCCGGAGTCGTGACGCCCAGCAGGCCCAGTTCGCCCATTTGCCCCAGCGTCTCCCAGGGAAAGCGGGGATCGCGGTCGAGTTCGCCCGCCACCGGGTAGATTTGCTCCCTGGCAAACTCGCGAACACTTCGTTGCATGAGCTGAAGCTCTTCAGATAGTGCTAGGTCCACTGCCCTCCCAGGCTTCGTATTGGCATGGACCAAGCCTACAACGTGCGACTCCTGGTCCCCGGGAAGGCCGCGTTCAACCGCCGTACAACAAGAGCTCCACCGGGTGTGGTACCTCCCGGTTACGCCGCGCAGCAAGGCGGTATCATTCACCCACCTGATGACCCTGAAAGCGCGCGGGCCGCACTCTGGCCGGCGATCGGAGGAGACATGACAGCACGCGAACTCATCGAACGGATGCCGGAAGCTCTGGACCCCCAGGCAGCTCAGGGCACCGAAGCGGTTATCCAGTACGACATCTCCCAGCCCGCGTACCAGGTGTTGCGTGACGGGCGCCTGGAGGTATTCGACGGCTGGGCGCAGAACGCCGATCTGACGATAAAGATGAAGGACGAGAACCTGCTGAAGCTGTTCCGCGGGGAGCTGAACCCGATGAGCGCGTTCATGACGGGCAAGGTGAAGATAAGCGGGGACATGAACCTGGCGCAGCGCCTGGTCAGTTTTGTCGACCGCGAAAAGGTGAAAAGCCTGGCCTGAGGGGCCTAGCCGAGCTCGTCCAGGAAGAGCGCCAGCAGCCCGGCGTCGTCTTCCAGCCCCTGCTTCGTGCTCACCCGCAGCCGCACCTTCCCGGCCGGACCAATGCCCCTGTGCGCGAGCAGTCGCGCCGCCTGCTTCACGGCGATGGTGAGGTCCGGACTGGCTACCACCAGGCGGTCGCGGGTACGTGCGCCGGCGGGGTCCTCGAGGACGAGCAGGACCTGAGTGGAGCCACCCCTGCGTTCGAGGAACACCTGCTCGACGCTGCTTGGCGTCACAGGGCCACCCCTTCCGGCAGGGCGCCGGCAGCGCGAGGAGGCGAGCAGGCCTCCCGGATGTGGCGAGCGTCGGTCACAAAGCCGAATATAACGCCCCAGACGACTCGGGACGCGTAGCAGTGCGTGATAGAACGGGGCGATGAAAGTATCCACCTCCCCACTCCGCATCGCCGTGATAGGCGCGGGGCCCGCGGGGATCTATACGGCAGAGTCACTCGTGAAGGAGCGGGATGACGTCCTCGTCGACATAATCGACCGCCTCCCCGCCCCCTTCGGGCTGGTGCGCTACGGTGTTGCGCCGGATCATCAGAAGATGAAGTCGGTCACGCGGATGTTCCACCGCACCTGCAGCGACCCGCGGGTGCGCTTCCTGGGCAATGTCCAGTACGGACGCGACCTCAACCATGAAGATCTGCAGCTCCACTATCACGCAACTGTCTACGCGGTGGGATCGCCCACCGGGCGCCGGCTTGGCATACCCGGGGAGGACCTGCCGGGCAACCTCTCCGCGACCGAGTTCGTTGGCTGGTATAACGGCCACCCCCACTACCAGGACCTGGACGTGCCGCTCTCGGGCGAGCGGGCTGTCGTGATCGGCGTCGGCAACGTGGCGATCGACGTGACCCGCATACTCGCCAAGTCCGTGGAGGAGCTGGCGCAAACCGACATAACCGATGCTGCGCTGGCTGCGCTGCGCCGCAGCAACATCCGGGAGATAACCATCGTGGGCAGGCGCGGGCCGGCGCAGGCGAGGTTCACCACCAAGGAGCTGCGCGAACTTGGCGAGCTCGAGAACGCCGACATAGACGTGTTGCCGCGCGACCTGCAGCTGGACGCGGCAAGCAGGGCCAGCCTCGAGGATGAACCGATGTTGCGCCGCAACGTAGAGGTCATCGAAGGCTTCCGGGAGATACCTGCCACCGGCAAGCCCCGCCGGGTGCGCCTGCGCTTCTTCCTCTCCCCCGTAGAGATCATCGGCAGCGACCGCGTGGAAGCCATACGGCTAGAACGCAACGAACTGGTCGCGGGTGAGGACGGCAGGCTCAGTGCACGCGGCACGGGCGAGATCGAGGAGTGGCCGGTCGACCTCGTGCTGCGCTCCGTCGGCTACCAGGGGGAGGCCGTCGACGGCGTGCCCTTCGATGAGCGACGAAGGGTCATCCCCAATGAGCGGGGTCAGGTGGTGACACCCGACTCCGAGCCCGTCACGGGTGAGTTCGTTGCGGGCTGGATCAAGCGCGGCCCCTCGGGCGTGATAGGCACCAACAAGGCCGACGCGATGGAGACGGTGAGGACGCTGCTCTCTGCCCGGTTGCGCGAGCCGGCCCGGCCCTCGCCGGAAGCTGTCGATTCACTGCTGGAGAGCCGCGGCGTGAGGGCAGTCAGCTACGACGAGTGGTGCCGTCTCGACGAACTGGAGGTCCGGCTGGGCGAACCGCAGGGCCGGCCGCGGGTGAAGTTCACGAGGCTTGAGGAGATGCTGGAGAGGCTGCAGCCGGTCGAGCAGGAGGAGTGACCTGCTGGGTCGGTTAATGAGAGTGTGGGAGCAGGTCTGAAGGCCTGCTCCCACTTTTTTTGCCGGTTGTTACGGCTGCGGCACTACTCCAGGGGGATGTCCTCGGAGCCCATCATCTCGACGGTTTCGATGCCGCCGTCGGTGAACTGCCAGACCTCGACGGGCGTAACGACCTGTCCGTTCTCATCGAAGTCGATGCCGCTGGCGGCGCCAGAGTAATCGATATCCTCACCGGCGGCGAGCAGTTCGAGCGCGCGATCTATCTCGCCGACGAAGACCGCCTCGCCGGGAGGCTCCGCGACCATGCGCAGGTGGTCACGCAGGTTCTGGGGAGTGATTTCGTCGCCGGCGGCAACCGCGCTGGCGATGGCGAGACCGGTGATCACCGCTGCGTCGTAGGTGGTGTCCATGAAGGAGAGGGGCGGCTCGTGGCCGTACTCCTCCTCGTACAGCCCGGCGAAGCGCAAGTATCCTTCGCTGTCCATGTCGGCCGCAGGGGTGGTGCCGTAAGAGCCCTCCACCACGTCGGCACCCAGCGCCTCAACAACGTCGAGGGCGCGCATGGCGTCGACGAACTGCCAGCTGGTGTAGCCGTAGTTATCGCGCATCTCGGCCAGCAGCACGCCGCCGGTGTTGGGGTAGATGATGGGCAGCACCACATCGGGGTCACCGGCCAGCAGCTCCTCGATGACACCCGAGTAGGTGGGCTGCGGCTCGGTGGGGATGCCCACCGTGGTGAGTATCGTGCCGCCCCGGGCCTCGAACGACTTCACGAAGGTGTCCATCAGGCCCTGCCCGTAGGGGCTGTTCTCGTAGACGATCGAAGCAGTGTCGTAGCTGACGCCGTCGATGAGTTCGCCGCGGGCGAGCATCGCAGCGACTATCCCCTGCTGGTCGTCGGCGCCGATAGTGCGGAACAGCATGTCGTTGACGTCCGAGGGGAGGTAGGTGATGAGCGGCGAGGTGGCCACCGGAACAACGTGGAGGATGTCGTTGGGCATGGTGACGGCATCGGCGATCGCTGTGGCGACACCGCTCGACCAGGTGCCGATCACCACCGGTGCCCCATCGACGTCGATGAGCTTGCGTGCCCGGTCGACGCCCACGCTGGGGGAGGTGGCTGAATCCTCATGTACCAGCTCCATCACCGGGCCGCCCAGGTGTTGCTGCGCGGCTTCGTTTATCTGCTTCGCCGCGAGATCGGCAGAGCGCTGCATTACCTGCCCCCACTCCGCGCCCCCGCCGGTGTAGGGGAACACGGTGCCGACCGTCGTGACAGGGGGAGCGTCCTGGGCCAGCGCGCTGCCTGCGAGCAGCAACGGCGCGAGTGCCAGGGAGCCCAGCAGTGATTTCAGGGATGATTTGCGACGCATACTTCTACACCTCATTCTTGTTTCTGCTGAAGAAGAACATGCAAATACCGGTATCGGTATCTATTCGGAGCGAGAGGTTGCAAATCCCCCTTTCTCACGCGTAGAGCGAGCTGAAATTTTTGTTTGTGGGAAGCATAACCATTTTCTGAGTCTCATGTACAGACATACCGGCAGCGGGGGCGCACCGAAAATACCGTGTTACAATTTGCGCCAGCACCAATATTTGTCCACCTGCGAGGGATAGGAAAGGCTGCGCATATGGGTTTGGAAGCGGTTAACGGTACGGCTCCAGGTGCTGAGGTGTTGTTGAGCGTGCAGTCGCTCGGCAAGAGCTTCGGTGGCCTCAAGGCCGTAAACGATTGTTCATTCGAGGTCCGGCGCGGAACCATAACAGGCCTGATCGGTCCCAACGGTGCTGGGAAGACGACCATGTTTGGCCTCATCTCCGGATTTCATCGTCCGGACACGGGCCGCGTCTACTTCAAGGGCAAGGACATTACGGGTCTGGCGCCGCATGTGATCTTCAGACACGGCCTGTCACGGACCTTTCAGATCCCCAGGGAACACAAGAGCATGACCGTCGTGGAGAACCTGATGCTGGTACCTGCGAACCAGCTGGGCGAACGGATCTGGAACCCGCTGCTGCGGCCTGGGGCGGTACGCAATCAGGAGCGGGACATCAGGCGGCAGGCGATGGAGGTCCTCGATTTTCTTGACCTCACGCATGTGGCCGAGGAGTTCGCGGGCAACCTGTCCGGCGGCCAGAAGAAGCTGCTGGAGCTGGCCCGCACCCTTATGGCAAAGCCCGAGCTGGTGCTTCTCGACGAGCCCGCCGCCGGGGTCAACCCGACGCTCATGGGGAAGATCCGCGAGAAGATCGTCCAGCTCAGGGACGAGATGGGGATCACCTTCCTGCTCATCGAGCACGACATGAACCTCGTCATGGGCCTGTGCAACCCGGTGGTCGTCATGAACCAGGGGACACGCCTGGCCTACGGCCCACCCGAATCGGTCCGCACCAACCCGCTGGTGCTCGAGGCCTACCTTGGAGGGCAGTATGCCGCTGCTGAAGGTTGATTCAATAACGACCGGCTACGGCGAGATGGAGGTCCTCCGCGACGTAACCCTGGAAGTGGCAGAGAACGAGATCGTGTCGATCATAGGCCCGAACGGTGCCGGCAAGTCGACCGTGATGAAGACCGTCTTCGGCCTGCTGGCTCCCTGGCAGGGCTCGATAACCTTCGACGGCACCGACATCTCGGGCTTCGCGCCCGACCGCATCGTGCGCGAAGGGATGTGTCTTGTCCCGCAGGTGGATAATGTATTCCCGACACTCACCGTGGAAGAAAACCTCGAGATGGGCGCGTTCGTGATGAGCGGCCCGCTGAAGGAGCGCAAGGAGAAGATCTACGACATCTTCCCCAGGCTCGCCGAGCGGCGGCGCCAGCGCGCAGGAAAGATGTCCGGCGGGGAGCGGCAAATGGTCGCCATGGGCCGTGCCCTGATGCTCGATCCGAAGATGATCCTGCTCGACGAGCCCTCGGCGGGCCTTGCCCCGCTCATCGTCGACCAGATCTTCGAGGTGATCAGACAGATCAATGACAGTGGAGTCGCAATCCTGATGGTGGAACAGAACGCCCGCAAGTCGCTGGAGCTCGCCCACAGGGGTTACGTGCTGGCGAGCGGCATGAATCAGGTCGACGGCCCGGGAGCCGAGCTGCTCGACGACCCGGAGGTCGCCCGGCTCTACCTGGGCGGTGAGGTGGTGAGCGCCGCGTCATGAACCAGTCGGTAAGCAATACTCCGCCTGCACCCGCAACTCAGCTGCGGCCAGGCGAGCGCATCAAGAGGATCCTCGGGTCGCGCACCGCCGGGGTCGTGATCCTGTTGCTGGTCATCCTGGCGCTGATACTGGTGGCCAACGCCCAGGGCGTGACCGGCAACCGCCTGCTGTCCCTGACCGTGCGTGGGGTGATGCTGGGCGGCATTCTCTCCCTCGGGGCGATTGGTCTGACCCTCATCTTCGGCGTCCTGCGCATCCCCAACTTCGCGCACGGCGACCTCATGACCGGCGGCGCCTACCTGGGCCTGCTGTTCGTCGGCTTCATGCCCATGGGCAACCCCATAGGGCCGTTCTCGTTCGGCTACGAGTTCCTCATAGCGATGGTGGGCTCCATGGCTGTCGTCGGGGTAGTGGGCTATCTCGTCGACCGGATGGTGTTCACGCGTCTGCGAAACCGCAAGAGCGCCTCCATCATCTTCGCGATGTCCTCGATCGGTGTCGCCCTGATCATCAGAAGCCTCGTCTACCTGGGCTGGGGCGCCGACTTCACCTTCTTCTACCGGGGCCGGCCGCGTCCCTCCATCGAGCTGTTCGCGGGGATCCGGGTGCGTCCCGACCAGCTCTTCATCCTGGGCCTGGCGCTGTTCCTGATCTTCCTCGTCTACCTGCTCCTCGAGCACACGAAGATGGGCAAGGCGATGCGGGCCACCGCCGACAATCCGGACCTGGCCAGGGTGACCGGCATCGACACCGAACGCGTGGTCATGTGGACCTGGATCATCGGCGGGGCACTCGCCGCTGCAGGCGGAGTCATGTACGGCCTCGACTCCCAGCTGCGACCCGAGATGGGCTGGCTGCTGCTCCTCCCCCTCTTCGCCTCGGTGATCCTGGGGACCATCGGCAACCCTTACGGCGCCCTGGTTGGCGCCCTGGTGATAGGCATCGTCTGGCAAACGTCCAGTGCGTTCCTCGATCCGGCGTACGGGCCCGGGGTCGCATTCCTGGTGATGATTCTCGTCCTCCTCTTCAGGCCAGAGGGCATCTTCGGAAAGCCGCGGTGATCGGATGACCACGACGACACTTGTCAAAGCCTTCCTGCTCACCGTCCCGGTGGCGTTCCTGGCGACCCAGCTCCTGCGCTCGCTCCCCCTCCTCCCCCGCATCCTGCTGGGAATAGTGGCCGGATTCGGCGTCGCCCTGGCGGCGGTGCTCTGGGTGCCTTCCGGCATCATGTCCTACCTCGTCTCCTTCGTGATCATGGCGTCCATCTACGCCGTGCTCACGCTGGGACTGAACGTGCAGTGGGGCTATACGGGCCTGTTCAACATCGGTATCGCAGCCTTCTTTGCGGTCGGTGCCTTTACCAGCGCCCTCTTCACCACCGCCCCGCCCAGCGGCGCCCTGGCCGCCTTCTCCCAGCAGCTGTTCGGCTTCGGTGCGCCCTTCCTGGTCGGGCTCATCGCCGCCGGGATCGTCTCCGGACTCCTGGCGCTGCTCATCGCCGGCCCCACGCTGCGCCTGCGCGAGGATTACCTGGCCATCGCCACCATCGGAATTGCCGAGGTCACGCGGCTCGTCTTCCAGAACGAGCGGTGGCTGGCCAACGGGCCGCAGCCGATGCGCGGCATTCCTCAGCCCCTTCACTGCCTCGTGGAGAATCCGGTGTGCTCCTGGCTGCCCGGCCCCATCGCCGGCCTGTTCGAGGGGTTCACCGCCCGCGACTACACGTTCGTCTACCTCTTCATCGCCTCGCTGGTCGTGCTGGTCGTCTACATCGTGCTCGAACGGGCGATCCGCTCGCCCTGGGGCCGCGTGCTGCGGGCGATACGCGAGGAGGAGAGCTCCGTCGCGATGAGCGGCAAGAACGTCGCCGCGTTCCGAATGCAGTCGTTCATCCTTGGCGCCATCATCATGGGCATGGGCGGCTCGCTCTACGCCCACTACATGGTCTCCATCGACTACAGCCACTTCGACCCGCTCTACGCCACCTTCCTGGTGTGGGTGATGCTCATGCTGGGCGGCAGCGGCAACAACCGCGGTGCCATCCTGGGCGCGTTCCTCATCTGGGGCGTGTGGACCGGAACGACCTTCATCATCGACCTGGCGCGTCCGGCCCTGGCAGCCATCTCCAGCGACCTGCCCGCGCGCGGCCCCTACCTGCGCTACCTGCTGGTGGGCCTCCTGCTCCTGCTGATCCTCCTCTACCGGCCCAAGGGAGTCATACCCGAGGAGAAGTACGTGTCCCAACCGGGCTAGCCCCGCGCACGACGGACCCTACAGGCATAGAACACCACGAGTGGCCGGCACAACGCCGGCCACTCTTCTTTCTGCTTGCTGCCCAGGGTTCCGTTCCGGCCCCGGCAGCCGCGCCCGGCCTGGCCATAAGTATGGGGTTGGGGAGATCGCACCGCGATCTCCCCAACCCCAACTACAGCACTTACTTTTAGTCCGGCGTTACCCGCCCAGCGGGTGCTGCGCCGGGCGCAATGCTTTACTCTGCCGGAATCTCGTCGGCGGACCGGACGTGGATGTCCAGCACTTCGCCGCCCGTGTACTCGAATATGACGATGGGCGTGATCACGTCGCCAACCT
>Ga0209487_1003739_pt1 | contig 11853 bp, 9 predicted proteins | sample Poulit2012_FD_187524 | JGI IMG/M metagenome (GOLD analysis project Ga0209487, IMG submission 187524) | Agricultural soil microbial communities from Georgia to study Nitrogen management - Poultry litter 2012 (SPAdes) (version 2) | ecosystem: Environmental > Terrestrial > Soil > Agricultural land... | reverse complement strand
TAGTGCAAGGCTACTTTGCTTACTATGCGGTACCCACGAATCTGTATCGTCTGGACGGATTTCGCTCCGAAGTATGTCGCGCATGGCGCCATGCCTTAAAGCGACGAAGCCAACGAAACAGGCAGACATGGGATCGCTTTAACCGCTTGACAATTCGGTACATCCCACACCCGCGACAAGTCCACCCTTATCCTGAACGGCGATTCTATGCGTTATACCCGAGGTAGGAGCCGTATGCGGTAATTCTGCACGTACGGATCTGTGCGGGGGGCATCGGGAAACCGGTGTCCCTACCGCGACCAACTGGATAGCTGGATAGCTGGATAACTGAACAACTGAGCAGACTGAGCAACACAGCCCTGTCTTTTTAAAACTTTTTCTTTTTCCCCATTGCGGGCAGAGCGCAGACAGAATGCAGACTAAGTGCAGGTGTAGTGTGTAGAGGCGGTACAGACTACAGACTGTGTGGGCACGGAACTTGAATCACGGTTGAGTGCTGAGGTTGATAGCTGATTGATAACGGATCACGGATGACGATGGCAAAACCGCACTCAAAAGATGTTTTCTTGAAACCCACGTTGACCGTCATCCGAAGAAGTCGCTAGCAGTGTGTTTCAAAAGAACCTACAAGAACCTACGTTTACCTCCATCCGAAGAAAACGCCAGTAACGCGTTTCAAAAGAACCTGCACCTGCCCCATCCGAAGAAAACGCCAGTAACGCGTTTCAAAAGAACCTGTATTTGTTTCCATCCGAGGAAGTCACTAAGAAAATGTTTCGTTAGAACTTGAAGTTGATAAGAGGCTGAGCGGCCTGAACTGACAGGGTTGATAGGGCTAAACGAAGCGCTTAACGATTCCCCAATGAATCCTTGATAACCCCTCAGCGCTCTCTATTGCGACGTTTAGGTTTTTAAAACACTGCAAAAAAAACGCCAGTCATCCAAAATCATCTACAACTGCCGAACTGGATCCCGAGGCCGAGGCTGATAAAAAAACGGTGGTTAAAAAAACAGGTTTTAAGGATACGTATTACGGGTGAAAAACTTTCATCTTTTCTTGGTTGATATTTTGTGTTTGTACGGCGGTTAAAAATCGCAATCTTCTCAAGGTAAAAAAACGGTGTTTAAGGAGGGTGTTTTTTGTGGCTAAAAAAGGCGGCAATGTTTCCTGCTGACACGATGCTGGAAATCCTTTTTTTCCTTGGTCGGTTATAGGGGGTTTTTAAGGGGTTTTTTCTGGTTGCTAAAATTTTTGCGCTTAAGGTGGTTTATCTACTATTTTAGGCTCTGTGAGCGATTTATTGCCTATGGTGGCTATGTTGGTATAGGTTAAGCACGTAAAGCCTTGCTACGGCATTTAAAACAGCCTTATTTTTGATTTTGCAACCTTGCTCAACCCCCACTTTTACCAAAACCTGGGTTTTTAAGGTGGTTTTTGCTGTTTTGTGGATACGGTGAAAAGTTAAAAAACGGTGGATAGGAAAAACTGACCTTTTCCGTAGCGCAAGTTTTCTTTTTTCTTTTTTTCTTTTTTTTTATATATTTTTTTTCTTTTTTCTTTTTTTTCTTTACCTACCAAGAAGAATAAGATCTTCTATAGATATGATCTTATAAGGATAAGATCTATATCTCTACATATGATCTACCTCTTTTGGAAATTTGTGCTGATTCTTTTTTTTCTACTCTTATCTGAACGCGTTACGTAACGCGTTACGGTGTTACGGTCGAAAATCGCACTTTGCTGATTTTTAAGTGTGTCTTTTTCTGCTGGTAAAAAATCTATTGTTTTCAAGGTATTATGCGAACAATCTTACAGATAGGTTTAAGAGTAGGAGGTAACTCGACCTCAATTAACCCTTGCTTTAATTACATTTGGTTACTCAACTTGCCCTAGTTATTTTCCCCTAAAACAGGCCTAAATCACCCTCTTTTTAGGGGGTGTAACGGCGTAACGCGTTACGGTTTTAAAGTTAAGAAAGAGCCGAACCGGCAGTAGTGCAGCATGTAAATTTGCCCACTAAATAAAAGACACTTAGAGACCATTTTTCTGCTAGGAAAATAGCGCCAGTTGACGGGTAAAACGTCATCTAAATAAGGGCTTTTTTTGAAGCAAAAAAAAACGAAAAATAAAGCCAAAAAAAGAGGGTGATCTAGGGCGGAAAATGAGGGTAAAAAAAGCTTAAAAAAATAGAGTGTAAAGCAGAAGAAATATAATGATAAAGTAGGGGGAAAACAGCAGTTTTTTGTGCAGTAAAAGCAGTCAGATTTTGAAGTTAAAACATTCAAAAAATTTAAAGAAAAACGAGAAGAACCTTCAAAATATCAATAAAACTTAACCAAATACCGTGCAGGGGCCAGTAGCACCATAATCTCCGTAAATCTCTTTAGGTTGGTTGCTGCAAGCTGAAGAAGCAAGTTATGACAGAACAAATATTACGATCGTGTTGAGCTGCTGGGTAAATATTACATTTGTGGTTTGCGGTTTATAAAGAAAACATTTTGGCTGAAAGCCGTGTATTGAGCCATAGTATGCTCCAACCCAAACATGAAAAAAGTAATATAAAAACACAGAAATAAGAACAATAATTATTACAAATGTAATTTTGTTATTTAAGAACAGAATCCTAGAGGGTAGGTTGTTTTTTATTCTTGGCTTAACTAAATAGGTTTTTGTTTTAGAAAAACAAGAAAAATTTTTTGAGGGTCCTTTATGGGCACTGTCACCCGAAACAGAATTATTTTGTGTGGTTATTGTGATGAGTAATTACTCATCTGAGTAATCAACGCACGCTTTTAATTACTAGAAGACCCAAGCGCTTCATTAATTAGAGCTTTCTTTTTGAAATTTATATCTGCGAACAAATATTTCTTCGGTTGATGAGTAAATAAAGGACTTGAAAAATGGAAGCATACAACTTACACATTAAGGACGTTTATAACACGATTGGTCATTTAACTGAGGTCGAGCGATCTGTTTATAGCGCGCTCATCAAACTGTATTACAAGCAGGCAGGGCCGTTAGATGCTGATAATTTTGCTTGGCTGGCAAAACAAGTTGGTGTGAAAGAAGAAGAAGAATTAAATGCATTAGAAAATGTTTTAGAGGAGTTTTTTATTCTTGATGGCGCGGTTTGGCGCAATTCTCGGTGCGACAAAGGAATTGCTGGATCACCTGCCGCATTAATTGAACTATCGTAAGCGATCCATCAATGGCATTATTCACTAGCTATTAGATGAGCTATGGTCAAATCTGGTGTACAGAGCTAAGCAGCGTCTCTTGCTGATGCTCCCTCCACTTGTATGCCATCTTGGAATTTCACGTTGTTAATCACGAGGGCTAGCAACGTAAATCCGTGAAGGCGGTTCCAGCGCTTTTGCGCTGTTTCTAGCAGTTTAAACACCATAGCTAGTGTGGTGTCTCTTGAGCCACAGTTGCGCATTTTAGCGGTACGCAAGCGCACCGTAGCGAACGCGGATTCAATCGGGTTAGTGGTGCGTATGCTGGTCCAGTGTTCTGCAGGGAAGTCATAAAAAGCCAACATAGCATCACGGTCTTTCTTTAAGCATTCCATGGCCTTAGGGTATTTGGCGCTATATTTTGCTAGCGCCACATCAAAGGCTTTATGAGCGTTGTCACGAGTGTCGGCCATCCAAATGTCATGTAACGAGGCTTTCACTTTTGGCTGCACTGCTTTAGGTAATTTGTTGAGAACATTAGCGGTTTTGTGCACCCAGCACCGCTGTTGGCGAGTTTGCGGATAGGCTTTACTCAACGCTTTCCAGAAGCCTAGCGCGCCATCGGCGGTGGCAAGTTTAGGACCTGTAGTTAGGCCGCGAGCCACCAAGCCGTTGAGTAGCTCAAGCCAGCTGGCTTCGGATTCTCGGTAGCCTTCTTCAACGGCGATAAGCTCTTTACGGCCATCAGAGGTGACGCCCATTATCACTAGCAGGCATAACCTATCGTCCATGCGCACGTTGCTGTAAATGCCGTCCGCCCAAAAGTAAACATAGCGTTTAGCGCTTAAATCGCGCTGCTGCCAAGCTCGGTGCTCCTCTTGCCACTTGGTCTTTAAGCGAGAAATTGTGTTGCTCGACAAGCCTTTAGCGTTATCGCCTAGCAAAGCGCTTAACGCTTCTTGGTAATCGCCTGTGGAAACACCCTTGAGATAAAGCCAAGGTAACAGTTCTTCCACGCTGCGGGCACGCTTCAGGTAAGGCGGCAAAATACGACTGTTGAATTTAATGCCGTTACCGCTTCTATCGCGCACTTTAGGCACCTTAACGGTGACATCGCCGATGCCAGTTTGAACACTACGCTCAGGCAAATAACCGTTTCTAACCAAAGCTTTACGACCATCTGGTAAGCGCCGACTGCTATATTCTTCAAGCAATACAGCTAGCTCGGCCTCTACGGCTTGAGCTATTAACTGCCGTGCACCGTTACGCAAAAGGGCAGTCAGTACATCTGTGGTGGAATCATCTAGTTGTGAAAGAGCATTTGAGGTAATATTCGTGTTCATGGCGTATCCAGATTTATGTCTAAGTTGATCATTTCTTTGGTCGGAAACAATCAACAGGATACGCCATTCTTTTGTCTACCTCATACACCAGAAATGACTATATCTCTGTCTATTTGGTCTAAGTTAAATAGATTAAATGCACGCATGAGCGGGAAAAACTCTTTTTTATCCTCCGCGCCTTCTTTTTTTTTCTTTTTTTCAACCATTTGAAAATAAATGCAGGTGATTGAGCGCTCGCCTTTGCGTACTTGTGCGCCAACAGATTTGGCTTGCCTATAGGTCATCCACTTATTGGATTGAAAACCCTGTTCTATTCTGTGTGACCAAAGCACCAAAACATTAATGCCTTTGTAGGGCTGGTTAGTAATTGCGTTGGTGGGCATGCCTGCTGCTGCGGCATCTTTCCAAGTTTTTTGCCATGATTCTGGCCCCGCTTCCATCAATGAAATGATGCGGTCAGTGATTGTTTGCTTGAGGTCTTTTTTTCCCTTTGCTTTTTGGTGAGCCTTGGGGGTGGTAGGGGGAACGCCCACGGCGCTATGCGTCGATTAAAAGGCGTGCCAGAAAAAGCAGAACAACCTGGGGAACCAATGCGGGCAGACCAAAGTCATCGTGTTTCACAACACTCGAAGTCGCCGGGGCTAGACACGGCCTGAACCGGACGCTTGCCGTCCATGACAAGCAACGCGCGTAGCGCCTGGGGCGCAAAGGCGTGAGGGATGAAAGCCCGTCAGGGGCGAGATGCCGTCAGGTAGCTCGACGGCGAAGCGCAACAGCCCGACCCGAGGGGCACGCTAAGAAAAGCAGAATGCTGGTCTTGTTTAACTAACGGTACTAACAACTCCGTCATCTGTTCCATCACAACTGCAGCGCATAAGTGAAGAGTTCAGCAGGTAACTGAACGCCTTTTGCCTGTCTGCCATATCATGAATAAATTACCGCACAAGACGGCGCACAAGCGCCGCCGCTTTAATTTGTTTTCATCAGTTTTCGCGATCAAAACAGGTCGCGCCAAATTTTTCCATATGGTCTGGCTTGTGCCTGGCCATATCCAATGTAGTCCGGCTGGAAGGCGAGTTTGTTTTGCAAGATCAACTTTGCTTCTTAAGCCCTGTTGATTCAAAACGGGCGCGATATACGCGCCCGTAAAATTCTTAAATTTGTCCGCGTTCCGCTAGCGATGTGGTGCTTGTGCCGGTCACGATGATGTGGTCCAACAACTTGACGTCAACCAACTGCAGCGCTGTTTTCAAATGTCGCGTAAGTGCTAGATCTGCTGAGCTTGGTTCAGCGATACCTGATGGGTGATTGTGTGCCATTACCAGTGCAACCGCGTTGACACGCAAAGACGTCTTGACGATCTCACGTGGATACACGCTTGCCTGAGTTACGGTGCCGTGCCCGTGTTCAATGTATGCGATGGGCTTGTGCTGGCTGTCCAGATACAGAAATGCAGCGCATTCGTGCCCTAATCCTGCAAGCTTTGCCTTGAAAAATGCAGATGTGGTGCGTGAGTTGCTCATGGGATCATCGGGTGCAATCAGGCTTTCAGCCGCAGCCCGACCGGCTGCGAGTATTTGATCATCGGTCGTGACCTTATAGCGTCCGGTTGTGCTGCGTATGTACAGTGTTTCCGCGTGGTTCATGTTGTCGTATCCGAGGGCGTTTGTGCTTGCGTATTGCATGGTCCAGTCTCCAAAGAAAGAAAAGGGCTTTCACGGCTACCGGGGCTGAAGATTCTGAGCCTGATCGTAGGTTTTGCGGTATTCGCAGTACTACGTTGGTTCCGATTTGCCACCGTTGCCGTGAGTTCGTCGCCTTGCCGATCTGAACCACGCAGAGACGACCGTAAAGGGGCGGGCACGCAAGCCGCAGCCTGAAACGCAAGAGAAAGGACCGGGTGAGTACCTGGCGAAGTGAACCCCTTGGAGAAAGGAAGGTAGTGGTACTGTCGGTGTTTTTGGGCGACGCAATCAACGGCAATGGAATGAAGGCAACGAAATCTATGACTGAGAATTCCGGCCGCGCGACAAGCGCCACTGCCGCCATAGGCGGTCTGAATTAAAGTGGGAAACAAAAAAGCGCCGAATGGCGCTCTTGAAAACTTGAAAGTGGGTTAGTTAGTGACGCAACGCGTCAAGTGCAACATCCGGTGCGGTGTCGACAACTTTAAGTAATTCCGTGGCAGGGCCGGTAGGTACACGTCGCTGCTGTTCCCAGTTTTGTAGTGTACGCACACTGACGTTGATTGCTGTCGCAAACTCAGCTTGTGATAACTTCGTGCGTTCACGTATTGCTTTAACATCAATAATACGAGTACGTCGTGCTTCCAGACGCCCGCTACGAATGTCCTTGGCTTGCACAAGACTTTCTTTTAGTTCTGCGAATAAATTGTCATCCATGTCAGAGATCCTTTACTAAGGCCCGCAATTCTTCTTGCTTTAGAATCACCTGAGGCTTTAGAGAAGACACGACGGTTGTATTCTGTGAATAATTATCGTTATTGCCATTGACCTTTTCTTCGTATGCTTTCTTGTTGTTAAGTGCGATTAAACACAGTTATTTATACCGAGTTGCGAAGTCGAAGCGCATTAAAGACCACGGATGCGGAACTTAAGCTCATAGCCAGCGCAGCAAACATTGGCGAAAGCAGAAGACCGGCAAATGGATACAGCACACCGGCAGCGAGCGGCACGCCCAAGGCGTTGTAGATGAACGCGAAGCCCAGGTTTTGCTTCATATTCGCAACGGTTTTGTTGGATAGGTTCTGGGCCGTAGAAATACCGCGCAAGTCGCCTTTCACCAGCGTAATCTGTGCGCTGCTCATGGCGACATCGGTTCCGGTTCCCATGGCAATACCTACATCGGCTTTGGCCAATGCAGGCGCATCGTTAATACCGTCGCCCGCCATCGCAACAATTCGTCCTTCTGCCTGAAGTTTGCTGACAAGGTCAAGCTTATCGGCCGGTTTTACTTCACCATACACTTCGTCGATACCCAGGCGTCGCGCGACGGCGTGCGCAGTTGTTACGCCATCGCCAGTGGCCATGATGACGCGTATCCCGGCGTCCCTGAGTGTCTTCATCGCTTCGGGCGTACTGTGTTTGATGGGATCGGACACGGCTAACAAGCCTGCCAACTGCCCGTCAATTGCCAAGTACATCACACTGGCGCCCCGAGACCGAAAGTTTTCCGCGGTATCGGTCAACGTTACGACATCCACGTTTTCATGCTGCATGAGCGCTGTGTTGCCCAGCACCAGAAACTTGCCATCGACCTGACCACGAACGCCAATGCCGCTGCCCGATTCAAAATCATCGACAGGACTTAGGCTCAAGCCTTGTTCGCGCGCGGCGCTAACGAGCGCGTCGGCCAAGGGGTGTTCACTTCCCTGGTCCAGGCTCGCCGCAAGGCGCAGCACCTCACTGGCGTCTAGTGTTCCAGCCGATACGGCTTCCTCGAAGGCAGGCCGGCCCTCTGTCAAGGTACCCGTTTTATCCACGATGAGCGTGTCGACTTTGCGCAGATTTTCGATCGCCGCCGCATCGCGAAACAATACGCCCTGCGTGGCACCGCGGCCTGTTGCGACCATGACAGACATTGGTGTGGCCAACCCCAACGCACAAGGGCACGCAATGATGAGTACCGCGACGGCATTGATCAAGCCGTAGACCCAGCTTGGCTGCGGACCAAAGAAGCCCCAGACAAACACGGTGATGATAGCAATCACGACGACCGCCATCACGAAATAACCTGCCACTAAATCTGCCATGCGTTGCATGGGCGCACGTGAACGCTGTGCTTGCGCTACGAGCTGAACAATTTGCGACAGTACTGTTGCCGAGCCCACTTTTTCGGCACGGATGACCAGTGCGCCGGACGTATTCATCGTCGCGCCGATCACTTTGTCGCCCGGTCCTTTACTGACGGGTACGGGCTCGCCGGTGAGCATGGACTCATCCAGGGAACTGGCGCCTTCTTCCACAACGCCATCAACCGGTACTTTTTCCCCAGGACGGACACGCAAACGGTCTCCTTCATGGACATGTGTTAGTGGGACGTCCTCTTCTGTTCCGTCAGCGTTGATACGACGCGCCGTTTTGGGTGCCAGACCGAGCAATGACCTGATCGCGGCAGAAGTTTCTGATCGAGCACGCAACTCAAGGACTTGACCGAGCAGTGTCAGGGAAATGATGACCACGGCCGCCTCGAAGTAAACATCCACGCGCCCCATAGACATAAACGTGTCGGGAAATATGCCCGGCGCCACAGTCGCGAGGGTGCTATAGATAAATGCCGCGCCAGTGCCAAGGCCAATGAGGGTCCACATATTGGGGCTGCGGTTGATGACAGATTGCCAGCCACGTACGAAGAAGGGCTGCCCTGCCCAGAGCACCACTGGAATCGACAATACGAGTTCGATCCATGTTTGCGTTCTGATGTCGAACCAGCCAAGCTGGGGGCCGAACATGGCAAGAACGGTCACCACGACGGTAAAGGGCAGGGTCCACCAAAACCGCCGCGAGAAATCTTTCAGTTCGGGATTGTCATCCTCCAGGGTTGGCATCAACGGTTCAAGCGCCATACCACATTTAGGACAGCTGCCCGGATGATCCTGACGAATCTCTGGGTGCATCGGACAGGTGTAAATTGTTCCGGCAGCGGCTTCCTCGACGACGACACCGCCCGTTTCCTTTGCCGCGAGGAACTTCTCTGGATCATGTTTGAACGTTTCCAAGCACTTCGTGCTGCAGAAATAGAAGGCTTCTCCGTCACGTTCAAATTGATGTGCGGAGTCTTCCGTTACGTTCATGCCGCACACCGGATCGGTAAGTTGTGAACCAGAGTTCGACGGCTCTACGTGATGATGGTGGGCTTGTTCAAGCTTATTCTGTGTCATTATAAAAACCTTTCCAAGAGAGAACGACGAATGCCGCCCTGTACGCGAATATGGGCGTTTTCACGCCGAGGCGAATAAAAAATACAGCTACTAGTCGCGGGAGAAGGGCTTACCGTTAAAATCAACGGTAACTAAGTTTCCGTCAAGGTCGCCCATCCCGGGCGCGTTCAGTGGCATCCCTGGTGCGGAAACACCTTTAACCGAAGCATCGGCAAGAAGTTTATGCACGACATTGGCGGGTACGTGTCCTTCAACAAGCTGTCCTGTGCTCGTCAGCACACCGGTATGGCATGAACTTAGCTCCATAGGCACACCCAGTTTTTTCTTGATTGACACGATATCGGTTGTTTTGATTGTTGTCACCTCAAAGCCTGCATCCTGCATATATTCCACCCACGCGCCACAGCATCCACAATTGGGATCCTGATAGACCGTCATGGCGTTGTCAGTGGCATGTGCCAAGGAAGAGGCGGCCGTCATTGCGATTGCTGCGAGCCATAATTTCATGACATCAACTCCAAAAATAGTATTTGAATTCTGGTTGAGAAAGCGTTCCACAGGTCCGCTTATCTTCGACTCTGATATTGCAAGGTGGTTTCTTTTTGCGCCTGCAATACCTTGGGTGGCCAACTGCTTTTGATATAAGCAATGACCGCCACAATTTCGTCATCGGTCAAGATGCCGCCATAAGCGGGCATATCGCTTTCGTAACGCGGTGGAGCTGTTTTTCCCGGTACCAGTCCATTTTTGACCATATCGAACAGCATGGCATCAGGATGATGCCAGGTGTGGCCCGTCTTGTCGTGGGGCGGCGCAGGCAGGCGTCCACTGGCTAGACGTGTCCGCCAGTCAGGTTGCCCTTGGAGTTCTGCACCGTGGCAAGAAGCACAGTTGTTGTTGTAAATTTCTTTGCCGTTGATCACAAGTGCTTGATCGGCGGGATCAATGAATGCTGGCCCTGAGTCCGTGAAGGATTTATACACGTACAAACCAACACCAAGCGCCAGGACACCAATCAAGATAACCATTCCCGTTTTTTTTGTGGCTATTGCCATTGGACCTATCCCCGCTGACGTTGTTGCATAATCAATGTTGTTATCATGCTGCTGCTACCCGAGACAGTGCAATGTGGCTTCATCGTTGGATGTTCGAGGCCAGCTGTCGTTTTTCCCTGATCGGGTCCACCGGTTGATTATTGACGCGCAGCTCATAATGGAGATGAGGACCACTAGCTATTCCGGTTGAACCGACATAGCCAATGACCTGTCCTTTTTCAATGGTGGCACCTTTCTTTAAACCGCGCTTAAAGCGGCTCTGGTGCGCATAAACAGTGGAGTAATCGTTGTCGTGCATGATGAAGATAACTTTTCCGTATCCATTTTGGGTACCGATGAAAGTGATTTCTCCCTGAGCCGTCGCGCGGATAGGCGTACCTCGCGGGGCAGGGTAATCAAGACCCTTATGACCTGTCCATTTGCCCGATATCGGATGAGTCCGGTAGCCAAAGGACGAACTAATACGCGCGCTTTTTCTAAGAGGCGTGCGAAGAAACTCATCCTGAGAAATTTTTCCGGAATTTTGAATCACAAATCGCACGGTATCACCGACCGGCATAGTGATTTCGTCCGATCCGAACTGCATGTTAGCGAGCGTCGTATGTTTAATCGTGGACGATGCTTCGATCAGACTTCCAGGCTGATGGTGTGTCGAGGGTACATTAGCCGTGGTAGCGATCGCGAAAGTGGGTAATACGCTTAAAGCTAGCGCTGAAAGATTTTTTGGCGTTATCAATTGTTTGCTCGTGCTAACTGAAGAACACTGTCCGTAAAAAAAGTAATACTAAAAGAAAAGTTCAAGCTCAACCAGAAACGCCAATCAGGGTCGTCTCTAGAAGAATATTCAACGCGTCGCCGCCTTTTCAAACACATCCAGCATTTGCTTGAGACTGGCTTCTTCGACGGGCGAAAGCGACTCAATGCTGCGCAGACGCTCTAGCGTTTGCGCGATTTCCCGTATACGTGCAGGTTTCTCGCGTGCCAGAAGCTGCGGCAATGCGGCGATCGCGGCGTTGGCATCAAGACGCATAATATTGGCTTGTCGGCGTACAACCGTCCGGAAAGGCTCCATATCAAAGCTACTACCACAGTCGGGCTGGTGCAGCTCGAGGGCAAGATTGGCACGCCGCTCGTCAATCGAACTGCACAAGCGATGAATATAAAACACCGCTCGTATACCGGCTTCAAGACCGCCGCCTTGCGTTACCGCATCGCGAAGCTCAGCGATCTCTTGCGTCACAAAAGCCTGATGTTCGGGGGAAATGCTGGGACGCTGGCGTATAGGTTCATCACTACCCGCCTGTCCGGCGAGAGCCTGCACCCACGGAGAGCTATAAGTCCATTCAAACATCTTTTCGTAGGCATCATCACGAACGTC
>Ga0209487_1003738_pt1 | contig 11853 bp, 8 predicted proteins | sample Poulit2012_FD_187524 | JGI IMG/M metagenome (GOLD analysis project Ga0209487, IMG submission 187524) | Agricultural soil microbial communities from Georgia to study Nitrogen management - Poultry litter 2012 (SPAdes) (version 2) | ecosystem: Environmental > Terrestrial > Soil > Agricultural land... | reverse complement strand
AGCAGCGTGAAGATAGTCAATGAAGTGATGACGTGACCAGACGAAACGGTAGAGACGCCGTCCTGAGTCAACATTCGGACCAAATCGACACCGTTGGGGTTGGGCGAGACCACCCACGGCTGCCGGCCCATTTCCGTGAAGATCCAGCCAAAGAAGTTCGCGAAGAACGGCATGGGCAGCGCCACAAGCGCGGCGGTCGACAGCCATTTTGCGCCGCTGACACGTCCCTTGCGGGTAAGCCATAAACCGGCAGCGGCTAGGGCGGCGGAGAAAGCACCAAATCCGATCATGAGCCGGAAAGACCAGTAGGTAATGGCCAGATTCGGGCGGTAGTCCACGCCGGTGCCGTATTTGTCCTCATATTCGGCCTGCAGTTCATCCACGCCGGGCAGGTAGGAGTCAAATTCCCCATCAGCCAGGAACGATGTCAGGCCCGGAATGCGCAAAACGTGTTCCACATTTTCGCAACTGTTAGATAGGTCACCAATTGTCAAAATTGAGAACGCGGCCCCCGTCTCGCCCTCACACAGCGCTTCGGCGCTCGACATCTTCATGGGTTGTTGCTCATACATCAACTTTGCCTGGATATCGCCGGAAATTGCGGTTCCAACTCCGCCGAGCAGGATTGTGACCATGCCGAAGATGGCGGCCGGGCGCCACAGGGCGCGGGCGGTTTCTTTATCGCCGGCGCGCACCTTGCGGACCATCCACCAGGTGGCGATTCCGGCAATGAACGTGCCCGAGACGAGCCAGGAGGCCGTGATGGTGTGCGGGACAGCGGCTAGAAGCGTGGAATTAGTCAGCACCGCGCCAAAGTCAACGAGCTCAGCCCGACCGGTGGCCTCGTTGAAGACCGCGCCAACGGGGTGTTGCATCCAGGAGTTAGCGGCGAGGATGAAGAGCGCGGACATGTTCACGCCCAGGGCGACGAGCCAGATACACGCTAGGTGGATGCGTCGGGGGAGCTTATCCCAACCGAAGACCCACAGGCCTAAGAATGTGGATTCTAAGAAGAACGCCGCCAGACCCTCAATTGCCAGGGGAGCGCCGAAGATGTCTCCGACGAAGCGGGAGTATTCCGACCAGTTCATGCCGAATTGGAACTCTTGGACGATTCCTGTTGCCACGCCCATCACAAAGTTAATGAGTAGGAGGCGTCCGAAGAACTTGGTGAGTTTTAGCCAGTTGTCGTTGCCGGTCTTATGCCAGATCGTTTGCATGATCGCCACCATCGGCGCCAAGCCGATCGTGAGCGGCACAAAGATGTAGTGGTAAAGAGTTGTGATGCCAAATTGCCAGCGGGCGAGGCCAAGTGCGCCGGCGCCATCAGCGGCTAAAATTTCCAGTGCTTCCACAGCTTCGCACGTTAATACGCGCACCGAATGCTTATCTGGGACTAACGTCCCTGGCGCTGACAAATTGTCAGCAAAAAAGTCATTGCGTGCGCCGCGTGTTTTCAAATCGTTACTTGTGCGATACTCGTAGTGGTCAACGAGGAGTTAACACCCGCTCGTTCGACCCGACGAGGACTTTAAATTCTTCGAGAAGAAGCGCCCGTCGCGCCGCTCCACCGCTCCAGGTGATGTAGCTGGCGCGAGCGTGAGAATCTCGACGTTGCCAGGGGCGGCTTTGTTGCCGTTTCTGGTCGCAGTGCTACGTCGGCGTTGCGGTGTCTGCCTGCGCCTGTTATTGCGCGCGGCATCGTTAGCGTAACTTTTGAACTTTTTGCTCCGTGACATAACGCACGGAGACCAGCAGGCTACGCGCTGGCTGCGTAAGGGTGTGCGTGGTGAACGCGTGGCGCAGGAGAATTTAAATGGGAGAGGCACCCGAAAATTCGGATTTGCCCACAACAGCATCGAATCAACATGGCGATGCAGCAAAACTGGATATATTTGCCGAATTAGAGCGCTCCGGCGTTCCGGCACAAAAAAGCAAGGAAGCCCAGAGCAAAGAAACCGACTCGAAAGCACCGAGCGCTTCGCGGTCAAAGTCCGCATCGAAAGCGGAGTCCAAGCCGGCGGCTAAGTCGGAACCTAACCCGGCGGCTAAGGCGCAACCTGAGTCCTCCGAAACCAAATCTGCATCTAAAGCCGGTTCCGCATCTAAAACTGAGCCAAAGGCTGCGCCCGAAAAGGAGGCGGCCAAATCCGCGTCCGAGGCTGCAGAACCGAAGTCCGCGGCTGCTCCTTCTACCGCGCTGCTTTTCCAGCCGCCAGACCACGGCTCGGCGCGCCGTCCCCGGCGCGCTTCGGCTCCAGCTGGGCCACCGGCTTCAGCCGACTCTGAAGAGCAGTCGCAAAGTGAGACCGCAAAGTCTCAGTCTTCGCAGCGCGGGGGACAGCGGGGCGGGTCCGGCGCACAGAAGAGCACATCTGGAACTCAGAAAAGTGCATCTGACGCGAAGGACGCAGCCGGTTCCGCGCAAGAATCGCGCGGCGCCTCCGACAAAAAGGCCGACAAAACTTCCGACAAGGCCTCGGAGAAATCCGCCCGCCCATCCGGCGATTCTGACGCGCAAGAAGCGGATTCTTCCTCTCGCGAAGAGGCTGAAAATGACTCCCGGAGCGAAGGTGACGACGGGGGCCGGCGGCGCCGCCGCCGTCGAGGCGGGCGCGGGCGGCGCGGACGCGGGGGTGGGAACAACCACGCGGACTCTGACTCTCGCGATGACCGCACCGGCGACCAACAGTCCGAAAACGGTAGATCAGCTAGCGACTCCGAAGCAAAGTCCGGCGGCGACGGCAAGAACGCGGGCAAAGATGGGGGCCGTGGCGCGGCTAAATCGGACCGCGATGAATCGATCGGGTCAGGCAGCGGTGAAAAGCGGGGCGAAAAGTCCAGCGATGAATCCGGTGCAGCTGACAAATCGGGCCAGTCGGAAAAAGACAACGGCTCCGGAAGTAGCGACAACGGCGGCTCTGGTTCCCGACGTCGGAGGCGCCGCCGCAGAGGCGGTAGTTCCGGCTCTCGTTCTGAAGACTCTCGGGCTGATGAGGTAGCAACCCCGCGCGGCTCGACGCGCCTTGAAGCCAAGCGCCAGCGCCGCCGCGAAGGCCGCGACAGCGGGCGCCGTAAGCCCGTAATCACCGAGGCCGAATTCTTAGCCCGGCGCGAATCTGTCAATCGCGACATGCTCGTGCGTGAACATGACGGGCGCATGCAAATTGCGGTGTTGGAAGATGGCGTGCTTGTCGAGCACTACGTTTCCCATAATGAAGACGCCTCGATCGCCGGCAATGTCTACGTCGGTAAGGTCCAAAACGTCCTGCCCTCGATGGAGGCCGCATTCGTCGACATCGGTAAGGGCCGCAACGCCGTCCTTTATGCCGGTGAAGTGAACTGGGACGCCGCCGGCTTGGACGAGCACGAACCGCGCCGTATTGAGATGGCGCTCAACTCCGGCGACCACGTTTTGGTTCAGGTCACCAAGGATCCAATCGGCCACAAGGGAGCCCGCCTTACCGGCCAAATTTCCCTAGCGGGCCGGTTCTTGGTGTTTGTACCCAACGGCTCGATGACCGGAATTTCACGCAAGCTGCCCGATACCGAGCGCACGCGACTGAAAAAGATTTTGAAAGACATCGTTCCCGATGGGGGCGGTGTGATTGTGCGCACCGCGGCCGAGGGCGCATCTGAAGAAGAGTTGCGGGCCGATATTGAACGCCTTCAAAAACGCTGGCGCGACATTGAGTCCGCACAAAAGGGCATGAAGAAGTCCGCCGGACCCAAGCTCGTCCACTCCGAAGCGGATATGGCCATTCGGGTCGTGCGCGACATCTTTAATGAGGATTTCGAAAAACTCGTCGTCTCCGGTGATCAGGCCTGGGAGGAAATTTCTACTTATGTGGAACAGGTCGCATCGGATCTGAGCTCCAAGCTCTCGCAGTGGGCTTCCAAGGAAGACATTTTTGCGGCCCACCGCATTGATGAACAGCTCGCTAAGGCGATGGATCGCAAGGTCTACCTGCCATCGGGCGGCTCACTTGTCATCGACCGCACTGAGGCGATGACCGTGGTGGACGTCAACACCGGGCGTTTTACCGGCACGGGTGGCACGCTCGAAGAGACGGTCACTAAGAACAACTTGGAAGCGGCAGAAGAGGTCGTGCGCCAACTGCGCCTGCGCGATATCGGCGGCATCATCGTCATCGACTTCATCGACATGGTTCTTGAGCAAAACCGCGATCTGGTTATGCGACGGCTTGTGGAGTGCCTGGGTCGGGACCGCACCAAACATCAGGTCGCCGAGGTCACCTCGCTGGGCCTGGTCCAAATGACCCGCAAGCGCGTTGGCCAAGGGTTGGTTGAGGCGTTTTCCGAAAAGTGTGAGCACTGCGGTGGTCGCGGTTTCATCACCCACGCCGAACCGGTCGAGAAGGGCAAGACCGATTCGAACGCGGGGGAGAAGTCGGGCGACAGCAAGTCTGGCTCTGACACCAAGCGCGGAGGCGGTCGGGCAAATACTGATAATGGACGGCGTCCCAACCGGCGCCGGAAAAAGGATCCTTCCGATTCTGACTCGGGTAAGGGCGCGGGCTCGAACTCGAATCAGTCAAACGACGAGGGGTCAGAAAAACCAGGCGGCGCAGCAGCCAAGCCGGAAGAGGATACCGCCTCTCCCAGTGAAACTCCCGAAGAAGTCCGTGCGGCCTTGGCCGCGATTGCCGCGGCGGCGGTGCAGAGTCATGAGCGCAAGACTGCGGAAGGCTCAGAAGAGGCAAAGGGCGAGTCCAAGACAGATGCCGTCAAGCCTGCGGAGGGAGCCGCCGAATCTCAGGAAAAGGCCGCTAAACCTAAAGCCGCCGAATCTGGGGAGTCAGCGACGCCTGACGAACCGGAAGCCCCAGCAAATTCTGGTGAAGATTCGAAAGAAAATCCGACCCCCTAGTCAGAAGACCGTGCTGCGATACCCCGGTTTGACCAAACCGGGGGTCAATGCCGTAAAGTAGATCCTCGGTGCGCCTGTGAGCGCCCGAAAATTGAGTGCCCCCAAACCAGTGGCCCGCAGCCGCTGTTCGCACTTGCGAGGTAAGTTGCGGGGCTCATTGCAAAATTTGAGCACTTAACGATTAGAGAGTGAGCAGCACTGTGGTGTACGCGATCGTCCGCGCCGGTGGCCGGCAGGAGAAGGTCTCAGTGGGAGACGTTGTCGTCGTCGACCGCTTATCAGGCGAGAACGGTGACAGCGTGGAGCTTCCCGCCGTGCTGCTCGTCGATGGTGACAAGGTGACCAGCGATGCTGATGCCCTGGCGAAGGTCAAGGTAACAGCAGAGATTGTTCGAGAGGAAAAAGGACCGAAGCTTTCGATCCTGAAGTACAAGAACAAATCTCGCCAGCACGTCGTGCGGGGCCATCGCCAAAAGCACACGCGCGTGAAGGTAACTTCAATCGCGTAAGTTGGGTGCTTTCCACCCAGTAAGCCAGTAGTTTTTATCCATTAACTTTTAACGAAGGTAGGGTCCGCCATGGCAACCAAGAAGGGCGCCAGTTCAACCCGCAACGGTCGCGATTCCAACGCGCAGTTTTTGGGCGTTAAGCGCTTCGGTGGTCAGGTCGTTAATGCTGGTGAGATCCTGATTCGCCAGCGTGGCACCAAGATCCACCCCGGCACCAACGTGGGCAAGGGCAAAGATGACACCCTGTTCGCGCTGACCGCCGGCGCGGTGCAGTACGGCTCACGCCGCGGCCGCAAGATTGTGGACGTTGTCGAGGCTTAAGCCAAACTTTAAGAACCAAATTTTCATGCAAAGGGCGGTCCGGTTTCGGGCCGCCCTTTGCGCTTGAATTGAAGGGTATGGGGCGTGTCGAACTTTGTTGATCGTGTCGCGCTGACAGTCACCGCGGGAAACGGCGGGCACGGCTGTGTTTCGGTGCTGCGCGAAAAGTTCAAACCCCTGGGCGGCCCCGATGGCGGTAATGGCGGCAATGGCGGCGATGTTGTCCTTGTCGTTGACCCATCGGTGACAACGCTTTTGTCTTACCATCACTCACCACATCGCAGCGCTCAAAACGGCGCTCCGGGCCAGGGCGATAACCGCAACGGCGCGCGCGGCAGCGACCTCGAACTGGTAGTTCCGGCCGGAACGGTGGTAAAAACCCGGCGCGGGCGCGTCCTAGCTGACCTGATGCACGCCGGGGAGCGCTACGTCGTTGCCGCTGGTGGGCGCGGGGGACTGGGGAATGCGGCGCTGGCCTCCCGGCGTAGAAAGGCACCGGGCTTCGCGCTGCTGGGTGAGCCGGGCGATGAAAATGACATCGTTCTTGAACTTAAAACCATTGCCGATGCCGCCCTCGTGGGCTTCCCCTCGGCCGGTAAGTCGAGCTTGATTTCTACCATTTCGGCCGCGCGCCCCAAGATCGCCGACTATCCCTTCACCACGCTCGTTCCGAATCTGGGGGTCGTCGAAGCCGGCGAGGTGCGCTACACCGTCGCCGACGTTCCGGGTCTGATTCCGGAAGCCTCGAAGGGCAAAGGGCTCGGCCTGGAGTTTTTGCGCCATATTGAGCGCTGCTCCGTCATTGTGCACGTCATCGATTGCGCCACGCTGGAGCCGGGCCGCGACCCGATCTCGGACCTGGACGTGATTGAGGCAGAGCTCGCCGCCTACAGCGAAATCATGGACGTTAGTGAGACAGAGGTGCCGTTGACGCGCCGCCCGCGCCTCGTCGTCCTAAATAAAATCGATGTTCCGGAAGCCCGAGAACTAGCCGAGTTCGTGCGCCCGGAACTGGAAGAGCGCGGCCTGGAAGTGCACCTGGTTTCCACCGCGACCAAAGAAAACTTACGGGAATTGAGTTTCGCGATCGCGCGCGTCGTCGCTCAAGCTCGCGCCGCTGTTCCCGAAGAAACCCGCCAACGCATTGTGATTCGCCCGCGGGCCGTCGATGAGCAGGAATTTGAAATCCGCAAGAAGGGCGGCGGCGCTGACGTGTGGTTTGAGGTGCACGGAAACAAGCCGCGCCGGTGGGTGAATCAAACCGACTTCTCCAATGAGGAGGCCGTCGGTTACCTGGCTGATCGGTTGGCAAAACTGGGCGTGGAAAAGGCGCTGTTTGCTGCCGGAGCTCAGCCCGGCGCCGAGGTGCGAATCGGGCCGGAAGATAACGCGGTCGTCTTTGACTGGGAGCCCACGATGGCATCCATGGCCGAGCCGATGGTTGGCCCGCGCGGCACCGATGCGCGCTTACAAGAAAATTACCGTCCCACCCGCGTGGAGCGCCGGCAGCAATATGATGAGCGGCGAGCCGCGCGCGCTGCCACACAAGATGAACTAGCTGCCGAGCGCGAAGCCGGCTTTTGGACCGATCCCCAAGATGAAGAGGAAGACGCATGAGCGCGGCGGGGCTGCGATCACGAAAAGACATTCCGCAGGCTAAACGCGTTGTCATCAAGATCGGTTCGTCTTCACTCACGCGCACCGATGGGCGCTTAGACGGCGAAGCAATCGATGCCCTCACCGACGTGATCGCTAATGCGCACCGCGCCGGGGTAGAGGTGGTTCTCGTTTCATCCGGTGCGATCGCCGCGGGCCTGGAACCGCTGGGCCTGGAGCGGCGCCCCACCGACTTGGCCACCTCGCAAGCGGCAGCCTCGGTGGGCCAGGGGCTGCTCGTAGCGCGTTATTCAGCCGCGTTTGCCCGCCACGGCATCACCGTGGGCCAGGCGCTCTTCACAGTCGATGACATCATCCGACGCAAGAGCTACCGCAACGCCCACCGCACGCTCACCCGCCTGCTGCAGCTGGGGGTCGTGCCCATCGTGAATGAAAACGACACGGTCGCCACCCATGAGATTCGTTTCGGCGATAACGACCGAGTCGCCGCGTTTGTCTCGCACATGGTCCACGCGGAGTCGCTGTTTTTACTCACCGACGTTGACGCCCTGTATGACGGGCCTCCCTCGCGGCCCGGTGCTCGGCGCATCCCCGAGGTGCATTCCCCGGCCGACCTGGATGATGTGCTCGTCACGGGTCGCGGCTCCGCGGTGGGAACGGGCGGCATGCTTACCAAGGTCCAGGCCGCACAAATTGCCGCCGGGTCGGGTATCTCGACGGTCGTCACCAGCGCCGAGGGCATCCGCGCGGTGCTGGAAGGCAAGGATGTCGGCACCTGGTTTGCCCCCACCGGCAAGCGCCAATCCACCCGGATTTTGTGGCTTAAGCACGCTGCCCGCGCCCGAGGGCAGTTGATTTTGGACGACGGCGCTGTCCGGGCCGTTGTAAAGCGTCGGACCTCCTTACTCGCCGCTGGGGTGACCGAGGTGCGCGGTGTTTTTGAGGCCCGCGACCCGGTCGACTTGATTGACCAGCACGGGCAAGCTGTGGGCCGGGGGCTGGTGGCTTTTTCTTCATCTGACATTCCGGAGATGCTGGGGAAGGCAACCGCCCAGTTGGTGGAATCGCTCGGGGAGGACTATGGACGCCAGCTCGTACACCGAGACGATCTGGCGATTTTGGATCCTAATACCCGTAATTCTTAAGGGCGAGTATCCTAGGCGCTATGACCACCGATGCAGCCGTCGATGTCGACGTTCAAGAGCAAGTAGCAACAATTTGCCGCAACTCCCGGGCCGCAGCACGCGTGCTCGCCACTGCCACGCGCGCGACAAAAGATGCCGCCCTGCAGGCGATGGCCGACGCGCTGGAGGCAGCTACTGCCCAGATTGTGCAGGCAAACGCCGAGGATTTGCGGCGCGGAGAAGAAAACGGCCTGACAGCCGGCCTACTCGATCGCCTGCGCCTAGATGAGGGGCGCATTAAAGGGATTGCGGATGCGCTGCGCGAACTAGCTGCGCTGCCCGATCCCGTGGGAGAGGTCGTGCGCGGCTCCACGCTGCCAAACGGGCTGCGCCTGCGGCAGGTGCGGGTTCCCATGGGTGTCGTCGGCATGATCTATGAGGCGCGCCCGAATGTAACGGTGGACGCGGCCGGGTTAGCGCTGAAGTCAGGCAACGCGGTGATCTTGCGCGGTGGTTCTGCTGCGGCTGACTCCAATCGCGCCATTATTTCCGTACTCCGCGGCGCCCTGGAAGCCCAGGGATTACCGGCGGACCTGGTGCAAACGGTGGATGAGTTTGGGCGGCCGGGGGCGGTAGCGCTCATGCGGGCGCGCGGCCTAGTGGATGTGCTCGTGCCACGCGGGGGAGCAGGGCTCATCTCGACAGTCGTGCGTGAATCAGTGGTTCCCGTGATCGAAACCGGGGTGGGCAACTGCCACGTATACGTTGACGCTTCGGCGGATGTGGAAAAATCCTTGCCCGCAATTGTGAATTCCAAGGTCCACCGTCCCTCGGTGTGTAATGCGGCGGAAACGATCTTGGTGCACGCCGATGCGGCTGACCGGTTTGTGCCCGCCATCGTCAGTGCCCTAGCAGCGGTGCATATGCGCATCCACGCCGATGCAAAGGTCGCGGAACTGGCACCAAAGACGGCTGATCTGGTCGCGGCTACCGATGAGGACTGGGGCACGGAGTACCTGGACAACGACGTGGCGATGGCCGTGGTGCCAGACTTCGATGCGGCGTTAGAGCATATCCGTACCTGGTCATCGGGCCACACCGATGCAATTTTTACCTCGGACGTTACCGCTAGCGAGCGATTCATGGCCGAGGTGGATTCTGCCGCTGTAATGGTTAATGCGTCCACCCGCTTCACCGATGGCGGGGAATTTGGACTCGGCGCCGAAATTGGCATTTCAACGCAAAAGCTCCATGCGCGTGGGCCCATGGGACTTGCTGAGTTAACGACCACGAAGTGGCTGGTGGTGGGCGATAACCACGTGCGGGCGTAAGCCGGCATTTAGCCGAGCGTGAAGTTGGGTCTCTTATTACTCTGAAGCGGGGTGGAGGACTAACGAGAACGCGTTGAACATGCAAGACTAGGGACATTACGGCGCTGAAGTGCCACAACCGTGCAAAACCACAAATTTGTGAGGTATATACATGCTGTCCGTTTTTGCCGAAGCTGCCGAAGGCTCCTCTTTGGCAGTGCCGCCAATCGTTTTTGGTCTGGTGGTTCTTGGAATATCCATCTTCGGTTTGATGGTTACATTGGCATTCAAGAATGTGGGAACGCGCCACAAGTAATAAAACGATCTGATTTTTTGAGACGAACAAGTGACTGACGCGCAGCCAAAACGGGTGGGCGTGATGGGCGGAACCTTCGATCCCATCCACCACGGCCACTTGGTGGCGGCAAGTGAAGTTGCAAATCGGTTTGATCTCGATGAAGTAATTTTCGTACCCACCGGAAAGCCACAGGGCAAACACGAAGATCTCAGCACTGCTGAACACCGCTATTTGATGTGTGTGGTGGCAACGGCATCGAACCCGAGGTTCACGGTTTCTCGCGTCGATATTGATCGCCCTGGCGTAACCTATACGGTGGATACGCTAAGAGATCTGCAAGCCCAACGGCCCCAAAGTCAACTGTTTTTTATTACCGGGGCCGATGCGCTAGCGCAGATTTTGACATGGAAAAACGCGGATGAATTGTGGCCATTGGCCCATTTTGTGGGGGTCACGCGACCAGGTCACGAGTTGTCCGATCAAGGCTTACCAAATAACGGCGTCTCGCTGGTGGAAATCCCAGCTATGGCGATCTCTTCCACGGACTGCCGCAAGCGGGTAAAAGCCGGTCGACCCGTGTGGTACCTAGTGCCAGACGGTGTTGTCCAGCACATTGCGAAGCACAACTTGTATCGGGGAAGTGATGAGTGAGAGCCCTGAGCGTCCCAGGTTGACGCGACGTCAGCTCCGCGAGATGGAACAGGCGCGTCAAGCGGCGCAGGAACCAACTCCGCCAGCTGATCAGGCATCTTCTGCCGCGGAGGCCAGCGGCGACTCGACGCTGCCCCCGCCTCCTACGCGTCCGACCATGACGCGTCGCCAATTACGCGAAGCCGCCCAGCGCGAAGCTGCGGAACGTGAGGCAGCGGAGCGCGAGGCTCAAGCCCGCGCCGCCCAGGAGCGTGTCGCCGCCGAACATGCCGCCGCGGAACAGCAAGCCGCGGAACGTGAGACGGCGCGGCGTCAGGTCGCAGATCGTCGGGCCGCGGAAGCCCAACGCGAACAAGAATTCGCAGCGCAGCAGCGAGCTGCTCAGGAACAGCGAGCGGCATATGAGCAGCGCGAGGCCCAGGCCCGTGTCGCCCAGGAGCGCGCCGCCGCCGATCAACGCGCAGCTGTGCAACAGCAACAGCGCGCGCCCGAACCGCAACACCCGCCAGCTGCCCCACCTGCAGCATGGGAAGCGGAAGTCACATCGCGCGAGCCCGCAGATCAGGGTGCGCCGGACCGACAGTCGATTTTTCCCGCGGCAGACCAGTCTCGACCGGGCTTTTATCCCGCCCCGCAAAACTGGCACGCCACTTCGGAGCGCCTGGAAGAAGACGTCACCCGGGAGCAGCATTCCGCGCCCCCGCAACAGGCTTCGCCGGCTCAACCACAAGCTCATGATCACCCCAATGTGCGCCCACCGGCTGGAGTCCAGGCAATCCGCACGGTCGAAGAGACCGGAGAACTCTCGCCAATTTTGCAAACGGCTCCGGGCGAAAGCGTGTGGCCATCCATTCCGGGCGCCACCGCTGAGTCCTCCGAACCATCAAGTGCCGAGCCGGAAACGATCACGCCCGCCAGCCCCGCCGTTCCGTTTCGTGCCCCCGCCTGGGGAGCACGCACGTCGGCAGCAACCCAAGAGGCCGCGGCAGCCGAACCCTCCGCAACAAGCGAACAGTCCGCAGCAACCGAAGAGTCCGTGGACGCCGCAGACTCCGCAGCGGCTGGAGATAATTTCACTCCCTCGGTACCCCCACGCGGCACCGAATCGGGTGGCATTTCGGGTATGAGCACC
>Ga0209487_1003737_pt1 | contig 11856 bp, 9 predicted proteins | sample Poulit2012_FD_187524 | JGI IMG/M metagenome (GOLD analysis project Ga0209487, IMG submission 187524) | Agricultural soil microbial communities from Georgia to study Nitrogen management - Poultry litter 2012 (SPAdes) (version 2) | ecosystem: Environmental > Terrestrial > Soil > Agricultural land... | reverse complement strand
TTTAACAAAAATTCTGGATTTTATATCTAAACCTATGAATTTTATTATTGTAATTGCTTTATTTTTAACTTCTACAACAGTTTATCTTCTTAATTTTTTGCCTATGAGAATTCTTGAAATTATGAAGATAGAGGATTTCTTAGAAAGCTTTTCATTTTATATTTTTTTGATTGTTGTTGTTACTTTTTTTCTTTTACTAGTTCAAGGGTTATATTTAGCAGTTGAAAAAATAAAAGAATATAGGAGTAATAAAAGATATAAAGAACATCAGGAAGAAATTTTTGAAGATGAACATTGTATTAAGATTTTAGAGCATATGTATGAAAAACATCCTGAAAGTGTTATGTATCCAGCAGATAATCAATGTATTAAGTTGTTGAGTCAGTACAATTTAATATTACGTCCACATACTAGTGGAGTTATAACGAGGACGGGAAGCCAAAGATATTATTATGTTCTTCAACCTGAGACAGTAAAGATGATTAAACAGCGAAAACTTCAGGAGTAAAAAATGCTTTCTTCTTATCTTGATACTAAAAATCATATCTTTTTCAGTTGCTTTTATCTAAAAGAATACGATATGACTTTAATGCTATAACTTTATAATATTCAATCTTTGTAAGATTTTGATCTCTGAATTGCTTAACTTAAGTAATTTATATGATGACGGATGAAGAAAAGAGTGAGATAGAAGCAAGCATTGCTTCGCCTTATTGGAGATTGAATCTTATGAAGAAGACATAGAAAATATCAAAAATGACATTGAAGGACGTGAGGAAAAGCTTTCAATCCTTGAAGCAAATCTCTCAAATTGATTTTTTAAGTAAGAGCATAAGGAGGATTTTATATATTTTCAATATATAAATCCTCAAACTCCTTGATATGCCGGCAGTGCCGGCAATATTATCCTTATATACTAAATTGCCCTTAATGTACATCTATTTGTACATGATATATGCGATTTATCAGTGTAATATTACTAATGTACATAAAGATGTACATAATTTTAAGAAAGTAATATGTGATTTATTATGAATGAAATATTATATATAGAGGTGATCAAATGTATGACAAAGGAAGAAAATTGGAAGCGATTATTTTTTATAAAGAAGATTTATTAGAAGTAGAAAATATGATAGTAGAAAATATGAGTTCTCGAGAAAATAATAAAGAACTAATAGATATAAAAATAACTTTAGAAGATCAAACCCTTAGGTTAAAGGGGATGGAATCTGTGTTCAAAAAAATGGATGAATTACAAATTACATCTACAGACAAGATAGAAATACATGCAGTTGGACTAGAAGGTAACGAAATTACTCAAAGCATATATATAAATTATTACCATAATCATGGGAATATCAGAGTATCAGGTGAAAATAAGATATGGGTCGAAGGTATGTATGCTGTGTTGTCCAATAGGTTGAATAAACAAAAAGATAAATACTTTGAAAGTAAATACCATAGAGGGATATTTAAATTTTTTCCCATAATAAGTGGTGTTTTTTTAGGTTTAGGAATCATAAACTTAATAAATTTCTTTAATAAGGATAATTATTCAGCTTTATTTTTAGCAATTATTTTATTCATCCTAAGCTTAATTTTATTTTTTAAAAAAATAGATGAGAAAATATCACCTTTTGTAAGGGTATATTTTCATTCTAAAAATAAAAGAAGTAAAATTGATAAAAAATTAATATTAGAAGTGATTGCTATATTACTTACCCTAGTTAGTATAATTATTGGGACACTTCAATTATTAAATTAAATCACTACTGTATTTTAAACGACCGTTTATTGGAAGAAGGGAAGGAGATAAAATATAGTTAATTTCACTATAGATTGTGAGTACAAAAACCCGTACAATTATCTTTGTATAATATTTTAAAAACTTATTGAGTTTTTGTACTATAGCCAAGTCGTGTGAATGCTAATTAGAGAATAGAATACATATAATCCCCTACTAGAAGAGAAATAAGGAGGAAAATTATGAGCAAAATTGGCTATGCTAGGGTCAGTACGAGAGATCAGAATTTAAATAGTCAAATTGATGTCTTAAATGAGTATGGGTGTGAGCGAATATTTTCCGAAAAGGTAAGTGGACGGAAATATAAAAGAACAGAGCTGGATAAATGCCTCGATTATCTACGTGAGGGAGACACTTTAGTAATCACTAAATTAGACCGGCTAGGACGTACAACGAAACAATTAATAGAATTATCCCAACACCTCGATGAAAAGAACATAGATCTGGAAATAATAGATATGAATATCAATACCAAAGATGCTATGGGGAAGATGTTTTTTACTATGATGAGCGCCTTCGCAGAACTCGAAGCGAATCTATTAAGTGAGAGAACAAAAAAAGGTTTAGAATCTGCTCGATCAAGAGGTAAAATGGGAGGTAGGCCTAAATTTCCGAAAGATAAGAGGGAAACGGTCATTTCTCTCTATGAGAGTAAGAAATACACGATAAATGAAATCATAAGAATGACTGGTGTATCAAAAGGTACCATCTATAACATTGTTAATAGCAAGTCTGAGAAAAAGATCGGAGAGAAATGATTTTATGGAAACAAGACTTCAGCAAGAAATAAATAAAGTATTAAGAGGATTCTCCGAATACTGGGAAGAAGATACACTCCTAAAGAACAAACTGATTGAAGATATAAGATTTTACAACGGAGAAGTAATAGAAGCTCTCCTATCGAATGAATTGATAAAAAATACATATTCCCTCGATCTCCCATCGGGGTTAGTTTTTAAAGTGGAAGATTTCATCAATATGTTACGTTTCAAAAACTATTGGGATAATAGCTACACGAAATACACAAATGAAATTGGCCTTACAAGTGAAAACAAGTATTTTAAATATAATTCTGATGCAGTTCTAGATTTTCCACACAAAGATTCTATACTAGAAGGAGGTATGACTAAAGAAGAAGTAGGTAAAAAAGAAATATACTATCATAATATTATTGCTAAAGAAGAAATAGATACACTTTTAGCACCTAAAATTCTATTTCCTTCTAAAAGATATGATAATAATGGACAAAAAAGCGCAGAAAAATTTTATTTGGATGATAATTTAATAATTAAAGGAAACAATCTTATTGCTCTAAAAACAATAAAAGAGCGATATGCAAGAAAAGTCAAATTGATTTATATAGACCCTCCCTACAATACAGGAAATGATGGCTTTCAATATAATGATCAATTTAACCACGCCACATGGTTAACTTTCATGAGGAATAGGCTAGAAGTAGCTAAAGACCTTCTTTTAGAAAGTGGAGCGCTATACATATCTATTGACGATAATGAAGCTGCATATCTTAAAGTGATGATGGATGAAATATTCGGAAGGGAAAATTTCTTAGCACAAATTGCATATGAAAGATCAGGTGTTTCGGGCTTAGGCCAAGGTGGCTCGTTTTTAGTAAACACTCATGAATCGATACTAGTATATGCTAAAAATAAAAGCCAACATACGACTTATAACGATCGTGGACTAGTTAAGTTAGAACAAAAAGATATGAAAAGATATAATAAAATACTTACACACGAGGGAGAAAGAAAAGAGGTTACTCGTTTTATAGCACCATCAACTAAAGAAGAAGTCATTGTGTACCAACATGAAAATTATGAAATTGAAAGTATATCGATGAGAGATTTTGATAAAAGAAAGGAAGAAATCCAATCTCAATATGTAGAACAATTTCAAAACATATTTCGTAATACAAGTGTTCAAAAAGAAAATGAATTCCAGAACAAAATATTGAATTTGTGTGAAGAAGGCCTTTATACAGCTGATTATAAGGTATCTAGAGGCAAGAACAAGAATAAATGGATAACTGCGTACTATCTTAATCAACAGGTTTTTGCATGGTTAAAAGACACAGCTTTAATAAAAGATAACAATATATTTAAAACCAATAAACTTTCTCAGTTTTGGACGCATGGAGCCATTCCTAAAGCTGACTTAGCTAATGAAGGAGGAGTAAACCTAAGAAGAGGTAAAAAACCAGAAAATCTTTTAAAGAGAATAATTGATATAGAAACACAAGAGGGAGATATAGTTCTGGATTTCTTCGCGGGAAGTGGAACTACTTGTGCTGTATCTCACAAAATGAACAGAAAATATATTGGAATAGAGCAAATGAATTATACAGAAGAAACTACTATTGAAAGACTAAAAAATGTAATTAAAGGGGAGCAAAGTGGCGTCTCTAAACAGTTGAATTGGCAAGGTGGCGGGAGCTTTGTGTACGCCGAATTATATAGGTTAAATGAAGCACATCTTCATGCCATTCAATCCTGCACGGACAATAAAGAATTAGAGCAAGTTATCAACCGAATGAAACAGTCTGCCTACTTGAATTTTAAAGTAGACTTAGAAAAGGTCACTACAAAAAATGAAGATTTTAACTTATTATCTTTAGATGAACAAAAAGATGTGCTTATCCAAGCGCTAGATATGAACCAACTGTATCTCAATTACTCAGAAATCGAAGATAGTCAATATGATATTTCGGATTCAGTAAAAGCCTTTAATCATTCCTTCTATCAAAAAGAAGGTGACATGGATGAGTAATGAAATCCTTCACAGGAGAATTGAAGAACAGTTCAACTCCCTGTTCGTAGAGCCACCTGAAGTGCCGGATTATGTTCAGGATAACCTGAGCCACCCATTGCGGGATTACCAGGCGCAGGCATTGAAACAACTCATCTACACACAAGAGCTTGATAACGCAGACCTCTCATTCAATCATCTGCTGTTCCATATGGCGACAGGCTCAGGGAAGACCCTTGTCCTGGCGTCCACTATACTGTATTTATTTAAGGAACATAATCAACAGAACTTCATCTTCTTTGTGAACAGTGATGCCATCATTAAAAAGACCTATGATAACCTCACAAATGAAAGTTCCAGTAAGTATCTATTCCGTAAAGAGGGCATTATTATAGATGGGCAAAGGATTTCCATTCAAGTGGTCGATGTATTCCCAGCGCTTCCGGATTCCAATACAATCTACATGAAACTGACGACCATCCAAAAGCTCCATACTGATCTGACAGAACCCAAAGAAAATGCATTGACCTATGACTCTCTGGAGAATACACGCCTTGTTCTGTTGGCCGATGAAGCTCACCACATCAACGCATGGACACGGCGGGACAAACGGAAACTGAATACTAAAGAGTATGAAGAAAGAACATGGGAAAATACTGTAAACACCTTGCTTCAGCTCAACCCGGCCAACCGCCTATTGGAATATACAGCAACCATCAACTTGAATCAGGATGTGTTGTTCGAAAAGTATAAGGACAAGATCGTCTATCAATATGATCTGAGACGGTTCATGAATGATGGGTATTCGAAAAATGTGGTGCTGTTGCGTGCCGATGAAGCAGATGAAAACAAGATGTTGAACGCCATTCTATTGAGCCAATATCGTAAATACATTGCCCAAGAGAATGACATCACATTAAAGCCAATCATTCTGTTCAAGTCCAACAAGATTGCGACTTCCCTATCCGCCAATGAACGCCTATTAAACACCGTGCAGGCACTGAACGTGGAAAGCCTGTCATATATCATCAACCTTGGCCATGCCACCTATAAGCATGAGAACAGTATATGGAGCAAGATGTTCGAGTATTATAAAAATCAACCACTGCCTGAAGTTATTCGTGACCTGCAGTGGGATTTCACAGAAGAAACCATCCTAAATGCCAATGATAAAGCCTTCCTTTCGGAAGATAATGCCCTATTGTTGAACACATTGGAGGAAGACAACAATCCAATTCGTGCCATCTTTGCTGTCGCAAAGCTGAATGAAGGTTGGGATGTATTGAACCTGTTCGATATAGTGAGAATCAGTGAAGGTGCCACTTCAACGAAAACCACGACAGACAGTGAAGCCCAGCTTATTGGTCGTGGCGCTCGCTACTACCCTTTTGAGTACCAAGAAGAGCGCTCATATACAAGACGGTTCGATTTAGTACAGACGGATCTCAAAGTCATTGAAAGCCTGCACTATCATACGATTAATGAGAATGCCTATATTAAGAATCTGGAAAAATCACTCGAATCTGCAAGCATACAAGTAAAAGAGGACGAATACGACCGGTTGGAAGCAAAACTCAAGCCTGCCTTTAAAAAGAGTCCAGTATTCAAGAACGGCAAGATTTATATCAATAAACTGGAAAAAACCACTGCGAATGATTATCAGACACTCTCCCACTACAACGTGACCACAGACTATGAGATCCCATTTGAAACCACCGTTGAACAACACTACGGCAAACGGATGGCACAGACAGGTGCCGGACAAACCCATGAAGTGACGTGGTATGTAGACCGTATCTATATCCGAAAGGCGATACAGAGGAAGCCTTTCTTTCACTTCAGTAACTTCAAAGCCTATATCCCTGCCCTATCGAGCATGAAGGACTTCATTGAAAGTCCTAATTTCCTTGGCGATTTAACGTTCCATGTCACCCTGCCATTGGAGTTGGAATTGCACCATTTAAATCCGTTGAGCAAACTCAAAATGGTGGAGAAATATCTGGATTATGTAGAGAAAAAGATAAAGGCAAACTATATGAAGGAGCGTGGCACCCCTGTATTCGAAGGTGTGGCCATGTCCGAAATAATCAATGACTACTATATTGAACTGAATAAGGTCAATGCCACAGTGTCTAATATGAGTGAAGCAATTAAAAGAAGGAATATGCGGGACAACCACTGGTATGTCTACGACCAAGCCATCGTTAATGGTTTAGAAAGTTCATTCATCGATTTCATCAATGATTATGTGGAACAACTTAAAGAGAAATATAAAGAGGTTTACCTTATCAGAAATGAACGCAAAGTAAAGATCGTTGAAATCAATGGGACACGGGGCTTCATGCCGGACTTTCTGCTCTATTTGCAAGGTGAAGACTATACTTACCAGGTCTTCCTGGAACCCAAAGGTGGCCATCTGCAACTGGAAGATCGGTGGAAAGAGGACTTTTTAGTTTCATTGAGTAAAAACGATAATATAGATGTTCTATCTGAAAATAATGAAGTTAGATTACTAGGGATAAAATTCTTCTCAAATGAAGGTGATAAAAAGAAGGAATTTCGTGAAGACTTTAAAGGTAAGCTTTTGTAATAATTTAGATGTAATGCTAACAATTTTGATTTTAAGAAGTTCAGATGGTATAATATAGTTAACAAAAATTATTTCCATGGCATCACCGAACCCCCAATCTATGTCAGTAGATTGGGGGTTTTTAGTGTGGTTAGCGTCGCCTACTTATTGCTACGCTTGTCTAACCAATAAACAAAAAGCGCAACAATGCCCCCTGCGATAATTGGGGCAATGATGTTAACAAAAATTATCTCCATGGTACTCACCTCCTTCCTGGTCGATGTTCGCCAGGAAGTATAGGCGACTACATTATTGTATCATTTTAAAAATCCATTATAAAAATCAATCATCCAATTTCTTTGATTGTATCTCTTCTAACAGTATCCGCGCCCCTTTCTTACTCAATACAAGGTTGCCATCCCCTAAAGTAAGATTGTCGTCAGAGATCTCCCCTGTCACCGCACATGTCATATACGGTTTATATTTTCTTAAAACAATACTGTCGGAATCGGTAAATATCTCAATTTCATCCTTCGTATCAATATCGAGTATACGGCGCAGTTCAATTGGTATAACCACTCGGCCGAGTTCATCCACTTTTCTCACAATCCCTGTTGATTTCATTAAAACAGCCTCCATCAATATCTCATTTATATAAAAAGTATAACAAATCGGTCGATTAAAGTACGCAACCTATTTTGAGTATATTAGTATCCTTATATAATCTGAAAAGTTATATGAATTCAACCGTGTAGGGTCGTGCATCGGTTCTTTGTTCATGTATAATGAGTGCATGGTATAAAACGAAGCCATATAGGCGTTTGAAAGGCACCGTGCACTCCACACATTTACCATGCACACACGAACGTGAACGAGCATGCATGGTGCATGATCGCCGTGCGTAGAAATCACATGAACGGAGGATAACGATGGACAACCCGCATCCAAAAAAATATTATCAAACTTCCAATTTGATAGAAGAGACAGGAGCGTCTGAACATTCCATCAGACGATACGTAAGAATATTAGAAGAAAATGAAAGCTATCCAGAGATAGAAAGGGATAATCGACAAAATCGGTTATTCAGCGAACTGGATCGCATGGCCATTGTCGAAATGGTTCGCTTGGTCAAAGAGGAAAAACAAGGGGTGCAAGATGCATCTGATGGAGTCGTGCACCGTTTAGATGAATTTAAAACACTTGTAGAAGCTCAAGAGCCTCCTTCAGAGGATATTAAAGTGAATGCGGAGACGAATGGGGCATATGAACAAAATGAGCGCTTAGAGTACGCAATAGAACTTTTAGAGCACCTCTTAACAAATCAAAAGGACTTGGATGAGAGATTGAAGAAAATAGAATCACAGCAAATGATGATAGAAAATACCGAAATTCCAACTAAATCAGATAATGATAGCGTAGAGGAAGCTTTAGAAGACAGCGAGGATGAAACAATAGCAAATGATAATGAAACAAGTCATTCTCCGCAAGAACATAAAAAAACAGGCGGTTTTTGGAGCCGCCTGTTCGGTCGATCATAGTATTATTTAAATATTATTTGCACAATAGCCATGAAAAGGCTACAATTATCTGTAAATAATCAATGAACGAAATAACAGAATGAAAAGAGTACCTGCATTAAAGGACAGCTACCAACTATCCTTTAATCGCTCACCGTGATGCAGCACGGCAAACACTTCAGGTACTCTTCATTATCTATATTATATACCCGTATTATAGCGACTTACAACCTATTTTACAAGTATTCAGGATAATGAAGGGTCAATTTCCGAAGAGTGTAGCCGTCGATCTAGCGGTTACGCTCTTTTTCTTTTCTGTCAGGAAAGGAATGGAATACAATGACCGTACAATATGAACTGGTAAGCTTCACAGAGTATCAGAACTTTGAAAGCATTAATGAAATGGATCAGACCGTCAAACAATTCAATACCAAAATCAGCAAGCCCCATTATGAAACACTGAATCTATTAAAACAATATTCCTGCAAAATCATTGGTGTCTCCCATCTGAAAATCGAGACCATGGCGCAGACGCTCAATAAATCGATTCGGGCCATCCATCGACATATTAGATATCTGAAAGACAATGGCTTTATTACGGTGGCCAATACCTCACGGAAAAAATCCGGAGGGAAGGGCGCAAATATCTACATCATCAATACTGTGGAACAACAAAAAGCCCTTCAAAAAAAGAAAGTGTCATATCGTAAAGTGTCATATCGTAAAGTGTCATATCGTGAACAGGTGAAAAACACCGTCAAAACCCAGCAGGCCCAAGCCTTTGAGTACATCAAGGTTAAAAAACAAACTATGTATTCTTTAAAACTATTAACTACTCTGTTTAGTAGTACTACCCGTAGGTATAAACGCATGCGGAATAAATTACGCTTAGAACGTATTGAAAACATTAAAGCAGCAAATTTTGATAATCATAGTGTGCCCGATCGGGTGTATAAACTATTTAAACCCTTCTTTACGGATGCCCAACTCACTACACTCTATAAGACCGCAATCAATAGCCTTAAAACATTTGATCTGGATGCAGAACAACAAATGGATGCAATCATATATGGCATGGAATCGCTCGTAAAAGCAATGAAACGCTATCACAAAAACGCAGGGGAACCGGTATATAATATCTATGCTTACTTGAATCGTACACTGCTCCATATCGGGTTTAATGCAGAGTTCTATGACGATGTCTATGCCTATACAGACGCAGAAAGTTTTAGAAAAATACTCTCTTAAATGTAATACCTGTACATCAACCCCATTTTGACAATGGTAAATGGTTTAAATTCAATGACCAATAAAAAAACCACGGTATTAACGTGGTTCGGATTAGATCGGTTTTGATGAGTACCGGAAACTCGGGATACCCCCCTGTATTAAGTCGGTTTTAGGAAGTGCCGAAAACTTGGGCGATGCCCTGTATTAATATTGTTTTATTTGATATTGGTTGTCACATGTAAAAATAAAAATCATCCATGAAAATTCTCAGGCTGAAGTGCGTAAATGGATATGTATCAATTAATCCTCGTAAATCACCTGATAATTCGTGTCGGATAAATCGATTTTAACAATATCAAACGCCTCATACCAATCATCTTGTTGAATTAATTTTTTGATTGTAGACACTAAAAAAGGATGAGAAAAATCATCAGTGTAAGGGTCATCTGAGTGTTTCGCTTTGTCTAATTTTTTAAGATATTCTAAAGCAAATTGCGGTTCGTCATTCCAAAACTGTCTGGCATTGCTTTCAATCCATGAATCAATATAATCATCTTTTTCTTGTTCATTTAATTGCTGTAGACGTTCAGGGACTTCATTTCGATCTATATCAAACAGATATCCTTGATCATCGTGATAAAACTGTGTAAGCAGTCCGTCACCAAAAGAAAAATCTTTGATAAAGTAATTGAGATTTTCATCGTCCATTAAATCTCTAACAAAGGTATCCAATGCTTCTCCTTTTGACTCAGCTTTGACAACTGAGACCTTACTCTCTAATGCATAAACCACATATAAATGACTCAAAACGACGCCTCCTCTAAAGTGTTTAAAACTAAAATGCTATTTATAGTCTGTCGATTTATAGTATTCATATTAGCAGAATTAATCCATGGATACTAATAAAAATAAATCAGAAGTACTGAGAGACATCGGTAAAAACATTCGTCAATATCGCAATCAAAAAGGCTGGTCACAAGAAGATTTAGCATTTGAATGTGAGTTTCATCGCACATATATCGGCGCCGTGGAAAGAGGGGAAAAGAACATTACGATACTAAATCTATTGAAAATAAAAGAGAAACTGGGGGTGCGTTTAGTAGATTTATATCCAGAAGAATAATACATGTGATAGCCGGAAGTACCCATTTAAGAAATGTTTATCTTGAATGTTATATACGCTTTGGCATTGCATGTAGAATGATTTTTTTCTTTCACTGCTCAAAAATCACTTTAAATGGGCGTATATACTTTTATATATATTTGTAAAATTACTCTAAAATATAGGTATATTTATATATATAACCATATATATTTAGTCAAAATTCGTCCGGAAGAATAATATGTCGGCACTGCCGACATATTAAGGGTTTTGAGGTTTTGGAGGATGGAAATCCGGAAAAATCTCCTTATGCTCTTACTTAAATTAATGATTTTCAGATTCTGGATTCATTTTTGATATTTAAACTAGCTCGAAGTTATATGTCTTTTTAAAGCTTAAATAAGCCCTTATGAGCGTTTAAATGAATTTTAAGGGGCTTTTTTTATGGGGTTTGGGATAAGAAAACCCGTGAGGGCGCATCTATACGTCGCATACAATGTTTCTGTGTGGAATCTTTTCGCCTGCGTTCAAAAAACAGTGGAGATCCATTTATGCCGAGAAAACTTTTGGTGGGAAAAGCAACCCTGAATAAACTAGAAAGCCGGTAGGCAGATACCGTGAGGTATCAAAGATGCCTGCCGACAGCTTTTGGGTTTTTAGGGTTGCCGTTGGTTCACACCAAAAGGAAATTGGAATAAAGAAATCTGAAGAAAGTTGTGATCTAATGGAGAGTGTATCGGCTTTAACAAAAATTCTGGATTTTATATCTAAACCTATGAATTTTATTATTGTAATTGCTTTATTTTTAACTTCTACAACAGTTTATCTTCTTAATTTTTTGCCTATGAGAATTCTTGAAATTATGAAG
>Ga0209487_1003736_pt1 | contig 11857 bp, 9 predicted proteins | sample Poulit2012_FD_187524 | JGI IMG/M metagenome (GOLD analysis project Ga0209487, IMG submission 187524) | Agricultural soil microbial communities from Georgia to study Nitrogen management - Poultry litter 2012 (SPAdes) (version 2) | ecosystem: Environmental > Terrestrial > Soil > Agricultural land... | reverse complement strand
CGACGCCGACACCGCCTTTGTTGGTGTAGATGTTGGTGGAACGTCCACGGTCGTTCAGGCGGTACGCGGCTCGGTCGTGCGTGTGATTGATGGCCCGGGTGCAAATTTGCAGCGCTCCGGGCGGGCATCATGCGCTGCGGCGGTCATCATGTTGTCGGCCCAGGCGCTGCGTTCACTACAGGGCGTGGATCGTGTGCGGATGGTGGCCGGGGTGTCGGGTGCTGGCCGTCTCGAGGAACAGATCGGCGTTGCCGCCGAAATCGAGGAAGGGCTCCATGCGCTTCACGTGGCGCGCGCCATCTCGGTCACGGTGGTGCACGACGCGGAGATTGCACTCGAAGCGGCGTTCGGCGGGAGCTCCGGCGCCATCATGATCGCCGGCACCGGCTCTGTGGTGTACGGCCGGCGCGCGGACGGCAGTACCATCCGAGTTGGCGGTTGGGGCTATTTGTTGGGGGATGAAGGCAGCGGCTACCGCCTCGGAAAGCTCGCGCTCGGAGCCATATGCCGTGCCTATGAAGGCGGCGAAGACACCACATTGACCGACTCGATTGCGTCGGCGTTCGGTGCGCGCTCGGTCGATGAGGTAATTTCACTCGTGTACGGGGGAGGAATCCGCCTTGCGGATCTCGCGCCACACGTCACGGAATGTGCCGTAACGGGCGATGGGGTGGCCTTCTCAATTCTTAGGCAGGAAACGGAGGCCCTGGCTGAACAGCTGGAGCGGATGGCCACGGCGAATCCCGATATCGAACCACAATACTCGTTGTTTGGCGGTCTCGCCGGTGTCAATCTCTTTGCCCACAACCTGCGGTCGGCGGTTCGTCGTCGGTTGCCCAACTGGCACTACGTGGCAACCGACGCGCTGCCCGTTGCAGGCGCCGTCCGGATGGCACGAGCTACTTCCGCATGAGCACCTCGGCTGGCGTGCCCGTTATTTTGCCCCGCATCTGCGGCGCATGCTGTATTCTCGTGCATCAACCTGACCTCAGACATCAGAGTCGGCCAATCGTACCCTATGCTGACGTCAAAGACTGAAATCTCACACCGTCCTACTACTCGGATCGTCTCCACGCTTGTCGTTCTGATCGGACTTGCGATATCGATCGCCTCGTGCGCCGATCAACCTGAGCCCGTTGAAGAGAACATTGAGCCGTATCGGGTGCTGACGTACGGCCTATGGCGCAACGATTACGACTGGCCGCAGCGTCGAGACAACTTCATCGCGGCCCTCGAGAACGCCCAGCCCGACATCCTCTGCCTTCAGGATGTCGTGATGACCGCTGAGGAGAACCAGGTAGCTCAAATCGCCGACAGCCTGGGTTATGACTGGAGATTTGCCTCGACGGATACCACCGGTATGGGTCACGGCGTCGCCATCCTGGCGCGCGATTCCCTGCGGAGCACCACGGAGCACGTCGTCGGGGATTCTCTGTCCGTGGCACCCGTCGTAACCGCCGATGCCGACCTGGGTGGCCATCAGATCAGCGTCTACTGCACCATGCTCGAGCCGGTGGACACGGATTCTGCCGCCGGGCATCGCCAGGTGCAAGTCGAGGCGCTTGCGGAGTTGGTCGATACGCGGCGCCGTGCGCAGCCGTCGATCGTACTGGGCAATTTTTTCGCCGAGCCCGGTGCTCCGGAGCTGGCAGCTATTCAGGATGTTCTCGAAGATCCGTTTGCCGACGTGTTCGGCGATGACCGCCCGTCGACGCAGAACCCCTTCGTCGGTCACCGCCCGCGCTGGACGAGCTACATCTTTCTTTCCCCGCGCTTCCCGCTCAACGTGTATGGAGGCAGGATCGTGCTGAATGAGCGCGATGACGCGGACATCTGGATGTCCGATCAGTTCGGCGTGGTCCTTGAGCTTCTGCCGGAGCGCGAGCCGTCACGGGCGGCGGCTGTAACGCCGTAGCGTAGCGATATTTCTGCGCTTGTAAAGCGTCTGGTACGAGCGGATATACCGCGCGCGTCTCGGGTTTACCGTGCCGGAGCCTACGAGTAACCACAAAGCGAGACGCGAGCAATGATTGATACGGCCGGTGCCAGCGCGCCACATGTTCAGTCGGTAAGGGAGGATTTCAGCGGGCGCGATCTGGCCAGGATGACGCCGCTGATCAACGTGCTGTCGAACGGTAGCCTGACGGTGGTATCGACGTCAACCGGCGCGTCGAGGATGCTTCACGACGGATTTCCCGTTACGCATTGGGAGGCCGTTGAGACGGCAAGCCTCGGTCGCCGCACGTTCGTCCGCGATGCCGAGTCGGGCCGCATGTGGTCGGTGGATGGTGACGGCGACCATCCCGATGACGTGCTCGTGTCGTTTGATGCGGGGCTGACGGAAACTTCGAGAACGGCGGAAGGCATCGAGACGACCACCTCTATCATTGTATTGTCGGATTCCGATGTCGAGGCGCGACGCATCCGTATTCGCAATACCAGTCCGTCACCCCGCTCGCTCGAACTACTGTCAATCCTTGACTTGTCCGGCGGCGGGGATGAGGTGCTCCCGACGAGCGGATACGATGCTCCATCTGGGTTTTTGCTCATTGGGCAGACCGGCGCTCGGCGTGTGAGCATCGAAACGCGCGGCCCTGGATCGGCGCAGACATTTGTGATCAGCACGGCTGACGTCATGGACGTGACGTCTTCGTCGTTCGACTGGATTGGCCGTGGATCGTCGCGGCGTTCGAGTTCAGAACGAACGTCCCTCGCGTCGCTGCACCGCATCACGCTCCGCTCACTGGAAGATGTGCAGATCTATCTTTTTACGCATGTGTCCGCAGAGAATAGTGCCGAGCCGCTGTTGCCGGTAGGGTCATCCTTCAACTTTGACGGCGAGATCAGGAACAGCGCTGGGCGGGAAGTAGAGCGAATGCTCATGCACCACGTACGCCCGGATCATGTCAGGTACTTTCGGCGCTTGGGCGGAGCCGTTGCATTCGACCTGCCGCAGTTCCGTGCTCCCGCCGATCTCGTTCGGCGTCTTCGGGTGCCGATTCATCAAATCGAACGGCACGGCCTCCAGGTTGGCCGACCGGCGATGGTGGCACGCGTGGCCGATGAGACAGAGATGAAACTTGTTCGGTGCCTGTTGACGGCGCACCGCTACTGGAGGAGCTCGGCAATCCCGATTGACCTCATGTTCCTGAACGATCGAAGCGAGACGGAAAGCGCTGAGAAGCTGCAGATGGCGATCGAGAATGAGGCAGCTGAGTTCGACGCCGCGCTGTACGAGCGGGGAGGTGTGCTGTCGGAGTATGCGGACGACATCCTGCATGAGGATCAGGTCGCCATACAGGCGTATGCGAGCTTCCTCGCGCCGGGCGAACTACCGCACATCGCCGACTTCCACTACACCGACATTGAAGAGGCGTCCGATCGGTATGTCGAGGCTGCAGCAGGTGCATCACGCAGGAGGTCCACTCCTTATCTGCGGACGAGCTTCTTCCACGATAACGTAGAGGTCGGCGCCGCCGGTGAGATGAACGGTGACGATCCGACGTGGGAGCACGGCACCGAAGAGAAGGAGGGGCTAAGGGATGCTCCCGTCCAGGCGTCGCAGCTGTTCTTCCTGCGTAATGAGACCGAGCGATCTTATCAGGCACTATCGCCGGTACTAAACAGGACTGCCGAACCACATGATGACGGCGGGTCGATCAGGTCTGATCTGTCCGCAGTTGCGAACCCCGACCAATCGGTACAAGTCGCGAGATTGACACTACATAATCTCCATTCAGAAGACCGCATGGTGTCGGCGTTTGTGATGTCGGACATCACATTTGGCACAAATAAGGCGTCGAATCGGCGTTTCTCGTGCGCTACGTGGTTACCGCGCGACAAGGCGCTGCTCATGTATAACGGCGTCGAGGAAGAACTTCGGGAGGGGGGCATATTCGTTGCCGTTCGATCGGATCGTGCAGAGGTAATGTACTCGTCCGATCGCGTAGCATTCGTCGGGCGTAATGGGAGCACGCATCACCCGTTGCTTGTTCGAAGCGGAAGGGACCTGGATAATACCGCGGAAGATTGCGGGGCTTCGGCGCTGTTACTCCAGGCACGAATCGAACTGCGAGCCGGAGAATCGACGGCCATCGATTTCATAACGGGACGAGCTGCAAGTCAGCGAGAGGTACGGCGCCAGATTAAGGCAGCCGATCCGAGTCGTTTGTTTGAGTCGGTGTAATCCGACGGACGATCAGATGCTGAGGATCGAGATGCGACCCACGTGATCCTGTTGCATTTCGACATATGCGGCGGATAGTTTAGGCTGACTGTACGTGCCGTTGTGAGTTCGACATCCCTCAGTCACCATAGCCGATCCGGTGAAGTACGTCCTCGCTCTTGATCAGGGAACGACCAGTTCCCGTGCCATTCTTTTCGATGATGGGGGGCGACCTGTAGCCATCGCTCAGAGAGAGTTTCCCCAGTATTATCCAGAGGTCGGGTGGGTGGAGCACGACCCGCATGACATCTGGTCATCACAGGTGGGCGTTCTCGGGGAGACGCTGGCCAAGGCATCCGTTGAGACGCGTGACGTCGCGGCGATCGGCATCACCAATCAGCGCGAGACGACTCTTGTGTGGGAGCGTACGACGGGCCGACCTGTCTATAACGCAATTGTCTGGCAGGACCGGCGGACTGCCGCTGTGTGCGACAACATGAAGCAGACCGGAGCCGCCGACCGCATCCGCGAGCTCACGGGTTTAGTCGTGGATCCCTATTTCTCTGCGACCAAAGTCGCCTGGATCCTGGACAACGTGCCGGGAGCACGGTCGCGGGCCGAAGCAGGCGAACTCTGCTTCGGTACGGTCGATTCATGGATCGTGTGGCGATTAACAGGCGGAAACCGGCATGTCACCGATGTCACGAACGCATCCCGGACGATGCTGTTCGACATCCGGACGATGACGTGGTCCGACGAGCTTCTGAACGTATTCGGCATTCCACGAAAGATGCTCCCCGAAGTCGTGCCGTCCTCGGGGGTGCACGCCATGACGTCCGACGTCGTGCTCCCGGCGGAAATCCCCATAGCAGGCATCGCCGGAGATCAGCATGCAGCACTTTTTGGCCAGATGTGTACACGGCCGGGCATGGGCAAAAACACATACGGCACGGGTTGCTTTGTGCTCATGAATACCGGCAGCGCACCTGTGCAATCCGCGCACGACCTCGTTTCGACTATCGCGTGGCATACGTCTGACGCCACCACCTATGCACTGGAAGGCAGCATATTCGTCGCCGGTGCGCTCGTGCAATGGCTGCGCGATGGTCTTGGCATCATCAAGCGCTCGGAGGACGTCGAGGAACTGGCCGAGACCGTTGCCGATAACGGCGGCATCGTCGTCGTGCCCGCATTTACAGGGCTGGGTGCTCCGCACTGGGATCCACATGCGCGGGGCACGATCATCGGAATCACGCGAGGAACAACCGCGGGACACATCGCACGTGCCGCGCTCGAAGCGATTGCATTCCAGAGCCTCGACGTAATACGAGCCATGGAAGCCGATGCCGGCATCAGGCTCGCCGAATTACGAGTCGACGGCGGCGCATCCAGAAATAATCTGTTGATGCAGATCCAGGCGGACCTGCTCGGCGTGCCGGTCGTCAGGCCAACAGTCACCGAGACGACCGCGCTCGGAGCAGCGTATTTAGCCGGGCTCGGCGTAGGGCTCTGGGAAAGTCCGGACGAACTGGCTGGGCACTGGCAGGAAGAGCGGCGCTTTGAGCCGAATGTCTCGGCCGGTGAGCGCGACGGGCGCCACGCTGATTGGCAGCGCGCCGTGGAACGTTCACGAGGTTGGGCCGGCACGTGAGTACCCTCACCTGCGAAGTGCTACCGGGCAATTCGCAATGTGCGATATCTCCATGATCCCAACGCACTTGGGTGAAATGCGCGGGTTAGATCACCTGGAAGCCCTTTTTGTTTAAGGCGCGTGTGCCGGTCTATTTCGAAGAATCCGGCAAGCTGCGTATTTTGTGAGGCTTTGTTTGGCGTCCCCGAAAGAATGCCTCAATTATTTCGCTTTACATGAACGACCTCTCCCGGCTCACGTCCTGCGAATACGATCGGCGCATGGGGCAGAGCGATCGTCCTCCACCCACCCTTCCCCGGCCGCCTTTTCGTCCTTAGCTCATTCACACCGCGCGTGGAGCTCTCCGTCCTTCCTCCCACATCCCATCTCCCTTGTTTTGATTGTTGAACCGATGATTCCCGACATCGACGAAAGCCTCGAAGCCCTTTATCGGCAGGTCGTTGCTCGCAACCCCGGCGAGGCAGAATTTCATCAGGCCATTTACGAAGTCCTCGGATCGCTTGGCCCGGTCCTCGCGAAATACCCCGAGCTCCGTGGACAGAAAATTATCGAGCGGATCTGTGAGCCCGAGCGCCAAATTATCTTTCGCGTTCCGTGGCAGGACGATAACGGCGAGATCCATATTAACCGCGGCTTCCGGGTCGAATTTAACAGCGCGATCGGTCCGTATAAAGGCGGCCTCCGATTCCACGACTCGGTCTACCTCGGCATCGTCAAGTTTCTTGGATTCGAGCAGATATTCAAGAACGCCCTCACCGGTATGCCCATTGGCGGTGGGAAAGGCGGCGCCGACTTCGACCCGAAAGGACGGTCGGATGCCGAAATCATGCGCTTCTGTCAGAGCTTTATGACCGAGCTCTACCGGCATCTCGGCGAGTACACCGACGTCCCCGCGGGTGACATCGGCGTGGGGCAGCGCGAGATCGGCTATCTGTTCGGGCAGTACAAGCGGATCACGAACCGGTACGAGTCGGGCGTCTTGACCGGAAAGGGCCTGGACTGGGGAGGCTCGCTGGTTCGTCGGGAAGCGACGGGCTTCGGTCTCGTGTTCTTTGCCGAAGAGATGCTGAAGGCGAACGGCGATGGCCTCGAGGGCAAGCGATGCCTGGTTTCAGGCTCTGGAAACGTCGCGATTTATGCCATCGATAAGGTGACGCAGCTCGGAGGAACGGTCGTCGCGTGCTCGGACTCCTCAGGCGTTGTGCACGATCCTAACGGCATCGATCTGGAGCTACTGAAGCAGATCAAGGAGGTCGAGCGCGGACGTATTAAAGAATATGCGAAGCGCCGCGATGATGCCCGATATATTTCGAGCGGCAATATCTGGGAGATTCCTTGTGATGTGGCGTTGCCGTGTGCGACGCAGAATGAGCTGAATGGGAAAGACGCCGAAGCGCTCGTTCGGAACGGTGTGAAGCTCGTCGCCGAGGGTGCCAATATGCCGGCCACGCCCGAAGCCATCCGGGTATTTCGCGCGGCCAACGTCGCATTCGGCCCGGGCAAGGCGGCAAATGCGGGGGGCGTGGCTACGTCTGCGCTTGAGATGCAGCAGAACGCGAGCCGAGACCGCTGGACGTTCTCGTATACGGAGGACCGGCTGCAGGAGATCATGCAGAACATCCACACCGCGTGCTCCGAAACGGCGGCGGAGTTCGGCACACCAGGCGATTATGTCAACGGCGCGAACATCGCCGGATTCCTCAGAGTCGGCCGCGCGATCCTCGCACTTGGACTTGTGTAGTCCTCAAAATTCTGGCGGCTATATGCCGTCTTGCGTCCGCCTCATGCGGTCGAGCAAGCCGCTTAGCAGCTTGAGCTCGTCATCGTTAAGTCCGGCCGCGACGTCGTCCTGACAAGCAGCCACGACCGGGTCGAGGCGCTTCAGCAGCTCGCGTCCCTCATCCGTAATTCCGACTTGCACCACGCGCCGATCGTACGACGCACGTTCGCGCGAGACGAGGCCGACTTTCTCGAGCCGGTTCAGCAGGCGCGTGACATCCGGCGTGCGGTCGAGGAGCCGATTACCAATTTCGGAGCAGGGCATTTTAGCGGGATGACTTCCGCGTAGAATCCGTAGCACGTTGTACTGGGCAGGTGTCACGCCGAACGGCGCCATCTCAGCCGACAATTTACTCAGGATCCACGAGGAGGTAACCATAACATTCAACATTGCCTCGTGGCCGGGAGATAGAAAGTTATCTTGCTTGATATACTCGCGTAAGTTCACCGTAAACAGACTGTTATACCCAAAAATAATTGTGATGCAGCGAGGACAGAATAATCATACGATCCTGATGCTGCGCAACAAGATACGGTGCGGGTGTACAACAGACGATGCTGCTGAGTAAATCTGCTTCCTCGCGGATAGAATTATAATCGAGCGAGCAAGAAGAAAAGATCGCATTGGCGGTCCGATCCTGACCGCGGGCACGGATCGCGTGTCGATCTCGCGCGATTCCGAAGAGCGTCTATCGTTCCTGATAGCCGCGATCGTCCGTCTGTTCAGAGCGATCAGCTAACTCATGGGCCGGAAGTTCGAACGAAAAGGAGGACCCTTCTCCAGGCGTGCTCCAAACGTTGAGTCTGGTCTGGTGGGCCGCCAGAATATGTTTGACGATGGCCAGCCCGATCCCCGTGCCGCCGTCGTCGCGGCCGCGGCCTTTGTCGACCCGAAAGAACCGTTCGGTGAGGCGAGGGATGTGCGCGGCGTCGATCCCAATCCCGGTGTCGCGCACGATGATTGACACGGTGTCGCCATTCCGGACAGCCTCGAACGTAACCTCGCCGCCGCTGTCCGTGTACTTAACAGCGTTGTCGATCAGGTTCGTCAGCACCTGCCCGATGTACTGACGGTCTCCGAGAACGGTCGGTAGACCGACTGGCACGTTTCGCCGAAGCGTAATATTGCGCGAAGTCGCCCTCATCTCGAGCGCGTCGAATACCTCACGAGACAGCTCGTCGAGGTCGACCGGCTCGGTCGCCATGGTGAGCGTGCCCGTTTCAAGGCGCGATATATCGACAAGATCGCGGGTTAGTGCGCCGAGTCGCTCGGTGTTACGAAGGATGCGCTCGACGAATACATGGTTGACCTCCGGGTCGTTCAGGGCGCCGTCACGCAGCGTCTCGGCAAAGCCCTGGATCGCGAAGATGGGCGTCTGAAGTTCATGCGAGACATTGCCGAGGAATTCCTTCCGGTAGTTGTCCGTCCGGTTCAACTCGCGCATCCGTCGCCTCACCTCCGACGCGGCCTCGAAAGCCTCCCGACCCAGGTCATCGAGTTCATCATTGCCGGCACTCTCATAGGGCTCGAGCTCGTCGAGGTTTCCGCGGCGGATGCGGTCGATCTGCCGGCGCGCGGCGGCTATTCGAGGTGCGAGCGAAAGTTGCATCACGCCGAACGTGGTGAGGAAGGTGACGCCCGCCGTCACGCTCACGAGCGCCAGAGAAACCCACGGTACGAATATCGAAAGCGCAGCGCCGGCGAGGAACGTGACGCCCGCCGTGATCGAGGCCGTTCGTACGGCGAGCGTTCGGAGCCACCGCAGCAGCATCATTCGACCGCCGTTATGCGACAAACTTATAGCCGACACCCTTCACGGTGTCGATATAATCGCTGCCCAGCTTCTCGCGGATCTTGCGTACGTGCACATCGACCGTGCGATCAACCACATACACGTCCTTTCCCCAGACGTCATCCAGAAGCTCCTGCCGGGTAAAGACTCGGCCGGGGTTCGACGCCAGGTAATACAGCAGTTCGAACTCCTTCCTCGGGAAGCGTAACTCCTCCGGCGTTCCATTTTGCGAAGGCCGCACGACCAGGTAGCGATCCCGGTTGATCTCGATGTCGCGGATCGTGAGCATGTCGGGTGGATCCTCAGAGCGGCGCGTCGTTCTGAGCAACGCCCGCGCCTGGCTGAGTAGCACCGACACGGAGACCGGCTTGCTGAGGTAGATATCGGCACCGGAGTCGAGGCCCTCGATCTGATCGTCTTCCTCCGTTTTCGCCGTCAGCATGATGATGGGCAGCTTCCGGAGGACGGCGTCACTACGGATACGCCGGCATGCCTCGATGCCGTCCATGCGCGGCATCATGATATCGAGGACGATGATGTCGGGCGGTGACTCGCGTGCGAGATCAAGCGCTTCAATGCCGTCCCGCGCCGTTGTGACGCGGTAGCCGTCCTGCTGGAAATTGTACGACAGTAGATCAAGCAGGTCCTTCTCGTCGTCCACGATCAGGACGAGCGGACGATCGTCGTCGGTCTGAGTGCCCGTCATCGGCAGGTCTGTGTGAGTATGCAACTGCCGGCAAGTTAACCTTCCGTTACGACCCCAGTTTTACCGCACCGTTAACAGCGAGAAGTTCATGACTGAGAAGACGGGACAGTCTCTATCCCCATCGATCGATCAGGCACAGCCAATCCATTAATCCCCGGCATCACCACCGATCAATCCGGCGCCGCCATCCCACATCACACCATCGTCAGCCAGCCGTATGGGTCATCGCCTTTCTGGATGACATCGAAAAATGCGCTCTGGATTTTCTCTGTGATCGGGCCTCGCTTGCCGCTGCCCACCGTGTGCTTATCCACCGACCGCACCGGGGTGATCTCCGCGGCCGTGCCGGTAAAGAAGATCTCGTCGGCCACATACAGCGCTTCACGCGGCATACGTGTCTCGCGCACCTCATAGCCAAGCTTTTCGGCAAGTACCAGCACGCTCTCACGAGTGATTCCCGGCAGAATCGACATCCCCACCGGCGCCGTGTGGATCACGCCGTCGCGGATCACGAACAAGTTCTCGCCGCTGCCCTCAGCCAGATAGCCGTCGGTCGTCAGCATAATGCCTTCCGTATAGCCGTTCAGCACGGCATCCATCTTCACGAGGGAGGCGTTGAGATAATTGCCGCCCGCCTTCGCCAGCGCGGGGAAGGTATTGGCCGCCATCCGATTCCAGGATGCAACCTGAACGTCGACGCCGTTCTCAAGCGCCTCCGCACCCAGGTACGCGCCCCATTCCCACACCGCAATCACCGTCTCGACATCGTTCTTCAGCGGGTTGACACCCAGCGATCCCATCCCCCGGAATACCACCGGCCGGATATAGCACGACTCCAGGCCACTGTCTCGGATGGTTTCGAGAACCGCCGCCTCAAGCTCATCGAGCGAGTACGGAATCTCCATCCGATAGATCTTAGCCGAGTCGATCAGCCGCCGCATGTGCTCGCGCAGCCGCAGCACACCCGAGCCACGCTCGGTGTGATAACAGCGGATGCCCTCGAACACCGACGAGCCATAATGAACGACGTGCGAAAGAACGTGGATACGGGCGTCTTCAAAGGGGATGAGCTCGCCGTTAAACCAAATCTTATGTTGCTGCATATCGATGAGACTATGCGCCGACCGGCGCTGACCGCGGATGATGATTGGCGTCCAAATGTAGACATCGCCGCTTGCATAGTCCAAGCGCGGCGCTCACTCCTCAGCGCTTGCGCTGGTCCTGTACGCCGTATTTTTTGGGGGAAACCGGGTGAGGCCGCGCTGCGGTCCATCAACCCTGCGCCGGGACGCCCGTGGCGTGCGCTCCGGCTCGCGGCTCTCGCACCAAAAGTTCGGACGCACGGCCCGAGGCGCCGGCTTCAACAGAATCGCACCGGAGTGCAACGTGCGCGCCGGATCTATCTCGGCCGATGGTCATTTCTCGACATAGTGCCGCCTCCTTACCGAATGCTCATCACGTGATCCCATGAGGAAAAAAATCAAGTGGATCGTCATCGGTGCCGCCGCGATCTATTTTCTGTTCGTCATCGTCAACGCCGCGGGGATCTTCCACTCCGAGCCCTACTACGAGGTGCCACACGGCAACCATTCGCACTACGTGCCGATTGATCGCGATAAGCGCGTGTCGGTCGGCTCGTTCCCCACGCGCCCGCCCGGCCCCAACGAACGCATCACGCCAACCGGTGAGATCGTGCAGGTAGAACCAGAACCGGCGGAGGAGTAAATGGGAGGTTCTCGGTTTTTGGTTCTCGGTTTTTGGTT
>Ga0209487_1003733_pt1 | contig 11860 bp, 11 predicted proteins | sample Poulit2012_FD_187524 | JGI IMG/M metagenome (GOLD analysis project Ga0209487, IMG submission 187524) | Agricultural soil microbial communities from Georgia to study Nitrogen management - Poultry litter 2012 (SPAdes) (version 2) | ecosystem: Environmental > Terrestrial > Soil > Agricultural land... | reverse complement strand
GCGTTATTCGGTCGCGCCGGCCGGCGGCGCACGCCTCTTGACCCTGAAGCAGCCGGTAGGCCCGTGCCTCATGATCACGCCGTGGAACTTCCCGCTAGCGATGGGCACACGCAAGATCGGGCCGGCTATCGCCGCCGGGTGCACCATGGTCGTCAAACCGGCCGGGCTGACGCCGTTGACGATGCTGCGGTTGACCGATCTGCTGACCGAAGCCGGGGTCCCCGACGGAGTCCTCAACGTCATCACCACCTCGCATACCGGTCAGGTGATGGAGCCACTGATCCGTGATCCGCGGTTGCGTAAACTGACGTTCACCGGCTCGACGGAGGTCGGTCGCAAACTCATCGAGCAGAGCGGTGAGCAGGTGTTGCGCGTGTCCATGGAGTTGGGCGGAAATGCGCCGTTCTTGGTCTTCGATGACGCCGATGTGCGGGCTGCCGTGGACGGGGCCATGCTGGCAAAGATGCGAAACGGCGGCGAGGCGTGCACCGCGGCGAACCGGTTTTTGGTCCATGAGTCGCTGGCCGGGGAGTTCTCCCGTACGCTGGCCGAGCGGATGAGCGCGATGAGCGTCGGCAATGGCTTAAATGACGGGGTTGAGCTCGGCCCCATGGTAGATGCCGGTCAGCGCGATAAAATCGCCGAACTTGTCGATGACGCGCTGGCCCACGGGGCCACGGCTTTGACCGGAGGTAAGGTACCCGACGGCCCGGGTTATTTTTACCCGCCCACGGTGTTGACCGACGTGCCCCGGCGCGCCCGGATCTGGCGTGAAGAAATCTTTGGTCCCGTCGCCGCGATCTATACCTTTTCATCGGAGCAAGAAGGCATCGACATGGCCAATGACACCGAATTCGGTCTCGTGGCATACGCCTATACCCAGAATCTGGACCGTGCCGTGCGCGTCTATGAGGGTATCGATTCCGGAATGGTCGGCATCAACGAAGGGGTGGTCTCTAACCCGGCCGCGCCCTTCGGCGGGATCAAGGCCTCGGGCTTCGGCCGCGAGGGCGGCGACGAAGGTATCGAAGAATATCTGGAAACCAAATACGTCGGCCTTGCTTTGTAGCCTTGCAGGCGTTTGGGCGGTGTCTTGGCACCGGTCGCTAGCGAGGAGGCCCGCTGGGTATCAGCCCGGATCATCGCGGGGCAGGGCCTCGGCCACAAGTCGCCCTAACTCGCGCCGCTGCCGCGCCGCAGTCCAGTGCTCCGGATCGAGAAGCGCTTGGACAACAAGCCCGTTCAATGCCACGACTAAGTGGTCGACTAGCTCCTCGTGGTCCGTGCCGGTGACTCCCGACTGGTCAAGAGTTTCAGCTAGCACGGCGCGCCAGTTCGCATAAATTCGCGCATGTTGGCGACGCAGAGTAGCGTCCGCCACGGCGGCGGCATAGAAGCCCAGCCACACTCGCAGGGAGTTCGCCCGCTCGGGGTCTAATGGCAATAGTTCGGCCAGCGCCGCCGCAGGATCGGACGGGTCCGCGGCGAGGCGGGCGCGGGCGCGATCATCGTGGTCTCGACGAATGTGGTCCAGGGCCGCTCCAACGAGGGCACGCTTGGAAGAAAAATAGTGCGTCACCATGCCGGTCGTGCATCCGGCCGCCTTGGCAATTCGGCGCATGCTGAACCCATCGAGGCCGGCGGTTGCTAGCACCTGACAGGCAGCATTCACAATCCGTTCGCGCCTCTGCGCGTGGTCGGTAATCGGGGGCATTGACGCAGCCTAACACCGCGGCGTAACATTCGTTACGTAACGACTGTTTTGGAACAACCTAAGTAGACACAATGGGCACCGACGGCGCGAGTCACTCCGAGGCAATAATGTCGTCACCGAAACTGCCGGGACCACGAGACACATCTCGAGCAGGTGTCAACCTGATACGAGCCCTCCAGTTTTGTGTGTTGCTGTGCAGCGCACTGGTCATGGGATTGACGCTGGGCCACGTTCTGCAATCGCCTGGAAGCCGCGGCTTGTCCGGGGACGAATGGCTCGACGTCCAGCACACCTTTTACGGCGGGTTTGCCGTCGTCGGCGGCATCAGCGAGGTTCTAGGTCTGGTCACCGCCATTGCGCTGATCGTGGCACTGCTTGCGCGCCGGCTGATGCGCGCTGCTGTGGCACCCGCGATCGCCACGGTGTGTTTCATCGGCATGCTGCTGTCATATTGGTTCGGAAACCGCCCGGTGAACGCCAAGATCGTCTCCTGGACAGCGTCATCATTGCCGCCCGACTGGCAGTCGTATCGAGACACATGGGAAACAGCGCATGCCGTTACCGCCGGCCTTGCCGCGCTCGCGTTCGTGGCCGTGGCCGTTGCGATTATCTGGCACCGCAAGTCGACCTGACGCCAACGGCACGCGGCCACTGGGGCCAAGTGCCGCGGTGCGAGATCGGTGCAAGATCATTGTGCCGCGGCGATAAGGGATTCGACACCGTTGAGAATCAGGTTGAGATCGAAGCGGAACTCATCCATCGCTTCGTCGGACGCGGCTTGCGCCGGCGATTCGTCCTCGGTGTTCCATGCGAGGCGATACAGATGCGGGAACGTGTCTTCGTCGACCAGCTCACGCAATAAGGCTATATACGAGGTTTCGTACTCGCTTTCGCGCTGATGATACTGGCCTTCTTCGAACGCAAGTCGCACATTGATCAGGGCATGCTGGCTGATCAAACCGAGAATACGAATCTTAGTGACGTCGTCCAGTGCGGTGTCATCCAACAGGCTCATACCGCGTTCGAGCCAGGCCACCGAACTGGGCGCAAGGGGCGGTGTGACCATGGGCATCTGGACTATCCACACATTGCGCTCGATGGCCGCACGCTGAACCATGGCCCAGGACGTCAGCCGCTCACGCCAGTTATCGCCGTCGATACGTGCAGATGCCAAATCACGGGCGCTGGCATTCCACATGAGCTGCAGCAACTCGTCCTTATTGGCCACGTGCCGATATAGCGACATGGTGGTGTATCCGAGTGTCTGCGCCACCCGGGCCATCGACACGGATTCCAAGCCCTCGGCATTGGCGATATCGATGGCTGTTTCGACGATCGTCGCGGCATCCAGGTTCGGCTTGGGTCCGCGAGAGGCCGGTGACCGTCGTCCCCACAGCGCACTCAGTCCCGGCGGCAGAACAACATCGGCCATGGATCTATTGTGCATGAACGATGTTGCCGCCATCCTTGCCTTAACTGTATATGGCGCATACTATTGCGTGTATGGCATATACAGTTAAGGTCTCGAACCTCGAGAAATCCTACGGTGAGCACGTTGTGCTCACCGGGGTACATATGCAGATTGGGCACGGCAGCGTGTATGCGCTCCTTGGTCCAAATGGCGCAGGCAAGACGACGTTGGTACGCACACTGGCGACGTTGACGCCGGCGGACTCGGGCACCGCGTCGATCGCGGGTCACGATCTGGCCAGCGAAGCCCGCTCTATCCGCGCGAAAATCAGCCTCACCGGGCAATTCGCGGCAATCGACGAAATGCTGACGGCCGAAGAAAACCTGCAGATGATGGCTCAATTGCGCAAGTTTTCGGCAGCCGAAGCCCGATCCCGTGCTCGCGAACTCCTCTGGGAATTCGATTTGATCGAGTCCCGGAATCGCAGGGCAGTGAACTTTTCCGGTGGAATGAAGCGTCGGCTGGATCTGGCAATCAGCATGATCAGTCGCCCGGCCCTGCTCTTTCTTGACGAACCAACCACCGGATTAGATCCGCGCAGTCGTGAACACGTGTGGGCCGCGGTGTCAACTCTAGTGGCCGACGGCGTAACGATCTTGTTGACGACACAATACCTTGAGGAGGCCGATCGGCTGGCTCATCACGTCGGCGTTCTGAATCACGGCCGGATCATCGCGGAAGGCTCACCGGCCGAACTCAAGGCCGCGGCGGGCGTTGATCTCGTCAGTTTCGAATTCGACGACATCAACGCCTATCAGCGTGCCGTAGCGCTGTTCCCGGATGCCAGGTGCGATGCCGAGCAACGGATGATCGATGTGCCCACCGATGGAAGTGCGCGCGAGATGACCGATCTCATCGTCAAGCTCAACCACGAAGACATCCGTGTCCGCCGCATCAGCACGAAACGGCCCACGCTCGATGACGTCTTTCGGCACCTGACCGACCAACCAACCGTCATCGCTGAAGGCGTGTCATGACAACTACGATCCCCTCTCATCGGTACGCCGACACCGTGAACGACTCCGTGGTGATGATGAAGCGGTGCGTACGCCGGTCATTACGCGATCCCGAAGCGTTCTTTACCGCGCTGACGCTTCCGGTCATCCTGATGCTCCTATTCGTTTACGTCTTTGGCGGGGCAATGCAGACCGGGGTGGCGTATGTGAACTACGTGGTGCCGGGCATCATCGTGCTGTGCGCCGGCTTCGGTGCCGGGACTACCTCGGTAGCCGTGGCGCAAGACATGTCCAATGGACTCGTTGACCGCTTCCGCTCGATGCCGGTGGTTTCGGGATCGCTGCTGATTGGACATATCGGCGCAAGCGTCCTTCGCAATATGCTGGCGACGACGCTCGTCATCGGGGTCGGACTGCTGGTCGGGTGGCGACCCACCGGTTCATTTGTCGACTGGCTGGCTGCTATTGCCGTTATCGTGGTCTTCGTTCTGGCGCTGTCCTGGCTTGCGGCGGCCTTCGGAGTCGTGGCCAGCGGACCGGAGTCGGCCAATCTCATGACGATCGTTTTCATGTTTTTGCCGTATGTCAGCACCGCATTCGTGCCCGCTGACACGATGCCCCATTGGTTACGGGGCTTCGCGGAATATCAGCCGGTGACGCCGATCATCGAAACGCTGCGCGGCCTATGGATGGGAACAGATAGCGGCCAGCAACCGGTCGTGGCGCTCGTGTGGTGCGGGGGGATATTGCTGTGCGCGGTGATCGCTGCCACCCGGGCATATAACCGTCGGAACATGCGGTGACGACATCGGCTCGATGCGGATCGGCATCCGGTCGCTAAGCCGGCAAAGCCGGCTGTGAAGGCCGCCCTGCGGCCCGAAGGGACGGCCCGAAGCGGCGCTGTGGCCGGCGGTCGTCCCCTCTAATACGCGGCGGCGTGTTCGGCGGCGAACTGCTCGCGATATAAGCGTGCGTAGAGACCATCGGCATCCACCAGATCGCGATGTGTCCCCGATTCGACGATCCGGCCGTCGGCCATCGCGAAGATCACATCGGCCGATGCGATCGTCGACAATCGGTGGGCGATCGCAATCGTCGTCCGGCCGCGGGCAGCGCGCTCCAGCGCCTCTTGCACCAGCCGTTCGGTACGGCTGTCCAGGGCCGAGGTCGCCTCGTCCAACACGAGAACCGGGGGGTTCTTCAGCAACACCCGGGCAATGGCCATGCGCTGTTTTTCTCCGCCGGACAGTCGATAACCGCGCTCACCGGCGATCGTCTCGTAGCCGTCATCGAACCCCATGATGGCGTCATGAATATTGGCTTCACGTGCCGCGTGCACAACCTCATCCATCGTCGCATCGGGTCGTGCGTAGGCGATGTTCTCGCGCACGCTGCCGTGGAACAGATACGGCTCTTGGGTCACCACGCCGATGACGTCGGCAAGTGACGGGAGCGTCAAATCACGAACGTCGTGTCCGTCGATGCGTACGGCCCCGTGCGAGACGTCATAGAACCGTGGCACCAGGTATCCGGCGCTTGTTTTGCCGGCCCCCGACGGGCCGACGATCGCGGCGAATTGTCCGGCTTCGACCCGCATCGAGATATCGCGCAGGGTCCATCCGTCCGAATCGGTCTCGTGGTCGCTCGCCACGGCGATATCGCCGGAAAGCTTACGTGGCGGTGGATAGGCAAACCACACCCGATCGAATTCCACCGTGCCGGCGACCGACAATGAACCAAGTTCGCGCGCGTCCGGACGTTCGGTGATGGAGGGCTCAAGGTCGAGGTACTCGAATATCCGCCGAAAGAGCGCCAGCGATGTTTGCACATCCAGCGACACCCGCATTAACTGCATCAGCGGCATGCGCAATTGTGCCTGCAACGTCGTAAACGCCACCAGCGTCCCGGCGGTCAGCGCGATACCTTGGCCGAGCATGATGCCCGCGGCCAAGTACACGAGCGCCGGCGTGATCGCAAAGAACGCCCCGACCACGGCAAAGAACGCGCGGCCGGTCATGGCCTGTTTGACTTGCAGCCGAGTTTGCTGCTGATTAGCCCGGCGGTAGCGATCGACCTCATCGGGTCCACGGCCAAAGGCCCGGGCCAAGAGGATGCCCGAGACACTGAGCGCTTCTTCGGTAATGGCGGTCATCTCCGATAAGGATTCTTGTGTCTTGCGTGCCAGCCGGCGCCGCCGCTGACCGACGCCTATCTGGATCCACACGAAGAGCGGCATCAAGATCACGGCCAGAATGGTCAGCTGCCAGGACAGGATGACCATTGCTACCAGCGCTGAAATGACCGTGACCGTGTTTTGCAGGATCGTGGTGGCCGTGTCAGTGAGCACCGTGCGCACACCGCTGACGTCATTGGCCAGCCGCGACTGGATGGCACCGGTTTTCGTGGCGGTAAAGAAACCCAATTCCATGGTCTGCAAGTGTGCGAACAAATCGGATCGCAGATCGGCCATGGCCGAGTTTCCGATGGTAGATGTCAGATAGTTCTGTCCGATCGAAATCAGTGAGGAGACGATGGGCAGAGCGATCATGCCCGCCACGAGGAAACCCAATAACCGTATATCCGGTCCGCCACCGCCGGCGGGAAACAGACCGCGATCGAAGGCCGCGCGGGTCAGGAACGGCACGACGGCCGTGATGCCGGCCGTGACCAGCACCGCGATGCCCACCAATATCATTTGCCGCCGGTAGGGCTTCAGCAACGCCGCGATGCGGGCCAATGTGCGCTGTTGGTCGCGCCCCCGGCCGTGACGGACATTTTGGTCGGTCATGATTTACGCCGTGCGCGCACCACTTCGGCGAAGGTGGTGGCGGGTCTGCCGATGATGGCCGGCACGTCGGGGCTCACGCGTTCGAGTTCGCCGTCTCCGATGGCGGTATAGGTACTGATCCAGGCGTCCACGAGCCATTCGGGAGCATCGTATTGCGCGCGGCTGGCGCGAGCCTGATCCATGGTTTCATCGAGATAGGAGTACGGTTTACCGGTGACATCGGTCAGGATACGAGCTATCTCGTCCAGCGTGATCGCTTCGGGACCCGTGAGATTGTAGACGGTATTGAGATGTTCGCCCGGTGCTCGCAGTATCTCTGCCGCTACGGCCGAGACATCGCGTTGCGCGACGCAGGCCACGTGACCCTGGCCCGCCGGCCCGCGGATCACGCCGTCGGCACCGGCGAAATCGGCGATTGCCTCGGCATAGAAGTTATCGCGTAAAAAGGTGTATTGCAGGCCGGAGTCACGGATCAATTGCTCGGTCCGACCGTGATCGCGGGCTAACAAAAAGCCGGCGTCGTCGCCGGCACCGACAAAGGACAAGTAGACGATCTGACGTACTCCGGCGTCTTTGGCGGCGTCGATAAACGCGCGGTGGAGCCCGACTCGATCGGGCTCTTCGTGGGCCGAAACGAAGAACACCGTATCGATGCCGCGCAGTGCCGATCGACATTGCTCGCCCCCGTACTCGGCATGTGCGACCTCGGCGTTGGCCAGCTGCGGCGCGCGATTCGGGTCGCGCACCAGCAACCGCATCGGTACACCCGCGGCGTCCAATAGCCGGGCCGCGTGACCGCCGATGGTGCCAGTTGCTCCCGTCAGCGCAATCGACGTCATCTTCGCCTCCTGATGTAGGAACACGCCCGCGTATCGAGCCTATTCCACCGACCCGGCAAGAAACAGTGATCGACGTCAACCTCGCTCGAGCCGAGTGTGCGCTAAAAGACCCGGACTCGCCAAGGCGCGCCGAGGCTATCGTCGCTGCCGGTCGGCTGTATACACCAGAGCCGTCAAGAGCACCGCAAGAATGATGCCGTTGAGCGGGGCGATGCCGATGGATAGCTCAGCTGACAGCCACGCACCGAAGCCCGCGACCGCGTAAACCGCCAGGTGCGGCCAGTGGAATCTCGACATCCGGTGGTCGTTTGGAATGCCGCTTCGCCAGCGGAACCAAAAATCGGCGATGATGATGCCGCCGAGAGGCGGAATGAACGTGCCCAGCAGATCCAGGTAGCCGACGAGGTGGTTTTGCAGTCCGCCCAGGGCCAGGGCCGTGCCGATGATTGATCCGCCGACGATGAACGGGATTTTGGTGGGACGCTCGAACATTTCGCTGCCGGCGACGCCGAACGCATAAGCGGTATCGGCATTGCTCTTCCACAAATTGCCGAAGAGCAAGACCAAACCCCAAGCGACAAGACCCATTTGATACAGAACCAGAACAAAGTCGGCTTCACCGAAGGTAATCGCGCCGATTGCGCCGAAGAGGATCATCATGCCGTTTCCGAGCAGGAACCCGATGATGCATGCCCAGATTGCTTGTGCGCCGGTCTTGCCGAAGCGCGTCCAATTCGGTGCTTGGGTGCCGGCCGACGCGAAGGTGCCCACGACGATCGTGATCGCGGCGGCCGTCGTCATCGAGGTGGATGGTTCGATAGCGGCCAGCCCCGATATGCCGCCGACCTCCTCCAGTGAGCGCGTGATCACCCAGATCGCCAGGACAATGATCAACGGCGTCGACACCAGCGACACCACGTACATCCCGCGATATCCGTAACACGCCGTCAAACACATCAGCGCGCTTGCCACGATCATGACGGCTGCTCGCGCCGCATATGATTCCCAGCCGAAGGCCGTGCCGGTTAAGTCACCGATGGTCCCGATGATGACGCCATACCAGCCGATCTGGGTGCCGCCGAGCAGCAGCGAAGCGAGCTTCGATCCGCGGTTCCCGAAACTGTAACGCGCCATGACAACAGTCGTGAGCCCGGTTCGTGCACCGACATAACCCAGCGTCGCAACGTACACACCGAGAATCGCCGAGCCGGCCAGGATGACCAGCAGCAGATTGCCGAAGGTAAATGCCGGCCCCAGCGATGCGCCGGCCAGCATGGTCGGCGTAAAGATCGTGAAGCCGAGGAGAACTACCGCTAATGAGAAGAAGGATTTCCGTGCATGCCGGGGCACCGGCGTGACCGGATAGTCCGGATCAATATCTGCATTCAGCCGATCATCGCGGGCCGCATCGCTCATGTGGTCTCGCCGATATCTTCTAACCAAATATCGGAGCGCTCGTTGATCATTCGGGTCATGAGCGCGATGCAGTCGGGGTCCTCTGCCACGTCGACTTGAACGCCGAGGCTGCGAAGCCAGTCTTCTGAGATCTGGAAGTTCGTGTTTTCACCGATGACGATTCGCGGGATTTCATACAGGGCGGCGGTGCCCGCACACATGTAGCACGGCGACAACGTCGTATACAGGACACTGCTGCGATATACCGTGGCCGGCAAGCGACCGGCGCGCTCGATGCAGTCGGTCTCCGCGTGCAGGATGGCGCTGTCATTTTGCACCCGGCGATTACGCCCGGTTGCCAGTACTTTGCCCTCGTGTATCAGTGCTGCGCCGATGGGGACGCCGCCTTCATCCCACCCGGCTTGTGCCTCCTCTAAGGCCAGCGCAAGGTACTTTTCGTCGTCAGCAGTAATCAAGGAAGGTCCCTTCTCTATGGTATGTGTCACGGTATCGAGATTGACATGCCAGATCACGAGCAATTTTTGCCAAAAGCCCGCGTACACAAATTGTTACTTTCCTAGCGCGCCGAGCGCTGACAAGCTCGACCGGTGAGCGAAGTCAGTCGGCCAGCACCGAGTGGATCACGTCGATGTTGTGTTGCAGATACGACAGATACGTGTCGGCGTCGCTTCCGCGCGTGCCGATTTCATCGGAATACAGGGTGCCGGCAATCGGCACCCCCGTCTCTTTGGATACCGATTCCATGGGGCGAGGGTCCACATTGGATTCGATAAACAATCCGGGTACGTCGTTATCGGAGATAAACGAGATCAGGCGTTTTATCTGCTCGGGCGTGCCGTTCTCTTCGGTGTCGATCGCCCAGATGTAGCCCTCGTGCAGACCGTAGCGATCAGCCAAATATTGGAACGCGCGTTCACTGGTGATGATGATGCGGCGCTCGTCGGGGATGTCAGCGATCTTTCTTGAGTACTCGTCGGCCAGCGACTCCAGTTTTGCTACGTAATCTTCGGCGTTGTTCCGATATTCGGTTTCGTGGTCGGGGTCGATCGCGATCAAAGCGTCACGAATGTTCTTGGCCATCGTCACGCCCACATTCGGATCGATGAAGGCGTGCGGGTTGACGTGTTCATCGCGCGTGTTCTCGCCCGTGAGAGACATCGCCTCGACACCCGTCGTGGCGGCGAAAATGTGGTCGTCATCCTGATCGACCGAGTCCATGAGTTTTGCGAACCAACCCGATGATCCGCCTTCCAGGTTGAGCCCGTTGTAAAACACCACATGGGCATCGGCCGCGTGCTTGATGTCTTCTGGCTTGGGTACATACTCGTGCGGATCGGTGCCGGTCGGCACCAGATTGTGCACGCCAACACGGTCACCGCCGATCTCCTGGACCATGTCGGCGAGAATGGAAAATGACGTGACCGCTTGAATGTGTTCGGCATCATCGGTGCCGCCTCGGTCATTCCCGCAGCTGCTCAAAACCAGGCAGATCGCGATGGTGATGGCGGCAACTGTCTGTCGCATGGTTACGCTACGCCGGATCCGATATCGACACGTCTCGCCGGGAAGCCAGCTTGCGTGCGGCCCGCACGAGCCAACCCTGTGACGGAGAAAAGAGCAGGGCCAGCGCGAACAAGATCGACGCGGCTAAGACGATCGCGGCTCCCGAGGTGATGTTGTAAACAAAACTCACGTACATACCGGTTACAGCCGACACGGCACCGAACGTCGCAGACATCACGATCATCACGGATAGCCGATTGGACAATAAGTACGCCGTCGACGCCGGAGTAATGAGCAGCGCGACCACAAGGATGACGCCCACGGCCTGCAGAGAGGTCACTGTCACCAATGTCAACATGACCATCAGGCCGTAATGGATGGCTTTGACCGGCAACCCGTACACCGTCGCCATCACCGAATCGAAACTGCTGACCAACAGTTCCTTATAAAACACCGCAATCACGATCAGGCACGCTGCCGCAACGGCCACCGTCGTCCACATCTCCGATCGGCGAACAGAAAGAATATCGCCGAACAAGATCTGCATCAGGTCCGCCGCACTGCGGGCTTCGGTGACCAGAATGATGCCGAGCGCCAGGAATGCCGAAAACACGATGCCGATCGCCGCGTCGCTCTTGACCCGGCTGTTCTGGCTGATGAAACCGATGCCCAGCGCGGTCATGACGCCGAAAACGACGGCACCGTAGAAATAGCTGACGCCCAGCATGAACGACACCGCCACGCCGGGCAGAACAGCATGGGATATCGCGTCCCCCATCAGGGCCAAGCCGCGCAACACAATAAAACATCCCAGGACACCGCAAACGGTGCCGACCACGATCGACGTCAACAGGGCACGTTGCAGGAAACCGTATGTGGCGATATCGGCGAAGAACTCGATCACGGCAGCCGACTCACGCGAAACGTGCGGTCCAGGGCACCACCGTCCAAAACGCTGTTCACGGTTCCGCTCGCAACGAGCGTGCGGTCAATCACCACCAGATAATCGAAATAGCTGGCTACGGTAGCCATATCGTGGTGCACCGCGAGCACGGTTTTACCGGCATCGCGCAAGGAACCCAGTATCGACAAGATTGACTGCTCGCTGGCCTGATCGATGCCGGCGAAGGGTTCATCAAACAGGAAATAGATTGCGTCTTGTGCCAGCGCCCG
>Ga0209487_1003731_pt1 | contig 11865 bp, 9 predicted proteins | sample Poulit2012_FD_187524 | JGI IMG/M metagenome (GOLD analysis project Ga0209487, IMG submission 187524) | Agricultural soil microbial communities from Georgia to study Nitrogen management - Poultry litter 2012 (SPAdes) (version 2) | ecosystem: Environmental > Terrestrial > Soil > Agricultural land... | reverse complement strand
GTTAAGTGCTTCAAAATAATGAAATTTGGTCAGGTTTCATCTCTATCTGCTCTCAAAACTTAGTTTGCAAACCGGATCAAAACAAATTTAACTTTATAGCCTCTTCTCATGCAATGAAAAAAGTGTTGGTGAATATTTCACCAACACTTCTAATTTTTAATTATGCAGTTTCTGTGATCATTTGATCTTCAGCAGGTTTCTTCCATAACCCTAAAATTAAGGCGCTGATTACTGTTCCAATGAGTACGGCAATCATTAACATTAATCGATTTTCACCTAAAGCAAGCATTGTGAAAATTCCTCCGTGTGGTGCAGGAACGCTCGTTAACCATAGTTGGCTGAGTCCTCCACCGATTGCACTTCCAATAACACTTGAAACAATCACACGAATAGGATCCGCTGCGGCGAACGGAATCGCTCCTTCAGTAATAAAGGATAAGCCCAAAATAAAGTTTGTGAGTGCCGATTGTCTTTGTACTTCAGTAAATTTATTTTTAAATAGTACAGACGCCAAAGCAATTGCTAATGGAGGAATCATCCCACCGACCATGACTGCTGCCATAAATCGTCCATCGCCTGTATCTGTAAAGATACCAATAGAGAATGCATAAGCAGCTTTATTGACTGGTCCACCCATATCTATGGCCATCATTCCACCAAGCAAAGCTCCTAATAATACTTGATTTCCTGTTCCTAATGTTTCTAAGAAATTAAGCATCGCAATATTAATAGATGCAAAAATTGGACCGAATAAATAAAACATTAAAATCCCTGTGATGAATAAGGTTAGTATCGGATAAAGTAAAATCGTTCTTAATCCAGATAAATTCTTAGGCATTTTTCTTAAAGCTCTAATCACAAAAAGCGTCACATAACCTGCTAAGAAACCAGCGACTAAACCGCCAAGGAAACCGGCATCCGCACTGACTGCTAAAGCTCCACCGGCGAAACCACTAGCAATTGCTGGTTTTCCACCTATACTGGTTGCGATATATCCTGCTAATACAGGAATTAAGAAAGCAAACGCTGCACTTCCTATTTCATTTATTCCAATAAAAATCGCTGAGTCGCTTCCTACAAAACCTTCCAATAAGAAAGATAAAGCCAGCATTATCCCACCAGCAATAACAAATGGAAGCATGTTTGACACACCACTCATCAGGTCATTATAAATAGATTGGAGTGAAAATCCACTGCTTCTTTCACTGGCTTCTTCTACTGAGTCTGAATCCTCGTCACTACTGCCACGGTAAATCGGTGCATTGCCTGATAAAGCCTCATCAATTAGTTCTTCACTTTTATTGATCCCATCAGCTACTGGACGTTCAACCACACGTTTACCAGCAAAACGGTTCATCGGTACTTTTTTACCAACCGCTACAATAATCCCATCCGCATTTTCGATATCTTCTTTGGTTAAATGATTTTTAATTCCTTCTGAGCCATTTGTTTCAATTTTAATATTCACACCCAGCTCTTCTGCTTTATTTTTCAAAGCATCTTCTGCCATATACGTATGGGCAATCCCTGTTGGACAAGCTGTTACAGCAATGATATATGGTTGGGCACTATCCGCTGGTGTTGGTTCGCTTTCTGTTTCTGGCTTTTCTGTTTCTAAATTTGCTTCTGCTAAATTCACAATTGCTTGAACACTTTCTGGTGTATTTGCGGCATTTAATGCTTCTGTAAAATCTTTATTCATTAATAATTTTGATAAATTCGCTAAAATCGCTAAGTGGGTTTCATTTGCATCATCTTTAGCAGCGATCATGAAAAATAGTCGAGCAGGTTGTCCATCTAAACTGTCAAAATCAATTCCAGCTGGCTGCTTGGCAAAAACAACGGATGTCTTTTGAACTGCACTGTTTTTAGCATGCGGCATCGCAATCCCATCGCCAAGTCCCGTACTCATGCTTTCTTCTCGATCAGCGATTCCTTTTCGAAATGTATCGTAATCATCTACTGCACCTGTTTCAACAAGTTTATTGACCATTTCATCAAGAATTTCTTCTTTCGTTGTCGCCTGTGCCGGAAGAAGCATCAGTTCTTTCCGTATTACATCTGTCATTTTCATTTTATTCAAACCTTTCTATCTCAATTTGGTTATCCAATGCTAAAATATCTGCTTTTTTAGCTAAGTCTTCATTAAAGGCTGTTGCACTACCGCTCTGAATCGCTAATTTAAAGGCTTCTTCTTTTGTTTGTCCTTTTTCAATACCGGCCATAAAGCCAGCAATCATCGAATCTCCTGATCCTACTGTGTTTAAAACTTTTCCTTTAGGAGATTTTCCAATAAATATTTGTTTTTCATCGATGAAAATTGCACCATCTCCACCTAAAGAAACAATCACATTTTGAGCACCAGCTTCTTGTAATTTTTTCCCGTATTTAATGGCTTCTTCTTTTGTTTGGATCTCTTGATTGAATAAATCGCCTAGCTCTGCTTGATTTGGTTTAACTAAAAATGGTTGAGCAGATAAGGCTTGAAGTAGTTCTTTACTATTTGTATCAATGACAAAAGACACTTGATTTTTTTGACAAATCTCAATCAGTTCATTGTAAAACGTTTCAGGTAATCCCTTATTTTTACTTCCAGAAAGAATTAATGTATCTTTTTCTGTTAATTGGCTAATTTGTTGTTTTAACTTTTGGATATTTTCTTGAGTAATGTTTGGCCCATTACCATTGATCTCCGTCTCATTTTCCCCTTTTAGCTTCACATTGATTCGTGTCTGTCCCTTGACTGGAATGAATTCATAATTGGCTTCTTCTTTTTCTAACCAGTCTTCGATAAATTTTCCTGTGTGTCCTGCGATAAAGCCGAGTGCTTTATTAGGAACATCGAGTTGGCTTAAAACACGCGAGACATTAATCCCTTTTCCGCCGGGTAACATGTATTCATTATTTGCATAATTGGTTGCTCCAAGATTAATTTGGTTAATTGGCATAATATAATCAATGGATGGATTTAGCGTTAAAGTATAGATCATTTTTTCACCGTATCCTTTAATTTATTGTTTCATCTTCGACAAAGTGTAAATCAAATGTTTCATTTAATTTTTCAATGCTTGATGAGTATTTCGTTTTTGCTTGATTGTTCAGTAATATAATGGACTGTGTTGGAGTTTTTACTTTAAACTCATACACTTGATCAATTTTTGTATCGTCCATTAAAATACGAATTTTTTGGCTTTGATTCATTGCGCATTCTTTTAAAAGAGCTTCGTCCATGTTCGTTGTCGTGAGGCCTTGATTTTCGTGAAGTCCGTTCATTCCCATAAATGCCAGAGAAAAATTAAATTTCTCGAGTTGTTTATAAGCTGTCATATCTGCGATAGCATGCGTATTCTTTTTGATATGCCCGCCAAGTAAAGTCACATCAAACCCTCTCTTTAATGCAAGCAAGGCATGATCTACACCATTTGTGACAAGCTGTATATTTAAATTGTTTGGTAGTACGCGAATTAATTCTAATGTTGCCGTTCCTGCATCAAGATAAATTTGACTATCGGGTTGCACCAAGGTACTTGCATATTCTGCGACTTGTACTTTGGCGGCTTGATTGACATTTTCTTTCTGCGACATTTTTTGTTCTTTATGGATATCTTTTGTAGTCGTTGCTCCACCATGCACTCTTGTAAGTAAACCTTCTTCTTCTAAAGCAACTAAGTCACGCCTTAAGGTTGATTCACTCACTCCAAGATCCTCTACAAATTCTTGGATAGACACCGCATTTTTTTGTGCAAGTAACTCTAAAATTCTTTCTTTTCGATTGGGAATTAACATAGCACTCTTCCTTTGCTAGTAATAGTCTCTTCATATCATGCCTACTATACAGTAGAAATCCGTCAAAATCAATCATTTTAATCCAATAACAATCATGTTCATCCAAAATCATTCAATTAAATTCAAAAATAGAGCATCCAATCTGTAATCACAGTCTTGGATGCTCTATTAAAGCTCTAAATTATTCTTCTTTTATTATAAATCACCAAAGTTTACTAATTGTATCTCTTTGTCTTTTCGAATTTTATCTACAAAATTCGAATAAGTTAAAATATCAACTTGATAGATACGAGGTTCAGCGAAAGACGAGCTCTTAAATAAGAATTCATCAATATAGCCTGTATGGCACATGACTTCAGTAGATTCATTTTCTTTAATTTTATCAAACAAAAGCTCTAAATACTCTTCTTGTTCTTTTTCTTCTAACATACCTACCCCATCAAAAGCTGGTTCAAAATATGTAGTCGTTGGACGGCTATGCTCTTCTTCAAAGTTTCCACGAATCGGTAAGTCATATTTCTCAGACAACTTTAAAAACACTTCTAAATGGTGCTCATTAAAGGTATGCGCGTGATGATGACTATCTAAATGTGTCGGTTTAATTCCCGCATCTAAAACTTTTTGAATCTGTGTATCCCACTCTTTATACAATTCATCTACATCTACAATTGCTAACCCTGCACGATGCGCATCTGGACGATAGAAATTTCCATCTTCATCCACTAAAGAAGGAACGTCATCACGTAAAGGCTTTAAAAAAGTTAGAACTAAATGCACACCAACACCAAGTTCTGGATTTTCTTTTGCGAGTTTCACCGCGTGTTCAAAACCAGGGGTATTTGTCATTAATGTTGCAGAAGTCAAAATCCCTTCTTGATGTGTATCAATAATCGCATGATTAATTGCTCGGTCATAACCAAAATCATCCGAATTTATTATTAGTTTATTCATTAGTATCCTCCCAAATTTTTGTACAAAATTATTATACCACTCTAGTTTAACGGTTTCATTTAATTATGACGTTTATTTTATTTCATTGCTTGCTTTCTTTTTACAGAACTTATTAAAGATTGAACTTTCATTTGAGCGCAGTAGGGTAATCTGCTATCCTATAGGACAGAGATTATATGAAATGGACTGGTAAAAGTGGAACAATTCTTACAAATGCTCGATTTACAATTCTCTGTTTTAGTTTATTTATTAATCGGAGTATTTGCATATAAAACAAAAATTATTAATGAAGAAAACCGAACGCATTTTATACACCTGATTTTAAGTATTTTGATGCCTATGTTAGTTTTCAATTCCTTTAAAAGTCTAACATTAGAAATTTTGAAGCTTGGTTTATGGGCTTTGGTTGGATCCACGATCATTTATACGGTTTCTTATTTTGTGGGAGCCATGGCTTTTACGGATTTTGAAGATCGTAAAAAACGAATCCTACATTATGGAACTTTAGTCAATAATGCCGGTTTAGGTGGTCAACCACTTTCTTATTCGATGTATGGAGAAATTGGTGCACTTTTCGCTTCGATTTACTTAGTTCCCCACCGTATTTTTATGTGGTCTGTCGGTGTGACTATTTTAGATAGTGAGAAAGAAGAAAGCCATTCAGTGATTTATAAATTGCTGAGAAACCCTTCAATTATCGCTGTTATTTTAGGTCTTCTTCGTAGTCTTTTACAAATTCAGCTACCAGAATTTCTCGATCGGGCGATTGCCTCCATGGGTTCGACCGTCTCTCCTTTAGCTGCGATTATGATCGGTTCAATTATTGCTTCGATTAATTTTCGCTCAATTTATGAACGAGGCGTTATTCGCTACACTTTAATTCGTTTAATCTTTATTCCATTTACCGTCATGTTTGTCAGTAAATTGATCGGACTAGACGAAACGCTGATCGGCGTTCTGACCATTATGTCCGCAATGCCTGCTGGAACAACGACCGCACTTTTAGCGGCTCAATACAACTTAGATGACGAACTCGCTTCAAAAATTGTCTTTGTCACGACCATACTTTCCATCGTCACCGTTCCGGCAATGATGCTGTTTCTATAACGACTTAGTTGATGCATTTCACAATTTGTGAGTGCATCTTTTTTTGTTTGTATTGAGAGATTAAGCTATTTTTATTTCTCGTGAACTTAAAATGATCATTCCTGGATGCGGCTGACCTGCCGTGAATTTGAAATCTGTTTTAATGGTCACGGCTGCCTTTAAAAGACAATCTTTTCCAAATAATTCAATTCTTAGATAAAACAAAAAAATGGTGCGGATGAACTCTTTAATGAGTCACCGCACCATTTTTAATGATTCTTTTTATCGATTATTAATTTTATTCGTTATTTGGAACTAATTCTAACAATTCGTCAGAGTGAGAGATAGTCTCATTCTGAGTTGTCTTAATTTCTTTGTATTCCATTGTATTTGTCACAACAATGATTGTTGTTGTATCGTAGCCTTTTTCTTTAATTAATTCTAAATCGGCCTCAATTAACAAATCTCCAGCTTCTACGTGATCGCCTTTTTGAATATGTGTAATGAAGCCTTCGCCAGCAAGTTCAACTGTATCTAAACCAACGTGGATAAGAATTTCAGCACCATTTTCGCTCGCTAAACCTACTGCATGATTTGAGTCCATCGTTACAGTAACTTCTCCGCTTACTGGAGCATAAACTTTTCCGTCAGATGGTAAAATAGCAATTCCATCTCCCATCATTTTTGAACTGAATACCTCATCGTTCACATTTTCTAAAGGAACGATTTTCCCGGTCATAGGAGATACCGCAATCTCGCCATTCATTTCAACGATTTCATCTGAATCATCTTCTATTGGATCTACTGATTCAGTTTCTGGTTCAGCTACTGGTTGAGCTGTATTTTCGTTACCCATATTTGGATTTTGTTTTAAGAAATCATTTAAATCTCCGGCGATTCCTTCAACTTTTGTTCCGTAAATGACTTGAACAGATTGACCACTAGCCATAACACCCGCAGCACCTGTTTTTCGTAAAAGATTTTCGTTTACTTTGTCGCCATCTTTCACTGTTACACGTAAACGAGTCGCACAGTTTGTAAAGCTATCAATGTTGTCAGATCCACCTAATCCTTGAGTAATTTGATAAGAAGTTTCGTCTTCTTTTGAAAGTCCTGAAGTTCCGGCAGTTTGACCAATGCCATGTTCTTCACGATACTCATCTTTTGTGCGTAATTCAACATCGCCATCTGCTTCTGTACCAGGAGTTTTCAGGTTGAATTTTTCAATACTAAAGCGGAAAATAATATAGTATAATACCGCCCAAATGATGATTGGAAGAATTAAGTTCATCCAATTCGTACGATCATTTCCTGGAAGAATACCATAGATAATAAAGTCAATGATACCCCCAGAGAAGGTGAGACCTACTCCAACATTTAACCATTCAACCATAACGACTGCAAGTCCAGATAATATCGAGTGTACACCATAAAATAAGAAAGGAGATGCAAATAATACAGTAAACTCAATTGGTTCTGTAATACCCGTGATAATTGATGTGATCGAAGAACCAAATAGTAACCCTTTAACGTCATCTTTCTTATCTTTTCGAGCTACATGATACATTGCTAGAGCTGCTGCTGGCCATCCCCCAATCATTATTGGGAACATAAATGAGAAATATTTCGCAAATTCAGGAGATATGACTTCACCAGCTGAAATTTGAGCAAAAACAATGTTTTGAGCACCATGTACCATTTGTCCGGCAACTTCGGCAGATCCACCTAAAGCTGTTTGCCAAAATGGTAAATAAAACACATGATGTAATCCAAATGGAATCAATGCTCGGTAAATAAATCCATATAAAAATGATCCAATTGGGCCAGATTCAACAATGACGCCACCTAATGCTGCAATACCTGCTCCAACATATGGCCATAAAAAGGCAAAGATAAAGCCAAGTACTGTACCCGCAACAGTTGAAATAATTGGAATGAAGTGTGTCCCTTGGAAGAACGATAAGGCATCAATAAATTTCACTCGATAGAACTTATTGTGTAAAGAAGCAACGACTAATCCAAGAATAATTCCACCAAAGACACCTGTATTTAATGTTTCTTCGAAGCTTAATACTCCACCAACTAAACCTTCAATATTCCTTAAAGCTTCCATATCTCTAAAGTTGTGAATCGCACTTGTTAATGCTGCGTACATCGTAAAGTACCCAACAACAGCTGAAAGAGCTGCAACCTCTTTACGATCTTTAGCTAATCCAAAAGCAACCGAAATAGCAAATAAAAGTGCTAAATTCCCAAAAATAACATCTCCCACATCCGTCATGACACTTAATACACCATTTAAAAATGTTCCTTGACCAATAATAGCCTCAAGACCATATTGTGTAACAAACGCATCATTTGTAAAAGCAGATCCTAAACCTAAAAACAATCCTGCAACCGGAAGCAATGCTATCGGCAGCATAAATGTTCTTCCTAAGTTTTGTAACTTATTGAATAATTTATTATTCAATTTTAATCCCTCCATCATACTAATCCGTCCATACTAAAAATAATGAATAACAACAGATTTTTTAAATCTCTCGTCACTCAAATGCACAATGTATTACTTCCTTCTTATTCCAATCTGAAATAATGGGTATAAATGCTTATTTTAATTATTTAATTATTAGAAAAAGATTTTTAGTGCACAACTAAAAAAGTCACTAACAGAGCCCTTGTTAAAAGGTATTAGCAGTTTTTGAGAAGTATATTTATGTGATTATTTTTAGAAGACAGCATCTATAATACCATTTCTATTTGTATATACAAGCCTTACAGCATAAATTCCTAATCTCCTAAAAAATAATCACCAACTAAGCAATAATGCTTAGTTGATGACTAGACTGTCTTCACAATTCTTGTATTCAATTTTATTGGCGAAGTCTCTCCAACCATTGTTTCCCTGCGAGTAAGTTGTCTCCATTTAATTCATGAGAATTAACCCAAAATTCTGTGACATCAGCATTTAAGTCTTTAAAAATGTTAATCACTCGGTCGCTTTCAGCTCTTGGAACAATTGGGTCATTTTCACCCATAGATAAAAAGACTTTTGCCTCTGGTAATCCAACCGTTTCTTCAATATCTATCGGATACATCGGCGCATATAACATCGCTTTATTAACTTTTGATTCATCAAGTAACATCATGTTAATCGCAATATTTGAGCCATTTGAAAAACCAAAGTAAATAGCATCTTCTAATGAAAAATCATGTTCTTCTGCTTTTTCTTCAATAAATTCGTACAATTCTTGGCCACGTCTCATTAAATCTTCTACATCATAATTTCCTTCTCCATGACGTTTGAAGAATCGGTTCATGCCATTTTCTGAGACATTTCCGCGAATACTTAACACACCTGCTTCTGTATCTAAAACTTCTGCAACAGGGAGTAAGTTTTGCTCGTCGCCACCTGTTCCGTGTAATAAAATGAAGATCGGATGTCCAGGTTGAGCTTCTTTGTAAATATATTCATACATACTTAACGACTCCTTTTTAGTCTGGTCTCTTAATCGTAAATATTTTACCTATTTCTGCGTAATCATGTCCAGCCAATCGACTGATTGCCCCTAAGCCCTCCGGATCAATACGTCCTTCATGATAAATATCTTCTTGAATATGGTATTGCTTAATTTTAAGCAACATTAAGTCAACAGAAGGCACGCCATCATTTTCGAGGGGGATGTGCTTTTCTAACTCGACTTCAAAACGAATTCTTGCCTCTTTTAGGCTTGGAATATCCACGGTTTTAGAAGGCAGTAACGTGAAATTGGTTAAATCAAATTCACTTTCATCTTCGTCGAGATTCGCGGCTGTTTTATTGGCTTCATCTACGTTTAAATGATCGACAATGTGAATAACCGCTTCTTTCTTTTCTAAGATATTTCTTGCGGTATCTTTTAATTTCCCATCTTTTCTTTGTAAAGCAACAGAGACAATCGGTGGATTTGACGTCACAATATTAAAGTAACTAAACGGGGCAACATTCAACACTTCATCCCCAGACACGCTCGTAATTAATGCAACAGGTCGCGGAATAATCGAACCGATTAAAAATTTATAGTTCTCTCTTTCGCTGATTTCTTCTGGACTGAAATGAATCAATGTATTCCCGCTTTCTAATTTTTTATTTTCCACTTGTATCAAATGGACGAACAACACTTTCAATATACTCACGATTTGGCTCTAAGAAAGGTGGTAAATCTAAAGTTGTCCCTAATTCTTCATAAGATTCTTGTTCATCAATGAATCCTGGGCCATCTGTCGAAAGTTCAATTAAAATGTGGCCAACTCTTGTATATAGAGCTTCAAAGTAGAAGCGATCGACTAGACCAGAGTGTCCCATTTCTAAACGATTATATTTATCTTCCCAAGCTTTGATTGCTTCGTGGTCAGCTACACGGAAAGACACGTGATGAACCGTTCCATTTCCTTGGACTTCTACGTTAGAGTTTTCATCTTTACGTAAAATCATTTGACCACCATTTCCACCTTTACCGACTTCTAAAATCGCAGCATCGGCTTCTTTGTGCGACACTTTAAATCCAAAGATGTGTTCCATCACTTGAATAAATTCGTCAAAGTAGCTCACTGTAATTTCAATAGGTCCTAAACCATAAATGGCTTTGTCTTCTGGAACGGGACCATTCTTCCAAGGGGTTCCTGGTTCTACACCGTCATCATTTTCATCTGAAAACAATTGGTAACGTTGACCATCCGCTTCTTGGAAAGGTAGGACTTTACGTCCAAATAATTCTTGAATGCCGTCATTTTCTACTCCATGTTCTTCAAAACGTTCTAAATAATATTCCAAAGCGGCATCGTTAGGGACTCTTAAACCTGTTCGTGAAATTGAGTTTGTTCCAGGTACATAGCTCGGTGTATTTGGAAAATCAAAAAATGTTAAATCTGTTCCTGGATTTCCACGATCATCCGCATAAAATGTATGATAAGTTTGAATATCATCTTGGTTAACTGTCTTTTTGACAAGACGCATACCTAAAATATCTGTAATAAAATCATAGTTTCTTTGAACATCGTCAGTCATTGCAGTTACGTGATGAATTCCTAATAAATCTGTGTTTGTCATAATTAATCGATCCTTTTTCTAGTTATTATTATTTCGAGTGGTCATTTTCAATTGTTTATTTTATTTATCTCTAATTCGAGATAATGGTACCATGACTTGTTTTAACTGTCAACAATAAAGTTCGAATTAAGGATATTTTGACTCTTTCTCTGCATGGACTTCATGATTCTAAGAATTAATAATCACTTCAATTTATATGCTAGCACACTTATTCCTTGTTATAATAGTTTAAAGATTTCTTCGTTCTAATTTCACTTTATAAAGGAGTGATACAAGTGATAATGGACAAATTAAATGATGTAACAAATTCCTATAAAAAGGATTCGTCTTTTTATTTATTAAGTTTATTCTTTCAAGAACATATCCATGAAATTCCTTATATAACGATGGATGAAGTTGCTTCTAGGACCTTTATTTCAAAAAGCCAAATTTCTAAATACGTTCGATATTTAGACTATCAAACGTATATTGACTTTAAAGATGCTTGTTTAGAATACCTAGAATCCTTAGAGAGACGCCGGTATAATTTTAAAACACAACATACTTTAGAAGAAAATATTCTAGATTTTACAGATACTATGGTTTACTTTCTTAACTCTTTAACTCATTCTTTAAACTATGATAATCTGGAATTTCTCGTTAAGCAACTTGCTTCAGCAAATACAATATTTGTCTTTGCTCAAGGAGATGCACGTTACCTTTGTCATCAAATTCAGACAGAACTACAAGTTATTAACAAGAATGTGGTTATTTGTGATGTAGATTTTTTACATCCTTATAAAATAAAGGCTAATGATTTATTATTGTTACTCAGCATTAACGGCAACACCTTTAAATACGATAAACGTGTAGTAAAGAGACTGGAGGAAACAAAAGGAAAAAAATGGCTCATAAGTTGTAAAGAGAATATACAATTCAAAGGCCACCAATTATACGTTCCCATAGTAGACGAGAAA
>Ga0209487_1003730_pt1 | contig 11870 bp, 10 predicted proteins | sample Poulit2012_FD_187524 | JGI IMG/M metagenome (GOLD analysis project Ga0209487, IMG submission 187524) | Agricultural soil microbial communities from Georgia to study Nitrogen management - Poultry litter 2012 (SPAdes) (version 2) | ecosystem: Environmental > Terrestrial > Soil > Agricultural land... | reverse complement strand
GGCGGCAGCTACCGCTCGGCCTGATGGTTCAACGGACCGCGCCCGCGGATGGCACCCCGGCGCAGTCCCCTTTCGGAAAGTGGCCCATTCGATAGTATGAAAGCGTTTTCGCACGTTCCATGGAGGCACCTTGCGTACCGTCACCCCGTTCGCTGAGGCCGCGCTGCTGCTGTCCGCGGAGGACGACGTCGCCGTAGCCACCGATACCCTGCGCGCGGGCACGACACTCGACCTCGCCGGCACACCGTTAGCAGATGACGGGCAGTTGAGGCTCACCCAGGACCTCGCGCGCGGACACAAAGTAGCGGTACGCGACATACCCGCCGGTCGCCACGTACTGAAGTACGGCCACTCCATCGGGCTGGCCACCAGCGACATCGCGGCCGGCGACCACGTCCATACCCACAACCTGGGTATGGACACCGGTGACCGCGAGCACCAGTTCGGCGTCAACCGGGTACAACCGGCTCTGCCGGCTGATCTCCCGCGCACGTTCCTGGGATATCACCGCCCGGACGGCCGAGTCGCCACCCGCAACTTCATCGGCGTCATCACCTCGGTCAACTGTTCGGTCTCGACCGCCCGGATGATCGCCGACCAGTTCCGCGGCATCGGCGCACTCGATGATTACCCGAACGTCGACGGCATCATGGCCATCACCCACCAGAGCGGCTGCGGACTGGTGCCGGACTCCGAGGGCGGCCAGATGCTGCTGCGAACGCTGCGCGGATATGCCAACCACCCCAACTTCGGCGGGTTGTTGGTGCTCGGGCTGGGATGCGAGATGATCCCGGTGCAGGCCCTCACCGCCGACCTCGGGCTGCCCGAGGGCACCTACGTGGAGACGATGACGATCCAGGAGTTGGGGGGCATCCGCGCCACGGTACGCGCCGGGGTGGAACGTATCCGCCAGATGCTCCCGTTGGTCAACCAAGCTGAGCGGGCTCCGGCCGACGTGTCCCATCTGATCCTCGGTCTGAATTGCGGCGGCTCGGACGGGTATTCGGGGATCACCGCTAACCCCGCGCTGGGTCTTGCCTCGGACATGCTCGTAGCGGCCGGGGGCACCTCGGTGCTCGCCGAGACGCCGGAGGTGTACGGGGCCGAGCACCTCCTCACCAGCCGGGCCGTCACCCCGGAGGTGGGTCGAAAGTTGCTCGACCGGATCGCGTGGTGGAAGGACTACACCGCTGCTGGGCAGGGCACGTTGGACAACAACCCCTCCCCGGGGAACAAGGCCGGTGGGCTCACCACCATCTTGGAGAAGTCTCTCGGCGCGGTCGCCAAGGGCGGTTCAGCCGAACTGACGGCCGTGTACGAGTACGCCGAGCCGGTTGCCGACAAGGGCTTCACGTTCATGGACACCCCCGGCTACGACCCGGTGTCGGTGACCGGGCTGGTGGCCGGCGGGGCGAACGTGGTGTGCTTCACCACGGGGCGCGGTTCGGTGCTCGGGTGTAAGCCCACGCCGTCGATCAAGTTGGCCACGAACACGCCGATGTTCGAGCGGATGCGTGAGGACATGGATATCAACTGCGGGCGCATCGTCGACGGTACCGCCGGCCTGGCCGAGGTCGGGCGGGAGATCTATGAACAGATAGTCGCGGTGGCTTCCGGTCAGCGCACCGTTAGCGAGGAGTTGGACCTGGGCCAGGATGAGTTCATCCCCTGGCACATCGGCGCCGTTACCTGAGGCAGCACGGCCCGGGCCGCCAGAGCCTCGCCCCTGTGACCACGGGGATTGCCGGACCCTGGCGGACACGCCTTTGGACACGCCTTTGGACACGTTGTTAGACAAGCTGATCGCCGGACTGGGCCCCCGCAGCGATCCACGTGAGGCAAGGGGGTCAGCGGCGCCCCAGCAGCCATTGCACCTCACGGCGAAGCAACTCGCGGCGATCGGTTCCGGCGTAAGCCTGCCCGTCGTGCCCGAGTGCGTTGTAGACCACACGGACGCCGTCGTGTTCGTGCACCCATAACAGCGGATGCTGCCGCCCCTGATATTCGTGGACGGCCAACGGCCGAGCGGTGGCGGCAACCTCCAGGTGGCAGTACAACTCATCGCGGACCTGCAACTGCCCCAACCCCGCGGTGATCGGATGGGCGTCGTCGAGCACCTGGATCACTGCCTCGCCCAGCGGCGGATGCATCGAGGTTCCGGGAACCCAGCGGCCGCCGATCAACTCCGCCCAACGCGGGGTCTCGTAGAACGTGTTGGAGCCGGTGTGCACCACCAGCGTCGGACCTCCACGGGCAGTGAACGCCGCTACGTCCGCCCGCAGCCGCGCCGGTTCCGGGAAACGGTCATCATCGTCGGTGGTCGAACCGCCGCCGGCGTTCACCACCAGGAGGTCTACCCCGGCCAGATCCAGCCCGCCGGCATCGCTGGGATGCACCGCGGCTTCCAAGCCCAATCCGTCCAGCGCCCGTGCAAGGGCGGCGGAGGTTTCTTCGAAGGGATGCCAAGGGTCGCTGTACCTCCCGGCGCCGGAGATGATGACGGCTCGTCGGTCCCGCATGCTGCGATCTTGTCATGGAATCTGGACCGATCCAGGCGATCCAGCGCGTTCGACGCCGCGGCGGCAATCGCTTGCCATAGGCTTGGCAACGGTCCGCGCGGGATGCGCGCGCCCACCCACAATCGAACTGATCTTGTCGAAGGACTGATTCCAAGCGTGCCTGTTCCAGCCCCGGCCGACGCGCCCACCCAGACCGTGACTGGCGCTCCCTCAGCCGGCGATGACGCCGGCACGCACCTGGCAGCCGCTTCCTGGCGGCACCTCGCGCCCGGCGCCGCTTCCCGGTGGCACGCGCCTACCGTCTCGGCCCGCTTCTTTCTGGGCCAGCATTCGCAAACCAAGTTGGCCTCACGGCACATCAGCACTCTGCAGGAGGACATGTGACCCTATCCGTTGCCGTGGTCGGCGTGCGCGGCTACGGCCGTCAGCACCTGGAGACCCTGGCCGAACTGGCCGACGAAGGCCTGATGAAGGTGACCGCCGTGGTGGACACCCAACCCACCGACGGTCTTGATTACATCCCGGCCTCCGCCGGCAGGTTCACATCTTTGGAAGAAATGCTTCACACCACGGTGCCGGACGTGGTGGTGCTGGCGACGCCGATCCATACCCACGGTCCGCTGGCCAAGCAGGCGATGCGCGCCGGGTCCCATGTGCTGATGGAGAAGCCCCCGACGGCGACTCTGGCGGAGTTCGAATCTGTGGTGTCGGTAGCCGAGGAGACCGGGAAGGCGTGTCAGGTGGGTTTCCAGTCCTTCGGTTCCCACGCCTTGGCAGAGATCGCCAGCCGGGTCACTGCCGGACAGATCGGCGAACTGCGGAGCATCGGAGGGGTGGGCACCTGGCTGCGCAGCACCGACTACTACTCCCGTGCGGCGTGGGCCGGCCGGCGGCGCCTGGATGACCGGGAGGTGGTGGACGGGGTGGTCACCAACCCGCTGGCGCACGCGGTGGCGACAGCGCTGCGGATCGCGGGCGCAGGGCGCAGCGACCACATCGAGGAAGTGATCACCGACCTCTATCACGCTCACGACATCGAGGCGGACGACACCTCCGCGGTGCGGGTGCGCACCACCGGCGGTCTGACGTTGAGTTTCGGCCTCACTCTGGCCGCACCTACTCACCATGCGCCGCGAGTCATCGTCTACGGCACGGCCGGTGAGATGGACTTCCGCTACACCGAGGACATCCTCACAGTGCGAACCGGGGAAGGTACTGAGGAGTTGACGTTCGGACGAACCGGCCTGCTGGCCAACCTTCGCGAACACATCCTCCACGGGGAGCCGTTATTGGCGGATGTGCGTGATACCGGCGCTTTCATGCGGGTGCTGGAGGCGGTGCGGACAGCGCCGGACCCCACGCCGATCGACCCCCGGTACGTCACCTGGTTGGACGACGAGCATGGTCGCCATCCGGTGGTGGACGACGTGGAGTCCTGGTGTGAGCAGGTGGCGATCCAGGGCCGCACGTTCAGCGAACTCGGAGCGCCGTGGGCTCAGCCCGCCAGGGCATAGCGTCAGCACGATCGACGTCCACCTGGCAGGACGTCCCTCGTGGGCCCCGCCGACCGGCACCGATGTCCACGGGCCCCGCCGACCGGCACCGATGTCCACGGGCCGCGCCGACCGGTACCGGCAGCCGCGGAGCGCGTGAGCGGTTGTCAATCCGCCGGCGAGTACCAGTTCACGAGGATGCCGGCAGGTGAGCGAACCAGAAGGCCGACTGGCCGTACCTGCGGGTTTCGACTTCGTCCAGCGGCGAGGGCCAGGCCAGATCCGGGGCACGCAGGGACCGTTCCACGACCACCAAGGCGCCTGGCGCGAGCCAACCCGCGCCCAGCGCGGTCAGTACCTCCTCAAGGTCGGTGACCTCGTAGGGCGGGTCCATCAACGCCAGGTCGAATCCCTGCTGCGGCTGGGAACGTTGCAAGTATCGCTCGACCGGTGCCACCACCACGTCCACCACGTCTCTCACACCCAACTCCGAGGCGTTACGTCGGCAGACGTTGGCCGCCGCGCGCCCCGACTCGACCATCACCACGCGACTGGCGCCGCGGCTGATGGCCTCTAGGCCCAACGCACCGGAACCGGCGTAGAGATCCAGCACCCGTGCACCGGCCACTACCCCACGGTGCTCGAGTGCGGCGAACAGTGCTTCCCGAGCCCGGTCGCTGGTGGGCCTGGTTCCGTGCGGGGGCACCTGGATGCGGCGCCCACCGTACTCACCCGCGATGATGCGTGACATTGTCAACCCCCGTCCGCGCGTCCTGACGGCGACACCTGCGGTGGGGCCGGCACGTGGCACCCGATCGCCAGTGCGACCGCGGAAGCGGCCATTTGCACGAATACCAACACGGTCGTGGGCCCAGTAGCCAGGGCCGCCACGAACAACGGAATCAGGCAGAGCAGGACTACATCGGGCCCTCGGGAGAAGGCCGTGATGATCCCTGGCGCCACGGGCCCGAACGGCCCGGGTAACAAGGGCTGGGACCAATCCGGGGGCTTGCGGTAGGCCCCGCGCAGCACTCCCGCGGCAAACGAGGGAGCCGCGAACAGGCCCATCAGCAGCCAACCGCCCAGATCCCCGTACACCCACCCCCAACCGGCGGACACCAGCAAATTCCACAGACTCAGCACCAGCAGCGGCCACAGCACTCGCACGCGGCGCAGCATGACAGCCTCGAGCGGGAAACTGCGGTCCAGCACCGGGGCTACCTCAGCCAGCCGGGCCCCTTCCCCAGTAGCGAGGGCGGCCACGTATCCTCCGATCAGGTAGGCTACGACCGCCAGCCCGGAGGACCAACCCGCCACCAGGGGCACCAACGCGATCGCCGCGCCAACGCCCAGTTGGAGCAGGTGGCGTGGATTGCGCAAGGTCAATGTCGCATCCCCGGTGACCAGCGCCAGCGTGGGTCCGCTGACCCAACTGAAGGAGGCCGATCGGCGTCTGTCGCGCGGCAGACCGGGCACCGACAGCGCCCGGCCCAGTTCCCGGGTGTCCAACGACTGTGCCGATCCGGCGGCGTGCCCGCTGACCGCCCCCCGCTGGCGCAGTTCGAAACCGGCCAGACGTTCCAAGCCCCGGGCGCACCACAGGCCCAACGTCACCGCCGCGACCGCGAGGATCGCTGTGGCCGGGATCAACGCACCGATGAGGTCCAGTGGCGGCGGACGCAGGAGAGCAGCGAGGAGAACCAGGAGGGGCCCGGCCACCACCATTCCCTCACCCACCAGGACCAACGGCCGGGTGCGGCGATGCTTGCCCACGCCCAACCGGATCTGCCCGGCCACGCACATCAGGGCTGCCACGGCAGCGGCCAGCGCCGCGGCCAGCATGGACCAGGTCAGCGACCGGCCCAGCCCGACATCGGCGACCATCGCTGCTCCAGCAGCCGCGCCCAGCCCGCCGCCCACCACCAGCGCCAGCGCCGTCACCGCGACCAGCCGCGGGCGGAGCAGCCCGGTCCGGTCTGCCGGCATCGGCAGCCACCACGCGGCGTGCCCCGCGCTGGTTCCCATCGGGCCCAGGCGTGCGAAGAGGCTGAGGATCACGCCCAGACCCAGCACGAGCGCTCCGAGCCCTAGCCAGCCGGGGTCCACGCGGCTTTGGCTCCACTGGCCGCCGGTGTGGATGCCCAGCGCCTGCACCGCGCCGATGACCACGAGCCAGGCGATGCCCAGGGCCACGAGGATGGAGTAGACCTCACCGATGAGTTCGCTGACCCGCCCGCCGCCGTGGGCTTCGGTGGCTTGCCGCGTCAGCCGGCGAACTTCGGCGCCGGACAGGGCTTCTTGCGGTGGTGCGGGCCAGTGCGTGGAGTCGGTCATAGCGCCTCGATCGCCGCTGCCCCGTCATCGGCGGACAGCAAGGTCACTTTCGACTCGGTCAGCAACACCGCACCAGTAGCCGCCCGTCGCACCAGCGCCGGGTCATGGGTGGCCATGACCACCCCGCCGCCGGCGCTGCGTTCTGCGACCAGGCGCTGACCCAGCCGGTCCCGCATTCCGGAGTCCAGCCGCTGTTCGGGTTCGTCGAGCAGGAGGAGTTTACGGGGCCGCACGAATACCGAGGACAGCAGCAGTCGTCGTCGTTGGCCCGATGACAATGCACTCGGGATGGCCTGCTGCCGATCGGTCAGGCCGAACTCCTCCACCAAGGCGGTCACCAACTCAGAAACGCCCTTGACGCCGTGCCCGCGCGCGGTGAGCAGCAAGTGTTCGCGCACGGTCAGCGCCGGCAGATAGGCGTCCTCGTCCAGCAACACGGCGGTATAGGCGCGGAACCAGGCAGCGCGTTCATCCACCGGTCGGCCGTAAGCAAGCACGGTTCCGGCCAACGGCGGCAACAGTCCGGCCAGCGCGCGCAGGAAGGTGGATTTACCGGTGCCGTTGGCACCGATGACCGCCAGCACCTCGCCCGCAGCCACGGAGACGGTGATCGGCGGGCATACTCGGCTGTTCACGTCGGCGCCATAGCCCACGGTCAGGTTGTCGGCCCGCACCAGCGGTGTTTCAGGCACGGTCCAGGTACTCCTCGTGTTCGGGGTCGATCATCTGGGCGATGGCTGTCAGCAGTTCGGGGTGGTGCACCAGGTTGGGGTCTTGATCAATCAGTGTTCTGGCGTCCTCACGTGCCTGGCCGAGGATCTTCCGGTCGGCAACCACTTCCAGGATCTTCAACGAGCGCGCCCGTCCGGATTGCGCGGCACCCAGCACATCGCCTTCCTTGCGGGACTTCAAGTCCTCTTCGGCCAGCACGAACCCGTCGGTGGTGCGTTCCAGGATGCGCAACCGCTCGTGGGCGTCCGTGCCCGCCGGGGCTGCGCTCACCAGGAGGCACAGGCCGGGTTCACTGCCCCGGCCCACCCGGCCACGCAGTTGGTGCAACTGGGACAGTCCGAATCGGTCCGCATCCAGTACCACCATGACCGTTGCCTCCGGCACGTCCACGCCGACCTCGATCACGGTGGTTGTGATCAGGATCGGGGTGCGCCCGCCGGCGAAGTCCGACATGACGGCTTCCTTCTCCTCCACCGCCAGGCGTCCGTGCAGCACCCCCTGGGGGATGCCGCCGAGCGTGGGGTGGCGGGAGAGCATCTCGGCGACGTCGGTGACGTTGGCCATCGGAGTCGATTCCTGCTTCTTCCCGCCGGTGCGCGCAGCCGCTGCCCCGTCCTCGTCGGTGCCGGCGGCGCGGGCCGGATCTTCCATGAGGTCGACGCCGTCTTCCGCGGCGGTGGTAGAGATGCGAGGGGCGACCACGTAGGCCCGGTTGCCGCGGGAGACCTCCTCGAAGATGCGATCCCACGTCCGCTGGAGCCAGCGCTCGTTCGTGGCGGGCACCAGGTGGGTGGTGACGGGCTGGCGCCCCGCGGGAATCTCCCGCAAGGTGGAGACCTCCACGTCCCCGAAGAACGTCATGGCGACCGAGCGCGGGATGGGCGTGGCAGTCAAGTACAACTGATGCGGCATGACCGCCGACTTCGCCCGCAACGCCTCACGCTGTTCTACCCCGAACCGGTGTTGCTCATCGATCACCGTCAATCCGAGGTCTGCGAACTGGACGTGCTCCTGCAGGAGGGCGTGCGTACCGATCACGATCCCTGCGGCGCCCGAGGCGATCTCGGCCAGAACCTGGCGGCGTTTTGCCCCGGTGGTCGAGCCGGTGAGCAACACCACTCGTGTTCCCGAGCCGTCGCCGTCGAGCATGCCGGCGCGCCCCAACGGGCCGAGCAGTTCACTGATGGACCGTTCGTGTTGATAGGCCAGCACCTCGGTGGGCGCGAGCAGGGCCGCTTGCCCCCCGGAGTCGACCACCTGCAACATCGCGCGCAGGGCGACCACCGTCTTCCCCGACCCGACCTCCCCCTGTAACAGCCGTTGCATCGGGTGCCGGCCGGCCAGGTCGGCACTCAGGTCCGCGGCCACCTGCTGTTGTCCTTCGGTCAGTGTGAACGGCAGGGCGGCGTCGAAGGCTTCCAGCAGACCGTCGGGGCGGCCTGGCCGTGCAGTGGCTGCCTGAGCGGCGATTTCCGCACGTCGTCGGGCCATCGCAGCCTGCAGGAGGAATGCTTCTTCGAACTTGAACCGGCGGCGGGCGCCGTTGTACTCCTCCCTGGTCTGGGGCCGGTGGATGGCCATGAGCGCCTCCGGAAGGCCAGGCAGATCCCTGCTCTGGCGCACTGGCGCCGGGATCGGGTCGAAGATCCCGGCGTCCTCGATGCTCGTCAGGGCGAGGGCGATCGCTTCCCGGACCATGTCCAGCGGGGCCTCGGAACTGGCGGGGTACACCGGTCGCAGTTCGTGGCCACCCTGGGGCGGACGGCTGGTGAGGCCCCGTTCGAATGCGGCCATATCGGCGCGCAGGTTCTTCAAGTCCTCCTCCAGCGCGTCCTCAGGCGGGATCACCTCATAGGAGGGGCTCCGGAATTGAATGACACCCCGGCGCCACTGCACGTCGCCGGAGACCTCCACGCGGGTTCCCGGCGGGAGGGTCTTGCGCAAGGCGAAGTCGAGCCGGCGGCCCCGTGCGAAGGAGACCGCCTCGGCTCTGCCGCCCTGCCCGTCGGTGAGCACCACGGTGGTCAGGTGCAAGCCCTTTTGCCGGGTTGGTCGGGAGTTGACCTGCACCACTTCGGCCATGATCGTGCCGTACTGCCCGGGGACCACCTCAGAAATGGCCGTGTAATGGGAGATGTCCTGAAGTTTGCGGGGGAAGTGGTAGAGCAGATCCCGCAGGCTGTGGATGCCCAGGCTCGCCAGCCGTCCGGCGGCCGGGCCGACCACCTTCTCCAAGGTGCGGGCCGGCCGAATGTTTCTGGGCTGGTCTGCCACGTTCGGTATGTACCTCGTTCGTGCTGCGTGCCGGTTCGGGCGCTAGCGCACCGGCCGATGTACCTGGACCGGGCGAAGAGTTCCGGCGAAGGGTGCGCGCTCATGCTATCGGCGGCCGCTGACATCAGCCCGGATCTGCCCACCCGAGCCCCAATGGACCAAAGGGTAGGATGGTGATGTCACCGGAACGGGAGCCGCGCAGTGACCATTCTCACCGGCTGCCCGGCATGTGAAGCGTTGGGAATCCGCGGCGCTGTGCAGTATCCTGTACCGGTTGCCCGAAGGGGCGCGCGGGCCGATTCGCCGGCCCGCACCAAATCCCGGCTTCCGTCGCCGATCTCAGGTGACGAGCACACGACCAACCAAGGAGAAACCCGTGGCTGCCACGTGCGACGTCTGCGCCAAGTCACCGAGCTTCGGTCACAACATTTCCCACTCCCACCGCCGCACCAAGCGGCGCTGGAACCCGAACATCCAGAAGGTACGCACCGTACAGAACGGCACCCCGAAGCGGTTGAACGTCTGCACCTCCTGCCTCAAAGCCGGCAAGGTCGCCCGCGCTCTCTGAGTGGTGCGCGCCCGCCGGGGCTGAATGCGGTCGACGTAGCGTTCTACGAACACATGAAGCCGTCCACCTCCAGGTGGACGGCTTCTTTGTTGCGGGACCGGTTCTCGCCCCGCGAGTTCTCACCCGCGCAGGCACACCCGCACCTTCCGAGTGCGGAGGCGCACACGCACCCGGTGGGGAGGGGCACACGTACGTTCCAGGGGCGAAGACGCGTACGCACGCACGAAAGCGCGCACCCGGCATCCAACTAGGCAGGGTTTCCAGGGGCAGGGGGCCCCACGGAGGCAATCGGGTCCGTGCGGTCGGACGCGCCGAGCACGGGGCCCGCTCATGTACTGCGGTAACTGGTGTGCACGTAGTCGACCAATTGGTCCCGCTCGGCCTGCAGTTCGTCGATACGGTGCTTGACCACGTCCCCGATGGACACCAGCGCCTGAAGTTCCCCATCCACAACCACTGGCAGGTGCCGTACCCGCTTCTCGGTCATCGTGTGCGCCAGAGTCTCCAGTTCGTCCTCGGGCACGCAGGTGTAGACGTCGGTAGTCATCAGGTTCCGCACCGGCTCATCGAGCACTGACCCCCCGACCCGGTTGAGTTCGCGGACCACATCGCGTTCGGAAATGATGCCCACCAGGGTCTTGCCCTCATCCTCGGACACCACGAGCGCACCGATCCGGTTCTCCTCCAGAACGCGGACCATGTCACGGACGGTGGCATCCGGCCGGATCGTCATCACGGCCGTGCCCTTGCGGCGAAGTACCTCGGAAATACGCATACCCCACCATAGCCCGTTGTGAACAAAATCACAGCCGATCGGGCGAGCGGTGAGTCGCTAGGGCATCGAGTGCCGTCAACTACGGAAGTGGTCCCAGCCGCCCACACCGCGCGGCATCCCGGCCCCGGCCCAGCGCACGCCAGGTTCGGTACCGGCGGGGAGTTCGAGCACCCTTCCGATCGGCCGGAATCGGCCCGGTAGCGCATCCGACGACGCCGAACCCGAATCTGTACCGGCGTCACCTCGACCCGCGGTCACCGGGGGAAATGCCGCCAGCAACCCGTGGTCCTCTCCCCCGCCGAGCACCCACGTGAGTGGATCCGCACCGACTTCGGCGGCCGGGGCGGCGAGCGCCTCGACGTCGGAAGCCAGTAGATCCGGGTCGAGGTCGACCAGCACCCCGGAGGCGTGGGCCATCCGCGTCGCGTCCCGGGCCAGCCCGTCAGAGATGTCCATCAGGGCGTGGGCGCCGTCGCGCACCGCCGCCGGGCCGTCCGCCAAGGGTGGGGCGGGTCGGAGGAATGCCTCGATGAGTTCTGCCGGCTCGCTGCGCCCTTGGTCCAGCATTTCCAATCCTGCTCGGGCCCGGCCCAGCGAGCCGCTGACCGCGAGGACATCGCCCGGGCGGGCGCCGCTGCGCAACAGCGGCTCGCCGTCGGCCATCATCCCGTGTGCGGTCACTGCGACCACGAGCCGGTCCCCGCTGGTCAGGTCCCCGCCCACCACGCCGACCTGGTGCGGGCCGCACGCTTGGGCGAAGCCGTCGGCGAGGTCCTCCACCCAGGACACGGCCACCTGCGGCGGCAGGACCAGGCCCACAACGACCGTGGTCGGCACCGCCCCCATCGCGGCCACGTCGGCCAGGTTCTGCATGGCAGCGCGCCACCCCAGATCGGCTCCGGTGCCCCACCCGAGTCGGAAGTGCCGGTCTTGCACGAGGACATCGGTGGTGATGACCAGCGGGTACCCGGTGGCGGCGATCACCGCCGCGTCGTCCCCGGGGCCCACCACCGTGCCGCCGTAGGCCGGAAGCCGGGGAAAGATGCGGGCAAGCAGATCGGTCTCGCTCATCTCTCCCACACGCATGACCTCAACGGTAGCGGCCGCTGCGTCTCACGCGTGACGACGCCGAGGTGCGGGCTTGAAAAGACCCCGCCGGGGCGCCGTGCCGGAGG
>Ga0209487_1003729_pt1 | contig 11871 bp, 4 predicted proteins | sample Poulit2012_FD_187524 | JGI IMG/M metagenome (GOLD analysis project Ga0209487, IMG submission 187524) | Agricultural soil microbial communities from Georgia to study Nitrogen management - Poultry litter 2012 (SPAdes) (version 2) | ecosystem: Environmental > Terrestrial > Soil > Agricultural land... | reverse complement strand
CCGGCTGAATCCGCTCAATACCAACAACCGGCTGCCCCGACTCCAACACCGACCGCAACGAAAACCCCGCCGCAGCCACAAACTCCGACTCCAACTCATCAACCGCCGCCGCAAACGCCGGCTCATCAACCAACAACCGCCGACCCATACCAGCCCACTGCGACCCCTGACCGGAGAACACAAACACCGTGCCGGGTCCGGTCGGTGCGGTCGGGTCGTACAGCACGCCCGGTGCGGGGGTGCCGGCGGCGAATGCTCGCAGGCCGGCGGCGGCTTCGGCGTGGTCGCGGGCGCACACGATGCCGGCCGGGGCGCTGCACGCGCGGCGCCCGAGGGTGTGGGCGACGTCGAGAAGGTCGGTGCCGGCGCCGTCGGTTTCGAGCCAGTCGGCCAGTGTCCGGGCGGCGTCGCCGACCCGTTCGGCGCTCTTGCCCGAGATCATCAGGGCGCTCACGGCAGGGGGGTGCGACGACCCCGCGGCGGTGTCGGTGGTCGCCGGGTCGGGGCCCTGTTCCACCACGATGTGGGCGTTGGTGCCGCCCAGACCGAACGACGACACCGCCGCGCGTCGCGGCCCGTCGACGGTGGGCCACGGACTGGTCTCGGTGGGCACGTACAGACGGGTCGACGCCGCGTCGATCGCGGGATTCCACTGGGTGAAGTGCAGGTTCGCCGGCAGGTGTGCGTGCTGCACCGCCAGGACCGTCTTGATGAACCCGGCGATGCCGGCGGCGGCCTCCAGGTGCCCCATGTTGGTTTTGACCGCACCGAGCGCGCAGCGCGCCTCGCCGCGCCCGTAGACCGCGGCGAGGGCGTCGAACTCGATCGGGTCACCGAGTGCGGTTCCGGTGCCGTGGGTTTCGATGAAGTTCACCGAGGCGGCCGCGACGTCGGCGGACCGCAGCGCCTGGCGGATGACGTCGCGCTGCGCGGGCGCGTTGGGCGCGGTCATCCCGTTGGAGCGCCCGTCGGAGTTGACCGCCGATCCGCGTACCACGGCGAGCACCCGATCACCGTCGCGAACCGCGTCGGTCAACCGTTTGAGCACCACCAGCCCGGCGCCCTCGCCGCGGACGAACCCGTCGGCTCCGGCGTCGAAGGCGTGGCATGCTCCACGCGGGGACAGCATGCCCCATTTGGACAGCGCCAGTTGGGTTTCGGGCCGCAGAATCAGGTTGACCCCGCCGGCCAGCGCCACGTCGGCCTCACGCAGCCGCAGGCTCTGGCAGGCCAGGTGGATCGAGACCAGCGAGGACGAGCACGCGGTGTCCACCGCGACCGCCGGGCCGCGCAGGCCCAACTGGTAGGCGATCCGGCCGACGGTGATGCTGTGGGCGTTGCCGGTGGCGCAGTAGGCGTCGATGGTCTCCGGGTTGGCCGCCGAGGCGCTTTGGTACTCGTTGTAGTACACCCCGGCCATCACCGCGGTGCGGGTGTCGGCCAGGTCGGCGGCGACGAATCCGGCGTTCTCCAACGCCTCGACCGCCACCTCCAGCAGCACCCGTTGCTGCGGGTCCATGCCCTCGGCTTCGCGCGGGGAGATCCCGAAGTAGTCGGCGTCGAAGCCGGTGACCTCGGGGAGGAAACCGCCCCACTTGGAGGCCATCCGTCCCGGGGCGAACGGGTCCGGGTCGTAGAAGGCGTCGGCGTCCCACCGGTCCGGCGGCACCTCGCCGATGGCGTCACCGCCGCCGGTGAGGAACTCCCAGTAGCGTTGCGGGCCGACACCGGCGCCGGGGAAGCGACATCCCACGCCGATCACGGCGATCGGTTCGGCCGTCGCGATGCGGGAGGACTTGTCGAACTGCCCGCTCAGCGCGTCGCGCTGGTCGGCGGTCATTCCCGAGATCCGGTCGTAGGTCGTCACCGGAGTCCGTGGAGTCGCCGACCGCGCCGAGGTCGGTGAAGTCGAGTTCGCTGAAGTCGCTGACGTCATCGTGTCCCCCCTGATTCCACGCTGGCGAACAGTTCGTCGAGCAGGCCGTCGGGGCCGGTGTCGTCGCTGTCGCCGGTGTCACTGTCGCTGTCGTCGCCGGTGTCGCCGCCGGGTCCGGGGTGGCGTCGCTCATCGGGGTGCGCCCGGGCCGCACGCCCGGGGCCGTCGGAGTCCGATGGCGGCGCCACCCTGTCGGTGAGGTGGGCGGCCAGCGCCGAGATCGTGGGATGGTTCCACAGCATGGTGGCCGACAGGTCCACGCCGACCACCTTTTTGGCTTCCCGCAGCACCGTCATCGCCATCATCGAGTCCAGGCCCAACTCGGGGAACGGTTGCTCGACGTTGATCGCCGTGGCGGGCATGCCGAGTTCCCCGGCCAGGATGGTCTGCAGCGTGGTCTCCAGTTCGGCGCGGATCGCCGGGGGTGCCATGCTCGACCAGTCGCGGCCGGCCGTCGCGGTGTCCGCGGTGTCCTCGATGACCGCGGCGGTGTCGACCGCGGTGTAGCGCAGTCCCCGGATGTCGGCCAGCACGGCGCCGTCGGGGGCGCGCACGGCGATGTCGACCAGCAGGTCCGCGCCGTGGTCGCCGCCGCGGCGGCGCACCTCCACGACGGCCTCGCCCGGGGCGGAGTCGGCCAGCCACACCCCCTCGGCGGCGGCGGGAAGCAACAGCCGGGTGTCGGCGCCATCGACCAGCCGTGCGACGTGGATCGCCGCGTCGAGCGTCGCGGGGATGGTGCCGCCCGGCGCAGTGAGGTCGGCGTGGGCCCTGTCGGGTCCGCGGTGCAGCGCAGGGATCGACCAGTCGAACGGTTGGCCGTCGATGCCGAAGGTGCGCTGCAGCTCGGCCATCGAGGTGTCGTCGGGGCGCAGCGCCGCGGGGGCGTCGGTCTCGGCGCCGTCCCCGGCGGGGCTCAGCGCGGAGGTGCTCAGGGCGGCACCGGCGTGGCTGACCCAGTGGCCGGCGTCGGCGGTGGCCTCGGCGCACCGCGATGTCACGGTGACGGTGCCGGGCGAGTCGGCGCCGTCGGCGACCACCCGGATGGTGCGGGCCCGGTCGACGACGATCGGATAGTCGAAGGTGACGTCGCGCAACGCGACCGCCCCGCTTGAGAGCCCGGCCTGCCACAGGGTGGCGATCAGCACCGAGACCGGCACCACGTCGACACCGTCGACGCGGTGCGCACCCGGATACGGGGTGGTGTCGGGGTCCAGGCTGGCCTGCCACCAGTGCAGCGGCGGGGCGGTGTCGACCGCGACGTGGTGGCCGAGCAGCACCCCGTCGCGGGCGGGCGCCACCGCGGCGCGCAGCCGGTGTTCGATCGCGCGCCACTGCGGATCGGTGTCGGCGGTGTCGGCGGTGTCGGCGGTGTCGGTGGGGGGCGCCAACGCGTCGAGCACCGGCAGCGCGGTGCGGGCCCGGTAGCGGGCGGCCAGCTGCTCCCAGTCGGCGTCGACCACGACGGCCCGGATCGCCGAATCCGGTGCGAGCAGCGACGGTAGCGCGCTGATCGCCACGTCGCGGTCCATCGGGCGCAACCCGACGTCGGTGGTCTCGGGCTCGTCGTGTCCGTCGGTGCGCCACAGCCCCCAGTCGATGACCGTGGCCGGCAGACCCAGGGCGTGGCGCGCCTGGGCGAACGCGTCGAGAAATGCGCCGGCGGCGGTGTAGTGGCCCAGCCAGCGCGATCCGAGGATCCCGGTGACCGAGGAGAACAGCACGAACCGTCGCAGCGGGGTTTTCAGGCTGAGTTTGTGCAGCACCGCGACCGCGTCGAGCTTGGGCCGGAACATCGCGGTGACGTCGCCGTCGGTCATCTGGTCCAGCAGCGCGGGCCCGCCCCCGAGGGCGGCCAGGTAGATCCCGTCCAGCGGCGGCAGGTCGGCACCGAACCGGGTGAACAGTTCGGCCATGGCCTCGGGGTCGGCGGCGTCGGCGGCCACCGTCACCAGCCGGGTGTCGGGCAGACGCTCGGCGATCGCCTCGAGGCGCGAGCCCGGGTTGCGCGACACCGCGACGATGGTCGTGGCGCCCATCGCGGCGAGTTGGCCGATCACAGCGGGGCCGATGCTGCCGGTGGCGCCGATGACCAGCTGGCTGGTCTGCGCCGGCAGCCGCAGCGCCGGGGCTGCGGCGTCGGTGCGGCGTCGCAGCCGCGGCACGTGGCGGCGCCCGCCGTGGTAGGCCACCTGATCGTCGCGGCCGGCGGTGGCCGTTTCCTCGCGCACCGCCCGGGCCAGCAGCTCGGGGGGCAGCGCGCCGTCGACATCGATGATGCCGCCCCAGATCTCGGGGTGCTCGACGGCGAGGGTGCGCGCCAGTCCCCACAGGATCGCGTGGGCCGGGTTGGCCTGCCCGGAGTCGACGACGGGCTGGGCGTCGCGGGTGACGACGGTCAACGCCGGCGGATTCGGCGCGGCGGCAAGAAAGATCGCCAGCTGGCGCAGCTCGGCGAAACACCGGTATGCCGCCGCGATGTCGAAACGGTCCGGCGCGACGGCCGGGGCGTACACCACCCGGGTGACGCCGGTCAGGTCGGCGGCGGTGTCGGCCACGCTCGGCTCGGCGAGGGTGACCGGGCATACGAGGGTCGCGGCGAGCTCGTCGCAGAGCGCGGAATCGCCGACGACCCACCAGTGGTCGCGCGTACCGACACCTGCGGTCTCTGAGGGTGCAGCCAGATCTTCAGCGGGCCAGGCCAATTCGTAACGCCAGTCGCCGGGGACCGTGGTGGCGGGCATCTGCTGCGGCCCGTTGGTTGGTGGGGTGGGGTGTAGGGGGGTCCAGTGGTGGGTGTGGTGCCAGGGGGTGGTGGGCAGAGGGGTGTGGGGTTCGGGGGGGTGCGGTGTGGTGGGGGGTCGGGTGGTGTGGGTGGCGTTGAGGTTGGTGTGAAAGGCCAGGGTTTCGTGGGTGTGGCGGGTCAGGGTGGCCAGGGTGTGGTGGTGGGTGTCGGTGTCGGTGAGGGTGTCGCTCAGCGCGTAGGTCAACACCGGGTGGGGGCTGATCTCGATGAAGGTGGCGTGCTCGGCGGCCGCGGTGCGCACCGCCTGCTGCAACAACACCGGGCGACGCAGGTTGGCCACCCAATAGTCGGCGTCGAAGCTCGGATCGGCCACACCGGTGGTGCTGATCACCGGGATCTGAGGCCGCCGCGGCGTTAGATCAGCCAACTGCTCACCCAACGGCGCCAAAATCGGATCCACGATCGGGTTATGACTGGCCACATCGACCTCGACACGACGCGCCAACCGATTCTGGGCCTCCACCACGGCGATGACCTCATCGACCTGCTCAACAGGCCCGGCGATCACCGTCTGACGCGGCGAGGCATGCACCGCCACCGTCACCCCCGCAAACCCATCGATCACCGCCTCAGCAGCCGCGCCATCCAACTCCACCAACGCCATCGCACCCTGACCGGAAAGCCGCGCCATCAACGCCGACCGCACCGCGATCACCCGCAACCCCTGACCCGCCGACAACGCCCCGGCCACCACCGCAGCCGACACCTCCCCCATCGAATGCCCAATCACCGCATCCGGATACACCCCATAGGCAGCCCACAACCGCGCCAACGCCAACTGCACACCCACCAACACCGGCTGAATCCGCTCAATACCAACAACCGGCTGCCCCGACTCCAACACCGACCGCAACGAAAACCCCGCCGCAGCCACAAACTCCGACTCCAACTCATCAACCGCCGCCGCAAACGCCGGCTCATCGACCAACAACCGCCGACCCATACCAGCCCACTGCGACCCCTGACCGGAGAACACAAACACCGTGCCCGCCCGACACGCCCCGACATGCGGGCCCACCACACCCGGAGCCGCATACCCCTGCGCCACCGCCGTCAACCCGGCAACAGCCTGCTCACGATCGACAGCAGCCACCGTGGCGAACACCGGATATTGGCTGCGGTGATGGTTCAACGTATGCGCCACATCAGCCACACCGACCCCCTCAGGGGCCCCATCACGAAGCCACTGCGCCAACACCGCCGCCGTCGCACTCACCCGCTGAGCACTCTTCCCCGAAACCACCAACGTCGACACCGCACCCGAACCCGAGCCCACGCCAGCATCCGCACCCGAACCCGAGTCCGCGCCGGCATCAGCGCCGGCGCCAGCGCCAGCATCCGAGTCCGGCCCCGACTGCGGGGCCTGCTCCAACACCACGTGAGCATTGGTCCCGCCAAACCCGAACGACGACACCCCAGCCCGACGCACCCGCCCGGTCTGCGGCCACGCCGTCATCCGATCAACCACCTTCAACCCCAACTCCGCAAACGGAATATGCGGATTCGGATCGACAAACCCCCGAGTCGCCGGCAACTGCGCACGCGAGACCGCCAACACCGCCTTGATGAACCCCGCAATACCGGCCGCGGCCTCCAAATGCCCCAGATTCGACTTCACCGCCCCCACCAAAAGCGGCGAATCCCCATCACGACCACGACCCAACACCGTGCCCAACGCCCGAGCCTCAATCGGATCACCTAACAACGTGCCCGTGCCATGAGCCTCCACATAATCAACCTCACGCCCCGCCACACCGGCATTGGCATACGCCGAACGCAACACCGCCATCTGCGCCGACGGATTCGGCGCCATCAACCCATTCGACCGACCATCAGAATTCACCGCCGACCCACGCACCACCGCCAACACCCGATCACCATCAGCAACCGCATCAGCCAACCGCTTGAGCACCACCACCCCAGCACCCTCACCACGCACAAAACCATCCGCCGAAGCATCAAACGCATGACACGCCCCCGACCCCGACAACGCCTCAGCCACGTCAAAACTCCGCGTCACCGCCGGCGACAACACCACATTCACACCACCGGCCAACGCCACATCCGCATCCCCACAACGCAGACTCTGACACGCCAAATGCACCGCAACCAACGACGACGAACACGCCGTATCCACCGTCAACGACGGCCCCCGCCAATCAAAAAAATACGACACCCGATTAGCGATAACGCTCAACGCACCACCGGTACCCGAATACGCATCCACACGCCCCAAATCCGACGACGCCAAATACCCATACTCACCCAGACACGCACCCGCAAAAACACCAGTCAAACTGCGCCGCAAAGACTCCACCGGAAAACCGGCATCCTCCAACGCCTCATACACAACCTCCAACAACAACCGCTGCTGAGGATCCATCTTCGCCGCCTCCCGCGGCGACACCTCAAAAAACTCCGCATCAAAACCACCCACATCATCCAAAAACGACCCCCACCGCGTCGTCCCCGCCAACGCAGCAGCCGCCTCCGACGACCCCACCCCAAACGAATCCCACCGCCCAGCAGGAACCTCACCAACCGCCGACAAACCCTCACACACAAAACGCCACAACGCCTCCGGACCACACACCCCACCCGGAAAACGACACCCCACACCCACCACAGCAACCAACCCCTCATCAGAGCCAGAGCCAGCCACCGAACCCCCCACAACACCCTCATCAACAACCGAGGACTCAACCCCACACAAAAAACCCACCAACGCATTCACCGACGGATGAGCCCACAACTCCACCGGCGACACCGACCGCCCCACCAACTCCGACAACTCACCCGACAACACCACCGCATCCTTCGACCCCACACCGAGATCACTCAAAGACGCATCACAATCAACCTCACCAACACCACACCCCAAAACAGCAACCAAATAATCAACCAACCACCCCCGCAGGGCCTCCTCCCCCGAGGCCGCGGTCATACGGTCAGGCCCGCGGTGTCGGTGGCATCGAGGCGTTGAAAGCTCCGCTGCCGGTAGAGCTCGGCGCACGCTGAACGGCGGATCTTTCCGCTGGTGGTGATCGGGATGGCACCGGCGTCGACCAGCACCAGATCGGCGGCACGCACCCCGTGATACCGCGAAATAGCCGCGTTGATCTCGCGTTTCGCGTCCCGTAACCGATTCTGCACATCCTCGTCGGAGCTGCCTTTGCGCCGCATCTCGACGATCACCGCCAGCTGCTCGCCGCCGTCATCGCCGACGGTGATGGCCGCGGCCCGGCCGTGGCTGATCTCTTGGACCGTGGCCTCGATGTCGTCGGGGTAGTGGTTGCGCCCGTCGACGATGAGCAGGTCCTTGATCCGGCCGGTGATGTAGAGCTCCCCGTCGCAGAGCACTCCCAGATCGCCGGTGCGCAACCACGAGTTCTGCGGCGTCCCGGCCGACGGGTCGACCAGTTCGGCCCCGAACGTGCGCGCGGTCGCCTCGGGGTTGCGCCAATACCCCTGGGTCACGTTGTCGCCGTGCGCCCAGATCTCGCCCACCTTGCCGGCGGGGTTCTCGGTGCGGGTCTCGGGATCGACGATCCGCACCGTGCACGCCCGTGGTGTCCCGTTGCTGACCATTTCGACACTGGCGTCGGCCTCGCTGCGCTGCGCGTAGCCGGCGGCGAGTTTTTCGTAGTCGAACCGGGCGGTCACCGGCGCGCTCGCGGTGTCCAGCGAGGTCAGGTACACGTTGGCCTCGGCCAGCCCGTACCCCGGCCGCAGCGCGGTGGCCGGCAGGCCGAACCCCTCAAATCGGTCGATGAACCGACGCAGGGTGGCCGGTTGCACCCGTTCGGCACCGCTGGCGATGCTGAGCACGCCGCGCAGGTCGTGTCCGGCCAGATCCGCATCCGCGGTGCGCCGGACCGCGAGCTCGAAGGCGAAGTTCGGCGCCCCGGAGAACGAGTTGGGGTAGCTGGCCAGCAACTGCATCCAGCGCGCGGGCTTCTGCAGGAACGCCATCGGGCTGGTCGTGACCGCCCGCAGCCCGGCCAGGATGGGATAGAAGACTCCGAACTGCAGTCCCAGGTCGTGGTAGAAGGGCAGCCAGGTCACCACCGTGGTGTCGGCCGGGGGGACGCCGCCGCTGCCGCCGTAGTGGTCGGCCATCATCTGCTGCAGGTTGGTGATGATGTTGCGGTGGGTCACCACCACCCCGGCCGGCGAGCGCGTCGAGCCGGAGGTGTACTGCAGCAGCGCGGTCGTGCTCACCGCGTTCTGCGGCGGTGGCACCGCCGCACCGGCGAAGTCGAGGGTGTCGACCTCGACGATCCGCGGATCCCCCCTCGGCACCGACTTGGCGCAGGCGACGACGGCGTCGACGGCCGCCGAGGTCGTCAGCACCGTCACCGGCGCCGCGTCGGCGAGCGCACCGGTGACACGCTCGTCGTGCACCCCCAACATCGGCACTGACAGCGGAACCGCGATAAGCCCGGCCGTCATCGCGCCCAGCAGTCCGACGATGTACTCCAGGCCCTGCGGCGCCACGATCGCGACCCGGTCGCCGGGGGCCCCCTGCGCGGACAACTCGGCGGCCACGACGTTCGCCCGGTCGAAAAGCTGTGCCCACGTCAGGGTCTCAGCGAATCCCTCGGGATCGAGGTCGTAGTCGATGAAGGTGAACGCCGGCGAATCGGGGCGTTCCTGGGCGCGTCTGGCGAGCAGCGCCGGAAGCGACGTCTCGCTCGTCTCGGTTGTCGTCTCGGTCGTCAAAGCCATAACACCCTCCCCGTGTTCCGCACTACCGAATTGAGTCGAGCCCCCGCGATCGACTTCCCCAGGCTAACACTACTCTCAAGTAATTTTCATGCTCGCCAGGTTAGCCACCTATTCCGTCGACGGACTCGGCCTGGATCGCTTGCGACGCCAACATCACAGTGCTACAAGCGGTTACCGGCACTCACCACCGCAATTACCGGGCCGAGCGCCACTGACACGACATTGCTGTCGCGCCGAGGCGACCACACTCTCAGATCAAACCTTCACGTAGTCCGCAGCTACTTCACAGGTGTCAATTCTCCCGGGAGCATCGCCGGCCGGCCTTCTGAATACGCGCTGCGAGCGCCGAGGCATCGGCGAGCACCGGCCCGCCGAGCGGGGCCCGGGCAGCGACGAAAAGGCCGCCGGACACACGGGTTCGAACATCGCTATCAACTCCACCCCGTTAGGTGATGTCACGCTGTACGTCTGCCGGACGGCGATGTCCGGCCCTCCCCGACTCGACCGCAACGCTACCACGGTCTCGTTCCTGTGTAGAGGGTGAAGATTATTAATCTGAGCGTCAAAACCTTGCCACAGACGGTGTTTCATTTGCTCGACGGCGCCGGTCCGCAGGTCAGACGACGACGGGCGATACGCCAGAATCGTCGCTGACGCGTCTACGACAGACGGCAGTAGTCGCTGATTTTCCCTTCGATGTCGCCGGCGAGTTCGTCCAGATGGTCGTTGAGGAAGAAGTGGTGGCCACCGAACTCCCGCATCGCGAAGGTCGCTGTGGTGCGCTGCGCCCACGGCGCGACCTTCTCGGCGGTCGCCACCTCGTCGTCGTCGCCGTGAAAGGCGAAGATCGGACACGACAGCGTGGCGTCGTCGGGGCACCGGTAGTCCACGATCGCACGAAAGCCCCGCAGCGTCGGCAAGATCTTCGCCGCGAAATGGTCGTCTTCGAGGAACTCCGGATTGACTCCGGTCATCTCGCTGACGGCTCCGAGCAAACCCCGATCCGATTCGGGAATGTAGTCATAACCGCTGCGACCTGGCGCTGCGCATGCCGAAACGAACAACGCGGCAATCGGGTTGCCGTCAGCTTCAAAGCGGCGTGCCACCTCGAAGGCCAACAGGGCCCCCATGCTGTAGCCGAAGAACGCCACCGGGGCGTCGGACTGGTCCAACGGAGCAAGCGTGCGACACACCCGGTCGGCCAGGGCCGGGATCCCGGTGAACGACGCCAGGTCGTGGGTACCGTCGCGGCCCGGATACTGCACCGCGACGCACTGCACGGCACCGCTGAACGTCTTGGCCAGCGGCGCATAGTACTGCGGTGCGCCCCCGGCGTGCGGAAACACGTAGAGCCTTGTTCGTCCCCCGGTCATCGGGTCAGGTTATCGCATAGTCGGACAACGGGAACCGGTCCTGGCTGGCGATCGTCTGACGCACCGTGGTGGGACGGAACAGCGGCGCGTCCCCACTCGGGTCGAACCAGTACGACCGCGACCCCCCGCAGCGCCCCACCCGAAACACCGAGTCATCGAGCAACGTCGACATCCGGTCGAGGAAGCGGTTGTTGGCCTCCTCGGTCACCTCGAAGGTGTCGCCGCCGCGCCGTTGCAACTCACCGAACAACCTGTTCATGTGCCGCATCTGGCACTCGACGGTGTTGAACCAGGACAGGCCCAGCCACGCATACGGCCCGGCGACGGCGAGGAAATTCGGGAAGAACGGCACCGAGATGCCCTCATAGGCTTGAAACCGGGTCTCCCGCCACCATTTTCCGAGGTTGCATCCGTCTCTGCCGATCACTTCGAACGCCGGGAGGTTGTCTTCCCAGACGTCGAAACCGGTCGCCAACACCAGGGTGTCGATGTGGGTCTTGCGGCCGTCGGCGGTGACGATCCCGTCGGGTTCGACCCGATCGATCCCGGCGGTCTCCAGGTGCACATGGTCTTTGGCGAAGGTCCGGTAATAGCTGTTGGACACCGTCGGACGTTTACAGCCGTAGTCGTAGTCGGGATTGAGTTGGGCGCGCAGGTGCTTGTCGCGAATCGACAGGAACCGCATCGCCTTGGAGACCTGCATGGCGGCGGTGTTGACACGGCGGAAACGGCGGAACCGCCACATCGCCAACACCATCATGAACTCCAAGGCGGTGTCGGTGAACCACCGTATCGTGCGCTGGACGAGCGGAACCCGGGCGAACAGTCGCTGCAGCACCGGGGCGAAGCCGATGTCGAGCTTGGGCAGCACCCAGATCGGGGTGCGCTGGTACACGGTGAGTTCACCGACCTGCTTGGCTAATTCAGGAATCAGTTGCACGCCGGTGGAACCGGTGCCGATGATCGCGGCCCGCCGCCCCTGCAGGCGGTAGTCGTCATCCCAGGATGCGGCATGGATGGTCCGGCCG
>Ga0209487_1003728_pt1 | contig 11879 bp, 10 predicted proteins | sample Poulit2012_FD_187524 | JGI IMG/M metagenome (GOLD analysis project Ga0209487, IMG submission 187524) | Agricultural soil microbial communities from Georgia to study Nitrogen management - Poultry litter 2012 (SPAdes) (version 2) | ecosystem: Environmental > Terrestrial > Soil > Agricultural land... | reverse complement strand
TCCACGATTTGCGTGCTTACCTCCGGGACGATGCGGAAGGTCACGTTGGTGATCGCCGGCTCTCCGCCCCAGTAGTTCTCGTTTGCGGTAAGGGTGATTTGCGTGCCGTCGATCCACTGCTCGAAGGAGTACGGGCCGGTGCCGACGGGGTTGCGGCTCAGCGTGTCGGCGTTCTGTGCCGGTACGATCGCCGTTACCGGGTGGGAGAGGTGCGCGAGGAGCGGCGCGAAGGGCGGCTCGGTGACGATCTCGACGGTAAGGTCGTCGATGACGTTCACCTCGTCAATCGCCGTGACGACGAAGCGGCCGGGTGCGCCGGTTGCCGGGTCGATGAGGCGCTCGATCGATTCTTTGACGACCTGCGCGGTGAGCGGAGTGCCGTCGTGGAACTCGACGCCCTCACGCAGGGTCAGGTGGAGGCGGCTGGGCTCCGGGTACTCCCACTCGGTGGCGAGGCCAGGCTGAATCTCGCCCTCCTCGGACATGCGCACGAGCGTCTCGTAGAGCTGGTTCGTGACGACGAAGGAGAAGCCGTTAAACGTCAGTTGCGGGTCGAGCGACTCGGGGTTAGCCGAGATCGCAGTAGTGAGCCCCTGCTGGGCAGCCGCCAGGGGAGCGACGAGAGCGAGGACGAGGGTGAGTAGCAGCTTGCGCATAAAACCTCCATGGGTGTTTCTTTGGGGGGCTTGGTCTGGCGGCCGTTATTGGCTTGAGGTCGCCTGTTCCGGCCGCCTGGAGAAGCTCCATGGGCGCAATGCTATATCAGGGGCGTCTTTCAGTTGTTGCTGCTCGTGACGAATGCTTCTCAGCGCTTGCGGATTATGTTCGGCGCAGGAGGGGAGCCTCAATTTTTGGTTTTTCTGGAATGCTGAACGGCGTTCAGATAAGCGGGTCGATTGGTGCCACACCGGATAGATGACAAACCTCACTTTTTCCGGACTGGCTGAAATCGTTTAGTGGGGGCCTGAAGCAGGTGGCAGTTCTCTGCCGTTTGCTGCAGTTCATAACTGCATAACGACATACAGGCATACCTGCGTCAGTGTGCACTCGTGCCACCGTGAATTTACGTAAGGATGCTGTTGCGTAAAGGAGACCAGATGAAAAGATTGTTTTTGTTCGTATTACTGCTAGCCGCGCTTGGGCTCACTTCAGCCCAGGACGCGAGCGGCACACCACCGGAAGGCACGTTCGTCATCCAGAACGTCACCATCTTCGATGGCAACGAGGTCCAGGAGGGCATGAGCGTGCTGGTAGAGGAGGGGGAGATCGTTGAGGTCTCTGCCTCGATTGAGGCGCCGGCGGGTGCTGCGATTGTCAACGGCACGGGTAAGACCCTCATGCCGGGCATGATCGACTCGCACGTCCACACCTTCTTCCCCGAGGCGCTGCAGCAGAACCTGATTTTCGGCGTCACCGCGGTGCTCGACCAATTCACCGACACCTCGTTTGCGCAGTTCATGCGCATGGGGCAGCCGGCGACGGACAGGGCCGATTTCTTCAGTGCCGGCACCCTCGCCACCGCTCCCGACGGGCACGGGACGCAGTTCGGGCTCAGCATTCCCACATTGACCGGGCCGGAGCAGGCCCAGCAATGGGTCGCCGACCGCGTCGCCGAGGGCAGCGAGTGGATCAAGATCATCATTGAGGACGGCGAGGAGCTGGGCATGGAGACGCCCACCCTCGACGAGGAGACCGTGCGCGCCCTGGTCGACGCCGCAAAGGAGCAGGGCAAGCTCGTCGTCACCCACGTGCAGACCCTCGAGGCGGCCAAGCAGGCCATTGAGGCCGGCACAGATGGGCTGGCGCACATCTTCATCGACGCCATGCCTGACGAGGAGTTCCTGCAGATGGCCGTCGACGCCGGGATCTTCGTGATCCCCACCCTCGCGGTGTTCGAGTCGATCGGCGAGCAGCAGCCGCAGGCCGCCATCCTCCAGGATGAGAGGCTTGCGCCCTACCTGAGTGCGACCGACATTCAGAATCTCACCATGCCGTTCTCCGGTTACGAGAACCTCTCCATCGACTTTGGCCGGGACGCCGTGCGCCGTCTCCACGAGGCCGGCATCCCCATTCTCGCCGGCACCGACGCGATGAACCCGGGCGTGGTCTACGGAGCGAGCATGCACCGCGAGCTCGAGCTGCTCGTCGAGGCGGGGCTTACGCCGGCTGAAGCGCTGGCCGCTGCGACCTCGGTTCCGGCCGAGATCTTCGACATCGGCAACCGCGGCGTCGTCACCGAAGGTGCTCTCGCCGACCTGGTGCTCGTCGACGGAAAGCCGCACGAGGAGATCCTCGACAGCCGCAACATCGAAACCGTCTGGAAGGCGGGTGTCCCCGTCGACCGTGCGGGTTACCTCGCCGGCCTCGAAGCGCAGCGTTCCGCGGTGCAGGAGCAGGCTCAGGCGCTAGCGACCGGTGAAACCGTTCTGGTAAGCGACTTCGAGAGTGGTGAAGCCACCGTCGGCACCGGCCAGCCGTGGGAGGCAACCACCGACGTGCAGGCCGGCGGAGACTCCGTCGCGGCCATCGAAGTCGTCGAGGGCGGCGCGGGAGACAGCTCCTACGCGCTGGAAGTCTCCGGCACGGTCGGCGGAGCTTTCATGCTCCCCTGGGCTGGCGCCATGTACATGCCGGGGGCTTTCCCGTTTGCGCCGGCGGATTTCTCTGCCGTTCCCGTCCTCGCCTTCGACGCACGTTCGGACGAGCCGGGTCAGTACCGCGTGCAGATCTTCTGCGAGAACGTCGGTCAGGTCCCGCCGGAGTGGCAGTTCGAGACGGGCAGCGAGTGGCAGGAGTACAGCGTCGACCTGAGCGAGCTTGGCTGCGACACCGGTGGTCTTATGTCGGTGATCTTCTCGGCCAGCCAGCCGGGCGAGTTCCAGTTTCAGCTCGATAACGTCAGGTTTGAGCCTGCCGAGTAAGCAAGAACTTGGCGGACAATCAAAGCGTGGGAGCCAGTTCAGGCTCCCACATTTCTTTGCTTTGCCAGCGTCCTAAGGAAAGTTTCTTTCCCAAGCGGTCAGCTAAGGAAAGGATAAGGCCTTATCCTTTCCTTAGCGACCAAAAGTGGCTACTCCTGGGAGCTGATCTGGACGGAGTCCTTTGCCTCATCCATCTTCCGCCCAACGCGAATCCTGTGCACCCTCAACCCGTCCATGCTCAGGATCCGGAAGTCGTGGTCCTCCCACGTGAAGCTGTTGCCCACCTCCGGCACTTGCCCCAGGATCATCGAGGCGAGGCCGCCCAGTGTCTGGAAGGGCGCGTTGGCCATGTCGACCTGCTGCTCAGGGCGAGCACGTGTTGGGCGCCCTTGTTGCCCGATTCGGCTCGCTGCTCGAGCCGGAACCTGTTGGCCGAGACCAGCGCGATCTCGGTCATGGCAAACAGGCCGTTGAGCAGAATCAACAGCAGGACTATGAACGCGATCATTGCGACCGACTATAGAGGGTTGCTGAACCGAAAATGCGAGTTCAGAACAGTAATTTACCTCTGCTGGCGGGCCTGAAGGGCGTCGCCAGCCCCGGGGCCCGGCCGGGTCTGGCGTCAGGTCAGTAGGAAGCCACGTACTCCCGGTGTGCCTCTACGCGCTCGGTGATCTCGCGGATGGTGTCGGCACCGAACTTTTCGAGCAGCGCGTCGGCAAGCACCATGGAGGTCATCGCCAGCATGACGATCGAGGCGGCGGGAACTGCCGTGGTGTCGCTGCGCTCGCGGGCGGCATCGACGGGCTCCTGCGTGACGACATCGACCGAGGGCAGCGGCTTCATGAGCGTGGCGATTGGCTTCATCGCGCCGCGCACGATCAGCTCGTCACCGTTGGTGATGCCGCCTTCGAGGCCGCCGGCGCGGTTTGTCTCACGGTAGTAACCCTCGTCCCCCCGGTAGACGGCGTCGTGGACGCGGGAGCCGGGGGTGAGGGCGGCGTGCCAGCCGTCGCCGATCTCTGCCCCCTTGAACGCCTGAATCGACATCACGGCCTGGGCGAGGCGCCCGTCGAGCTTGCGGTCCCACTGGGTGTGCGAGCCCAGGCCCACCGGCACGAAGCGGAAGCGCGCCTCGACGATACCGCCCAGGGTGTCGCCGTCCTTCTTGGCCTGGTCGATGAGGGCGATTATCTCTTCCTCTTTTTCGCGGTCGAAGGTGCGTATGGGGCTCTCGTCGAGCTGCTCGAGTCGGTCCCAGTCCATGCCGCCGTCACACTCGATGCCGCCCAGCGAGACGACCCGGGCGCACGCCTGAATGCCGGCGCTCTCGAGGATGCGCAGGGCGATCGACCCGGCGGCGACGCGGCTGGCCGTCTCGCGGGCGCTGGCCCGCTCGAGCACATCACGCAGGTCCTTGTGGCCGTACTTGATCCCGCCGGCCAGGTCGGCATGGCCGGGGCGGGCGCCGGTGAGCGCCTTCTTGCGCGGCTCGTTGCCGGGTGCGGGATCCATGATCTTGTGCCAGTTGCGCCAGTCCTTGTTCTCCAGGTGGATGGCCACGGGGGCGCCGGTGGTGCGACCGGCGCGCACGCCGCCCACGAGCTGCGCCTTGTCGGTCTCGATCACCTGACGACGGCCGCGGCCGTACCCTCCCTGCCTGCGCTTTAGCCACGGGTCGATGTGTGCATCCGCGTCCAACTCCAGGCCGGCCGGAACGCCATCCAGGATGACGGTCAGTGCGGGGCCGTGCGATTCTCCGGCAGAGAGGTACCTAAGCATGCACGAAGCCTATCACTTCCCCTCCTGCACGGGTAAATCGACCCGGCAAAGGAGCAGCGGTCCTGGGCACTAGCCGATCTACCGGCGGCAACCGAAAGTGATAATCTGGCGTGCAATTTCCCGACACCAAATCTGAAAGGGGAGGAAGATGCGCGTTACCACTGCAACTCTGTTTGCTGCACTGCTGCTGGGCCTCTTCGCCGCCGCCAGCGCGCAAGAGTCCGGCTGGACTTGCCCCGAGGGCTTCGAAGGCCAGACCCTGTCCGTCTACAACTGGACGACCTATATCGCCGAGGACACCATCGCCAACTTCGAGGCCGCCTGCGACGCGAACGTCCAGTACGACACCTACCCCACCGATGACGACATGCTCGCCCGCATTCGCCAGGGCAACCCCGGCTACGACATCGTCGTGCCCAGCGACGTGGTCGTCTACCTGATGATCGAAGAGGGGCTGCTGAGCGAGATAGACAAGGACCTGCTCCCCAACTGGAGCAACCTCGACGAGGACTTTCTCGACCTCGCCTTTGATCCCGGCAACACCTACACGGTCCCCTACCAGTGGGGCACCACCGGCATCGGCTACAACGTGAACGCCGTGGGCTTCGAGGTCACCAGCTGGCAGGACATGTTCGAGTACGACGGCCCCGTCTCCTGGCTGTCCGACGTGCCCGGCATGTTCGGCATCGCGCTCCTCATGCAGGGGTACGACCCGAACACGCGTGACGTCGACGAGATCGAAGAGGCGAAGGAGTTCCTCATCGAGAACGGCCGCAACGTCGTCTACATCAACCAGGACGACGGCCAGGAGGTCCTCCTGCGCGGCGAGGCCCACATGGTCATCGAGTACTCCGGCGACATCTTCCAGATCATCGAGGAGTGCGAGTGCGACGACTTCGGCTACGTGATCCCAGAGGAGGGCACGAACTTCTGGGTCGACAGCGTCGCCATTCCGGTGGGCGCCCGTAACCCCCAGCTCGCGCACGTGTTCATCGATTACCTGCTGGACCCGCAGGTCTCTGCCGACATCGCCAACTACACCGCCTACGGCACCCCCAACCAGGCGGCGATCGAGGCCGGCCTCATCGACGAGGAGCTGCTGAACGACCCGGGCATCTACCCGAGTGCCGAGACCGAGGAGAACCTCTTCTTCGTCGAGCAGGACTCTGAGATCGAGGAGATCCACAACGCGGCTTGGGACGAAATCCGCATCTTCGTAGGACGCTAGATTCAGGCAGAGCACCCCAGCTCCCGCACAACATCACCCCCGCCCGCAAGGCGGTAAAACTGCTCGACGGGCCTAGGGCCCCACAAATGGGAAGTGAGATCCGGGCAAACAGAGTTGAACACTGAAACGAAGACACAGATTCAGAGGGGTGTTTCCGCGCAGGAGCGCGGAAACACCCCTGCCGTCGTCTTGAAGGACCTCGTCAAGGAGTTCGGCGAGGGCGGCGACAATGTCCGCGCGGTCGACAACGTAAACATCGAGATCGCCGAGGGCGAGTTCTTCGCCCTGCTGGGTCCCTCCGGCTGCGGCAAGACGACCACCCTGCGCATGATCGCCGGCTTCGAGCAGCCCACTGAGGGCGAGATCCTGCTGCGCGGCGAACCGGTGCAAGGCATCCCCGCCTTCCACCGGCCCGTCAACACCGTCTTCCAGGATTACGCCCTCTTCCCGCACATGAGCGTCCTGCAGAACGTCCAGTTTGGCCTGAAGATGGCCGGCATCAGGGAGCGCGAGTCCCGCCAGCGGGCCTTCGAGGCCCTGGAGATGGTGCGCCTCGCACACACTGCCAACCGCAAGCCGCGGCAGCTCTCGGGCGGCCAGCAGCAGCGCGTCGCCCTGGCCCGCGCCCTGGTCAACCGGCCCGCCGTGCTCCTCCTAGACGAGCCGCTGGGCGCCCTCGACCTGAAACTGCGCAAGGCCATGCAGTACGAGCTGAAGAGCCTGCAGCAGCAGCTGGGCATCACCTTCATCTACGTCACCCACGACCAGGAGGAGGCGCTCAGCATGGCCGACCGCATCGCCGTAATGAGTGACGGACAGGCCCTCCAGGTTGGCCGGCCCGACGAGATCTACGAGCGCCCCACCAGCCGCTTCGTCGCCGACTTCATAGGCGAGACCAACTTCGTCGACGGCACTCTCGAGGAAATTGCCGACGGCGTGGGCCTGGTTCGCCTGGAGAACGGGCACAGCATGAGCGGCAGCCTCTGGGTCGACGGAATGAAGACCGGCGACCGGGTAGCGGTCGCCCTGCGGCCCGAGAAGCTCGACCTGCTCCCTGAGGCTCAGGCAGGTTCGGCTGTCGACCCCGACTTCGGCGACCTCGACACGACCAGCGCCCCGGCGACCGTCATCGACGTCAACTACATCGGTACCGACACCCGCTACACGATCGAGTTGGAGGGCGGGCTAAGGCTCGTTGCGCGCATTCAGAACCAAAGGCACGGTTTCGAGGGGACTCATCGGGTGGGAGACCGGGTTGTCGCTACCTGGACCGTGTTGCATGCGTCGATTCTCAGGTGATGCGGCGTGTGGGCTATGGCCCAAAGGCAATGAAGCAATACCCATAGGCGACACGAGCCCCACCGTGTACTCTCAGGCATGAACCTGGAAGTGTTGGAGGGAACGGGCACCCCGTTCGACGTGGGCTTCCTCCACGGCGAGCGCTACGCAGACCAGATCCGCGAGTTTGCAGCCGAACGCGTGAAGCTGAGTTGCGGCGAAGCCTGGACTGGCCGCAATCTGAAACGCGAACAAGTCCTGGCGATCGCCCAAGAGTGCCTGCCCCTCCACGAGGAGCACACCCCTAACGCCTTTGAGGAACTCCGCGGAATGTCCAGGGCAACGGGCCTCAGTCTCGCCGAACTCCTCATCGCTGGCGGCTTCACCGATTTCGTCGACACCATCTATGGAGTGGGCGGGGAACAACTGCACACCCCCACGGCCACCACCGCCGACGACTGCACCGCGGTCCTAGTTCCGGGGAACCGCACCGCGACCGGCGAGGCACTGTTCGCCCAGACCTGGGACATGCACGCCAGTGCGGCCGACCATGTGCTGATGGTGCGAGGCAAGGTAGCCGGTGATCCGGAGTACCTGACATTCACTTCTGCAGGCTCGGTGGCGATGATCGGCATGAACGAGGCCGGCCTGGCCGTGGGCATCAACAACCTGACAACCGGCGACGGGCAAATCGGTGTCATGTGGACGTTAGTCGTGCGTGAACTCCTGCGCCTGCAGAGCACCGACGACGCCCTGAACTTACCTGCAGTCCGTTCCGCTCGCGGGCGCCCACAACTACCTCCTGCTGGATGAGACCGGCCGCGGCTACAACGTAGAGGCGACCGTCGAACGACTCCAGGCCTTCACCCGTGATGAGCCAACGATCTGCGTCTCGCCGGCCGCGCCGCTCCACATCGCCACCTGCGGCGCAGCAGTCATGAACCCCGCAACCCGGGAGTTCTGGGCGGTGAAGGGATCGCCGGTGAAGGGGGAGTACGGGCAGTTTTCTCTGCCTGCCTGAACTACTCCTGCGCAGGCAGGCTCGCCCGGCGGCGACCCTGGCGCCCCTGCAGAATCAGGGAAACGCCCACCAGCACGATCGAAGCCACGATCATGAGGGTCGACACGGCGTTGATCTCCGGCGGCACCCGCTGCTTCAGCATCCCGTAGACGAACAGCGGCAACGTCGTCGTGCCCACGCCCGCCGTGAAGAAGGTAACCACGAAGTCGTCGAGCGACAGGGTGAAGGCCAGCAGGCCGCCCGCCAGGATGCCCGGCATCAGATTGGGCAGAGTAATCCGCAAGAACGCCTGCCACCTGTTCGCCCCCAGGTCAAACGCCGCCTCCTCCAGAGAGCGATTCATCGTCGCCAGTCGCGAGCGCACGACGATCGCGACGTACGAGATGTTGAAGGCGACGTGCGCGATGACTATCGTGCCGAAACCGCTCACCAGCCGCACCCCGGTCGCAGCGTCGATTACGTCAAAGACGATCCGGAAGAACACTGCCAGAGCCACCCCCAGCGTGATGTCGGGAATGACCACCGGCAGGTAAAAGAGCGAGTTCCACAGCTTCTTGCCCGGGAAGCGACCGCGGTCGACCGCCAGGGCGAACATCGTCCCGATCGCCGTGGCAATAACCGTCGAGATGCCACCCACGATCAGGGAATTGCGCAGCGAACGGAGCAGCAATTCCGTCTGGAAGTTTGTGGCCGGTCCCGACACTGAAACGGTGTTCTCAAAGATGTTCCGGTACCAGTCGAGCGTGAAACCGCGCCAGGCGGTCACTGACGGTGAGTCGTTGAACGAGAACACCACCAGCACGAGGATGGGAATCCACAGGAAGGCGTAGACCAGCACAGGGATCGCCCACGCGAAGACCCGGCCCACGAGGCGCACGCTTCCGTCCCGCCTGGCACGGGCAGTCCGGATTATCGCCGCTCCTCCCCGTGACGGCTGTAGATGATCACGCCGATGAACACGATGAGCAGCAGGACAACCGATATGGCAGAGCCCAACGGCATATTCCCCCGCCCCCCAAACTGGCTCTGGATGAGGTTGCCGATCATCAGGCCGCGCGTCCCGCCCATCAGGTCGGGCGTCACGAACGCGCCGATCGTGGGTATGAACACCAGCATCGAGCCGGCGATCACGCCCGGCAGCGTGAGCGGGAAGATCACCCGCCAGAACGTGCGCCAGTCGTTGGCACCCAGGTCGAAGGCGGCCTCGACATACCGCTTGTCGAGCCGCTCCACGGAAGCGTAGATGGGCAGGATCATGAAGGGCAGGTAGCCGTAGATGAGGCCCAGGATCACCGCGCCCTCGGTGAACATCATCTGCAGCGGCTCGCTCGTGATCCCCATGCGCAGCAGGATCCCGTTGAGCAGCCCCTCCCGCTGGAGGATGGTGATGAGCGCGTAGGTGCGCACGAGGAAGTTCGTCCAGAAGGGCAGCAGGACCAGGAAGAGCAGCAGCATGCGCGCCCCGGGCGACCTGCGCTGCGCGATGAACCAGGCGACCGGGTAACCGATGAGCAGGCACACGAAGGTCGAGATCAGCGCGTAGCCCAGCGACCGCCAGATGATTCCGCCGAAGACGTCGAACGTTCGCTCGTAATGGTCGAGGGTCAGGGGAGGGGTGGGGACTCCGCCCACGCCGCGGCTGAAGAAGGACGCGCCGATCACGAAGAGGACCGGCAGCAGGAAGAAGATGAACAGCCAGCCCATCCCGGGCAGGGCCATGAGGACGGAACGACGCACCTCGCCGTCGCCATTCGTGCGTCGCCTCGAGCGACCTGCGCCAGCCGGCGGCGCAGCGCGCTCTTTCATCTACCTACCCAACCCGTACTACCGCCGAAAAGGTTGCTCATGGGCGTCTCCGGAAAAAAGTGAACTGTTGCGGGGTCGTGCGGCCAGGCTGGGACAGGTCAGAATCGACGGGCCGGCACGAGGCAATCGGAGGCGCATGATAACAACTTCCCGGCGGCGGGTGTTGACCTTTGTGGCCCACGGGCAGTTCTCTGCCTGCCCCGATGCTAGACTCGTAAGGAATCGAGTCAAGAGGAGCGTGAAAAGCAAAGGCAACCCTGTAGTGTGAGTAGACCAAATGAGCCCTTAGGGTCTCGGGAGGAAAGCTCTCGCGTAAAGGTTGTGGAGATGCAATCACGACGGTCGGTGGGTAACCTATAGCCGCCGCTTGGTTCTGTCTTTTCTCTTTTACGAACTCACAATAAACTTGGCGTTGCCAGCGAACGTTATGAGAGACACTCATAAACGTCCAACCGCAAGCAAGCTCGAGTTCAAGATACGCAACATGAAAGCTGAAGACTGGGAGGGCGCGCAGCGCACTGTTTGCCTTGCAAACGGACTCCGGGCACAGGATGGGGGCCGCTGGTTGGGCCGGCACTCCGTGGCCGAAATGCTCGAGCGCTTCCCCGAAGGCCAGTTCGTCGCGGTGGTCGACGACTGCAGCACCGAACAGGTCATCGGCGTGGGCATCACCATGCGCACGAGCCGCACCCCCCTTGAGCGGCCACTGAACTGGTTCGGCATGATCGGCTCGTACGGACTCGCCAACAACGACCCGCGCGGCAAGTGGCTTTACGGCGTGGAACTCGCGGTGCATCCGGGGTTCCAGAGGCGCGGAGTGGCCTCGGCCCTCTACAAGGCCCGCCTGGGCCTCGTCGGCAAGCTGGGCCTGCGCGGCTGGTACGCGGGCGGCATGCTCATGGGCTACCACGCCCACCAGGACACGCTGAGCCCGCGCGACTACTACGAGAAGGTCCTCGCCGGCGAACTCGTCGACCCCACCGTGAGCATGCAGATGAACCGCGGCCTGCGGGTAAAGGGACTCATCGAGAACTACTGCGAATCGGCAGCGTCGGGGAATAACGCGGCGTTGCTGGTGTGGACTCCGCCCATTCACGTGCGGCCCCGCAAGAAGCCTGCCGCCGCCGCAACCCCGACTGCCGGAGCGCGTAATTGAAGGCAGCCGTGATCGGGGCCGGCATGGCCGGCCTCGCCGCGGCGAAGAAACTGAACGAACACGGGCTCGACGTGACCGTCCTGGAGGCACGCGACCGGCCCGGCGGCCGGGTCTGGACCGACCGCGCCATCACACACCACCCCGTCGAACTGGGCGCCGAGTTCATCCACGGCCGGGAAGCCTCCACCTGGCGTCACGTCGACGAGCTGGGGCTGCGCACCGTCCACTGGACGAAGGGCAAAGACTCGCTCGTCAGGGCGCACGACGGCACCCTGCACACGATGACCGGGGCCCGCCAGTCGATTCCGGGTTTTGAGGTGACGCGGAGTTGGGCTCTGCCTGACGTTCCCGCCCACCCGTTCGAGGATCTCCACTCCTACCTGGTGCGCGTGGGCTTCACCCACGAGCAGCTGAACTACGTGGCGCGCACCTACGCGAACGCCAGCGGGGAGGAGATGCGCTTCCTATCGGCCGCCGCCTCCCTGCTCGCGACGGGCGAGAGCGCGCCGCTCAGACAAGGACTGCAGACGCTGGAAGCAGAAGCCGGCCGGAAGCTACACCCCACCGCCCAGCGCCTCGTGGCCTGGCCTCACGACCCGTACGCGCGCGGCGGCTACAGCGTCGTCCTGCCCGGCCACCACGGGGCGCGCGAGCTGCTCGCAGCGCCGGAACCGCCGCTCTTCTTCG
>Ga0209487_1003727_pt1 | contig 11882 bp, 9 predicted proteins | sample Poulit2012_FD_187524 | JGI IMG/M metagenome (GOLD analysis project Ga0209487, IMG submission 187524) | Agricultural soil microbial communities from Georgia to study Nitrogen management - Poultry litter 2012 (SPAdes) (version 2) | ecosystem: Environmental > Terrestrial > Soil > Agricultural land... | reverse complement strand
TCGACGAACTTGAAATGGAATTACATTAAGAAAAGGGGGCGAAAACGATGAACGTATATGACAAATGGCAAACGGTGCGTATGAACAACGACCGTGCGGAGACGTTTGCCGATATCGTTGCGACAGAGTTACCGTTAACGATTATGATCAATGGAGAAGAATTTGCAACGATCGTTTGTTCGCCGACAAATCTCGATGAATTAGCACTTGGCTTTTTAGCGGCGGAAGGTGTCATCCGCCGCGTCGACGATGTCTCCTCACTTCAAGTCGATGAAAAGCGTGGTTTCGTTTACGTTGAACTAACGAAACACCTCGACAATATGCATGTCGACCATTCGAAACGTTTTATCGGTTCTTGTTGTGGCAAAAGTCGACAATTTTATTTTAAAAGTGACGTGCAAACTGCACGAACAGTACAACATAACTTGACGATCGACGCAACACAGTGCCTCCATTTAATTCGTTTATTACACGAAAGATCGACCTTTTTCAAACAAACTGGCGGCGTGCACAATGCTGCACTTTGTACGAAAGAGGGGTTGTTGGAAGTACGAACAGATATCGGACGACATAATGCACTCGATAAACTGTACGGCTACATGTTACGGCACGAAACTACCCCACATAATAAAGTAATCGCTTTTAGTGGACGAATTTCTTCCGAAGTGTTGTTAAAAGTTTCCAAAATGAATGTTGCCGTCATTATTTCTACGTCGGCACCGACGAGTTTAGCGTTGCAATTAGCGGAAGACTTGCACATTACAACGATCGGCTTTGCTCGTGAGCAAAGTATGAACATATACACACATGCAGAACGAATAAAAGAAGCGAATGATTCTGTTTTAGAATCGTGAATTCGCTGAGCGAGGCATCACAAACGTGCGTTATGGAATGAATGGATCATACGTTCCGAACGCGCATTTTTTTATCCGCCGATATAACTCATATCAATTTTTCGTTTCGATGTTGCTGTCGCTTCCGTCCGCTCATCTGAATAACGATCTGCACGCTTCGTCCAAACGGATTTGATATAATCAAGTAGTTGTTCGTCTCTTTTATTCGATCGGAGTAATTTTCGTAGATCGAAACCGTCTGTCGCAAAGAGACACGTATACAGTTTTCCATCGGAGGAAAGACGAGCACGTGTGCACGTTGAACAAAATGATTCGGATACGGACGTAATAAAACCAACTTCCGCACCGTTATCTGTATAGCGGTAACGTTGGGCAACTTCGCCGAAATAATTCGCTCCAAGCGGTTTTAGTTTAAAATGTTGTACTAATTGTGAAAATATGTCACGTTTAGTGACAACTTTCGTAAAGCTCCACTTATTATCGTTACCGACATCCATAAATTCGATAAAACGTAACGTAATTCCTCGTTCTTTAAAATATGTCGCCATCGGAATAATTTCTTCGTCATTTACTCCTTTTTGCACGACCATATTCACTTTCAAATCGAAGCCGATTTCTTTCGCTCGATCAATTTGTTCTAGGACGATTTGTGGTTTAACACCTCGCCCATTCATCTTTCCGAATACGTCTTCATCGAGTGCATCTAAACTAATGTTTAACCGTCTTAAACCAGCTTCATACAGTTGCTCCCCATATTTACCGAGGAGTACAGCATTCGTTGTCATTCCGATATCGTTTATATGATCTATATCGTTCAACTGTTTAATGAGTACAGGAATGTCTTGACGTAATAACGGTTCCCCTCCGGTAATACGAATTTTTCGAACCCCTAATTGGGAAAAAAGACGGGCAAGACGTGTCATTTCTTCAAAGGTTAACAATTCGCTCTTCGGTAAAAACGGATAATCGTCACCGAACACTTCTTTCGGCATGCAATACGTACAACGAAAATTACATCGGTCTGTTACCGAAATGCGCAAATCACGCAAGGGGCGACTTAACGCATCTGTGATTTTTGCCATTTTCTCATCTCCTTATCTTCTCTTGGAGTATTTACATTCATAAATACGTAAGGAGTGTCTGTCAACTTTTCACTTGCGACGTACATGGTGTTCACACACTCTAATACGTCTGTCATTTTTAATCGTTTCTCTTGAAGACTACGTTCTATTTCTCGTTTAACGTTTACATTCCAGACGGAAACAAGTGGTTGAACATAACCATCCGTCGTCACAACCGTTACGTCTTGCGTATGAAGTTCTATGAGTCGTTTCAAAATCTCACCACGTAAAAGCGGCATATCACACGGTAAAACGACGTAATTTGCCGCTTCGAAATAATTCATCACCGCATATATACCTGCTAACGGACCGAATCCGACATAAGGCGCTTCATCCGTTATAACAGTAAGGTTCGACGGAAAACGTGACAAATATTCCTCTCGTGTGACGATGACGATGTCGTCACAAACGGTACGCAAATTAGCGTATGAAATTTCATAAAACTGTTTCCTATCCATTTTTGCAAACGCTTTCGGTGAACCGTAACGTCGCGACTTACCTCCGGCTAGCAATATACCGACAAACTGTTTTGTCGTCATCGTTTCACCCCTACCTCACTTTTGTTCCACCGTTCATATAGCGGAGGAGCCATGCATCGAGTTTGGCGTAATCATTTCGTGATCCAATAATCGGATACGAGTCACTTTTTGCCACACCTACGACGAGACGAATATCCGTTACAGATCGTAACGACTCCCAATCTTCCATACTACGACTAAGGACAATTTTATCGCCTACTTCTCGTTTATATCCTTCTACAAGTATAAGATCAGGCGCTTGAAACGTCGCTAACGCTTTTAACTGTTGAAACGTTAGCTCTTCATTTATGATATGTTGAGTGAAACTTGCGCCTGCAACGAATGAGGCGTGTGCTCCACTTTTTACATATGTCATTGAATCCTTTCGCTCATCAGGCATCGCAAGCGGCGCCTGATGTCCGTGATGTTTAATCGCATGTACTCGATACCCTTTCTCTGTTAAAAGCCGGATCCAATGATTCATTAATGTCGTCTTTCCGCTATTTTTATAGCCGACGATGTGTAGCGCTTTTACAGATCCCATGTAGCGACCCCTTGTTCCTGTCCGAGCAATAAAACGTCTACTTCCATCCCTTTCGTATAGCCACTTGTACCACTCGGTAAGACGATCATACAGTTTCCACGTGCGATAGAAGAAACAGCGCTCGATTTATTAAACCCAGCTGGAACCGCGACGGGACCATCTTTCGACAATTCCCAAGAAGCGCGAATGAACCGTGTAAACGGATTATTTTTTGTAAAATTCTCACCTAACGTCGCTTTCATCCGTGGTAAATATGGTGTGTTACAGCCCATCATCGTATAAATGGCTGGACGTGTGAATAGTTCAAACCCAGTAAAACAAGCAGAGGGGTTACCAGATAAACCGAACAGTAACGTATCATCAATTTTAGCAACAGTCGTCACACTTCCCGGACGCATCATTACTTTATTAAACAGTACTTTTGCACCAAGTTGATCGTAAATTTGTGGTAAGTAATCGTAATCGCCGACAGAAACACCGCCTGTCGTAATGACGATGTCAGAAATAGCGACAGCTTCACGGACGACTTCCGTACATTTGTCTAAATCATCTTCCATCATATGAAACGATTTACACGTTAAACCGAGTCGATCTAATTGTGCTTGGAGCATCGGTCCATTTGAATTGCGAATCTTTCCCGGCTCGAGTGGTTCAGAAACATCGAGGAGCTCGGTCCCCGTCGCTAATAAACTGACGACAGGACGTTTCGCTACTTGGACATTTGCATAGCCGAATGTCGCTAACAATGCAACTGTACCCGCATGAATAAGCGCACCTTTTGGAATTTGTACGTCGCCTTTTTTCGCGTCTTCGCCTTGAAAAGATATGTTATCGTTCGGTTGAAAATGTTTCGTTATAGAAAAGCCGTTCTCTGTTGGTACCGTATCTTCTAGCATGACGATCGCGTTTGCACCTTGCGGTAATTGGCCACCTGTCATAATTCGATACGCTTCTCCGTTTGCAATCGGTTTGTTTGCGACATCACCCGCAGCAATTTCACCGATAACGCGAAACGAAACAGGACTAGATTCAGAGGCATTATTACTATCTTCCGCACGAATCGCATAACCGTCGAATGCCGAACGGTTAAATGGTGGTACATCGTGTTCTGCGATGATCGGCTCAGCTAAAACCCGACCATTTGCTTTTTCGAGCGGAATCGTTTCAGTCGCTAGCAGTTTTGCTTCGTTTACAACCCGCTGCACCGCTTCTTTTACAGGAATAGGTTTTCTGTTCACGTTCTCGATCCCTCCTACGTCTCTTACGTTGAACTATACTATATTTATACGCCTGATAAAAGCTTTTTTGTTTGCGTATGAACTAGACGTTTATAAATCCGTTATATCGCTGAACGTTCCGACGTATCGTACGACTTCACCGGAGGCATCTTTAATCGTATTAATCGTTAACCATTGCAAATAGACGTCACCATTTTTCTTTTTATTCCAAATTTCCCCTTGCCAATGTCCCGTCGTCTGTATGTTCGACCACATTTCTTTGTAAAAATCCTCTTCTTGTTTATCCGAACGTAATATGTTCGGTGTTTTACCTAATGCATCTGAGTCATCATAACCAGTTAGTTCCGTAAATGCAGGGTTTACAGATACGATCACTCCGTTTGCATCGGTGACGATAATTCCTTGGCCTGTGGAATCGAACACTTCTTTCGCTAACGTTAATCGATCGGTGAAATGGAGCCATAACACGAGTACTAAACTGACGAGCGCTACTTGGGAGAACGCCATAAAACCAATGGAATACGAGCCTGTAATGGCAAAAATAACAGACAAAAGGAGCGGTGGAAAAAATCCTCCAAGTCCCCCCATCATCGAAACAATTCCATTTACGATCCCTGCCTGTTTACTAAAATAATACGGGACGAGTTTGAAAATAACCCCATTACCGATTCCTGCTGCTAGAGCGATTAATAAGCTTCCTATCGTATATAAGCCAATCGCTGGTGAAAATGCTAATATTATCGCAGCAAACGTTAAGCCGAGAAATACACCGACTAATAAAAAGAGTGGTTGAAACTTATCGGCAAGTGCACCGCCGATCGGGCGACTGAATGTTGCTAGCGCAATGAATCCTGCCGTTCTTAAACCCGCATCAACTTTATCTAGAGAAAAGAAATCGACGAGAAACGTCGGTAAGAAAACAGTGAACGCGACAAATGAACCGAACGTAATGAAATAAAAGAGCGAAAAAAACCATAATTTCTCGTCTTTATAAACACCACGAATTTGTTCAATAATCGGCGCTTTTTGGCGCGCTTCTTTTCGATCTCCGAAAAATACGTTTAATAGTATAAAGAACGCTAGTAGGAGTAAGTACAGTTTTACCGTCGTTTGCCAACCGTATTTTACAGCAAGAACTGGGGCAGCAAAAGTCGTAATCGCTGTCCCAACGTTTCCCATGCCGTAGATACCATTTACTAAGCCGTGCTTTTCTTTCGGATAATATTTCGGCAGAGATGTAACACCGATTGAAAAAACTGCTCCCGAAAGACCAAGAAATGTGCCGCCAATAATTAAGTCGGTAAGTGATGTAGCGACACTTATGTAGTAGACGGGAAACAGTAAGAGGATAAAGCTCACTAAAAAGACGATACGTGCTCCAAAGACATTCGCATAATATCCGAGTGGGATTCGTAAAACGGAACCGAGCACGACCGGTACAGCGGTGACGATTGCTACTTTTTCCGGGTCGATACTAATTTCTTCCCGCATGAACGGTAGAAGGGCGGATATGATGACCCACACCATAAAACCGACGACTAAGTTTAACGTCTGTAGCGGTAATTGCACTTTTTTCATCATGCGCTTCCTTTCTCTCCCTTCATGAACGGTTATTTAATAGTCATGTTTGCGATATAAAATATAACTTCGACCAGCATAGTTTAGCGGAATACTCCAGACGTGAACAAGTCGTGTAAATGGCCAAAGCGCAAAAAGTAAAAAGCTAAGCAAGATATGCATTTTAAACGTAAATGGAACGTACATCATCAATGCTGGATCCGGACGGAACACGAATAAGGAACGAAACCAAACCGAAAGTGAATCACGATAGTCAAAGCCCGAGATGACTTTGTTCGTCACAATCGCTGCATATAAGCCGAAAAAGACGATCAAGAGTAAAATGAAATTGACGAGTATATCGGAAGCGGACGATAATTTACGCACATTTTTAATCGTTAATCGACGGCTCGTTAAAATGAACATCCCGATAAGCGTCACAAGTCCGAAAAACCCACCGATCCATATCGCTCCTAAATGATACAATTCATCAGTAATGCCGACAGCTTGCGTCCACGTTTTTGGAATGAGTAAACCGGACACGTGACCTAAAAACACGGGAATAATTCCGAAATGGAACAAGGAACTGCCGATTACGAGTTGTTTTTTTTCAATAAATTCACTCGACTTTGCCGTCCATCCGAACTGATCGTACCGATAGCGAAAAATGTGGCCGACGATAAAAATAACGATGCACAAATAAGGGAAAATGACCCACAAAAACTGCTCAATCATTTATTTTCGCCCCCTCTTCTTGCATGATGCACGCTTTACACGTTTCACGAAATCCTCTTATTAACGGTGCATACGGGCTTTCGTATTTTTCTAATGCGTTTAATAAATGATACGTTCCGTCTTCTATGACAGCAAAAAGAAGTGAAAAGCTCTCTAACGCTCGGCTATCACCTTGCCAATCGGCTACGTAAATAAATTCACACATAAGCGGTAGAAAATCGGATAACTCACCATCAGGCATCATTAAGCCAAACATTTCATAAAGGATTTTGAGGCGGGCTAACATTTGCCCGCGCTCTTTTGAATCGGCGAACTTTACATACGTCATGTAAAGAGTCGTATCTTGTTGAAAATCAAACGTTTCCGTATAAAGCATCTGTCGTTGAAACAAATCCTTATGTTTCATATTCTCCTCGTATTGCCGTACATATACATAACTCGGATGAGAATGTGAAACATATCGCTCATACGGCATCTCCACCAACGATTCATCTTGTTCCGGATATGATAAATGGTATGCAAAATAACGAAACGATTGTTTTTCCTTTTGTAAGCGATCGAGATTAATCACGCCAAATCCCTCCGTAAAAGCTTTCGTTATACAGTTGTGCACCTGACTTTTGCGGTTCACTCTGACCACTTATGCCGCAACCGTTACACATGCCACTTTCATCAAACATTGATGACTGATACGGATTATTCGTCGGACCACTCGTTACACCACCTAAATATTCGTAACCAGCAGATCCTTGTGCTTCATACATGTCCATATCGCGTTCTTTATGTGTCGTTGGAATGACGTACCGATCTTCATATTTTGCAATGGCTAGTAGACGGTACAACTGTTTCGTACTTTCAGCAGTGAGACCGACACGTTTAAGTCGCGATTCATCGAATTCTTTTCCTGATGAAATTGCGCGCATGTACGAACGCATCATTGCCATTCGTTGTAACGCTCCTTTGATCGTTTCCGTATCACCCGCCGTTAACATATTCGCTAAATATTCGATCGGAATACGCATTTCTTCAATTGCCGGGAAAATCATATCCGGATTTTGGATGGAGTCTTTCCCCTCGAAATAGTTCATCATCGGGCTCAATGGTGGTACGTACCATACCATCGGTAACGTTCTATACTCAGGGTGCAATGGAAATGCTAACTTATATTCGATTGCTAATTTATAAATTGGTGAGTTTTGTGCTGCTTCAATCCAATCGTTTGGAACTCCATCTTTTAACGCTTGTTCGATGACGTCTTCATCAAATGGATTTAAAAAGAGATCACATTGCGCTTCGTATAAATCTTGCGGATCTTCGGTCGATGCAGCTTCTAATACTTTATCTGCATCGTATAAAAGTACTCCTAAATAACGAATTCTTCCTGTACACGTCTCAGAACAAATTGTCGGCTGTCCTGTCTCCACACGCGGGAAGCAAAACGTACATTTTTCCGCTTTGTTCGTTTTCCAATTAAAATATACTTTTTTATACGGGCATCCTGTCATACAGTAACGCCAACCACGGCATGCTTCTTGGTCAACGAGAACAATCCCGTCTTCATCACGTTTATAAATGGCACCGGATGGACACGATGCAACACAACTCGGATTTAAACAATGTTCACAAAGTCGTGGTAAGTACATCATAAACGCTTGTTCAAAATTAAATTTAATTTCTTCTTCAATTTTTTCGATGTTTGGATCACGCGGACCCGTTACGTGAGCACCAGCTAGTTGATCTTCCCAATTCGGTCCCCATTCCGGATCAACGTACTCTCCGGAAATTCTCGATTTCGCTCGTGCAACTGGAGTATGTTCCACATCTTCCGACATCGTTAAGTTTTCATAATCGTATGTCCACGGTTCGTAAAAGTCTTTCATCTCTGGCATATCAGGATTATAAAAAATTTTTCCGAGTGCAATGCGCGAAAGACGAGATCCAGACTTTAGTTCAAGTTTACCGTTTTTATATTCCCAGCCACCTTTATAATGATCTTGGTCTTCCCAACGTTTCGGGTATCCGATACCCGGTTTTGTCTCGACGTTGTTAAACCACATATATTCCGCCCCTTCGCGGTTCGTCCACGTCGTTTTACACGTAACACTACACGTATGACAACCGATACACTTATCCAAGTTCATGACCATTGCTACTTGCGCTTTAATCTTCAAGCCAATTTACCTCCTTCATTTTTCGTACTGCGACATATTGATCACGCTGATTACCAATTGGACCGTAATAATTAAAACCATAGCTAAGTTGTGCATAGCCGCCGACCATTTGTGTCGGTTTCATTTGGATGCGTGTCGGTGCGTTATGGCTTCCTCCACGTGTATCTGTTAATTCGGATGCTGGCATATGAACGTGCTTATCTTGTGCATGATACATAAACATCGTTCCTTTCGGCATTCGGTGACTAACGACAGCTCGAGCAGCGACCGTTCCGTTACGGTTGTATACTTCGACCCAATCGTTATCTTCAATTCCGTACGGTTCAGCATCTTCTACAGATAACCAAACATTTGGACCACCGCGGAATAAAATAAGCATATGTTCGTTATCTTGATACGTCGTATGAATATTCCATTTACCGTGTGGTGTTAAATAGCGTAAGATGAGCGTATCTTCTTCCTTCGGAAGTTTATCTCGCTCGGATAATACGAGCGGTGGCAACGTCGGTTTATACGTCGGTAACGCTTCACCAAATTCAACGAACAATTCATGATCCAAGTAAAAGTGTTGTCTACCCGTCAACGTCCGGAACGGAACGAGTCGTTCAATATTTAACGTAAACGGTGAGTAACGACGTCCAAATTCATTCGCACTACTAAATACAGGAGTTGGAATAACTTCTCTCGGTTGCACCGTAATACTTTTAAATGTAAACCGTTCCGAAGCTCTGTCTGCAGAAATGTCTTTTAACTCCATCCCAGTACTTTCTTCGACAACATCGAATGCTTTTTGTGAAACCTTCCCATTTGTAGCTGACGATAACGTAAGCATCGCCTCCGCCACTTGTTTTCCGGTATGCAATTTTGGTCGCCCGTTTTTAATCGTATGATCGATATAAACTCCGTTCGCTTCTTTTAATAGTTCATACTCTTCCGCAACTGAAATAAGAACTCCGTGCGCACCAACTTTACCGTGTGCGACGTTCGGTCCAAGTGACACGTATTTATCGTATATTTTCGTGTAATCCCGTTCGACAACCGTCATGACTGGCAATGTTTTGCCCGGAATCGGTTCAACTTCCCCCTTTTTCCAATCTTTCACTTTCCCGAACGGTTGTGCGATTTCTTGTGGTGAGTCGTGTGCTAGTGCTGTTGTAACAACATCTTTGTACACTCCTCGTAAGTGCATTTTTGCCAGTTCAGAAAACTGCTCGGCAATCGAGCGATAAATATCCCAATCGGCACGCGATTCCCATAACGGGTCAACTGCACGATTAAACGGATGAACGAACGGATGCATATCGGTCGAGGATAAATCTTCTTTTTCATACCACGTGGCAGCTGGCAAGACAATATCGGCATAAATTGGTGTCGTCGTCATCCGAAAATCGATCGCGATAAGTAAATCTAACTTACCTTTAACATCATCGCCCCAAACGATCTCTTCTGGTTTAAACGACTCATTCGGTTCGGCGAATAAATTGGATGTCGTACCGAGCAAATGTTTCATAAAATACTCTTGACCTTTAGCGGAGCTCGATAGTAAATTAGATCGCCAAACGAACAAAGAACGTGGATGATTTTCCTCCGCTCCCGGGTCTTCGACGGCAAATTTCGTCTCACCTGATTTTAGCTCCTCTACAACACGATCGACGATTGCCTCATCCGACGTATCGCCATTTTCCTTCGCTTTTTCAGCGAATTGCAAACTATTTTTATTAAACTGTGGATAAGAAGGTAACCATCCGAGACGAGCAGCTAAGACGTTATAGTCAGCCGGATGTTTATACCGCTTTTGTTCACTCGTTGGAGAGCGATGAATATCTGTCGTTTCTTCTTCATATTTCCATTGATCTGTCGCAAAGTAGAAAAAAGACGTTGCATTTTGCAATCGTGGTGGGTTTTGCCAATCACGAGCAAAAGCGATCGTGTTCCAACCTTCGATTGGGCGACACTTTTCTTGCCCAACGTAGTGAGCCCAACCACCTCCGTTCTTTCCTTGTGACGCCGTCAACATCACTAAGTTTAAAATGGAGCGATAAATCGTATCGCTATTGAACCAGTGGTTAATTCCCGCACCCATAATAATCATCGAGCGGCCACCAGTATCGATTGCATTTTGTGCAAACTCACGTGCAATTTGAATGACGAGCTCTTTTTTCACATTCGTTATGTTCTCTTGCCAAGCTGGGGAGTAGATCGACGATGCATCATCGTACCCATTGGCGACATGTCGTGCACCGTCACGCTTTACACCGTATTGACTAAGCATCAAATCATACACTGTCGCTACGCGAACTGTCGTTCCGTCCGCCAACGTCACTCCTTTCGTCGGAATCGACCGTAGAAATGTACCATTTTCCGTTTGATCAAAATATGGAAAGGTAATATCAACCCATTCGCTACCCTCCTCCAACATCGTAAGTGCCGGGTCAATTTTCGTCCCATCGTCATGTTCTAATTGTAAATTCCACTTCGCTCCATCTTCCCAACGTTGACCGATCGTACCGTTCGGTGTAATTATGTCATTTTTCGTATGATCAAAAATGACCGGTTTCCATTCCGCATGTTCCGATTCCACTCCGAGATCACTACTACGTAAAAAGCGCCCTGCTTTGTAACCGCTTTCGTATTTTTCAAGTGTAATTAGAAACGGTAAATCGGTATACTGTTTTGCATAGTCGATAAACATTTGTTCTTTCCGTTCTTCGTAAAACTCTTGTAAAATGACATGGGTCATCGCTTGCGCTACCGCAGCATCTGTGCCGGGATTTGCAGCAACCCAATGATCCGCATGTGTAACACTTTCCGCATAGTCCGGGGCAACGGAGACGACTTTTGTTCCTTTATAACGCACTTCCGTCAAAAAGTGCGCATCTGGGGTCCGAGTTAGTGGCACGTTAGAACCCCACATAATAATGTAGCCGGCATTAAACCAGTCGCTCGATTCCGGAACGTCTGTCTGTTCGCCCCATATTTGTGGAGAGGCTGGTGGCAAATCTGCATACCAGTCGTAAAAACTGAGCATTTCTCCGCCTAATAAAGACAAAAAGCGAGCACCGGAAGCATAACTAACCATCGACATTGCTGGAATAGGTGTAAATCCTGCTATGCGATCGGGACCATACCGTTTAATTGTGTAAA
>Ga0209487_1003724_pt1 | contig 11891 bp, 9 predicted proteins | sample Poulit2012_FD_187524 | JGI IMG/M metagenome (GOLD analysis project Ga0209487, IMG submission 187524) | Agricultural soil microbial communities from Georgia to study Nitrogen management - Poultry litter 2012 (SPAdes) (version 2) | ecosystem: Environmental > Terrestrial > Soil > Agricultural land... | reverse complement strand
ATTCTTGTTTTTCCTCACTGCTCGCCCCATCGTGGCGATGCCCGCCATCAATGTCCGCTTGTCGAATCCAATTACGGATCGTTTGTTCGGACGGTTCAAACTCCTTGGCAAGCTCAACAACAGAACGCCCGCTACGAGCTAATTCAATGATTTTTTGGCGAAATTCTTTCGGATAGGGTAATCGTGTTCGTGACATAAGGGACCTCCTTTTTCTCAAGTATAAGAATGTCCACTATAACGGGGCAACTCCACGACTGTCAATTTTCTTGTTGCAAGTCCAGTGTATCGTTGTCCGATCTCCCGGACGGTGCGATTTATATTTTAGGCTTGACTTTTTCAAATACTCTCTATTAAGGTTTTACTAGCTCCACACGAATCTCTAATCACGAGTTTTGGAGTAAGAGTTATAGTAACGGGAGATCTATTGGGAGATTGAATCCTCGAAATAAGTGTCTCAGCTGCAAGACGACCTATTTCATAACCAGGTTGATCAATGACTGTCGCCGGAGGATTCAGGGCTTCCGCCCAAGGAACATCATCATAACCAACAAGAGATAATTGTTCTGGTATATGAATATTTTCCCTGTAACAGGCTGCCAGCGCACCTAATGTCATCATATTATTTCCTGTGAAAAGAGCAGATGGTGGATTTGAATGTCGAAGAAGTTTTTTGGTTAGTCTTTCACCACTTTCCTGCCTGGAATCCCCTTCCAAAATAATCTCATTATCAATGTCTATTCCGTGATCTGAAAGTGCTTCTTTATATCCTTCGATACGCTCTTTAGCTGTTGAAATTCGGGAGTTGCCCCCTATATATGCAATTCTTTTATGACCAAGTTTAATCATATGGCTTGTAGCAATATAAGCACCCTTTCTGTTATCGGAAACGACACTATCTACAGGGACATTTTTTAGTCTTCGGTCTACACACACCACAACAAATCCTTCATTAACTAAACCCTCAACATATCTATCTGATTCACTAACTGGCGGAAGAATCACACCGTCAACTGATTCCATTCTAAGCGTCTCCAGACACATTTTTTGACGTTCTAAGTCACCATTGGAGTTATTTAAAATGAGGACATAGCCATTTGTGTGAGCAAAATCTTCAATTCCTCTTGTTATATCAGCGAAAAATGGGTTCATTATATCAGGAATAATTAGCCCCATAACTTTCGCCTTTCCTTGGCCGGAGCGCAATCGTTGAGCAACTCTGCTAGGTTGATAGCCTAACTTATCAACTGCTGTTTGAATTTTTTTTAGGCTGGATTTTTTTACTTTTTCAGGATGTGTAAATGCCCTTGAGATTGTGGATTTAGAAAAGCCAGTGTACTTGGCTAGATCTTTAAGTGTATAACTTTTCTTTTCTTCAATATTTGATAATGGTTGATTAGCATGTGAGAACGGTTTTGTTCTTGAACTTGTTGAATTTACATTCTTATCTGACATCACCTATCCTGACTAGAATTTACTAGCTAAGTCTCTTTTTGTAATTTTACTTGTTAATCTGTTTATAAATATACCATTTATTCTTATTTGTTTTATGGGGCTATTAAAAACTATCCGTCTTCATTTTGTTACCATTTTGAAACGTATCCACCCGACCAACAACATGTTTCTGCGGCGTTAAGTCCTTTGTAGTTTTCCTATAAAAAGCTATGGAAATGACAAAAGCCGAAAAAATGTATGCCCTGGTTGACCAGTGGAAAAAAAGTGGTAAAACTCAGAAAGTGTTCTGCCGGGAACAGGATGTGTCTATTTCGGAGTTCATTGTGCCATTCATTTCTCAACGCGAGGGAAAGGTGAGTGGTCATGTTGTGCCAGTTATTTCACTTCGTGGGGATCGCTTCGCTCGGAGCAGAGATCATTGTGCCAGTTTATATAGATGAACCCCGATCTACACCCCTTCTGATCTTGAATATTAACAATGCACAGAAAATGGGGGACAGGTACCTGTATCATCTGGAGACAGGGATACTTTCTAAGTTGTTAACCACACAAAAAGATAACCCGGACACAAAGAGGGCAAGTACCGAGACAGGCGGCTGATGGTCTACGGGTGGGTGTTCCGGATATAGAGTAGATTCATCTAGTGATTTCTACTGAGGAGTTACCGGTGGAATACTCGTGAACTTTAACACCGGGGGGCTGTGTTTATCTTGGAATTTTGTGTGAACAGCAGGAAGACAGCATGAGCAGGAGAGAAGTGGTTAGAACAGAACCGGTAGTCAGCTTGCAGAGAAACAGGTGGGGGAGGTTGAGTAAAGTATTCACATCCAACAGAATGACCAACTATTAAATCAGCAGCTTGTCGATGTTGTCGGGTGTGAGAACATTTTTATTCCGTTTTCATGATTTTTTCTTAGAATCCATACCAGTCTTAGCTTTTCCTCATCTTCTAAAGCTTGGAGGGTACTCATCGCACTTCGCAGGATTTCGTAATCTCCGGTAAGTTCACACATAACATCGTAAGCAGGTGTGCCGGTATCCTTTTCTGTTATCTTCGCATTATATCCTGATACAGGACATATACTTTTGTTCACCATATCTAGCAATTGAGGTGTGTAGTGAATGGTTTTGTACTCTCTAATTTTAATAAATTCTTCGAAGAATAAAATATTATATCGATTTATTATGAGATTATAATAAACCTATAGCGGGTGTTAAACAACTTCAGCAGCTTTTCCTATTTCGGTAAAGCAACAGACTCCTTCAAATGATAAGGCCGGCTGGACAAGTACTCTGACTGAAAGTAACTTGCCTGGAATAATCAAACCTTGCCATTCGCTTCGTTATAATCGCTCCCCATATACCCTGCCTAAATGCGCATATCAGATTCTATTACTCCTGTACTACCAAAAAGTTAACAGAGATAGAGAGAAGTTTATGCAATAATTGCTGATATGTGGTATGTTTTGTACGGAATTTAAATTTTGTTGATTCATCCATTATTTTGAGGATGATGGATAACAAAAGAAGATGTCTTGTTGAAAACTATATGATCCACACTTCAAAGAGAATTTTTGAATTACTATCAAAAAAAGATCGATTTAAATTTTTCGTTCTTTTTTTCTTATTGCTAATAGCTACAATATTAGAAGTGATAGGAGTGGGTATTATTCCAATCTTTATAAGCGCGATCTCTAGTCCCGATCAGTTTTTAAATAACTCTCATGCTAAACCTTTTCTTAGTATTTTAAATATAACAGACTCTAAAGGTTTGTTAATTAAAGGCGGATTGCTCGTAGTTTCCATCTATTTTATTAAGGCTTTATATACAATATACGTACACTATCTAAAGTCGAAATTTATATATGAACAGTTTCAAAATTTCTCAACTAAACTTTTTAAAAAATATTTGCTCTCTCCATATATATTCCATCTGTATAGGAATTCATCTGAACTTATTCGAAACTTAACTACAGAGACTTCATTAATTGCAAATAATATTCTGCAACCCTCATTGGTTATTTTAATGAATGGGTTGATAGCATTGGGTATATTAATTTTATTGTTGGTTGTTGAACCACTTATTACGCTTGCCACAGTTGGTTTTTTATGCGGAAGTGGAGGTCTCCTACTTTTTGTACTGAAAAATAAAACACAACATTATGGTAAAGTAGCTTCAAAAGAGAGAGCACGAATGATTCAGGAAATCAATGAGGGAATAGGCGGTTTGAAAGAGATCACCATAATGCGAAGGGAGGAACAGTTCTTTAATAACTTTAAGCAATTCGTCTCAAACTTAAAAATTGCAGAAATCTTTAAGAACCTTTCAATACACTCTATAAAACCGGTTATCGAGTTTATTGCAATAACAGGGATGATAATAATTGCGATAGTTATGTTTGTTCAAGAAAGGGAGTTTTCTGCTATAATTGCAATCTTAACATTATTTGGAGCTGCTGCAATTCGTTTGATGCCGATGGTGTCGCAAATATTTAGTCAGCTTAATTCAATCAGATATCATAAATATGCCCTTGATCCGGTTTATAATGATATAAAAGGATCAAAATTTGATACTGGAAATAAAGACTTTGATAATAAATTTGGGAAAAGAATTAACTTTCATAATAAAATTAAATTTGAGAATGTCTCATATTCCTATCCTAATTCACATGAGAAGGCGCTAAATGATATAAATTTTACAATTCATAAAGGAGATTTTATTGGACTTATTGGTTCTTCAGGAGCAGGGAAAACTACACTTGTAGATACTATTCTTGGATTGTTGGAACCACAGTCAGGGAGAATCATTGTTGATAATATCGATATGACAGACTCAGAAAATAAGGGACATCTAAATTTTGGATATGTCCCACAGTTTATCTTCCTATCTGATGATACTCTTCGAAATAACATAGCTTTCGGGTTGCCTGAAAATAAAATTTCAAATGAAAAGATTGAATATGCGGTTAAGGCCTCCAGAGTCAGTAGTTTTATTAATGAGTTGCAAGATGGTATACATACAAAAATAGGCGAGAGGGGAGTGCGACTATCAGGCGGACAAAGACAACGAATTGGGATAGCAAGAGCCATATATAATAATCCGGACATACTAATCCTGGATGAAGCGACATCCGCTTTAGATAACAATACTGAGCAAGAAATATTAACCGAGATAGAATTACTTCGAGGTAAAGTTACAGTAATTATGATAGCTCATAGAATGTCTACGATTGTTAATTGTGACAAAATATATAAGCTGGAGAATGGAAGGATAGTCAAAGAGTTACATGGTGCTGAGATTAAAGAGTCGATAAAGTTATAAATTTTTGAGGTGGCTCTATTTAATCTTCTCATTATGAAAATACTCCAAATATCCTCGATTTTTCCAATTAAAATGTTCCCGTCTGAAAATCCTTATGTGAAAAATTTCAGTAATCATTACAAAAAAAGATTTGAAAATGATGAAATTTTAGTGGCAAAACCAATTACATACTATCCACCTGCAATAATTCCCTTTAAAAAAAATAAGGATATGTGGGAAAGAAGAAGAGAGTTGGCAAAAAGAGAGTCTGAAATGAATGATGGTATTCACACAACTTATTTACCTTACATATCTATCGGTTCAGTTTCATTATTGCATGTTTTGGGTTCACATTTGTGTTATCTAAGAAATAGATTACGTCTTAAAAATTTGATTACAAATGTAACTATAATGCATTCCCATTATCTGTTTCCTGATGGTTTATTGGCATATCATCTTAAACGGAAATATAATGTTCCATATGTACTCACATTAAGGCAAGAGACACGATTTCTGAAAAATAAGATTTCACAAGAAATTTGCAGAAAAATTATAGAAAATGCTTCAGCTTGTACCACTCAAAGCTACCATATGCATAGGGCATTACTCGATTTAAATTTTAATAATGTTGAGCTCCTACCAACAGGTATTGAAAACTATTTTTTTGGATCTAAAAGAGATTCTAAAAAAGCTTTAAATAAAAAATTAAATGTAGTTTCAGTATGTAATCTATTGCCAATAAAAAATTTAGAATCGATAATATTAGCAATAAAAGAGTACGATCTTCAATCCCAAATTATTTATCATATTTATGGCTCGGGCCCAGAAGAAAAAAACTTAAAAGAGCTGACAAAAAACCTTGGACTGGATTCATGTATTAAATTTATGGGGCGTGTGCAAAATTCTGAATTGCCTGATATCTATTCAAAATATGATCTTTTTGTACAGCCAAGTTTCAAAGAGACCTTTGGACTTACTTATTTTGAAGCACTGGCTTGTAAGCTCCCTGTACTTCTTTCAGAGAATACGGGAGCGTATCCGTTAATAAAGGAGTATGATGTAAGTTATGTAGTGGATCCAAACTCTATAACTTCAATTGGTAAGTGCCTTAAAGATATTGTTTTGAATCCTGAACAATTAAAGAGAAAACAGAAAAGAGCTGCAGAGGCTGCAAAAATAGCAAGTTGGGATAATTATATCAATTATTTTCATAAGGCTTACAGGAAGGCGATAGTATGAGCAAAAAACCTGTCATTCTCTTTCAGAGAGTTCTTCCATCGTATCGGGTACCTATGTTTAGGTATTTATATAATGACCTAAATATTTTGGTGTGCCATAGTAAACCACCACGGTTTGGTAAGATAGCCTCCAACTTGGAAAAAGTGGACTACCCGGTTGAAAGTGTTGGCAGGTTCTACTTTCTTCAAAAAGAGACCGCAGTCATTCAGAATGTATTTAAACCATTGTTTAAATACCGGCCTGAGGTCGTGATTAGTCCTGCGTCTTTGCTGTATGGAACGACGTGGCTGCTTTTATTAATGAGGCCATTCTTTAAGTATAAGTTAATTTTGTGGGGTCATGGAATAAAAAATACTGATAGTGAGACTCCGTTTAAAGGAATCAGGGGAAAAGTAACCAAATGGCTTTTTAATCGATCTGATGCACTGTTACTTTATTCCAAGCAAAGAAAATTGATGATGGAGAAAGCAGTAAGCACACCTGTATTTGTAGCGGTTAACACTTTAGATACACACTCTTTTGCTGCAACCTTAAATGATTTAAAGAAAACAGGCAGAGATAAGATAAAAAATGAAGTGGGTTTTAAAACACACTTCAATATTATTTATATTGGTCGGTTACTGCCTGCAAAGCGATTAGACCTACTACTTGAGAGTTTCAGTTTACTTCCTAAACATTTAGATGTCACACTGCACATTGTTGGAGATGGATCTGAAATGGCTTTAATAAAGGCGTATCAGCAAGACAGTGATAACATTATTACCTATGGTTCCATTTATAATGACAAAGAGACTGCAAAGTTGCTATTTTCATCTGACATCATGGTAATACCAGGATACGTTGGATTGAGTATTGTTCACGCTTTTTCCTTTGGTGTGCCTTTAATTACCTCCAAAACATCAAGTAATGGTCCAGCACACTCACCAGAAATTGAATTTTTTAAACATAATGAAAACGGATTATATTGTGAATCGAATCCACAAAGCATATCTGATACATTGGTTGAATTGTTTGGTGATAAGCAAAAACTTCAAAGCATGAAAGAAGCGGCGTTAACTACGGCAGATGAAAAAGCAAATATTGAAAAATTTATAGAAGGTTTTGATCGTGCAATACAATACTGCCAAACGAATACTTAAGAATTAAGAGTGTGATTCATCTCTTCTCAATCGGTCAAAAAATACGGATGGACACCTTCAAAAATGCAACAGATAAAAATAGGTTAAATGATATTTAAAGAATGGTTTAAATGGATAAAAAATGTTCCCTGGTCTTTTAAATGGTTTCTACTGTTAATATTGATCCGGCCAGTTGCCGACACTTTTTATTATATTAAGGATACTTCAATCATCCTTTCTCCTCCAAATATTATTGCCGCTCTAACCATTCCACTAGTATTTTTGAGCACAACTACAGGTAAAAGATCAGGTGTAAGGTCAGGGATGTCTTATATTGATTTAATTGTGATTGTTTGGGGCGGGTTAGTTTTTATGAATGGAGTAACTCTTTTCTTAGATCTTGAATTTCTTTCTGCTTTAGAAACTTTTTTACGATCAACCATTCCATTTGCCATCTATCTGTTTGCCCGGGTATTCGTCCGATCTATGCAACATCTATACATTATTTTGCTTACTGCTCTATTTGCGGCTTTAATCCCTGCGGTAATGTTTCTGCTTGAATTGATTGTTGGGCCTTTCGGAACTCAAATTACAAGAGGGAGTATTGTGCGATATCATGGTCTTTATGCTGATATTTTTCATTATTCTATATACAGTCTGTTTGCATTCCTTATTTGTGGGTATTTGTATATGGGGCCTGGCAAAAGCAAAAGTGGGCAGTTGTTAAGTGGCAGAAGATATATTTTTATTGTTTTGTTTATTCTTGTTATGCTATTGCAAATAGCCCACATCACAACCACAATAATTTTTCTCACTCTATTCCTGCTATTCATCTATACAAACAAAGAAATTAACTTCTTTAAAATCAGTTTTATTACTATTTCAATTGGAGCAATAATTTTTGTCTTATTCTCTGATAATATTCAGGGAGTTGTGGATCCCATGATTGAACGTGAGATTGGTATTCTGCAGGGGGAAAGAGAAATCAGTCAATTCGGGCATGGTAGAGTTGGAAGGATTATTAATTACCAAGAGACTTGGAACGAGCAACCGTTAGCTGCAAAAATTCTTGGCATGGGTTTTAGTAACATTCCAAATAAAAGCGGTTGGTTCGGAGGAGCTATTCACAATGAATATATGCGAAGTTTATATACAGCAGGTGTATTTGGATTTATAGGATATATCCTTCTTCTAATTATCGGATTTATTAAAGCAAGAAAATTCCCTTCACCAGAACGTTATTTGTTTTATGGGTTATTGATTATGGTTGTGCTTTATTCTTTTACCATGCTGCCTATGCTCTATTATAATCTTCTTTATATTTTCATGCCAGCATTGGCTTTTCTTGCACATACGAGTAATATGACGAAGAAAGAAATACAGGAATACTTATGATAATGAGATTAATTCGTATAAATACTTCATATTTTAAGTAAAAGTAATCGTATGAACGAAAGAGTGAAAATATTAATACTCGGAAAAATGCCACCACCATACTATGGTGTTTCTGTATGGTTCGAGCAACTGCAAAAGGGTGAATGGCCAGATCACTTTCAAATGCTTTGGTATGATACTGGTATACATAAAGACATTTCAACCATCGGGAATATAGGTGCTCTATCGGTATTTAAACACATGATGCTGCATCTTAAATTCTTTTTACTTCTATTTCGTGAAAAACCAGATCTTGTTCTGGTTCCTGTTAGTCAGTCTAAATTCGGAATCATAAAAGATTCTGTCTACATAATTCTTGCCAGGCTATTTAAAGCGAAAGTGTTAGTCATGTTACATGGGAGTAACTTGAAAACATATTTAAAAAGTAGTACTAAATTATTTAATCGATACTTTAACTTCATTATGGCTCAGTGTTATGGCGCCATTGTACTGAGTGATAGATTAAAATATATCTTTTCAGATTATTTTGATTCTTCCCGAATCTTCTCTGTTCCTAATGGGATTGATATTAATTTGAGCCAACTGGAGCAAAAAACAAGTAATTCATCTCCAGTTGTATGTTATTTAGGTAACCTGCTTCTGTCAAAAGGTATAGAAGACATTTTAAATGCACTTGTATTCTTAAAAAACCAACAAGTAGATTTTAAAGCACTATTTATTGGTGGTTGGGGAGACCAACAAACGGAAGAAAAGTGTAAACAAATAGTCGCAGATAATGAATTAAATGTTCAATTTACCGGAGTTAAAACTGGAATAGAGAAATATCAATTATTAAAAAATTCAGACATATTTCTTTTCACCCCTAACAAACCCGAAGGGCTACCCTACGTTGTTTTGGAAGCTATGTCTGTTGGATTACCCATCATTGCGACTGATCAGGGGAGTATAACAGACGCAGTGGTTGACTCTGAAAATGGATTTATAGTTGAGTCTGGCAATGCTGAAAGTATTGTTCAAGCAATATCCAAGCTGCTTCATAAGAGAGATTTAATACCTTTAATGGGTGAGAAAAGCAAACGTATATATAAAAATAAATTTACCAAAAACCATATGATTAGTAGATTTGTATCAACCTTTGAGACAGTAATTAACAAGTCTTAAATCATATGAATCATTTGTTAATTATATATTAATGAAAATTGAAGATCAGCTATACTCTGTATTAAACTTGTACAAAAGAAGTCCGGAACCAATTCGCAGAGCTCTTGGAGTAGTTTATAATAAAATACCAATGAGGTACCGGTTTGGAAGGCACTATCCTTTTTTTGTGGATTTACTGGATGAAACCAAGAAAATGAACTCTGCTGAAATTTATAAATTTCAATTAAATCATTTAAACAAACAAGTAGCACTCTGTAAAAATCATGTTCCTTATTATAAAGATGTACTTGCCAATGTAAAGCTGCCCATCTCATCAATAGAGTATTTCAAAGAGCAAATCCCGTTTACAACAAAAGAACAGATGAGGAAAGATCATAAATATTTCCTGAATGAAACGCTTGCTGAAAATCAAGTTATTACTAGAAGCACAGGAGGTACAACCGGTGAACCTTTAAAATTTTACATTCAAAAGGGAGTTAACAGAACAAAAGAATTTGTACACATGAATGATCAATGGGGTCGTATCGGTTATAAGCATAACGACCTGAGAATGGTATTTAGAGATGCCTTGATCGATAATAAAAATACCGAAAATCGTTATTGGTTCGATACTATTAAAAATCGAATATTTGTATCCAGTTTTCACTTATCTGAAGAGGATGTGAAATTATACATTCACTTACTAAATAAATATAAGCCTAAATATTTGCATGTCTACCCTTCGGTTCTGACCTTAATTTGCAATACTGTTTTGCATAAACAAATAAAAGTAGAGCATTTCCCAAAGGGTATTTTGTGTGGATCAGAAAACACCTTTCCACATCAAATAGAATTATTTAAGAAAGTTTTTAAAGCTGAAGTTTTCCGGTGGTATGGTCTGGGTGAAGAAGCCTCCTTAGCGGGATCTTGTGAACATACCTATAATTATCACCCCTATATTTCATATAGCTATACAGAGTTGGTTGATGAAAAAGGAATAGATATTAACCAAAAAGGGGATGCAGGAGAAATAGTTGGAACTCCATTTTTTAATTATGCAATGCCTGTTCTAAGATATAAAACTCAGGATTATGCAGTATATGAAGAAGAAAGCTGTTCGCAATGCGGTCGACCCGGACCGATCTTAAAAGAAATTTATGGCAGAGAACAAGAGCATATTTATGATCAGAATGGAGTGAAGTATTCTTTAGGTCCTTTTATATTTGGAATTCATGAAGAATTCTGGTCAAATTTTTCTGGTATTCAATTTATCCAGAAAAGAAAAGGTGAACTATTTGTTAAAAGCCAATCAGAAAATTTGAATGCCGAACAACAAGTCCAATTTTTGAGAAAACTATTCTTTTCAAAGTTTAATGATAACTTTGAAATCAAATATTTACCTGACAGCGAGTTTGAAAAAACCAAATCAGGCAAGCATAAATATTTAATAAGCACTCTTAATTAATGCACCAACTCACTCAACAACTAAAATCCGGGAAAATGGAAATACTGGAAGTCTCTTTTCCATCGTTGGGAGATGGTGAGATACTGGTGCGCAACCATTTCTCTGTCATCAGTTCTGGCACGGAAGGCAAAACGGTGTCTGATGCCCGCAAAGGGTATGTCGCCAAGGCCAAAAGCAGACAGAAAGAGGTGAGGCAAGTGATTGAAATGGCAAAATCCAGTGGAGTTTTATCAACGTATAAGCTGGTGATGAACAAACTGGAAGCTCCATCGCCTTTGGGCTATAGCACGTCCGGTGAAGTGATAGCTGTAGGGAGAGGTGTCGAGAATTTCAGGGTCGGTGATTTTGTGGCTTGCGGAGGAAATACCGCAAAGCATGCAGATGTGATCGCTGTTCCCAAAAATCTTGCTGTGAAGATTCCGGACGGTGTGCCTTTAAAGGATGCAGCTTTTACTACGATTGCGGCTATTGCAATTCAGGGGATCCGTCAGGCAGATCTCAGGCTTGGTGAAAACTGTCTGATCATCGGTATGGGGCTAATCGGGCAGCTAACGTATAAGATTCTGGAAGCCAGTGGGATGAACCCTATCGGGATTGATATATCGGACGTGCAGGTTCAGCAGGCAAAAAAAGCGGGTATTGAACATGTGTATCACCGCAATATGCCGGAGATCGCAGATATCATCAGTCAGTTTACGGATGGCCATGGTACGGATGCAATCATCATTACAGCCGGCAGTTCCTCTTTGGATCCTATTGAATTTGCCGGTGAAGTTGCCCG